>OFGH01001615.1_pt1 | contig 14319 bp, 9 predicted proteins | sample 1521721 | NCBI WGS metagenome assembly OFGH01 (sample SAMEA3504132, study PRJEB24116) | mouse gut metagenome | biome: mouse gut; feature: mouse-associated habitat; material: faeces | place: Denmark | collected 2011
CCCCCCTGCCATATCATACCGGCAGGGGCCAGGAATTTCAGGAGTATCCTTATGGTCACAATCAAAGAAATCGCACGGGAAGCAAATGTCTCACCGACTACCGTCTCCCTGATCCTCAACAGAAAATCCAAAGAAAGGAAGATCTCTCCCAAGACCGAGAAACGGGTACTGGAGATTGCCAGACGCATGGGCTACCTGCCAAACCTCCAGGCCGTCGGCCTGAAGAAAGCCGGCAGTCAGTTCGCCCACCGGATCCTGATCTTCTGGGTCTCAGATTCCCGTACCCAGACGATGATCCATTTCTTCCGCGGCATCGAGGACAACATCGCAACCAATCACCTGCCTTTCGAGGTGCTGCTGCAGTCGTACCGGGCCGGACAGCTTAGTCATGCCATGAGAAACGAACTGCTTCTCTCCTGTCACGGCATCATCGTCTGCAACGCCTCCGAGAGCGATATGGAGTTTCTGGACAGCAACAGCTTCCCGCGCCCGGTCATCCTGTACAACCGTTATTCCGACAAGTATTCCAGCGTCGTCATGGATGACCGTACCATCGGCTCAATCCCGGCCAGAATTTTTGCCTCCCACGGCAGAAAACATCCGGCAGTGGTCTCCAGCCCGCCCACCTTCAACGGTATGCACATACGCCAGAATCTTTTCGCCTACACCTGTCAGTCACTGGGTATGGAAGAAACTCTGATCTGCCGCACCGACTATTCCCCCAAGAGCAGCTACGAAGCAACCGCAAGGCTGCTGCGTGAACACCCTGAGACAGACTGTATCTTCTATCTGCGCGAAGAACTCGCACTGGGCGCTCTGCGCGCTTTCACCGAAAAGGGAGTCCGCTTCCCCGACGACATGGAACTCATCGCCATCGGGGACTACAACCAGGAAATCAGCGCGGTATCATTCCCCAGTCTCTCCGTAATGCATCTGCAGCTGGAGCACGCGGCATCCGAGATCATCAATCTGCTCAACGACCAGCTCTACACGCCCGGATGCTCCGTCACTTCCAAAGTACTCCCCGTCACCTTTATTCCGCGGGAGAGCTGTCCGGCTTATATTCCGCCTGCAGACTGCACAGACTGATATCTCCCGTCAGCTCCAGACGGATCTCCACGGCTTTCCCGGCCTTTACGACCTCCCCGATCAAAGCCTCGTCCAAAGGCAGCCGTACATCGGTGTAGACAGGCTGCCAGCTGGCCTTCCGCCGCTTCGCGTCCTCTCTTGCCTTTTCATCAAGCGGCGGCATCGGCATCCGCTCATAAGACGCCGTATCGCCCTCCCAGAAGGCCGCCTTACGGTCATCTATAAAGACGGTGATACTGCTCTTTTCTGCGCTTCTGCAATGCAGCAGCAGTGCCTGCACGCCTTCCTCCAGCTTACAGTCGCCGTAACACAGCACGCCTTTCTTCGCCGGATCATGGAGAACCACTGCCTTAAAGCCGAAATGTCCTTCCGTCAATACCATATTTTCATAAGTATCATAGAGGTCTGCCGCCGTTCTCTGCCGCAGACACCGCTCTCCTGTCTGCTGTCCCGGCAGCTCCACCTGCGCCATGAGAAGCGCCTGCGCACTGGAAGGACCCGCATAGATCGTATAGCTTCCCTGCTCCACCATAAGCTGCCTGCTTATTACATCGTAGAAACGGAATTCCTCTGTCGGAACCACAAATTCCACCCTGCGGCTTTCTCCCGGCGCCACATCCTTTAAGCGTCTGAATGCCAGCAGCTGCCGAAGCGGTTTCTTCACGCGGGAAGCAGGCGCCGTCCCGTAGATCTGTACCACTTCATCTCCGGCCGCACTGCCTGTATTTTCCACCTGCAGGGAGATGTGCAGCATCGCGCCGTCCTGCAGCGTCACCGACAGATCCGAATAGGCAAACTGCGTATAGCTTAAACCATACCCGAATGGATAGAGCACGTCACCCTCAAAATACCGGTAAGTGCGTCCCTTGCCGATGATATCATAGTCGTCAATATCCGGCAGCTGATGGTCCCCCTGATACCAGGTCAGGTTCAGCCTGCCGGCGGGATTGTTGTGTCCGAACAGTGTTTCCGCCATGGCCGCTCCCATGTCCTGAGCCCCGGTCGCACTCCAGAGGATCGCCGGAAGCTTCTCCTGTGCCAGATTGACGGCATACGGATAATTCGAGAACAACACCAGCACCACCCGCTGGTTGGCCGCATACACCGCTTCCAGCAGCTTCTCCTGCGCGGGCGGCAGTTCAATGGTCTCCCGGTCCACTTCTTCCTTCGCATTGATCATGGAATTACAGCCGAGAGCCAGCACCACGGTCTTTCTGGCTCCCGCCAGCTTCACCGCTTCCTGCAGCCCGTCTTCCACCGTCTCCATGACAAAAGGCGTGCCGTCCCCGCCCTGCACAGACCAGAGACTGCCGTCCTCACGTGCCTGTACGGGAATGCCGAAACGGTTGGTCAAACGCACGCTGCCGTCCTCTTTCGGCTCCACATGGAAGATCTCCATCACGAACCAGTCCATCGCCGAATCCTTCTCCGCCGCGATCCGTCCCGGTTCCTCCTTGCTGTCCGGGCCGCCGTACAGCCTGGAATTCATGTATTTGCCCGTCCTGACACAGCGGAACGTGTGGCTGCCCGATCCCCAGTCTTCCCGGATAAACACATCCGGTTCGTCGCGCAGACACAATGTGCCGTCCTCTGCCACGGCGATTCCCTGCTCTCCGCAGCGGAACACCACCCTGTCCAGACCGTCCGCACAGGCAATCCCGGCTCCTGTAAGCTCCTTTATGCCGTCCAGAAGCGTCGTCCGGAAAGGCGGTTCTCCGCCGTACCAGTCCTGATACCAGGCATCGCTCAGCGGGCCGATCAGCGCCAGCTCCCCAGCCTGTTCTTTGGAAAGCGGCAGAAAACCGTCTTCGTTTTTCAAAAGCACAACCGCCTCCCTGGACACCTGCCGGCAGACCGCACGACTCTCGGCCGTATCCAGATCCGCCTCCGTCACCCTGTCGTAGGGATTGCCCGGCTGCGCATCATAGATGCCAAGACGCAGTCTGGTACGGAACGCACAGCGAAGAGCCTTATCGATCTGCTCCTCTGTCAGCAGTCCCAGCTCCCAGGCTTCCCTTGCCGCCTGCTCCACCATCACCGGATCGTCGGACATGGTATCCACACCCGCCTTCACCGCCGCAGCCACCGTCTCCGCATTGGTGCCGTAGTAATGATGCAGGGCCGCCACCAGCGCCGTGGCGCCGCCGTCGCTCACCGCGTGCACCAGACCGTACTCATCCTTAAGAATCTTCTGTACCTCGTCATTTAACATTCCCGGCGTACCGTTTATCTTATTGTAGGCGGTCATGATCGCTTCCGCCCCGCCCGTCTCGATGGCCCGGCGAAAAGGCTCCAGATACAATTCATACTTGTTGCGGGGATCAATGGAAACATTTTTCCAACCCCGTCCCACTTCCGTATTGTTACCGTAAAAATGCTTTAGGGTCGCCGCTACACGCAGATAACGGTCGTTATCTCCCTGCATTCCCTGTACATAAGCGGAAGCCATCTCTCCGGTCAGCACCGGATCCTCTCCATATCCTTCTTCCGTTCTGCCCCAGCGCGGATCGCGCTCCAGATCCACCGTAGGCGCCCAGCGGCTTAAGCCTCTGTCCGGATGTCTGTGATAGATCACCCGCGCCTCTGTGCCGGTCACCGTGCCGGCCTGTTTGATCAACTCCGGATCCCAGGTGGCGCTCATGCCGATGGGCTGCACGAAGGACGTGGTGGGTTCCGGCCCGCCAAGCCTGTTCTGGTCATTTCTGGCCTCCACGCCGTGAGCCGCCTCCCCGCCAAAGGACATGGCAGGAATCCCCAGCCGCTCAAGCGCCGGCATCCTCGACGACAGACAGTTCAGCTTCTCCTCGATCGTCATCCTGGCAAGCAGCCAGTCCAGCCGTTTTTCGATTGGCAGCGAACTGTCCCAAAAGGGTGTGTTCTTCTTTTCCATAGCTTCGTCTCCTTTTCTTGAATTATCATATTCTTAATTTTTTATATTCTTAATTATCATAACGCTTTCTGATTCTCACTCTTTGCCGCTGTCTTTCCATTCTATCTGTTCTCCGCGTCAGACGTAACCCTGATAATTGCACATCTTATCCGGATTATAATACATCTTACGCACCGTTTCGCCGGTAAATCTGGAAAAGACTGATATCCTTCCAAATATCAGTCCTTTCCGAATGTATATGCATATTAGATTAAATAAGCTGCTCTACATGGAGAAAATGTGAAATATCAGGTAACCTTACTGCGGCAGTTTTGTTGCCAAAAACTCCGTCATCATATCGCTTGCCTCCTGCATGCCATTTGCCTCCAGATCTGCCAGCATCGCATCCCAGTTGGCGTCGAAAGAATCTACAGGATCGGTCACACATTTTACAAGCGCCGGGAACAGAATCTCATTTAAGACTGTCACGGTGCTGTTGATCTCCTGCGGAACTCCATACGCCCACAGCGGTGAGTAAGGCGGCGTCTCGAATTCTTCCGGCTGCGGGAAGATATCCGTCAGCATCTCTACGCCCCATGCCTCGCAGGCAGCCTTCTCTTCCTCATTGTACTCTGCGATGGTGGACTGCTTGTTGGTGGGTGTATAGTAATCCCCGTTGGCATCCTGCACACCGTCGCCGTAGATCGGGAATCCCACACAGCTGCCGATTCCGGTATTCTTGCCATAATCGGGATCCGTCTTCGCCTTCGCGATCTCTTCTTCGGTACGATATCTCATGCCGTTCTCATCCAGGAAATAATGCTCTCCCTCGATGCCCCAGCGGTAAAGGATCGCGCCTTCATCGGAACACAGGTAATCCAGGAACTTGATCGCGCGCACCGGATCCTCACAGCTCTTGGTGATGGCGATTCCGTAACCAACCTGCAGACCCTGATACATTAAGCTGGGCGCCTTCTGGTCAGCACGCAGCGTCACCGGAAGACCACAGTAAGTCTTATCTGTTTTTCCTTCTGCATTCAGAGATACATGTGCCTGATAATAGTGCCAGTTTGCATCCGTGATCGCGATTACGCGGCCGCTGACGAGCTTCGCGATATAATCGTCATCCGTCTGTGTTGCGAAGTTCGGATCCAGAATGCCTTCGTCATACATACGGCTCAGCCATTTGAAATATTCTCTCTCATTCTCGCTCTTCTGTTTAAAGATACAGTTATAGTTCTCATCCACCAGCCAGGAACCATTGTCGGGAGCTGCATCCGCGATATAACCTGCCGGATTCGCCAGCGTGATCATCCAGTGCCAGTCCGCAGCGCTCATCGACATACCGATGGTCTCCAGACCATCCTCCGTAGTGGGATGCGCCGCCAGATATGACTTGATCATCGCCTCATACTCATCCAGAGTCCTGGGATACTCGTAGTTATTCTCTTTCAATACCGCATACTGAATCTGACAGGTTCCGCCCGTGCTGAAATATCTGCCGCCCACACCTGCATAGGACAACTGATAGATGCCAGGATCATCGGCGCTCCATTTCAGCTTCTCAAACTCGTCCCCGTACATCTTCTTGATGTTCGGGCCGTACTGCTCGATCAGGTCCGTCATGTCGATCAGCGCTCCCGCCTCATAAAGGCTGGCTGCAGACGTCTTGGAATAGATCAGATCCGGATACTCATCGTTGGCGATCATCAAAGCCACGTCCTCGGAAGGATCTCCGGTACTGGATACCGGATAGGTGATCTCCAGTCTGACACCTGTCGCATCCGCAATGGCGGAACCTACCGGTGTATCTCCAGCCGTCATCCTTACCGTCCGCATTGTAATACTCAAAGGTGATCGGTGAAGTATCATCTCCGCCGCCCTGCGCGTCCGCGCTCTCTCCTGCTGCCTCTCCCGTGCTTCCTGCACTGCCGGCGTCTCCTGACGCCCCGCTGTCACCGCCGCATCCGCTCAGTGTGCCGGCCAGCAGCGCACCTACGGTCAGCAGTGCCAAAATCTTTCTGCGTTTCATTCCTCTTCATCCTCCTTCACAACAATTCTGTGTTTTACATACGATATGATCTATGCCATCACATCAATAACAGGGACCCCCTGTTATGCTGCCTCTATTTTAATAGGAAGTATCTGCCATACACCAGTGACAAATTATCCACTTTATAGGCATTATTTAACCAGTTTTATCTCATCTCTCAATCCATGCCTTACGGTATTTCCCCGGGGATTCCTTGTACTGATTCTTAAAGGCCCTGATAAATGACTGTTCATCCGGAAACCCGTTACAATGGGCAATCTCCACGATAGAACTGCCGGAACTGCGAAGCATCTGCTCCGCGTGGGTCAGGCGGTATCCGGTCAGATATTCCTTGAAAGTCTGCCCGGTATAGCGCTTAAAGAAACGGCAGAAATATTCTCTGGAAAAGTGGAATTTCTCCGCCAGCTCCCCCTGCCGCAGCGGCTGGTCATAATTTAAATGAATATAGTCCAGAATAACCTTTTGCCGCTCCGAATCCTTCCAGTAGTTGACGTCCACACTGTCCTTTTCTATGGCACACTCCTCCAGCAGCACAGATAAGATCTGGCACACCAGCCCCAGGATCCTGACGCTCACACTGACGTCCTTCTGTCCTTCATACAACTCCTCGATTCTGGCCAGATATGCCGCAATCTTCTCTTCTTCCTTTTTCAGCGGATCCGTAAATGTGATCCTGTCATAGTTTGGAATCACACTGGTCAGGAAATCATGTTGGATCACCAGCGTGATCCCTGCCGTGTTATCCTCCATCTCCTCGAACACAGGATCAGCGGAATGCACTTCCCCGCTGCTTACAAGACAGACGCCGCCCACGGAACGGTCTTTTTTCTGTCCGCCCACATAGAACCGTACCTGTCCTTTTGACACAAAATTGATCTCCAGATCGTTATGCCAGTGGGCATCCACGCCCGTGTTCCTCCCTTTCGTATGCCGAAATATCAGTACCGGAGCCGGATTGCTGTATTGATGAACCTGCCGAAATGCTTCATTCTTCATAAACTTCGGTCTTCCTCTCATGGAATGACTTTTTCACCGGAAAAGGCTGATATTCATTCAATATCAGCCTTTCCCATACGTGTATGCGTCTTTATTATAACAGCCTGTATATTATTTCTTCAAGACCATACCATCTGACAAATAAGTTCTTAATATGCCGCTTACTGTACCTTGGTTGCCAGGAATTCTGTCATCATCGCATTGGTCTCTTCAAGGCCGTTCGCCTCCAGCTCAGCGATCATCGCATCCCAGTTAGCGTCAAAGGAGGACTCAGGCTCCGTTACACATTTAACAAGTGCCGGGAACGCGATCTCATCCAGAATGGAGACATTATTGCTCAACTCCTGCGGGATCGCATACGCCCACAGAGGAGAGTATACCGGTGTCTCAAATTCCTCGGGCTGCGGGAAGATATCTGTCAGCATCTCTACTCCCATTCCCTCGCAGGCCGCCTTCTCTACTTCAGTATACTCCGCGATCACGGATTCTCTGCTGGTCGGTGTATAATAATTGCCGGTCTCATCCTGCACGCCGTCGCCGTAGATCGGGAATCCGGTATAATTACCGATACCCGTATTCTTGCTGTAGTCAGGATCCGACTTCGACTTCGCGATCTCTTCCTCGGTACGATATCTCATGCCGTTCTCATCTACCTGGTAATGTTCCCCTTCAACACCCCATCTGTAAAGGACTGCGCCTTCATCAGAGCACAGGTAATCCAAGAACTTGATCGCACGCACGGGATCTTCACAGCTCTTGGTGATGGCAAGGCCATATCCAACCTGCAGACCCTGATACATCAGTGTGGGAGCCTTATCGTTTGGATCCATAACAACCGGCAGACCACAGTATGTCTTATCCTGCTTGCCATCTGCATTCAGAGTAGCATTTGCCTGCATATAATGCCAGTTTGCATCCGTGATCGCAACGACGCGGCCGCTGGAGAGCTTCGCGATATAGTCGTCGTCTGTCTGTGTCGCAAAGTTCTGATCCAGAATGCCTTCGTCATACATACGGCTCAGCCATCTGAAATATTCCTTCTCGTCGTCGCTGGAATGCTTGTAAGTACAGTTATAATTCTCGTCGATCAGCCACTGTCCGTTATCCGGAGCCGCATCTGCGATAAAGCCTGCCGGGTTGCCAAGGGTGATCATCCAGTGCCAGTCGGATGCGCTCATGGAGATACCGATGGTCTCCAGACCGTCCTCGGTGGTCGGATGCGCTGCCAGGTAGGATTTGATCATATCTTCATACTCTGCCAGTGTCGTAGGATATTTATAGTCATTCTCTGCCAGCACTGCATACTGGATCTGACAGGTTCCGCCTGTGCTGAAGATCTTACCCCGCACGCCCGCATAGGACAGCTGGTAGATACCGGGATCGTCAGCGCCCCATTTCAGCTTCTCAAACTCGTCTCCATACATCTTCTTGATGTTGGGACCGTACTGCTCGATCAGATCCGTCATATCGATCAGCGCACCTGCTTCATAAAGGTTCGTTACGGATGCTTTGGAATAGATCATATCCGGATAGTCGTCATTGGCGATCATCAATGCCACGTCCTCGCTGGCATCACCGGTGCTGGATACCGGATAGGTAATCTCCAACGTCACACCGGTAGCCTCCGTGATCGCCGCACCAACCGGCGTCTCACTCCAGTTACCGTTCTTACCGTCCGCATTGTAATACTCAAAGGTAATCGGCGAAGTGTCGTCTCCACTGTCTGCCTGTGCGCCGTCACCTTCTGCTGCTCCCTGGGAGTCTCCTGTGCTTCCCGCATCTCCGGATGCCGCGTCACCGCCGCCACAGCCGGTCAGCGTACCTGCCAGCAATGCTCCCACTGCAAGCAGGGCTAAAATCTTCTTCCTTTTCATGTTTAAGTCCTCCTTTTTTCTTTCCTTGATCTATGTAAAACTAAATCAATTCATATATAGTAAAACTGTAACTTTAGTCTTTTACCGAACCAAGTGTCATACCGCCTACGAAATACTTCTGCACGAAAGGATATACGATGATAATCGGCACTGTCGCCACTACCGTTACCGCCATACGGATCGCCATCGGCGTTACTGCCTGTGTGGCATTGGTGGTGGTATGTGTATCCAGCTGCATCGTCGCCTGAGACATGATCTCGTACAGTTTATACTGCAGGGTGGGCAGCTTCTTCGCATACAGATATGTATCCATGAAGGAATTCCACTGTCCTACCGCATAATACAGAGCGATGGTCGCGATAACCGGCGTACACAGCGGCATAACGACCTTATACCAGATCTGGAAGTCGTTGGCGCCGTCCAGCTTCGCCGCTTCCTGCAGGGCGCCCGGCAGTCCGTCGATAAAGGAACGGACAAGGATCATATTGTAGACCCAGATCAGACCCGGAATGATGTAAACCAGGAAGTTATCACCCAGATGCAGTGTCCGAACGATCAACAGATATTCCGGGATCATACCGCCGCCTACATACATGGTGATGACGAAAAGCAGTGTGAAGAACCTGTGGAATACGAAATCCCGGCGGCTTAAAGTATAAGCCAGCATCGCCGTACAAATCACGCCCGCCAGTGTTCCGATCACGGTTTTGGCGATGGAGATAAACAACGGCTGTACGATTCCGCCTTCCTTAAATACATATTTGTAGTTGGCCAGCGTAAAATGACGCGGAATGATAAAGTTAATATTCTTGATCGTATCCGTAGCGTCGTTCAAGGAGATCGCAAGCACATTCATAAACGGATACAACGTCACGACCAGGATGATCGCAAAAAACAACAGAAGAAAATAGTCGAACCATGTTTTATGTAAATTTTTCATCTCGCCACCTCACTCTATACCAATTTGTCTTCGCCGACCAGACTGGCGATCTTATTCGCGATCATCAGAAGCGTAACGCCTACTACGGACTGGAATACGCCAAGCGCAGTACCAAGACCGTAATCGCTGCTCTTAATACCTCTTGTATAGGAGAACCAGGAAAGAACCATCGTATGATCCTGTACCAAGGCATTACTGAGGAGCATCTGTCTCTCCATACCTACATTGAGCGCGCCGCCGATGCTCATGATCAGCAGAACGATGATCGTCGGCCGGATACCCGGCAGAGTGATATGCCACATTCTCTGGAAGCGGTTCGCACCGTCGATCTGTGCCGCTTCATACAGGCCCGGATCGATACCTGCCATGGAAGACAGATAGATGATGGCATTCCATCCCATCTCTTTCCAGCAGTCAATAATGACGATGACCATCCAGATCAAAGGAGAATTGGTACTCATCAAATGCAGATTGGCGCCAACCAGGGAATCGACAACGCCGCCGTCGTTGAAGATGTTCTTCGCGATGCTGGCGATGATAACCCAGGATACAAAGTGCGGCAGATAGGAAATGGTCTGCGTTACTTTCTTGAATTTCGTGAACATCAACTCGTTAAGCAGTACTGCAAAAAGGATCGCAACGATCGTACCTACAGCAATCTGTAAGATACTGATACCAAGTGTGTTGATCATTGTCTGCTTGAACAGTCTGTCCTCGAAAGCCTTCGTGAAATTCGCAAAACCGGCAAATGGCCGTTCCCAGATCGGCAGCGCAAACGTCGCCGGTTTTACCTCCTGAAACGCCATCGTCCATCCCCAGAGCGGAATGTACTTGAAGATGATGATCCATATAACAAACGGCAGTGACATCATCAGCAAATACCTCTGTTTCCATATCAGAGCCAAGGAAATCTTCTCTTTCTTATTGGCCCCTCCCTTGCCTTTAGCAACCATACTCTTACCCCCTGAATCTTTATTCTTTTTTTGTAAGATTTTTACACATTTCCGTGTGCACACGAATAATTATAACAACAACTCAAACGTTTTACAGTTGTATTACTTGTCTATTTCGACTATCATTTCTTAACTTTTTTCGTCAACTTGTATAATTTGTGCCATTTACGCCACCTTCTCACTATTTGCGCAAAAACCCCCTGTAAATTCACTGTTTATCCATTTTTCCACAGGATCAAATGCTGTCATTTTTAAACAGACTGGTCAAAAAATACATATAAAAAAGATAATTTATCTATAGTGCGCCCTCCTTTTTACCATATAAAATGAGATGGGCGAATTGACCGCAGCATAAAAAACAGAAGCAGGGAGGCATGGGAGCAGCCATGGACAGAGCGCATATTTACGATTATCTTTACAAAGAATCCAGCAAAGAAAAAACAATGAATTCGCGACTGCGCCATTTTACCCCCCCCCACTCAGATTTTGGCGATTTCTTCACGTTGTTGTCAAAAATGCCGGTGGATTACGATTCTCACGGAATTCCGCTGCTTACCTGGAACCATATCCTGAATGTCATCTATGACGTCTATGACATCCCCACCGATGTGGAGAGGACCGTAGTCCTGTTCAAGCCTTTCACGATTGAGATTCCGGAGCATACCCATACCTATTTCGAGATCATCTATGTCCTTTCCGGCAGCAGCGTCCATGTGATCAACCAGACCGTACAGACCTTCACTGCAGGGGATTTCTGTATCCTTCCGCCTGCGGCCAGGCACATGCAGAGCGCCTCTTCCGAATGCGACAGTATCCGGATTCTGGTACGCCTGTCCGCCTTCACGGAAATCTGTACCGGGCTTCTCAAGGGGCAGGACATGCTCAGCCGCTTCCTGCTGGGCAGCATCTATAATGAAAACAGTGAGCAGTATCTGCTCTTCCGTACCGGGGATAACGAAGAGATCCGGGAGCAGATCTTTCATATGTTCGGCGAGATGCTCTCCCCGGACAACTATACGGACCGTATCCTGACCGGTATGCTGATGGTGCTGCTGCTGCGCCTCTCCAAACAGTGGCAGGCAGCCACACAGACCGTTCCTCTTGGCAGCAGCGACCATGAAATCCTGCTTTACGTACAGGAGAACTACTCCACCATCACTTTGGAGAAACTGGCCGCTCATCTGCACTATACCGTTCCCTACTGCTCACGCTATATCAAGAAACTCTTCGGCTGCACCTTTTCCCAGCTGCTTAAACAGATCCGTTTCCAGAAAGCCGACCTGCTCTTAAAGAGTTCCTCGCTGACAGTCAACCAGATCAGCAAGATGATCGGCTACGAAAATCCGGAGAACTTCATGCGTGCCTTCAAGAAACGGCATCAGATGACGCCTTCCCAGTACCGGAACCTGTACGCGGAGAAGAAGGAGGATCTGCCGGTTTCCTGAAAAAGTCAAAAAAAAAAAACTGCCACGGTTATTTTCCGTGGCAGTTTTCTGCTGTATTCTTACTTGTCTTCCTGCTCTTCTGCGTGCACCTTTTTCATGGCCTGAAACTTCTCTTCCCAGGATTCCTCCAGCGTAAGGCGTGCCTCTTTGATCTCCATTCCGCCCTGTCCGAAGAATAATTTCAGGAAGGTCGTATTGTGGAAGGAAGGATGCAGCATCACGGTCTCGGTCCGCCACTCCTTGTCCTCGCCGGTGAGGGAGATCGTCTTCACGATCTGCTTATCCTGTGAAACGGTGAGCGGCACCTGCGCCAGACTTCCCTGTCCCACGATCCTGCAGACAAGATCCAGCTTATAAACACCTCTCTCGCTGAAATTCAGCTCGAAGTTGATGCTGCTGCCCTTGGCTGTCGGAATCTGCTCTACAGGCAGAAGCGCCTCCTTCTCCGGAACGGCAAGACGCACCAGCTCGCCGAAGGTCTCCGTCTCCTGTGCCGCGATGGCCGCCAGCTGCCTGTCAAGTTCGCTCTCCCTGCCCATCATACGCTGGTAAGCGGGCGTCCGCAGCAGATACCGGCAGATATTGGCTGCACTGCGCACATATTCGCTTCTGGCAACGGTTCCCTTCTCCAGACTTTCCGCGGAATTGTCATTCTGCGTGTTCTTCGAGGAATCCGCCGTTACCATGAACAGATCGTTCTGCGCGCGCACCATGGCCGCCACATTCTCCACCGTTCCGGTCATATTCTCGTCATTGCCCTTAGCCCACCAGTCAGTCATCACAATACCGTCATACTTCCACTCGCCCCGCAGGATCGTGGTCAGCATATCGTAGTTGCTGGCAGACCAGAAACCGTTGATCGGATTGTAGGAGGTCATGATGGAGTATGCGCCGCCCTCTGTCACCGCGATCTCGAAACACTTTAAGTACAGCTCTCTGAGCGCACGCTCGGAAATCACTGCCTCCACCATATTCCGCTTATACTCCTGGCTGTTGCAGGCGAAGTGCTTGATCGTGCCGGTAACGTCATAGCGTCCCATAGCCCGCAGCTGCGCCGCCGCCATCTTACCCGTTACCAGCGGATCTTCGCTGAAATACTCGAAGTTTCTTCCATTTAAAGGATTCCGGTGCAGGTTGATGCCCGGCCCCAGCAGGGTATCTACTTTATTCTTACGAAGCTCCAGTGCTTCCCACTCAAACAGCTCTTCCGAGAGCGCCTCGTTGAAGGTACTGCCAAGACATGCGCCGTTGGGCATGGCAAAAGCGATGCTGCCGCAGTCCATACGGATACCGCTCGGCCCGTCCGCACAGCAGGCAACCGGAATGCCGAACGCCTGCAGGCTCTCCGTAATGCCGCCGAAAGCGCCTGCCGTACCAGGCGTTACCTTCGGGGAACACATACCCTCGCCCCTTACCATGCAGCAAAGATCCTTGTCCGACAGCTGCGCCAGGAACTCTTCCATGGACACCGCGCCCTTCTCCACATCGGATAACTTATAGCCCTTGTCACCCGTGCAGGCGATGTTCTCCGGCAGTCTTTCTGCCCGGCGGTCTCCCGGATTCACCGTGCGCAGAGGCGCCGTCTCATACATAACCTGATAGCCGTCCTGGCCGCCCGCCTGGGGTTTCATCCGCTCAAAAGCAGTCACCGGTGCACACGCTTCCTCCGCCTCCTTGACTACCTTTGTCTCCTCCAGCGTCAGACTGCCCACCGCCGCAGCGCTGCGCACGTCGGTTCCCGCGTGGAAGAGATATTCTCCCGCTTCCAGAACCCAGCAGGATCTGTGTCCCGTAACACCGCCGTCATCATAGGAAGAAAGCGTATACCAGGGAACTGCGATCTGCAGTGTCTGGGCCTCACCCGGTGCAAGCTCCTTCGTCTTGGCAAAGCCGCACAAAACTCTGGCCGGTTTGCCCATCGCTCCCTGAGGAGCCTCGCAGTAAACCTGCACCACTTCCTTGCCGGCAACGGCTCCCGTATTGGTCACCTGCGCGCTGATCACAGCGGCCGTGTCTGCATCTGCACTTCCCGCCGTCTCCTCCAGCTTCGCTTCCACCGCAAAGGTCGTATAGGACAGACCAAAGCCAAAAGGATAGAGA
>OFGH01001618.1_pt1 | contig 14301 bp, 22 predicted proteins | sample 1521721 | NCBI WGS metagenome assembly OFGH01 (sample SAMEA3504132, study PRJEB24116) | mouse gut metagenome | biome: mouse gut; feature: mouse-associated habitat; material: faeces | place: Denmark | collected 2011
GGCCGGCCCCACCTCGTCGAAGTTCTCCACCATCCACTCGATGCCGGGGACGACCTCGCCCGTCACGAACTGCACCAGATCGCGCAGCGGCTCCTGCACCTCCTCGTACACCTTGAGCGCGGTCTCCTCAAGCGCCGAGTTCATCGCCGCGAGGTCGCCTTCTAGGTTGTCGGTCATGGTTGACGCGAGCGCCTGGGCGGCCCCATTGCTGTTGTACAGCTCGTCGCGGAAGGAGGAAAGCTCGCCCGAGCCCGCGTTGAGTAGGAGGTTAATGCCCTTGATGCTATCCGCCGTGAAGGTGGCCTGCAGGGCGGAAGCCCGCTCGGCGTCGCCCAGGCCGTCGGTGGCCCGCTCCACGTCGGCCAGGATGGCCGCGAAGTCGCGGTAGTTGCCCTGGGAGTCCATGACCTGCACCTTGTTCTTGCCGATGGCGATGGCGCCGTCCTCCATCTTGTCGGTCATGTCGCGCAGCATGGCGTTAACGGCCGTGCCGGCCTCCGAGCCCTTGAGGCCCTGGTTCGCCAGCATCGAGATGGCCGCCGAGGTCGTCTCCACGTCCAGGCCCGCCGCGTGGGCGTTGGCCGCGCAGTTCTTGAAGGCCATGCCCAGGCCCTCCACCGTGGTGTTGGCGTTCGCCTGGGAGTAGGCCAGCACGTCCACCATGCGGTTGGTGTCGGCGGCTGTCATGCCGAAGGCAGAGAGGTAGTCGGTGATGAGGTCGGACGAGGCGGCCAAGTCCATCTGGCCCGCCTGGGCCAGCGTGAGCGCCCCTCCCACGCCGTCAAGCATCTCCCGGGTGTCCCAGCCCGCAAGGGCCATGTACCCCAGCGCGTCTGCCGCCTGGGATGCCGAGAACGTGGTGGAGGCGCCCAGCTCGCGGGCCTTGGCCTCCAAGGCGGCAAGCTCCTCCTCGCCCGCACCCGACAGGGCCGCCACGTTGCTCATGGAGTACTCGAAGCCCTTGCCGATCTCGATGGTGTCCGAAACCAAGTCCTTTGCGGCGGAGGCGGCCTTCGCGATGCCGTCCGCGGCGAGGTTCGCCAGGGTGCCCTTGAGCACCGTGAAGCCCTCGCCCAGGCGCTCTGCGGTGCCCTCGCCGTCCTTCAGGCCGTCCCAGTCCAGGCGCTTGTCGGCCGCATCGACATCGCCCAGGGAGCCGCCCGCGCCCTCGGCGGCCTCAGCAACGCCGTCAACGGCGGCGCTCGCCTTATCTGCGGCCCCGGACACGCCGTCCAGGCCGTCGCCCCTCACGTTCTTGAGGCTGTCGGCGGCCCTCTGGGCGCTGGAAGCCGTCCTGTCGACGCTCGCGGCGGCCTTTCCCGCCGACTGCCCCACCTTGTCGAAATTGCCGCTCTCAAGGGCCTTGAGGCGGCGGCGCATATCGTCCAGCGAGCGCGAGAACGCGCCCGTGTCGAGTATCGCCTTGATTGTCACCGTGCCTGCCATCACATCCCCCTCTGCGCCGCCGCGGCGATGCCCCGGAACGCGTCGGTAGCGGCCACGGATGCGGCCCTGAACCCGTCCTCGGCAACGCGCCTCTCAAGGGCCCACGCCCGCCGCATCTTGCGGAAGTGAGCCACCTCGTCCTGGTTGTACCTGCCCGCCTTCGGCTCATCCGCCGTGCGGTAGTAGATCGCCTGCCCCATGGGCGTGTCGTGCGGGCACATCGACACCATGCGGGCGTACTCCGAGAGGGACAGCTGGCGGGCCATGGCGGCGGAGGGCTGCCCGTAGGTGCGCCACAGGCTCGCCTCTATGTAGTCGGCGTCGGCCTCCCAATCGACCCACCTCGGGCCCGCGTCGCCCACATGGCTGTCGTCGGCATCGATGCCCGCCACCTCCCACAGGAGGCGCGAGAAAAGCGCCCCGAAGTCCTCCCACTCGTGGGCCGACACGGCCTCGGGGTCGGGGAACAGAAGCTGCATGGCGCACCAGTACTTCACGCGCCACTCGATCTCGGTGTCCTTGAACAGGGCTATGAGGCGCAGGGCCGTGTCCGCGTCGTCGTACACGCGCACGTCCTGCCCCTCGTGCTCGATCACCCTGAAGCGGCAGCCGTCCAGGTACCCGATGTCAGAGCGCAGCGTCGCCAACGCTCCCCCTCAGGTACTTCAGCACCACGCGGTTGTCGTTGGCCGTCATGATGTCGTTGTACTGGTCGAGCAGCCACAGCACGAGCGGCATCAGGGCGACGGTCATGCGGGACGGCTCCACGCCCCCGCCGATGTACTCCACGATCTCGGACCACGCGTCGGGCCCGAGCATGACGGTCACCACCGTCTCGTAGGCCTCGGCCAGCACCTCGTTCTCGGCCCTGCCCAAGCTGCCGTCCCTTGCGGCCTGGGCCAGCCGTGCGACCTTGCCCAGGGCCTCCCGCATGGCGGCCGACTTGCCCGTGAGGCCCGCGTCGGTGAAGTCGAGCGTGTACACCGGCGAGCCGGGGGTGTCGTCCAGCGCGATGCTGCGGACGGCCCTCTTCATGTTGAGAACTTCCATCTTTCCCTCCTGGAAATACGAAGCGAGGGCCCCTATGGCCCTCGCCGATTATCCAGGGGTGTCACAAAGCGCTAGGCGGCCGTGACGGTCACCTCCACCGTGGCCTGCACCGTGGGCTTAGCGGCGGACTTCACGTTGAGCTTCGTGGCGCCCTCGGCGATGCCCTCCACGCGGCCGGCGGAGTCCACCGTGGCGATGGAGTCGTCCTCGATGCCGTACACCACGGCCTTGGAGGCCGTCTCGGGGGCCACAGTGGGGGCCACATCCACGTAGGCGCCCACGGCAACCGTGACGGCGGCCGCGGTCACGGTCTCGGGGAAGGCCGTAGCGTCGCCCGGGGTGTAGGTCGGCAGGCCGTTGTAGTGCCCCTCGAAGCCGAAGTCCGACTTGCTGGTGGGGTCGCCGCCCTGCGGGTCGATGTTTACCAGCGTCACGTCGCCTTCGAGCACGGAGCCGTCAGGGGAGGTCCAGCGGAAGTCGGTGTGGCGCCCCTGGTAGTCCAGCATCTTGGAGGCGATGAAGTCCTGGGCCGGGTCGCCGTACTTGCGGTGGCCGGCGAAGGTGCCGACGATCTGGCCGCCGCCCACCTCGGTGTTGCCCAGGCCGTCGCCGTCGTAGTAGTCGTCCTGCGCGGTCTTCTCGTTGCCGTTCCAGTCGGCGCTGTTGATGCCGGCCGCCACGCGGGCCCAGGTCTTGTCGGGGCCATCGGGCGTGATGTTGATCTCGTACAGGTTGGTGTAGTTCTTCGCGAATCCGATATCGCTCATGCTCTCTCCTATCTTTGAACGGTTATGGTCGCCCGCACGCGCACTTCCCACGCGTAGAACAGGCTCTCGTCTAACTCCATCTCGTTGGCGTGGCTCGCCACCTCCTGGTCATCGAAGGCGTAGGAGCCGTTGCCGGAGGGCATCTCGGCCCCGTCGAGCACCTGGGCCGCCAAACGGCACCCCTCCTCGGCGTCGGCCTCGCTGCGGCGGCGCACCACCACCTGGTAGAGCACCGACCGCTCCTCCTCGCCCGCGTAGTCCACGAACTCGGTCTTCTCGGACAGCAGGCGCACAACAGCGCCCTCCTTGCCCGTGAACGAGTCCAGGCGCTTTGTCGATGCGTCCGGAAGCCCGTTGGCCCGCAGGTAGTCGCGCACGCGGTCTATCAGGTCGAATGATTGGTTCACATCTGCCCCTCGATGATCTTTTCCAGCCATGCGGCCAGGTCGTCGGCCTTCTCCCCGGCCACTCGCTCGTCCCAGCGGCCGGAGGTGCCCTCGGTCGTCCAGTTGGTGCCGTCGGGCATCTCGTACACGTAGGGCGCGTAGTCCACGGTGTAGTCGATCTCATCCCCCGAGGCCGCGGCGCTGTCGCGGAGGGCGCCGGTGCGCATGGGCACGTACTCCTCCATGGCGTCCTTCACCTGGTTGGCGAAAAGCTCCCTGGCCGATTCGAGGCCCTTCCCCGATAGGAAGCCCTCGATGCCCGACAAGTCCACTTGCAGCCTCATCGCACTTCCAGCCCCCAGTGGTGCACCGCGCCCCGGTAGGTGCGGTGCGGCACCGCCTTGATGACCGCCACCTCGGGCGCTCCGTTGATGGACAGCAGCGAGCCGGCGGGCACGGCGAAGGCCCCCTCGGAGTTGCGGGCGTCCACCACCACGAGGCCCCGGCTGCCCTCCTCGAATACGTAGGCCCCGCGCCTGACCTCTGCCTGGTCGATGAAGCGCACGTGCCGGATGGGCACGGGCTCAGCGAAGCAGCCGCCGCGCTCGCCCTCCACGGGCACGCGCACCTCCATGTCGTCGGGCAGCAGGTAGGGCGGCACCTGGGGCAGCTTCATCGCACCCCCGCGAACAGCAGGCCGGTGGGGAAAAGCTCCGCCTCGGCCGCGTCCCTCGCCGCCTGGTCGGGTGTGCGGCTGTCCGCCCTCACGCCCGTCGATACGCTGAACGAGCCGATGGTCATGGAGCCCACGTTGCCGGTGCCGGTGGTGGCGTAGGAGTCCAGGGCGGCGCACACGGCCCGCTTGCACGGCACCTCGTGGCGCTCCTGGGGCTCGTTGAAGCCGATGAGCCAGCCCACGGCGGAGGCCGCGGCGGGAAGAAGCTCCCCGAACGCGGCCTCGGTCGCTGTGCCCCCGTAGACTTCGGTATAGAACTCGTAGTCGGGAACGGGAATCACGGCTACTCGCCCTCCGCCTCGGCGATGGCGGCCAGCATCTCGGCCTTGGTCGTCTTGCCGGTCAGGTCGATGCTCTTGGCGGCGGCGTAGGCCTTGATCTCATCCACCGTGTTGGACTCGGACACGGACGCGGGCACCTTCACCTCAGGCTTGGCCTCGCCGATGGTAGCCACGATGAGGTGGTCGATCAGCTCGGCGAACAGGGCGCAGCCGCAGATCGCCACCGTCTCGGTGGTAAGGTTGCGGTAGGTGGAGTCGTGGTGCACGCCCACGAGGCCCGTCTCGTCGGTGGTGAACTCGAACGCCTTGGCGATGTCGGCGTTGGTCGGGTTGGTGTAGTACAGGATGATGTTCTGCTTGGCGGTGGCGTACACCGTCCCCTGGGGGACGCCGCTGTACACCAGCACGTCGTAGAGGCCCAGGAACGCCTTGATGTAGGTCATGCCGAAGGCGGTCTGCACCGTGATGTCCTTATCGCCCAGATGCCCGGAGATGTCCTTCGGGTTCACCATGTACAGGAAGTCGGAGTCGGCAATGGAGTAGTCCTCGAAGAGCACCTGCAACTCGCCCCAGCAGTCGGCCAGGGTGGCCTGCAAGTCCTTGCCCGAAGCCTCGGCGGTTCCGGTGCCCAGGAAGTCGAAGAAGTCCTTGCGGATGCCGCTCTGGATGTCGCGGCGCATGGCGTCGTCAGTGTCGGTGACGGCCTGCTCGTAGCCCTTGTCGTTGATGGCCTCAAGGGTGGTCTGCTTGCGCCACTTCTTGACCACCAGCTCAAAGATGTCGGCGACCTCGGTCTTGTACTTGGAGAGCGGGATGTCCTCGCCCTCGCCCACGGTGCCGTCGGCAAGCTCGCCGGTGACCTTGTAGGTCTTCACGTTCTGCCCCGGCTGCTTCTCGATCTTGCGGGTGAGGCCCAGCACCTCCATGAGCACATGGATGTCCTTCTTGAAGTGCTCCACGAAGTAGATCTCGGAAGTGCGGGCGAAGTCCGCCGCCTTCTGGGTGTTGGTCTCTGCTGCCATTCAAATCCTCCTATTTGTCCCAGAGATCAAGGTTCTCGGAGATGAGCTTGCGGCACTTAACCGGGTCCTTCTCCGCCATGATCTCGTCCTTGGTGAGCCGCTTGGCGCCGGCGGGCTTGAGGCCCGTGGAACCCTTCGGCTCTTCTTGCTGGAACAGCCACGGCTCTGCGGCCTTGAGCTTCTGCACGTCGCCCCCGTGGTCTTCGAGCAGGGCCTTGGCGGCCTTGGCGTTGCGGCATCCCGCAAGCTTCAGCTCGTAGTCGGTGCGCATATCGGCCTGGGACGCCTCAAGGGCCTCGATCTTGTCCTCAAGGGCCTTCTTGGTCTCGTTGGACTTGATGGCGTCGTCAACCTGCTTCTTGAGGTCGGCGATCTCGTCGTCCTTGGCCTTCATGTCGCGCTCGTACTTGCCCTGGCTGATGCCGGGGTGCCCGTTCTTGTCGATGACGGCGCCCGTCGGCTCCTGCTGCCCGATCGTTGCAGCGGAAGCGGCGTCGGCCGCCTCTCCGGCATTGCCTTCGGTCACGTTCTCGCCCAAGTTCTCTTCTGCCATGGCTGTTCCTCTCTCTGGCGTTTGTTTCCGCACTTCCCTGTGCGCTTCAGGTGCGCTTTTTTCGCGGCGCGTGGCGATGGGCGTATTATCAGGGGGTGTCACAAAGCGCCATGTACCGCTCGATGCAGGCTATGGCGTTCTTCGAGCCGTAGCAGCAGAACGCGGCCATCCCCTGGCCCCTCAGCAGGTTCAGCCAGTCCAGCTGGTCGCGCGTCAGCTTGCCACCCTCGGCCTTCATCTCGATGTAGAGCGAGTGGTACTTGCCTCTGGCAACTGGTATGCACAGGTCGGGCACGCCCTTGCGGAGGCCCTGGCGCTTGAGGTTGGCGCCTGCGTAGACGCTGCGCTTGCCCTCGTTGGGTATGTGGTACACGGGTATGCCCAGAAGTTCGCAGTACTGGATGACGGCCACCTGCTCGTCGGCCTCGCTCATCCCCACACCGCCAGGTTTTCGGTGTAGTAAATCTCGGCGGGGCGGCACGCTGTCATGGGCTCGCCCGGGGTGCCCAGGGTGCACCCGTCGCTCTGCGACACCGCCTCATCGCCCCTGGCGGTGCACATCATCAATCGCGGCCTTCCGAACCCAACGCCGTCGTCCACGGCGCACTGCTCGCAGGCGAAGCACGGAACCATGTTCCTCACGGTATTCCCCTTTCTCTCGTCGGGGGGAATGGTAAGGGGCCGTCACAGGGCAAAGAAAAAGCCCGCCGAAGCGGGCTCTTGGGCAAGTGCTGCCTACAGAAGCGAGGTGGCAGCGACGGCGGCCGAAAGCACCGCCTCGAACGCCTTCCCCAACGCCTTGCGCACTTTCGCCATCGCTGAGTTGTTATCGAGGAAGTCAACGCCCTTGAGCGTTATGCGCAGGTCGTCGCACATGATCTCCCGAGCGTAGTCCATGCCGGCATCGCCCGCCATGTAGCCGCTCTCGATGAGGTCGCGCAATACGGCGACGAAGTAGGTGGGGGTTGCATCCGGCGAGTTCGAGGGCCTTCGCGGGATTCCCCTCCACGCCCTCCTTCAGGCAAGCATAGAAATACGCAAGAACCTTGTAGGCAATAACCTGGTAGTCGTCTTTAGCCATCAAGCACCTCGAAACTCTCTATCTCGTCCACGTACACTCCCTCGATGTACCTAAAGCCGTCCGAAGCGGTTTGGGCGATATGGAGGATTTCCCTGTCCTCGCCACTGTCAGCCCAGTTCTCATAGCCGTCATACGGGCCGATTACAGTGTAGCCGTCCTTGCAAACCGCCTTGACGGTCTTGCCCCATGCTTCTGGTATGTCGCTAAGCCTCATCGAACAGGGCCCCTTCGTCATTCGCAGGCACAATGTGCACGTCGTTCTTCCCGTAATGGATTATAAACCCCCTGGTCGGCCTTTCGGTTCCGTCGCGCTCAACTACATAACCGATAACATAATCGGTCATGCATTTCTCCTTGCACTTCCACTTTCCGTGCACGATCAACGGGTTTCCCTTCCCGGCGTTTTCCCGTATAAGCCTCTCTACCTCTTCGATAGAGATAACCAGGCGGCTGGGAGCTGGGTATCCCTGCTTTTCCGCGCTCTTCACCTTGTCGGCGTACTCCTTTGTGCCCGGTATGTGCTTGTTCTGCTTGCCCGGCTTCACGGTGTTTGACAGGTCGTCAAGGGCCCTGGCCTCCCACTCGCCCACAGCGGCGCGGTAGCCCGTGGCCTCGCCCGTCCGGGCCCTTTCCAACCGCTCCTCGGCCCTCTCGTTCAAGTGCGGTGCCGTATCGGCTCCGGTGTTTGCCCTGGCCCTTCGGTACGTTCCCTCGCGGTAGGCTTGCTGGCGACGAAGGATGGAGCTGTGCTCGTTGATAAGGTCGCGCAGCTTGCCCTCGGCCCTCCTCAGGCGGCGGCGCTCGTCCGTGGTATCAAGCCCCTCGCTTTCCAGCACCTCGATGACGCGCTTTCGCTCGCGGATGTTCCGCTCGTAGTACCGCTGCCTGTCGGTCAGCTTTCGGGCCTCCTCGGTGGTGTATCCGGTGCCCTCCAAGGGGTCTTTGCGGGCGAACGGCGTCCCGGGCTGCCATATCTCGACGCGGTGGCCGCAGTTGTAGCCGCCGATGCCGTTCCGCATATCGCCCGGGTGGCACGACGAGTAGAAGTTGGGGTACTTGCCGCTGCCCTTGATCTGGTACACCTTGCCCTGCCACGCCGCGTGGCTCGGGCGGGCGTTGGCGGTGCAGTTGACCTTGACGTAGTTGCAGCCGTTGCGCTGCGCCGTGTCGAGTTCCTGGGCTATGAGCCGCTGGGTGGCCTCGGTCTGCATCATGCGCCGCACCCCAACGTCAACGGGCACGCGCACCACGGTGCCGTCCTCGCGCTTGTAGGTGTATGCCGCCACGCCCTCCTTGGCCATGTCCACCACGGCCTTGCGAAGCGCCCTGTCGTAGCCCATGGTGCGGGCGTCCTGCGCGGCCTTGTTGGCGTATTTGGCATAGATGGCGTTGGCGTCGGTGCGCATGGAGCGCTCGATCTCGGCAGCCCGGGGCTTGGCCGCCGCCCACGCCTCCCTGGCGCGGTTCCCGGCATCGGTTCTGGCAGCCTTGTCGTACTTTAGGCCGGCCTTGGCGTTGGCTTCGAACACCTTGCCCATGGAAGACGATACCGCTCCGCCGTGGGCCTCGGAGCGCCGCGCTAGGTACTGCCCCAGCTTGGCGCTCAGCTTTATCCCGGCGGCGGCGATGCCGACCTCGGCAGCGGCCGAGAGCGCCCCGGCCACGGCCTTGAGCACCCCCAGCTCGGTCTTGCGGAACTCCTCTACGGCGCCCTCGGAAAGATCATCCTGCTCGCTCGCCGAGATCATTCTTCGGCTTCCTCGTCCTCAGCGGCCTGGAAAGCCCCGGTCTCTTCCCCTTCGTCCTCATCATCGGGCTCGACGTTCTGCGCCCTGGGCACGTTGGCCTTGGCCGTCTCCTCGTCCTCGTTGTACCACTTCATGCGGTACTCCCAATCGTTGAGGGTCAAGTCCAGCTCGGCCAAGTCCTGGGACTTCTCGGCGGCGGTGTCCTGGATGATGCTGTCGTCGAACTTCACGGACACGTCGCCCTCGGGGGGAAGTGACACGCCGAGGAACTTGCGGGCGCAGTGGAGCGCGGCCCTGCAAATCTGCGCGATGGCGTCACCCAAAAGGTTCTCGTGCTCCTTGATGGAGCGCATGAGCTGGCTGTTGTCTGACGATACCTCGGTGGCGGTCTTGATGCCGCCCTTCTCGTCGATGTCGAAGTAGCCCAGGCCGAACCCGCACTGGTCGCCCAAGGTTTGCAGCGCGGTGCGGTAGGCCCTGATCTGGGCCTCGGTGCGCAGCGTCGGGGCGAACTCTTGGATGAGGTCTTCGGAGCTGCCCACCTTGCGGAATACCGTGCAGTCGTCAACGCCGAACGGGATGACCCTCTGTCCCTCCTCCCCCTCCTCGCGCTCAAGCAGCATATCGCTCAGGAACACCCTGATCTTGCCCACGTCAACTTCGGTGAAGATGGCGTCGTAGGCCAGATCGACCGACTGTATCACGTCGATGGCGTCCTCGAACACGCTCATGCCGTAGGGGCTGAACTCCTCCATGGTGTTCTCGATGGCGGGCCTCACGATGGCGAACGTGGGCGTCGGGCACCCCGTCTCCAACACGGGGAGCACGCCGTCCATCTGCACCTCGCAGCCCATCTCGTCCAAGAGCACCGTGTGGATATCGTAGGTGCCGTCGTCGTTTAGCAAGTGCATCTGAAGCTGGTCGATCGGCTTGCCCTTGACGTGCACCCGCGTGACGAACGCGCACTCTGTCACGCCGTCCTCATCCCATGACAGCGGTATGGTCATGTTCGCGTAGTGCCGGCGGATGAGCATCTTCGGCTTGGCGGTATCGACCCACAGCGCCCAGGCGCCCGTTCCCAGACCGAAGGCCCGCTGCACGAGCCCCTGCCCGCGCGACCAGAACTTGATGGAGGACAGATACCCCTCAAGCCACTCGTTGCACGCCTCGTCCTCGCTTTGCACGGAGGTCTGCTCGTCCATGAGCAGGCTAGACCACTCGCGGCACACCCTCTTGGCGGGCCTTACCGAGCGGCGGTGCACATGGTACCTGCGCCCCTCGCTGTCAACGTCGTCGTAGTCGTAGAACTCTCCCTTGCCGCGCATCCAGGCGTCCCACCGGTTCACGTGCCCCTTCATCGCGTCCCAGGGCAGATCGTAGCCCAATTTGTCGAGGTAGGTGCCCACCGAGCCCGGTATGCTGTACTTCTCGTCCGCCATTATGCGGCCCTCCTAACATCCTCCATCATCGCGTAGCGCACAGCGTCGATGCTGTGGTCGTTGCCGTCGGGTATCTCGTCAATCCACTCGTCGTTGCGGTCGCGCTCGAACTCCTTGAGCGTGAACTCCTCGTAGGCCCTTGGGCACCGCACCGGGTCGATGTGTATGGCCCTCAGCCCCGCCAGGTAGCGGTAGCTCAAATCGCGCATATTGCCCTTGCGGGCCGGCCTCGCCTTGAGGGAGTACTTGCGCCGGTACACCGCCGTCTGCTGCTTGCCGTCGGGCGTGTCGTCCGTCCACACGGTCTGGCCGTGATAGCGTGGCTTCTGCCCCTCGTCGTCGGCGTAGGTGAGCGCGTCCAGCACGATCTGCCCCGTGTCTCGGGCCTCCTTGCGGTAGGCCTCGTGCTCCTCGAATACGTACAGTTCCCGCGCACGCTTGTCGAAGTGGCAGCGCACGAAGCGCCAGGGGTCGGGGAACCAGCCCCAGTCGATGCCGTTGCGGAAGTTGTCGAACGAACGTATGTCCGCGTCGCTCATGCGGGTGTCCCGGATGTTGTCGAACACGCTTCCCCCGGTGCCGGTGATCTCGCCCAGCATCTCCCACTTGTAGGCCGTATCGTTGGTTTGGAGCAGCCATTCGGCCTCTTCGATGAAGTCCTCGCCGAGCCATTCGGGATGCCCCGCCTCGATGACGTCCAGGTAGGTTGAGTGGTGCACGGTGCACCTGGGCTTGCGCTCCATCTCAAGGGCCTGCTTGTTGACCCAGCTCCAAAGGGTCTTGGGCGGGTTGTAGGAGTAGAACGTCCAGAACACCGACCCGCCGCGCCTGAACGACTTGTTTGCGCTCCGCACGGCATCCCAAGAGGCGAGCTGGTCAAGCTCCTCGAACCACACGATGGCGCAGTAGCCCTTCGTGAACTTAACGCCCTTCATCTTCAAGGGGTCGTCCATGCCCCGGAAGACGAGCTTCTGGCCCGTGGGCTTGTAGATGACCTCCATGGGGCTGGCATGGCAGACGAAGTAGCTTTCGAGCCCGAGGGCGGCGATGGCCCAGCATATCTGGGCGTACACGGAATCGCGCAGCGTGTTGGAGAAGCGGCGCACCACCACGCCGTTGGCGAAGGGGAAGGTGACCATGATGAGCACGATGCAGATGCTTATGAAGCTGGACTTGGTTGAGCCGCGCCCGCCCTTCATCCACCACTCGCCGCCGCATCCGCTCATCACCTGCTCGAAAATGGCGTGGAACGCCCTGATTACCAAGGGCGCGACGTTGACGCGCGGCCTACCCATCGGCTTCCCCCGGGTCGAAGTAGAACGCGGGCGCCGCCTCCGCCTCCGCCTCGGGCCTCGTGCGCTGCTGCTGGGCGAACTCGTCCGGGTACTGGCGCTCCAAAAGCCAGGCCGCCGCCTGCCACGTCTTGGGGGATGTGGCCGCGTTGTAGATCATGGTGAGCAGGTTGGCCTTGCGCTCGGCTTCGGTCTTTTTTAGGGCTTGAGCCAGTTGACGCTGGTTCTCCGTCCTCGGGTGGTTCACCCACCGCGACATGGTTTCCTCGGCAACGCCCAAATAGGCCGCGATGTCCTTCTGGTACACCCCGGCCCTCTTCATGTTGATCGCCTGCGCGATGTCCGCCTTTGTCAGCCTTCTAACCGTCATGGGCGGCATTGTCACATGGCGTCACAAAAAGAAAGCCGCCCGAAGGCGGCTCGAACTGCTATTCGCTTTCCCGTTGGTGCCTGTCGTAGTCTTCCCGCAGCAGTTGCTTTAGGTAGCCGCTCATGGAGCCTTTCGATTCCAGGTATTCCTGGATGTCTCGCTCGTTGGGGGAGAACACCACCGTTACCCTCCTCATATTCTGCTTGTCGTAGCGGGATGACGCCTCTTTCTGGGCCTTTGATACGGGCATGGGGCTTCCTTTCGTGGTAGAATCGGGCCGGCCTGCTAGTCCGGGCCATACCCATTTTGAAAGGGGAGGGGCCGCGCTACCGGCTCCCTCCCCTTTCTCGCTTAGTCCTCGATTGCCATCTTGAAGCGTTCGATCAGCTCGTCGATCTCCCGCTCGGCCTCCTCGCTGACCCCCGCCGCCTTGATGCGCTTGAGGTCGTTGACCAGCCCTCGCAAGTGGTCTTTGTACTGCATGTCCGTCATACCCATTTCTTCTTGCCTTTCGGTCATGGCTGGGGCCTTTCCCCTTGCCTGTGTCTACATTATAATGTATATAAGGCAAGGTCGCAATAGAAATTTTCAGATTCTTTTGCAAATTATACCTCATCGGGTATGCACACGTCGCCCAACCGCTTGGCCGCCTTCTTGGGGTCGCCCTTGCAGTACACGAGAACGTTCTGGTGCGTCTTTCCCAATTTCCTGCTGGCCTCGAACTGCTTCCCGGCGCGGATGGGAAGGCTCCCCGCCGGGGTTACCAGCACCGCTTCGTTGTAGAAGCCCGCGCCGGCGCGGCCCATGATCTCGGTGGTTATGCCCGGAAGGTTGCGGTAGAACCCCTTCTTGTCGCGCACATCGCCTATGACAACCACGGCGAAACGGTGCTCGGCAAGCTTGGCCACGGCCTTTGAGAGGATTACCTCGTACATTTCCAGGAACTTGTCCCACGGCATATTCGAGATGTCCGCCGGGTCGTCGCTGTACACCTCAAGGTCGGCGTAGGGCGGGCACGTGAGCATGAAGTCGAAATCAGCACCGGGCACCAGGTCGTCCAGCTTAGCGCTGTCCCCTGTAATCCAGATCGGCAGCTCATCGCACAGAGCCGCGCCCTGGGCGGCGTTAGCCTCGACCTGCTCCGCCCTCAGCTCCACGCCGGTGTAGCGCCGGCCCATGATAGACGCCACCACCCCGCGCACCGAGCCGCCCGCGAAAGGGTCTAGGACCGTATCGCCCTCGCACGTGAACCACGCGTAGCAAAGCTCAGTGAGCACGGGGTCGAACACGGACGTGCCGTTGTCGGACAAACTGGATTCAACGGATTCGAACTCGCTGTTGCTCATAGAGCGACCCCCCCCCGAGCCTCGGCGGCGCGTTTCTTGCGGTAGTAGCCGCAATCCGCCGTGGAGATGTGCTTCTGCGTCAGTCCCATTCACTTCCTCCTGTTCAGCGGCAAGGGGCTGCCGCCCGGTACTGCCCTAGCCTTCCCTTCAAGCCCGCTTGGAAGGCGAGCCCCCCCCCACGGCCCAATTCGGACTTTATGCCCAGAGCGAGCCACTGGCGCTTGCGCTCCTGCCACGTCCCCTCGCGGGCGTTCAGGACGCTGAACGGCGCGACGCCGAACCGCTCGGCCAGGTTGCGCCGCTGCTCGTCGGTATCGCTCACCACGTCGCCCAGGGGCTTGGGCTGCTCGAACCCGAAGCTCTCCCAGTTGAAGTCAAGTTGCCGGATATCGAAATTCAGCTTTTCGATATCGAACCCCGAATTCAGCGTGGTCTGGTTGTGGACGTGCGTGTAGGCCCTTCTCTGTTCGTCTGAGAGGTGGTTTAGGTAGAAGACGGGTACTTTACCGATTCCAAGCTTCTGGGCCGCGAGAACGCGCCCATGGCCCTCCACGACCTCCATCTCCCCCTCGGCGTTCTCCCACACCGCAATAGGGTCGTTGAAGCCGAACTCCTCGATGGAGTTGGCTATCTGCTCAACTTGGAGCTGAGAGTGCTCCTTGGCGTTGTTGACGTATGGCACGAGGTCTTTTGTTGGCACCTCGAACACCTTTATCTCAGGTTGCTCCTTCATCAATCCTCCTTTAAGCGGGCGGCGGGTGAAAGGAAGGAAAGCCCCGCCGCC
>OFGH01001627.1_pt1 | contig 14265 bp, 14 predicted proteins | sample 1521721 | NCBI WGS metagenome assembly OFGH01 (sample SAMEA3504132, study PRJEB24116) | mouse gut metagenome | biome: mouse gut; feature: mouse-associated habitat; material: faeces | place: Denmark | collected 2011
CCGCCGCTCAGCGCCGGCTGCGCCGGCGCCGCAGGCAGAGCAGCATCCCCATCCCGCCCAGCCACACCGCCAGAACATCCCATGGATCGGACACGGAGCGGGGCAGGTACAGCGGCGTCACGTACTCCCAGAACAGTCCGCAGGCCAGCAGAAAAGCCGACACAGGCAATACCCGCGCCGGGGCGGACAGTCCCGCCGCCGCCAGCAGGGCCCCCAGGACACACACCATCAGCCCGCCCGCCAGAAAGTCGGCAAAATGCCACGCCAGCATCCGGTGGAGCATCCCAGCGGTATGGGGAATCAGCACGAAGCGGTTCAGCGCGTACAGGGCGGCGATGGCCGCCGCCGGAACGGCGTATCTCCGCATCTCAAAACACAGAGAAAATCAGCAGCGCGGCAATGATGCCCAGGATCACCGCCCCCACGGTGCCCCAGAAGCCCAGCCCGCCGGGACGCGCCTGCTCCAGAGGCGGCACCTCCATGGCGTCCGGCTTGACCCGGAGGAGATCCTCCTCCTCCCCCTGATCCTTCACAATGCATGGCAGGAGCACCCGGCTCAGATGGGACGCAATCCACTGGGCCGACCTGGCGTCCCGTCCCCGGCTGAAAACGATATGGTTGTGGGGATAGGTACACTGATAGCCCTCGTTCAAGCGGTCGATCTCCTCCTGGGTGAGGCCGCAGTACTTCATGATCTCCTGTGCCTGGTCCTGCCGGATGGGACCCGAGAGGGCGCCAACCACCGCGTACAGCGGCCCCGAAGGCGGCGCCGCAAGGGGCATGTAGCCGCAGGCGGGACAGATGCCGCCGGAGATCCTCCGCCCGCAGCAGGGACAGGCTTCCGGAAGCGGGGACGGCGCCGCCGGGGCCGCTTCCTCCTCAGGCTCTTTGTCCAGCAGGATGTAATCCGCCGAGACGTGCAGCCGGCGGCAGATCTCCGCGATCATCAATGCGTCCGGCACCGCCTGGGCCGCCTCCCACTTGCTGACGTCCTGCCGGGTGACGCCCACCAGCTCTCCCAGCTGCTCCTGGGTGAGCCCCGCGGCTTTCCGGACAGCGGCAAGGCGCTGATTCCACTCCATGACTCATTCCTCCTCTTTCTCTCTTGCGATATGGAACTGTGACCTCACGTCCACATTCCCTTTGCACAGCCGTTCCGCACGGGGACGGCTGCCGGTTTTCCCCTGGAACTGATCCCAGTGTACCACAGAATACCTCCCGCGGGCAAGCAACGCGCCGGCGCAGCCTGTCAACCGCCCGTTGACAGTGCCGGAGAAGACGAAAAAGGAGAGGCCTTCGCCTCTCCTCTCAGGCTTGTTGAATTGTTGACAAACGGCCATGCAGAAGCATCGGGCCGCCGGCAATGGGGGAAAGGGCGGCACAGACGTCCGCGGAGCGAAGCGGCAGATTTTCCCAATGGCCGGACAATCAGAAAGTCGAGACATGGTCAGGCTCCCGTCCTGCCTCTCCGCCCCATGCCAATCTCAGACGGTCAGCCGGCCGTTATGATTGCGCATCTCCAGCACCAGCCTGTCCGCAATCATGGCGATGAACTCGCTGTTGGTGGGCTTCCCCTTGGCGTTGGAGACGGTGTAGCCGAAATATTTCTGCAGCGTCTCCAGGTCTCCCCGGTCCCAGGCCACCTCGATGGCGTGGCGAATGGCCCGCTCCACCCGTGACGGCGTCGTGGCGAACCGCTTGGCCACCGCCGGATACAGCACCTTGGTCACGGCGTTGATCACATCCATGTCCTCCACGGTGATCATGATGGCCTCCCGCAGGTACTGGTAGCCCTTGATGTGAGCGGGCACGCCGATCTCATGGATTACGGAGGTCACCATATTTTTCAGGGCGGAGGCATGGTCCTCCGCCGGGGCGGGCTGGGCAAACACCGCCTGCATCCGCTCCAGCAGACCGCTGATCTCGCAGGGCTTGGGCAGGAAATAGCTGACGCCCAGGTCACTGGCCTCCGTCACCACCTGGTCGGCGCAGAACGCCGAGAGCAGGATGACCTTGGGCATAATTCCCCCGGCTTTCAGCTGCCGCAGGACGGACAGCCCGTCCTGCCCCGGCAGGATGACGTCCATCACCAGCAAATCCGGCCGGCGTTCATTCGCCAGTGCCAATACCTCCGTCCCGTTTCCCGTGGATCCCACTACCGCAAAGCTCTCGCTTTTCTCAATCTCTTCCCGCAGCATTGTGCGGAATTCCTCGTTGGCGTCTGCCAGCAATACGTTTCTTCTGATTTCCATGATTTACCCTTGTCCTTTTCCAGAATTTTGGAATTGCGACGGATTCTCGAAGGTTGGAATCGCCTTTTCTATAAATTAGCATAAATTTACAGATTTTTCAAGTACAACTGTTAATAAATTCCAAGAAATATTCGACAGCTTTCTCACGACAGGCCCTGTCTTTTTGTGATAATATCCACGCTTTCCCTACTTGATCAGTTGAATTATACCACAGATCTCAGTCTTCTTCAAACTATTTTCTGGAAAACACATCATTGCGGCGGCAGCTTTTCGAAAAGCGGCCTATTTCAATCTTCCAATATTCCTCCTGCAAAAACAGCCAGCCCCGCCCCTGGTCACTCACTTGTTCAGCAGCTGCTGAAATCAGCAGTATCCGGCCCTTAGAGAGCCCAGGAAATTACGCAGCCTATGTTATAACTCGCAGAGCCTAAGCAGGTCCTCCCAGTTTTGATCGACTTCCCGCTGGGTCTCCTCGATCATCCACTCATTGCCGGGCTTGAACATGTGGTCGAAGCGGCCCTGAGCCTTCAGGTACTCCTCCACCGGCAGCTTGTTCTTGGGCCTGTAGCTCAGGATGTACCTGCCCTCAATGACCTCATACATAGGCCACACACAGGTCTCCACGGCCAGCTTGGTGATCTCCATCATTTTCTCGCTGGGATAGCGCCAGCCTCGGGGGCAGGGAGCCATGACGTTCAGGAAGGCCGCACCGGGGGTGTAGATGGCCTTGCGGGACTTCTCCGTGATGTCCTTGAAGTTCCCAATGAAGGTGGTCTGGGCAGCATAGGGGATCCCATGAGCCGCCATGATCTTCGTCAGGTTCTTCTTCTGCTGGGGCTTGCCGGGGACCACCCTGCCCACCGGCGTGGTGGTGGTGTCCGCGAAGCGGGGCGTGGAGCTGGAGCGCTGGATGCCCGTGTTCATGTAGGCCTCGTTGTCGTAGCAGACATAGACCATGTCATGGCCCCGCTCCATGGCGCCGGACAGGCTCTGGAAGCCGATGTCATAGGTTCCGCCGTCTCCGCCAAAGGCGATGAACTTGTAGGCCGCGTCGATTTTCCCCCGCTTTTTCATGGCGTGGTAGGCGGTTTCCACGCCGGAGAGGGTCGCCGCCGCGTTCTCAAAGGCGTTGTGGATGAAGCTGTCCTTGTAGGACGTATAGGGGTACATGAAGGAGGAGACCTCCAGGCAGCAGGTGGCGGAGCAGACCACCGCGTGGTCCTCCGGCTCCAGGGCCCGCAGCACCGTCCGCACGGCGATGGGGCAGCCGCAGCCCGCGCACATTCTGTGGCCGCCGGTAAAGCGGTCCTCCTTCATCACATTTTCTTTCAGATGATAGGCCATGTTGACTTCTTCCTCCTTACTCGCGCACGTCCAGGTAACGATAGGTCTCGCCTGCGTCTCCGGTCTCGGCAATCTTCTCCAGGTCCGCGAAGACATGCCGGATGCTCTCCACCCGCACGTCCCGGCCGCCCAGGCCGTAGATGTAGCTGATACCCTTGGGGCCGCTGATTCCGCCGGCGTACAGGCCCGCGCAGGTTTCCGCGAAGATGGGGCCGCAGTGGGCATTGAAGCTGTCTGCCTTGTCCATGGCGGCGAAGGCCTTCACGTTTTTCAGGGCCTCGGCGATCTCCTGGGCGGGGAAAGGACGGAAGGAGCGGATCTTAATCATGCCCACCTTTCTGCCCTGGGCCCGGAGCTGCTTGATGGCCTCCCGGGCGGTGCCGGCGGAGGAGCCGATGATCAAAATGGCCTCCTCGGCGCCGTCCATCTCGTATGTCTCGATGAGCCCGTACTGACGGCCTGTCCAGGCGGCGAACTCATCTGCCACGTCCTGGATGACCTTTTTGGCGTCCAGCACGGCCTGGGCCTGCTGGCGCTTGGTCTCCATGTAGTAGACCGGGGTGGCGTACGGGCCCACCGCCATGGGCTCATCCTTGTTCAGCAGGAAGTGGGAGGGCCTGTACTCACCCACGAACTTCCGCACCGCCTCGGTCTCCTCCAGCTCGATGTTCTCAATGGCGTGGGAGGTGATGAAGCCGTCCTGGCAGATCATGATGGGCAGGGACACGGCCTCGGCGATGCGCATGGCCTGGAGGTAGTTGTCATAGGCCTCCTGGTTTGTCTCAGCGAACAGCATCAGCCAGCCGGAATCCCGGACCGCCATGGCGTCGGAGTGGTCGTTGTTGATGTTGATGGGGCCGGACAGGGCGCGGCAGCTCACGGCCAGCGTGATCGGCAGGCGGTCAGAGGCCGCTACATACAGCATCTCCGCCATATAGATCAGGCCGCAGGAGCTGGTGGCGGAAATGGCGCGGCACCCCGCCGCCTGCGCTCCGATGCAGGCGGACATGGCGGAGTGCTCGGATTCCACAGCAATGAACGCCGTGTCCACCTCACCATTGTCAACATAGGCGGAGAAATACTGGGGAATCTCGGTGCTGGGTGTGATGGGATACGCGCCCATAACGTCGGGGTTGATCTGCTTCATTGCGTAGGCAACGGCCTCGTTGCCGGACAGTCTCTCTCGAATACTCATAGGTTGTTCTCCCTTGCTTTATGTTCAGTCCATGGCAAACCGCACTTCCATCAGTCCGCTTTGACCGGCCTCCGGGCCGGCAGCATGTATAAAGGTTCCCTCTGCCCGCTTTTTCAGTCTGAAAGAGCAGATCATTTTTCATCCTTGACCATGGTGATGGCCCCGAAGGGGCACACATTGGCGCAGATACCGCAGCCCTTGCAGAAGAAGTAATTGAAGTCCTCCCGCCTGCCGTCCCTGCCCACGAGAATGGACATATCCGGGCACACCGGTACGCAGAGCAGGCACTGTCTGCACTTGTCCATATCCAGCACCGGCTTCATAGTCCGCCAGTCACCGGTCTCCACCACCTGGGAGGTGCCGCCCTCAAAAATGGCGCCGCCGGGGGTAATGTCCCTCCATGTGACCTGAGACGTCATATCTTTTGCCAAATGGCTCATCCCTCTTTCACCTCCTCCATGGAACGTCTGAGAGCCCGCATATTGCCCTCAATGACCTGGGGCTTGGAGGCAAACTTATGCTTGAAAGACGCCTCCATATCCCCGACGAACCGCGCAGCCTCCACCACGCCGCTGATCTTGACGATCGCCGCCAGCATGGGGGTGTTGGGAAAGTTTTTTCCCAGCTCTTCCTCGCTGATTTTCCCCGCATCGATGGTGCAGACCCGCCCTTCATATCCCTTCAGCAGGGGCCGCAGCTCCTCCGGGGCTTTGCTGGAGTTGATGAGGAGGGCGCCCTCTTTTTTAAGACCGGCTGTTACGTCCACGGCGGAGAGCAGGGTCTCGTCTACGACGACCACATAATCCGGCTCGTAGATATTGGAATGGACAGTGCTCCGCTCAGAGCTGATGCGGTTATAGGCGGTGATCGGCGCGCCCATCCGCTCCGGCCCGTACTCCGGAAAGCCCTGGACATACTTGCCCGTGCTGAAGGCGGCGTCAGCCAGCAGAAGGGATGCGGTCTTTGCTCCCTGCCCGCCCCGGCCATGCCAGCGGATTTCTACAATGTCTTTCATGGGTCTCCTCCTTGTACAATAAAAATGATTTCGGTACGCAAGGCCGCGAAGCACAGAGGCGTGACCGTGCCGGCCTCGTAAATTGGCCCCTTCTACTTTTTTATGACGGTTACTTCGCCAGTTCCGCCATCTAATTCCACCCAGTCTCCCGTCTTTATCGCCGTGAAAATATCCACATCCGCCGGAAAATCCGCTGCGGCGGGGACCTCAAGCGCCGCAGCAGCTACACCGCAGCGGGAGTCGATGTGTGAAAACAGCCAGCCCGCCGGGGAAAAACCGGCGACAGCGGCAGAGTGAAAATGCCCGGACCAGCCGGTGGAGCCCTTTCCGTAGGGAATGACGAGGATCTTGTTTTTGATGCTCTTTCCAAACTCCGGATGACCCACCTCAATAATGCAGCCGGTTTCCTCATTGATTCCGGCCCAGCCCTGGATGCTGTGGGGACAGACCAGGGCCTCTCCGGCGGCCCTGCCAGGGTAGGCAGGGCGCCCTTTCAGTTTCAGCCGCTCCATACTCACGCCTCCCATCTTCCTCTGACGGCGGCCTCTATGCACTGAGCCATGCCGCCGTAAAACACCTTGCAGTTTCTGCCGTTCAAGTCGGAACGGACATAGTGGGACTGCTTCGCTCCGTCGGCGGCAAAGCCTGTGGTCACAATGTCATAAGCGGTCCGGGCAGCTACCATCGGGCAGGAGCTGTTGAGCAGATACGCTCCCGCATCACGGATGATCTGCGCATAGCCGTTGACCTCCGCCAGATGCTGCATTGTCATGTCCGTCCAGATCTGCAGCCGGACTCCACCGGCAACCTTTCGGCCTTTCAGCAGCATCGCCGCATCGCGGATCTCCTCCAGCGTATAGTGGGGACAGCCCAGCGTCACAAGCTGTACATCGGCGGAGCCCTTGTCGCAGACTTCCGCAAGAGACCTGTCACAGTCCTGCTGCGTGAGCGTCATCCGCGCAGTGGGCTGGTGATTCATCAAAGCGGCTTCCAGTGTGGGTGCCTCTGCGGTACAGCCTGCAATGTGGCAGATTTCACAGCCGCTGGTGGTCGCCAGGGAACTAAAGAACTTTTTCAGTTTGTTGACGTCAGGGCGGTGAAAATTTCCGGTCAGAACCGGCCGGGCATTGCCGTCCGTCAAAAGCCGCCCAAGCGCGTGGCCCATGAGGTCCCAATCCACGGCGGACTCACTCCTGCACTGTACGTCAATCACATGTGTGGCATAGCGGTTTTCCAGGATATGATTGCCCCACAGCGGCGTTCTGCCGCAGATCGCCGACCAGGCGGAGGCCTCCAGACCGTCGGCATTGGCACAGGCGCCATAGACCGAATTGCTGAACAGAATGTTGCTGGATTCTGTGGATACAAAATGCTCGCCCCGCAGGGGAATCCACCCGCTGAGGTAGGGCGTGCAGCTCCCGGCGATGCTGACTCCGGCGTCCCTCGTCAGTTCAAGAAACCTGCGGTTCTTTTCAAACACCTCTCTGGAGAGATTTACCGGCTCATAGCAGAACTGGTCGCAGGCGCTCACACAGGTCTGCGTAAAACAGGTATCACAGAATTTCTCCAGATGATACTTCTGATCACTGCACAGAACCATCTTGGAAAAAATCTCATCGTAATCCTCGGATTTTGCCGCATCCAAATAGGCGTGATAGCCAAAATACACCGTGGCCTTTGTGACTTCACAAAGCTCCTCCGCCCCCAGGGCATTGGCGTAATCGACAATCTTCCGGATGGCGCGCTGCTTAAAGGGACCCATTTCTCCGTCCAGCATTTTCCGCTCGTATTCTGTCAGTTTTACCATGCATTTCACCTTCTCAAGTATTTTTCGGCATCACTTGGCATCGGGACTGCCGCCCGCGGGCAGTCCCGTGCCCCGGCTGCGCTCTGCGGTCCCCCTTCAATAGTGCTCGCTGTTTTCATAGAAGTGGCTGCCGGGGAATTCTGTAAAAGTAATCTGAACAAAATCCCTGCCCTTGTTTTTCATCAGCCGGGTCAGCACACGGGCCACCTTGTCACACAGCTCCTGGGGACGATGCATCCAGTAGACGTCCAGGGCCACCTCCTCCGGCGCATCCACCCGGCACACGGGAGACCAAAACACCTTTACATGCTCCTCCTTCACCTGAGCAGCCTCGATGACGGCCCCTTTCAGCTCCATGCTCATTTCACGCAGCTCCTGGAGATCGATTCCCCGGACAGTAATGTGCGGCATCAATATTCCTCCCTGTAAATTTTTAAAATACGCTTATATAAAATTTTATGTACATGATTTTTATTTTACATTAAATTTCAAAAATGCAAAGATGGTATATCGACGGTTTTTAGCCAAAAAATTTGTGAAATGCGACAATAGATGCAATTACGGCGGCGACTGTATCAATATTAGTACTCCCACTCTCTTTTTATAGAATTTTATAAAATTAAAGTACTAGCTTTTTGTTGACGTCAGGCCAGCTTTTTACTATAATTAAAATAAATATCTGTTTAGATTCAGAGCATCTTTGGAAAGAAGGTGTGTCAATTGAGTATACAATTCGGCGGAATTCTGAAAGAACGGCGGAAGGAGAAGAAGCTCACGCTGGCGCAGATTGCGAATCTGACCGGCCTGTCCGCCGCCTATTTGAGCCTGCTGGAGAGGAATATGAACAGCCCGACTATCGAAAATCTGAACAGGGTATGCGCGGTGCTGGATTTGACACTTTCGGATTTGATTGAAAGGGCCTCCACGCGGAAGGAAATTGTATCGCATCCAGGGCAGAGGGCTTTTCTCCTCAATGAGTGCGGCTACACCTACGAGGCCGCTTTCGAGGACTCACGTTCAATAAACTGCATTATTATGACCGTTCGGGATCAGGAAAGCCACAACTCCACCGCACACGTGGCCGACGAGATCGGATATGTGGTTCAGGGGGCTATGATCGTGACGGTCAACGGGGTGGAATACGAAATGGCAGTTGGCGATTGCATTTACGTGGAGGCCAACCAGAACCACAGCTATCGCAAGACCAGCGCGGAGGACTGCGTCAGCATCTGGAGCTACGCGGCAAGCCCCGGCCACGATACGGCGGAACAGTATCGAAAGTGTCTAAATGATCAAAGCGGCTAGGCCTTTTTTCAAGCAGGACAGAACAACTGCACTCCCCTTGTGTGATTTGGAACCTGTACGCGCCATCGATGCTTAGAAAGCCTTGATGGCGCGTACAGGTTCCAATTGCGACTTTATGATCAGGACGGAAATTCCCCGCCCCTGTCATCCGCGTCCCGCTGGTTTCGGAGCGTCCACGCGGCGTTTTGTATGCAGAGGCGCTTTTGGACTACAAAGTAGGAACGCGGATGGAACTTTCAGAAAAAAGGATAAAATGCTAAAATAAAGCACACAAGTCGGTGTTTGAAAATGTGAATATAGCCAAATTTCGGGCGTTTAACAGCAGCTGTGCAGATTCCCCGCCGTCCATTTACAACGCGGAGAATCTTTCTGTCAGGCAGAGGCCCGCAGCCGGCCATATTCCCGGCTTTCAAGCAGGACTTGGAGAAAGGGAGTGCGAATATGAAGAAAAAGGAACCTTCTCTGGTCCGGTCCAGAGAACCGATGAACCCGATCCTGATTGTCGCAATCATCTTGGTAATCGTAGCAGTTCTCACCTACATCATTCCCGCCGGCGCGTTTGACCGCGTTGCTGATCTCGAGACGGGGTACGACATATTGGATGTGGACTCTTTCCACTATATTGACCAGAACCCCGTTGGCTTTCTGGCCTTTTTCACCTCTCTCACGGTGGGAATGCAGTCCGCCGCTTCGATCATCTTCTTTTTGTTTGTTGTGGGCGGCCTTTTTCAGATCGTGGAGCACACGGGTGCGCTGAAGGCCGCCCTGGCCAATATGATCAAGACCCTGCACGGCGTGGAGATCCTGTTTATTCCCATCTGCGTCTTTGTCTGCGGGCTGATTTCCGCCACAGCGGGCACCTGGGAGGAGTATTTGGCCATCCTGCCTCTGGTGCACATCGTCTGTGTCAGCGCGGGCTTTAACTCCCTGACGGCGGTGGCCGCCATGTTCTGCGGCGCGGGAGCCGGATTTGCCGGAGCGGTCACCAATGCCTTTACGGTCGGCGTGGCCCAGACGATCGCCGGCGTCCCCCTGTTTTCCGGAATTCCCTACCGGCTGGTGATCTGTCTGGTGCTGTGCGCCGTGTCCTCCATTTTCATCATGATCTACGCCCACCGGATCAAAACCCATCCGGAGCGCAATGAGATGAAGGAAATTGACGATATGTATATTGAACCCTTGGACATCAGCAATATCCCCAAGATGTCGGGTTCTCAGAAGCTGGTTGTCCTGATTTTTGCGGTTTCCTTCTTAGTGGTGGCTCTCTGTGTGATCAAGCTCGGCTTCTATATGGACGAAATGGCCGCCATCTTCCTGATTACCGCCCTGCTCATCGGCGCGGTGGCGAGACTCTCTCCCAACGAATTCATCGACGTGTTTTTGAAGGGAGCCGCGGACCTGGTGTGGATCGGCTTTTTGATCGGTCTTTGCATGTCCATCAGCAGCATCATGCAGAATGCCGGCATCCTGGACACGCTGATCTACCACGCGGGCAATCTGCTGCGGGGCCTCAGCGCCAGCGCCTGTGCCTGCGGCATGTTCGTCGTACAGGATCTGCTCAACTGCGTGATTCCCTCGGGCTCCGGTCAGGCGGCCGTCACCATGCCCTTTATGGCCCCGCTTTCCGACATGGTGGGAGTCTCCCGCCAGACTGCGGTTCTGGCCTTCCAGATGGGCGACGCTTACACCAACCTGATCACGCCCTCCTGCGGGGATATGATGGCCGCCCTGGCGATCTGCCACATCCCCTATAGAAAGTGGCTGAAATTCCTGGCCCCTCTGCTGGCCATCTGGGTGGTGCTGGCATTCGTGTTCCTGATCATCGCGGTCAATATCGGGTTCTGAGCCCATGGGCTCAGACAGCGCCGGACGGCAGCAAAAAAGCCCCCGTCCGGTGTTCCCGCAAGGGGCCGTATTATATTTCAAAGGAGGCGGAACTGTTGATCCTGCTGAAAAATTGCCGGCTGATTCCGGAGCTGGTGGAGGGCTTTTCCGGAGACCGGGCGGACATTGTCTTTGACGATCAATCCATCTTGAATATCGCCCCGGCGGGGGAGCTCCAGGCGTTTGAGGGGCGGATGATCGATGTGAAGGGGAGCACCGTGCTTCCGGGCTTTTTCGACCTGCACACTCATCTCTATATGACTGAGCTGAACATGCTGCTCCTGGACAACAAAAACGCGGTGGATACCTGTTTTGACACATACGCATTCAGCCGGGAGTATCTGCGCCAGGGATATACCACCCTGCGGGACGCGGGCTGCCCGTTCCATGTGACCCGGGGACTCATGAAAGCCCGGAAAAGAGGCATTATAAACGTACCCGACATCATCACCGCCGGCCATGCCCTCACCCCCACCGAAATCGGCAACGACGAGTACAAGCACCTCTATGAGGTGGCCGACGGTCCCGACGCGTTCCGCCGGGCGGCACGGATGCAGCTGGAGGCCGGCAATGACATCATCAAGGTCATGGTCACAGGGGCGTTCCTCAACGAGAGCGGCGACCCGGGACAGACCATTATAGCCGAGGACGAGCTGCGGTCCATCGTCGATGTGGCCCGGCGCAAGGGCACCTACGTTATGGGACATGCCCACGGCGCCGACGGGATCAAGCTGGCGATCCGCTGCGGCCTGCGGACCATTGAGCACGGGTGCTTTATTGACAGCGAGGGCATCGCCATGCTGAAAGACCGGGACGACTGCTTTTTGGTTCCCACAGGCACCGTGAGCATCGCCTGCATTGACGAGGATATGAATACGCTTGTGGCCGGCGCCTCAGAAAAGAGCCATATCTATGAGGAGCGGGAAAAGGCCTGCGTCAACGCCGCCTACCGCGCCGGGCTGAAAATGGGCTTTGGATCGGATGCGGACTATGCCAATTTCAAGCGAAAACCCGGGCTGGAGTTCATCGCCCGAACCGACTGGTATGATTTTTCCTATCTGGACATCCTGCTACAGGCCACCAAAAACAGTGCCGAGATTGCCGGTCTGGCGGATCGGAAAGGCACCATCAAGGTGGGGAAAGCCTCGGAACTGGTGGTCGTAGAGGGCAACCCGGACGAGGACATCTATGTAATGCGGAAGAGACCCCGGTACGTTTTCTTCCGGGGAGAGGTCATCGAAAACTGAGTGCGGCCCCTGCGGCCGCCGCAGAGAAGAGGAGAAGCCCGTGCGAATTACCATCGACAGGGACAGCTCCATCCCCATTTATAGTCAAATTGAGGCGGAAATCAAAAAAACCATCCTGAATAATGTGCTGGTATACGGGACTCGCCTGCCCTCTGAGCGGCAGCAGGCGGCCAATCTCGGCGTACACCGGAACACCGTCATCAGAGCCTATAAAAATCTGGCGGATCAGCAGTTTATCAGCAGTGATTTTGAGGGCAGAAAGGGTTATTTCGTCATATTCGGCGGCCGTGAGTCTCAGAGTCCGCCGCCCAAGGAATACTCCGCGGTATTCAGGTACAGCAGAGATGTCAGCCGTTATGCGGCGATTTTTGACCAGATTTACTCCGCCTCCTTTTCAGAGGAATACATCTCTTTTGGCGGGCATGTTCTGCCAAAGGAGCTGATCCCCCTGAAAGAGATCAAAGAGGTGCTCTTCAGCGTGGTGGAGCGCCGCGGCGTGGACGCGTTTTTCCACTGCTCCAGCACCGGCAGCCTGGAGCTGCGCCAGGAGATCTCCCGCTCCCTTCTGGAGGAGGGGATCCTCGCAATGCCCGGCAAAATTGTCATCATCAACGAGGCGGTTCAAGGACTGGATATTGTGTCCAAGCTGCTGGCAGCGAAACATGACTATGTGATTTCAGAGGCTCCCATCATGCCGGACACGTTTACAAACTTTCAAAATCAGGGGCTCCGGGTCCTGACCGCCCCGCTGGAGGAGGACGGCGTCAATCTGGTGGAGCTTGAGAACCTCTTCCGGCAGTACAGGCCCAAATTCTTTCACACGATGCCTGACTACCACGCCGTCACCGGAGCCTGCATGAGCCTGGAAAAGCGCTACGCCCTCCTGGAGCTGGCGCGGAGGTACGACGTTCCCCTGGTGGAGGAGCGGTGGCATGCGGACATCTGTTTTACCGACGAGGTCCTCCCCTCCCTGTACGCTCTGGACAGGCGTGAGAATGTGATCTGTATTGACTCGGCGCTGACATATTTTTACTATGGGGCAAGAATCTGCTACCTGCTGGCACCCGCCGACATGGCCAAGCGAATCGCCCGGATCATCAGCACCTCCCTGCTCCATCTGCCCAGTCTGGAGCAGGCCATGTTTGCGGAGTATCTAGCCAGGGGATACCATATTCATCAGCGCAGGAATATGATCTGCTTCTATCGGGAAAAGTGCCGACGGCTCTACGAGGCGCTGCTGCCGCTGAAAGCACTGGGGCTCTCCGCCGGAAGACCGCAGGGCGGGCTGGGCCTCTGGTGCCGCCTGCCCAATGGCGTGAACGATATGCGCCTGTATAAGAGCCTGCGAAACCAGGGCGTTCTCATCAGCCCCGGAAAGCTGTTTTACCCCTATGGAACAGGGGATGGCAGCTTCATGCGCCTGTCCTTTTCCAATATCTCTGATGAAAAAATGAAAACCGGTGTAGAGATCATTCACAACGAGATCCGCCGGCAGCTTGGATGACCTTACCCCGCCGGGAGACGTTCATGGGATTTGGCAGATTTGGTGGGATCATTTTTGCTGAATTTTCATGATTTGATATGCTCCCCACAGAGTGGGCAAAGCGAGAAAAACTCACACCCTGCTCGAAGGGGAGCATAATGCCTCAAACATCCGTCAGGAGAACAGACAAGTCATCTATCACAAACACCAGCAGGAGATCACCGATCTGCTGGAAAGCCTAACGGCTGAGAGAAGGGAGATCGCCAACGTTTAACTATGAGATGATCTGCAAAAGCATCCATGACGTTCAATCTCGGCCCGTGACACCGGAAAATGTCCAGACTATGGCGGTCCCGATTGGCCTGCACAAGAACCGAGATCATCACATTGTGTTTCCGGAAATGATTGGACCGGTTTTGTCTGATCTGGCCGAAAACAGCAAAAGCAAGGTCGGATATTTGAGCGGAATGAACAGGGATAATTTTTACAAAGAGTACCACACAGCGGTGTATTCATCCAGACACAAAGCCGGCCCATGATGCTGTAAACACACTGAACAGAAGCGAGTGCTGACTATATAGCTAACTATAAAATAAAATTTTTCAAGACTTTTCAAATTCGAAAATGAGTAGAATCAAAAACGAAATAATGAAAAAGCACCCAGTTTCAACGCAGGCACCAACAGCCTTCGCAAGGAAAAGGGTGTGTGCGGGAAAAACCTTTGCGGGTTTTT
>OFGH01001628.1_pt1 | contig 14259 bp, 12 predicted proteins | sample 1521721 | NCBI WGS metagenome assembly OFGH01 (sample SAMEA3504132, study PRJEB24116) | mouse gut metagenome | biome: mouse gut; feature: mouse-associated habitat; material: faeces | place: Denmark | collected 2011
TGTGCCCGCCCCCTGAAAATCAATCTCGTTTTCAGGGCCTTGCCGCACATTTTTTCATTTTTGTCAAGTGCTTTTTTGTGCTTTTCTTGGAAATGTCTGGTTAACTTAATGGCATTGATCATTGCGGACTGGTACAGAGTTTTGGCAGAAAACCCGGAGACAAAGCACCTCTCCGTGGTCCTGGCCCGGTACGTCACCGGCTCCGCCTCCGCCATGGGCCAGCGGAACGACATTGATCTGAATAATAAGTACATCGTGCTGGACACCTCCGGGATGCCGGATGACCTGCTGCTCCCAGGCATCTTCTGGGCGACAGACATCGCCAATGACCTCATCATGGACGCCCGGGAGAACCTCTCCGCCCTGATCGCGGACGAGCTGTGGAGCCTGGTGGGGGCCAATTCCAACCCCTTGGCGGCGGGCTTCGTTCAGGAGATGGTGAAGACGATCCGGGGTCTGGGCGGTATCGCCGTCACCTCTACCCAGGGAATGCAGGACCTCTTCGGTCTGGACGGCGGCAAGTATGGCAAGGGGATTTTGGACTCCAGCCGGATCAAGCTGGTGATGCAGATGGAAGAACAGGAAGCCCGGCTGATTCAAGGGGTGCTGAACCTCTCGGAAGATGAGGTGCGGCAGATCACCCGGTTCCGCCGGGGAGAGGGGCTTCTCTGTATTGGCTATAACCACGTCCCCATCCAGTTCCACGCCACGGCGAAGGAGTATGACGCTATCACAACCTCCCCCACGGATCTGCGGGCTAGGAGAAAGGCGGCTGAATCATGAACGAGCTGAAAAAGGATATTGAACAGATGCAGGGGTTGACACGGGGGATCGTGCGTCAGACGGAGAGTCTGGCTGCGCTGGCTGGTCAGGACATGCCAGCCCCGGAGAAGCTGCAGAAGCATCTGGAATGGATCTCTGGTCGTTTTGAACATTCCGCTATTGCGATGCGGAAACTGTGCGAAAAGCATTGCCCAGGTGCCGGCGGCTATGGAAGTTTTCCGGAGCTGCCCCGGATGGAAATCGCAGGCTCTGTGGAGCAGTTTGGCTACGGTTGGCTGCATATCCAACTCAACACCCTGCTCCCCCACTGCCGCTACCGGCCATCGGAATGGCTCAGCGATACCATCCGCCGCCTGCTGGATGACTACGAGGCGGGCGGAAGCAAGTTGCCTTTTTTCCGGGAGGCCATGCTGGTGATTGATGAACACTGCGGTGTGGACGGACGGCATATTTTCGATCAGGACAATAAAGGCTGGAAAGCGGTATCCAACGCCATCAAGGGCCGGCTGGTTCCGGATGACGACCAGTTCACTTTGGCCCTGGCGCTGATTGCCGAGAAGAGTGAGCTGAATGTCTGCCATATCACCCTGCTGGACCGTTCGGACGCGGCGGATTTTTTTGCTGTCCGCTCCGGAGACTACGCCGTTACCGACTTCTATGGAGGCGGATGGGAGCATTAGACACCCATCCGATACCCGTCAGAATTTTGGGATTTTCCTAGCGCTGGGCAAAGAAAGAATTCTGATGGGTGTCTTGACCTGGAAAGCCTTGCGGCGACGGCCTTTTGGCAAGACGGTGTCGCTGGAAGCAGCGTTTTTTCTGACTACTATGCAGAGCCATCCGAGATGGCGCTGCATAGAGGCCCCGGAAGGGGCCGAAATCGTCCTTTCGCCGCGGCGAAAGGGCGGTTTCGGCCTTCGCAGGAATGGGGATGAAGGTGGGGAATGTGATTTTCAGCGAACGGGACATCGACGCGCTGCGCCTACTCTGCTGGTGCCAATATATCCGCACAGAGGATATGCACGAGCTGCTGACAGAGACAGAGCAATGCAATCTCATGCTGCTGGGTCTTATGCGGCAACATCAAAAGAGCACGGCCTTTACCCTCACCAACCAAGGCCGTTCCTTTCTGGCGGGGGTTTTACACGGCGCCCTTCCCGAGCTGGCGCTGTCCTATCACACGGATGCGATCCAGCGGCGTCTCCGGCTGGCAAGACTGATTCTGACGGCTTACCGAGGGTCGGTCTGCCCGTTTACGACAACGGCGGAAAATCTTCTTCACTCCCCAAGCCTTTTTCTGTCCGCTGTCACCCGAAGCCGGGGCACGAATCCCTGGGGCAGCACACGCATTGCGGCGATTGCCCACCTGGGAGACCTGCTCTGCGCCATGCACTACGTCTGCCCTGGTATCGGCAAGCTGGCTCTGACGGACGAACTGAACGCCTTCACCAACCAGACTGTCCGCTTCCAGAACCTCCGGCGGGTGTTTCCTTTTGCCGGGGAAAGCTATGAGGATATTCTGACGGAGCTGGAGCCTTCTGAGCCGAGGACGGATACCAAGCTCATTTCTTATGGCGCTGCTTACCGCTGTCTGCAATTCCCGGTACATCTGCTCTCCTGCGATGATATCGGCGCGGTACAGCTCCAGATCATGTCTATCCCGGATTACCGCCACCGGCTCACCAAGGCCGCGTTGAAATCGCAGTATCAGCCCTCCCTCCTTCCCGCCTGGGATGCCCTGTTTCAAGGGATGCCGTTCGTCATGGCAGCGGACATGGATCTGCGGCGGATCGACGCCGCTGTTTCGGAGGCCCGTCAAAAGGGTTTTCCGCAGATTGCCCTCGCCGCTTTGGAAGGGCAGGCGGAGGCGGTTCTGTTTCCCCGATACCGGGACACTGGAAAAGCCCGGGTCTTCATTCTCACCGACGAGGCGGTTTCAGAGGTAACAGGCCGGCCACCCCTTCCCTATGCGCTGCCCCGTACACAATTTCTCACAGCGGAAGGAGATGTCATTGATGCGCCGTCCCTCAAAGCTCCTGGAAGAACTGGAAGACAAACTGGCCCAAAAGTGCGGCCCCTGGTTTGAGCGTCACAAAAAGAAATTCACCGTCTATATTCCCCTAGGATTGACCATGTGGTACTTCTACGGGATGTTCCTCAATTCCCTGAAGCTGGGGACGGCCCTCACCTTCTGCCCGCCTGGCGAAACGCCGCCGGAAAGCATTTGGGTGCTGAATCCCTTTCAGAACTGGTTCGTGCTGGTTACACCCTTCGGCCTGGGTGTTACCGCTGTCATCGTCCTTTTAATCTGTCTCATCACGAAAAAGGGCTACATATGGTTTTCCGGCTATAAGTATACCCATGACCCCAGGGGCTTCGACATCCTCCCGGACGCTACCCACGGTTCTTCCGGCTTCCTGACAAAAAAGGAGATGACGGAATTTTTGGAGCTGGGTCCGGTGAGGGAAGTCCAAGGCATGATGCTGGGAAAGCTGAAAGCCCGCCCGGAAGATCCGGACAAATACGCTGCCTACGCCGCCCACCGGATGATCCCCGGCGACAACAACAATCTGCTCTGCATCGGCGCCCCTGGCAGCGGAAAGTCCAGAGGCTTCATCATTCCCTTCATGCTTGGGTGTGCCCAGCGGGGCGAGTCCATTTTCATTACGGACCCCAAGGCAGAGCTTTTTGAAAAAATGTCACCCTACTTCAAAGAGCACGGCTACTGTGTCCGGGCGGTGAATTTCCTGGATATGGCCCACTCCGACGGCTGGAACTGCCTCTACTCTCTGGATAAAGAGACACAGCTGGTTCAGACCGTGGCCAACACCATCATCCAGAACACCTCCGGGGCCAAGGAGGCCGACGACTTCTGGAGCCGTGCGGAGCTGAACCTGCTTATGGCCTTGATCCACTACGTCTGCAACCTGAAGGACGGCCAGGGGAAGCTGCTGCCCATTGAGCAGCGGGGTCTGGGGGATGTCTATCAGCTTCTTGCTAACAAGAGCATCAACGAAATCAACCGCATCCTGGCCGCCCTGCCGGCGGAGCATCCTGCCAAGGGACATCACGGCCTGTTTCTCAAAGCCCGGGAAAACCTGTGGGGCAACATCGCCATTGGCCTGGGCAACCGCCTTGCTATTTTCCAGAACAAGCTGGTGGACTCCATCACCCGAAACCATGATGTGGATCTGCTGCTGCCGGGACAAAAGCCCTGCGCCTACTTCGTCATCATTTCCGCCCAGGACAGTGCCTACCGTTTTCTCAGCTCCCTGTTCTTCTCCCTGGCCCTTCCCCGGCTCTCTGACTACGCCCGACTCCATGGCAACAATGGCCGCCTGCCTGTGCTTGTGAACTTCTGCCTGGACGAATACTGCAATATTGGCTATATGGAAGGTATAGCCGATGCCCTGAACAGCATTCGAGGCTTCAATATGAGCTGCCAGGTGGTGGTGCAGAGCCTAAGCCAATGGCAGGAAAAATATCCGGGAAAGGAGTGGGAGAACCAGCTTGCCACCTTTGACCAGACCCTCTATATGGGCTGCAATGACCTGACCTCGGCGGAGTATATCTCCAAGAAGTGTGGTAAGGTGACAATCACCGTTACCAACAACCAGATGCCTCTTATGCCGCTGTTCTCTCCGGTCTATACCAGTACCCGGCCCTACTCCCAGACCCGGAGCAATACCCAACGGGACCTGATGCTGCCGGATGAGATCCTCCGTCTGGACCGGCGGCAGTGCATCGCTCTGTTTCAAGGACGCAAGCCCGCCCTGCTGTATAAGCTGTCTCCAGAGGAACTGCCGGGATATGATACGTTGAAGTCCTGTAAGGTGATTGACTATACCCCGGAGTGGGTGCGGCGGGAAGAAGAGAAGAAAAAGGGTGTGCCGCCTGTATCGACACCAGCGTCCCAAAAGGAGGTTCCACCGCCCCCTTCTCCGGAAGAGCCTATGCCGACGGCAGAACACCATGCGCAGGAACTGCCGGACTATGATCTTCCGGATATGAAACAGGAAGGCGTCGGCGGCCTTGGCATGGTGGAGATCAAGGCTGTGCGGGACAGCGGCGATGAAGACGATGACAGCCCGCCGGGACGATGATCCCGGCGGGCTGATGCTTAAAGTCCTTTGCTGAGCAGATATACACAATATTGATTCATGGATACACCCTCCTCGCTGGACCGCTGGGCCAGCTGCTTATGAAGGGATCTGGGCAGGCGGAGCTTGAACTGTCCGCTGTAATTCTCCAACTGGGTGGGTTCGGGAATCGTGACGCCATCTTCCATACATGCGGTAAACCAACACTTCTTAGCGTCTTCCAGCATTTCCAGGCCCTCCTGTATGGTTTCCCCGCAGGCAATACAGCCGGGCAGCTCCGGGCAGCGGAGCGCATAGCCGCCTTCTTCCTGATCCTCGAATATTTCAATTTTGTATGGAAGTTTCATGTAGTATTCTAAAGGTTTACTCATGGTCTGCCTCCTCCAAATCTGCTTTTACCGCTTCACTTACCAGTTCAATGTATATCTTTTTCATAGGAGAATGTCTGGGAATCGTAAGGGGCTTACGGCCGTTTTTCCGGAAAGTATAGTGACTGCTGCCTCCCTTTGGCTGATTTTGGCTGTATCCAATTTTCATAAGGGCTTTCGCAAGATCCTCAAACCGTAGATTTGGGCTTTTACTTAGGATTTCTGCAATTAGCTTATCCCATTGACTCAATATCACTCACCCTTTCCATGTCATTATAGCATGATACCATATATGGTGTCAATTACAATCACGAATGGAGGTGGTCCCATGAGGGCCGCAGAGATGAAAGAGCGTCCGACCTTCCCGCTGATGCGTCAGACGGACGTGCAGAGTATTTACCACATACAGATGCCCCGTTGGCTGTTTTCAGATCAGCGATATGCGGACATGAGCCTGGACGCCAAGGTGGCCTATACCTTTCTTCTGAACCGTTTCCAGCTCTCCCGCAGGAGCGGCTGGACTAATGACCAGGGGGAGGTATTCGTGATCTTCCCCCGGAAGGAGCTGGCGAAGGAACTTCGCATCTGCGAGAAGCGGGTGACGGCGGCATTCCATACGCTGGCGGAGCGGAGCCTGATCTGGGAAAAGCGCTGTGGCCGGGGCGACGCCAATCAGATCTACCTCGCCCACGTCCAGCCCCAGAATGACCCGGATTACACCAGCGCCCCCTTCGTTCCGGAAGAACATACTGGTGATGCAAGAACCGCCAATTCTGCGGGTCTTGAAGGAAAAGAATCTGGCACCGGGGGCGCTTTGCCTCCGCAAGAACCGCAAAATCCGCCGTTCAAGAACCGCCAATTCTGCGGTTCCAGAACGGCGGAAACTGCAGCTCCAGAACCGCCAAATCCGCCGCCAAGTTATAAAGAAACAAGTAAAAAAGAAGAGAGTGATATTTACGTCAGTCCGTCCGTAAATCCTGCGGACACGAACAGACAGGCGGACGATGAAAAAGAGTTCCAGGAGATTCTGGACGCCTGCGAGCTGGATATTTTTGAGCCGGAAGTCGCCAGGGTGTTTGAAAACGCCATCGAGCGACTTTTTTATTCGGACAGTTTTCGGATCGGTAACGCCACCCTACCCCAGAGCCGTGTCCGTTCCCAGCTCCATCTGCTGGACTGGATAATCCTGGACTCGGCAAAGGACAAGCTCCGCTCGAATTTGGGGCGGCAGGTAAAAAACTCCACAGCCTATACCATGGCCACGATTTTTAACTGCATTGCGGAGAGTGCAAGCGATCTCCTGGTGGACCCGTATCTCAACAGCATCGGCAGGCCGCCTGAGCGGCTCGCTCCGCCTGGGAGGAGGTGACAGTCATGCTTCTATCCATTCAGCAGAAATACATCCTGGAGGTTTTGCGAAAGCTGCGCGTTCTCCGCCGGGAACAGCTTGCCGCACTGGTACGGGGGAAGTTTCAGAGGCCCGGCTTTGAAATTACCGACGCCCGCATGGAAGCCATGCTGCGCCAGCTGCGGTCGGGGATGGGAGATGTCTGCCTGGACGGGCAATTCGTCCTGCTGTCCGGAGCAAGCCCCAACTCTCTTCTCCTGGAGGCCCTCGATGTGATGCTGGAGCTGGCGGAGGGGAAACCAGAGGACTTCACGGTACGGGTAGACCGGCCTGGAATCCTCCGCTTTTCCTGGGGGAACAATCTCCGCCTGTTTACCGTGGCGGAGCTATCCGCCCCGATCCGACCCATAGTGGAACTGTTGGCCCAGGAAAAGCGCGTTGTTTGGATCTCGGGCGGTGGCATCCCCTGCCAGACAGGCTCTGTTCCGGAGGGCCTGATCCTGCCACCTAAGCACTTTTTTGCCGCCCGCCTGGAGGACGGCTCCCATCGGTTTTATGGCTCCAATGTGCCATGAAATATAAAAATCATCAAGGAGGTACAACGATTATGGCGAGAAAGAAAGCTGTCCCTGTGGAGGAACAGGATATCGGTATGGAGACCTTCGGCCTGCCGGAGGCGGAACACGCTGAAGGAACGGGCGAGATTCCGGAGGGCGCACCTGAAGCCGCCCATGAAGCAGGAGAACTGCCGGAGGGGCTCCCCCCGGATGCGGAGAGCGGAAACGACTCTAGCTCCAGCAGTGAGTCCACGATGCCGTGTGGGGACAACGGAGACACACCCGCCACCCCGCCGGAAGACAGTGTGGACCCTAAGCCGTCGGACGGTAGCCCCCTGCCCGGTCCCTCGGAGGTCCCAGAACCTCCTGGACCCACTGACGCTGCGGACACTCCGAATGTCTCCGAATATGGGGAGGCCATGCCCCTGGATGGGGCCGATCTCCCTGTGGACGTCTCGGGAACTCCTGGGGTTCCGGAAGTCCCAGAGACTCCAGAAGTTCCGGAGGAAGTCACCGATGCACCGCCCGCAGAGGCAGTCGGCGGCTCCAAGGAGGCCCCGCCGCCGAAAAGCGACCGTCAAAGCTTTTTTGACCTGGACTCCAATGACCTGGATCGGGACCTGACCGCCGAGGAGCGGCAGGAGTGGAACTCTATTTATGCCTCCTACCGGGGCCGCAGCGCCCTCACCGGCACGATCATCGGCGTGGACCCCCACTCCATCAGCGTCCGCAGCAGAGAGACCGGGCAGATGGAGCGTCAAACTATGTACTGCGCTATCGTCATCCCCTACCGGGTCCGAGTGGTTATTCCCGCCTCGGAGATGTGGGAGGCGGGCCATGAGCGGCCAGACTTTGTGCTTCAGAACATGGTGGGTGCGTCCATTGACTTTATCATCATCAAGGTGGATCGGGAGAGCGGCTTCGCCATCGGTTCCCGGCGGCTGGCGGCCCGGTCCCAACGGTATTTCTTTGCCCACCGCCCCTCTCTCTGCCAGGAGGGGGCCAGGCTAAAATGCAGGCTTCTCTCCGTAGGCCCCAGGCGCTGCCTGGTGGAGTGCTATGGCCACGACATCGGCATGACCCAGCGGGACCTCCGGTACACCGCTATCCCAGATCTGCGGGATGAATACCGCCCCGGCCAGGAGCTGGACTGTGTGGTGAAAAGCTACGACACGGAGAAGGAGGTCCTGCGGATCTCTGTCAAGGAGACGGAATCCAATCCCTTCGAGGGTGCGGAGCTGCGCCATCCGGCAGGCAGCCGGAGACAGGCCGTGATTGCCGGAAAGTATGGGGGCAGCGTGTTCTGCAACCTGCCCGACGGCGCCGTATGTATGTGCAGTTACTCCTACCAGCATGAGGATTCGGATTTCCTGGTGGGAGACACCGTGATCCTGGTGGTGCAGCGGCACGAACGGGAGAAGAGGCAGATCTATGGGAAAATTTTGAGCAAGTGGTGACAGAAAAGGCCCGTTCCGTAAAAATCGGAACGGGCCTTTTTCTTTAGGTGCGATCTTTTTTGCCTCCCCAGATTTTGCACTGCTCTATGCGTTTGCCGCCGTCTCCCTGTTTTTCATCGTACGCAAACTGATGCAGCAGCTCACAGGGGAACTGTTCACATACTCCGCAGTTGGAAAACCCCTTGCTCTCACAGCAGGCCTTTACCGGACAGCTTTCTCCCCAAAAGGGTTTCCTCATATGTACGCAGCCGGGACAGTTTACTTGGTCTTTGTATCCGCATTGGGCACACAGCAGTCCGCACCTTGATTCAATCACATTGCCGCCTCCTTCTCTCTTTGATGCCATGATGATACGGCAAGATACAAGACAGCAGTATGTCATGTATTTCCGTATTTTCTCAGAAAATCTTCCCCGATTTGCCGCAGCTCCGCTTGCAGATTCACAGGTTCAATGACTTCTACGCGGCTTCCGAAACTAAGTACCCATTGACGCATATGCTGATAGCTCGCAAAGTTTCTCTCAAACAAGAGCGCATCCCCATTTTCCGAATAGCAGCCAACACCGTATTCCTCGATCAGGCGGTATTTCTCACTTTTGTCAAACAATGCCTTGAGATAAAGAGTGCCTTCTGTCAGGCGCCGCTGAAAATCCAATTCGTGCAGTGGGAGTTCCCTTGGAGTAAACGGTTCCGAGTGGCACACTAGCTCCGAAAGGCGGTTGAGCTTAAAAAGCCGGAACGCTTTTCGCTCCACGCAGTACCCCCACACATACCAGGACGCCCATTGGAATACCAGTTTATAGGGTTCAATTTTACGCCTGCACTCTCCTTTTTCATAGTAAAGAAAATCTCCGTACCGGCTGCGGCACAATGGATTGAGCCTTTTGGAAAATTTGCAACAGTTTTGCAACAACGATACCTCAAAAGGCCTCAAAATACAGCAAATAGTGGCAAATGCAATGGCAGATATTTTCCAGTGATTGGAAATGAAAATCCCCTCAAAGCCTTGCGGCTCTAAGGGAATTTGTTGGTGGACGATACAGGACTCGAACCTGTGACCCCCTACACGTCAACGCCAGAATGCAATTTTTTGCAATATTTTTTGGTTGTTTTTATTCATTTCCGCTCCGAATCATTTGTTCTCTGACACTTTCTAAGTGCTAATTTTCCGCTGTTTCCAGCGGCATTTGTGGCTGGTTGTGTGGTCAGATTCATAGTATGACCCAGCGGCCCTTCCGGCTGGAGCCCTCCCTCTTGATGGTTCCATTCTCTTGCAGCCCTTTCAAAATCCGTAAAATCGTGTTTTTTGAAATGCCGAAATCCTCAACCAACGTACGCACTGTTACCTGTGGATTTTCCTGGATCGCAGAGAGGATCAGCTGCACTCTCTCAGTATGGCGGTTCGGTGCAGCTTTTTTGGTCCCACTTTTGGTCCCATCTTTGGTCTCATTTGAGGGCAGAAACTGAGGGTGAATGAAGATCGTTGTGCAGAAAGACAGCCGCTCTGGGTCCGTCTCAAAGATCGGTTCTGGGGAACCGTTGCGCTCCAGCGCGTTGAGGATTTTCCGGAACCCCGTGTTCCGCCCCTCTGTCAGGTGCATTTCTTTCAGAAAATCTCCAATGCGGCGGTTGCGGTATCTCCGGTTGAAGACCCGGTAGGTCCGCAGGCTCTCCTCGGAAATGGACCGGTCTGCTCCCGGATGGCTGACAATTTCAATGCGGTCAGGAAGGATACGGACCTCAATGGGCTCCCGTACGTCGTATCCCTTATGATATACTGCGTTGCAAAGACTCTCCTCGATTGCTGCATAGGGATAATTGAAGAATCGTTCCGCCTCTGCCCTGTCCGGGAACTTGATTATCTGCTCCTGGATCACGCTGTTCCGAATATATTGAAGTGCCTCCCGCAGTTGCTGGTGAAGCGGTCCCTTGAACGTCTTTTCGATGATCTGATCTCCGCCCAGGTCCTCTGGGAACTGGACCACATCAATTTGGGCATACGGAAAGAAATGATCAGGCTCCAGGCTGAAGAACATCAGCCCCACATTCTTCGGTTTGGTGTACTCCGGCAGGGTGTTCACGATGTTCATGCTCCGGCACAGATCAAGGAAATCCATGTGCCTGGATTCCTCGTACAGGGAACTCTCCACCTCTTTGAGATACGCCTGAATCAGCGTGAGGTTCAGATCCGCAATGTCCGCCTCGTGGTTGACACGGTCATCAAAGGGGACATTGTTGGCAAGGTTATAGAGATCCCGTTTCTCCTCCTCAGAGGGTATGATGGTGCTGGACATTTTCCGGATGTAGCTGACACGTTCCCTCTCCCCTTTGGCCATCGATTTCGGAAAGAGTAAGGACGCAGATACCCGCCGGGCGCCCATACCACAATGAATTTCTTGTCCTGGTAGTCCACCACCTCAACGATGGGCAGATATTCCGGCAGGATACGCTTGCACTTGTTGAGCATATCCTTCAGGTAACCGTCCACCTTGTCCGAGGAACACCCTTCAGGGGATGGACTGGCCTTCCGTCCTGTTCCTCAACGCCGATGACAAGGTAGCCGCCGCCCCAATTATCAATATCATTGGCAAAGGCGCAGATCGTCTTGAGGGACGCCTCAGCATCCCACGTTTCTTTGAACTTGATCCTGGCCCACTCAACAGCGTTTCCGGAGAGTAGGGTTTTGATGTTAGTTGGTACTGGCAAGGGATGTACTTCCAATCCCGGCAGATGTACTGGATATCCATTCTACCCTATCATTGCATTTTATACAAGTGTTTTCGGGCGTACCAGCAATCGCAGTATGGAAATTTGACAGATCCTGCTTGAATACCGCGTCCAGTTCTTCCGAACGCTTACTGTTCCGGACCCCGCCAGGGTAGTCACAGATTTAACCGATAGGCCCAATGCCCGCCTTCACGATATTTCACAAGCGTTTTCTCTTTGACCAACTCCGCCAGAATCCGGCTCGCCGTTGCTGCAGACACATTGCACAGCGTCCGAACATCTGCGTTCATGATAAACGGGTGGCTTTCCAAGAACATCTTGATTTGTTTCCGCCGGATCGCCGCTTTGTTCGTCTTTCCATCACTCATTTCATCACTTGTTCTAATGGCATCCACGAGTGATGCTTGAATGGTCGAGAGCATGAACTCAATAAAAACCGTGGATTCTCCAGCTTCATTGGAGGCGTTGATTGCCGCATAGTATTCCTGCTGGTGAGCGTAGATCATAGATTCCACCGGCAGCCAGGCAAAGGCCGGGTTCCAGGTTGAGAGCAGCAACGTATGCCACAACCGCCCGACACGACCGTTTCCATCCACAAAGGGGTGGATCAATTCAAATTCATAGTGAAACACACAGCCGCGGATCAGGATATGCACATCGCTGTCCCTGACCCAATCCAGCAGCTCCATTACCAGATTTGGAACATACTCCGGCAGCGTTCCAAAATGGAGGATATGACCGTCCTTGTCAACTACCCCCACCGGACGGGAGCGGAACACGCCCGATTCCTCCACCAACCCCCGCGTCATAACGCCGTGGGCCGTCAACAGATCATCCACTGAATAGGGGTTCAGCTGATCCAAATGTTCGTAAATCTCATAGGCGTTTTTGACCTCGGCAATATCTTTAGGCGGGGCCAGCACCTGCCTGCCGTTCAACACGGCTGTTACCTGCTCCAAACTGAGGGTGTTCTGCTCAATCGCCAGAGAACCGTGGATGGTGCGAATCCGATTTGTCCGCCTTAAAACCGGGTTGTTTGACAGCTTGTCCATAGATGTCAGTTGTCCCGCCAGTTCTGCAATTTCTATGATGGAGTTGATGATCGTATTTGTAATTTCAAAGGGAGGTTTTGGGTTTTTCATCATGTTCCTCGCATATCAAAGTTTGCGTCAATTATAGCAGTCTTTCGTTGAAAAAGCAACACATCACTCATTTCATCTATCATTTTGGGTGGACGATCACAGGCGATCCCATAAAAACACCGCTGTATTTTGCGGGAAAGGAGGCCCTGACCATGCCGGAAATCATATTGTCAGATTATTTCTACAGCGATGAATCGGAGGAATTTGTCTTTTTCAAAATTCCCCGCCAGCTGATCACCAACCCGAAATTTAACATGGACGCCAAACGGCTGTATGGGATGCTGTCGGACCGCATGAGCCTGTCCGCCCGGAACAAAGCCATGAAGCTGCTGGCCGGACTGGACACAAAGAAGGGTGTCGGCCTGATTGAGCGGATCAAACAGGGCCAGGGGAAACCCACAAAGATATACGTTAAGCGGTTCACTACCCGGACCATCCCGGCTGATCCGGCTCCACCTCCCCGGAGCCCTTTGCAGCTATTTCTGAGGTCGGGTTTTTCGACTTCTGAAAGTCAAAAAACCCGACCCTAATCATATTATACTAAATCATATTATAAAGAAATCAAACAGAGTTTATCCAGCCTGATCCATCCATCTTCCCCCCCCGAAAGCCCCCGCGGCGAGATTGGGGATAGAGCGATACAAACCGAGAGAAGAACCGAATCAGGGAACATAGGATCTTCCACAATATGACTGATGAGATCCGTTTTTGATACTGAATCGCTCGCCTCTAGCAATGCTGTCCAGAATGCTTTTGGAGGTTTGCAATATTTGCACATCCGGTTCCTATCCGCTTACACCTGCATAATGCTGAGAACCAGCCGGGCAGCGTCCTCCAAATTCTGAATGCGGATCTGTTCGTTTGTGGTGTGCTCCAGCTCCATCCCGCAGGCCAATACCACGGTCTCAATGCCGTGGAGATTGAAATTGTTGCCGTCGGTGCCGCCGCCGGTATAGGTGGTCCAGGGCTCCACACCGATGTCCCGGCACCGCTCCATCAGCAGGCGCACCAGAGGGTGGCTGTCTGGGAAGCCGTAGCTGTGATAGCTCCTCTGGACACGGTGCTCCAGCCGCGCCCCGTACTCCTCACAGGCCTCCTGCAGGCACCGGAGCATATGGGCCTGCTGGGCCTCCAGCTTCTCCGGGTCGCGGCTACGGGCCTCGGCGGCAAAGGTAACATGATCCTGCACCACATTGGTGGCGCCGACACAGGAGAAGGTGCCGATGTTGGCGGTGGTCTCCTCGTCAATGCGCAGCAGCTTCATGTTGGCGACGGCCTCGCACAGCACCTGCACGGCGCTGATCCCCTCCTCGGGGGCTACGCCTGCGTGGGCCCGGCGGCCGGTGGCGGCGGCGCGCAGGTTATACTGGCCGGGGGCGGCGGTGATGATCTTCCCTGCGTCCCCGCTGCTGTCCAGGACGGCGGCCTTCTTGGCGGTAATCCGGCTGTACTCCATGTGCTTGGAGCCCCGCAGGCCAATCTCCTCGCAGACGGCGAACATGGCCTCGATGGTGGGGTGGGGCAGATTGTTTTCCACGATGGTGCGCAGGGCCTCCACAATGGCCGCCACGCCCGACTTGTCGTCCCCGCCCAGCACGGTGTCCCCCTTGCTGCGGATGACTCCGTCCTCAATCACGGGCTCCACCCCGACGCCGGGGACCACCGTGTCCATGTGGGCGGACAGGAGGATGGGCTCGCCGGGGACGGTCCCGGGCAGGGTGCAGTACACGTTGCCTGTCTCGCTGCCGGTCAGCTCCATGGTCTGGTCCACATAGATC
>OFGH01001634.1_pt1 | contig 14197 bp, 10 predicted proteins | sample 1521721 | NCBI WGS metagenome assembly OFGH01 (sample SAMEA3504132, study PRJEB24116) | mouse gut metagenome | biome: mouse gut; feature: mouse-associated habitat; material: faeces | place: Denmark | collected 2011
AAAGAACTCTCTTAATTTCTATGCTTTTGCTTGTGAGGAAATCCAAACGATTTTAAGAAAAGAGATAATATATAAAAATAAAGAGAGATACTTAGATTACTATAATTATTATAGTGACCACGAACAAGATCAATATTATTTAAGAGCTTACTATTTATGGATATATAATGGCTGTGTAAAAGATGAGATATTTGCACTTCTTATTCTTGCATATTCGGAAGCATTAAATTTCAATAATTTAGCTCAGATAAAAAAGATAGAAAGCATAATTTTCAAAGAAGAAAATTCTCATTTCTGTGAAGATTATAGGCAAATAAAATCTTTTTATAGTATGTTATGTAATCATTGTACTGACTACCTTAAATTACGAGATGTATACTATGATTTGCAAAAGGATTATTTTGAGGTTCCTTTGAAAGCAGAATTGGCAAGAGCCTTTTTCCACTTTATGTATAAACATTACGTTCCCTGGGATTTATATCTAAAACAAACCTTAAATCAAATAATTCAATATGCAAGAGAAACAATATATTTATCGATTTCAAAATATCCCATAGAAATTATTATAATTGATGAAACAGTACTCCGCTTGAGAATCATATATGACATTTCACCTTTTGTCTTAGATTCTTTGAATGATGTTGATTTGTTTAAGGAAATGTATGATCTTAGTCTTATATTAAGTAGTAATATTAGAATATCGCAATCTAACCGAAGCATAGCTAAATATATGGAAAATATATTTAATCGTAAGGCCTTCTTGTTTGTCAATCAAATGCAATGTAATATATTTTATGATAAGGCCAAAAAATATTTCTATGACAATTGTATATGGGATGAATATTGTATTACATTAATATGTGAGGCTGGAACAGATATTGTTATTCAAAAATACGAAGAAGCCTTGCGATGTTGCCAAAGGGCAAAGCAGGTTTCACAGGAAAGAGATATATCTATACCACAACCACAAAAACTGATGAATAATATCATTATAGCCGATTTTTTTAGATACGAACAGAAACATTCTCCTAAAAAATGCTTTATGTATGCTAAAAAAACGGCAAAAAAGTTGCAAAAAAATTTAAGTAGAATTCCATGTGCTACAGAGTTTGTTATTATAACAAATATCTGTTCATTATATCTTTATTCAGGAAATATATTAGAATATTGTAAATATAAAAAATATATAGAGCGTCTGATGGATTGTAATGATGTTTCGGATATTAATGATGAAGATATTGATGATTTTTATCGGTACTATTTTGGTTGGTTTGAAGTTTATAAATGCATTTTGGAGGGAAAATGGATTCAAGCAGAAAAAATCACTGACAATTTGAAAGGTTTTGTGCCATCACTATTTAAAAAGCAAGAAGTTTTTTGGGACAAAAAGCTTCTTGCTTTAAAGAAAATTATTGATGAAAAAAAGAAAATTGACGGATATAATTTTTGTAAAAATTTAGTTCCTTTAAAGCGCAGGGCAAGTGAACTGGCTGTATTCTTTTGCCGTGGACTTATGTTGTCTGATATACAGTATACATCTTATGATTAATACATATCATAATTTGATATACAGCAAGCCATAATTACTTTATAAATATCATTATATTCTAAGTGCATAACTTCTTCAAATAAATAAGCAATAGAGCTGTGTTTAATTGTATACGGGGTGCCGGCTATATCAATTAGATATGGTTGGTTTCCCTCTATACGAAAGTCAAATCTTGCATAATCTTTTATATTAAGAGCAGCTGCGGCCTTAACAGCCATATATTTGATTTTGTCAACTATATTTGAAGCTAATTTTTCTGTTAGCTTTCTAAAAGAATAGTTATAGGAATTAGATGTATCTGTGTCCAAAAAATCATTTCCGTTTATAACAATTTCAATTGGATCTAATGCATAGTATCTATTTTTAAATTGTATGACTAACACTTCGCACTCTGGGCCATCTATATACTGTTGCAAGAGAATTTGTTTTACTCTCATTCGCTCCATGACCGCACCTATTTTATCTAAATAATCCTCTTCAATCAATATACGATTATCAGCAGTCAAACCTTGACTTGCAGACTCAAATACGTTTTTTGCTATAACCGTTTTTCCTGAAAAATTCTTAGCGTTTTTAATTGTAGATTTTGTACAAAAAATTGTTTTTGGTGTTAGTATTTTAAAGTTTGAAAGTATTTGTGTAAAGAACCATTTATTTCTTAATAATGAAATTGTAAACGCATTAGAACCTGTATAATAAAGACCACACAAATCACAAAAAGAAGGTATTAAAGATTTTTTACCTTCAGCAATACCATCTCTGCTAAAATTGTAAATATAACATTCATTTGACAATGGCTTTTCCTTAAGTATATATTCAATAAAATCTAACTCTGAATAAAAGACTTTTACAAAGCCAAATATGTAAAAAAGAGCTGAAGTTATCTCCGCAAATTCTCTCCGAGAAAAAAATTCACTTTCATCCGCATGAGTAATGTATTTAGTTATTTTTGTTGTTCGTTCCTGTGTATCAGCAATAATGTATAAATCAAAATCTATATCAATTTTTTGAAAGTAATTCAAACATTCTTTAATAATTTTCAAATTTATTCACTCCTTAAGACATAGTTTAAAAAGTTTTCTTTAAAACCAAGTCGCTTATAAAAATGTAAGGCATTTTCATCATAAATATTTACCCTAAGTTCCTTATTGATGAGTTTTGAAAATGCAATCAACTTATTAAGTAGCTTTGTTCCTAACAATTGATTTCTATGTATTTCATCAATATATATCCTTCTAAGTTGTAAATAGTTTTTTTCGTTAATTAAACTTATAAATCCTATAGTTTCTTCTTTCATTCTTACCATATAGGTATATTCATTTTGATTAAAATTGATTGGACCACTTACATCTTCAACATGATTGGAGTGTTTGAAATTATAATCTTCTAACAGTTTTTTTGCATAAACTATAGCCTGTTTGTTATTAATATAAAAAGAAAAGTCATTGTCAAAATCGTGTAAATTTAAGAAATATTGGTCAGGAGTTGAATAATATTGGATACACAACTCTTTTGCAAGATTATATTCATGTACATCGTTCATTTCAGTGGCTGATGTAGCTGAAATTTCATGTGTAAAAATAGGAAGTCTATCAAGGATATCAAAAAAATAATCGTCCCAAAATTTATTGTTATTCATCAAATTTTCCGGTGTACTTATCCGATTAATATAGTCCTTAAGATATTCTGTATCATTTTTACTCCAAAATGAAATTCCAAAAATGCAAGGAGAGGTAAAACTCCCAATATTAAATGATTTAATTCGTCCTGTATTGTCAGTAATAGGTTTCCATGCGTCTGGCTCACAATTTGGATATTTTATTACATAGTAATAACTATATGGCTTATAGTCAAAAACATTTTCTGCTAGAACCACATCTCCTTCTATTATAAAAGTATCTTCTATCTTATCTTTAATATTATAAATTCCATAAAGTGTAGAAAATGATGTAGTGGAATCTGATATAATTATACAATTATATTTTTGATGTAAATATTCATAATATTTAGCATATATACCGGAAATAATGATTATATCTTTGATTCCATAATCTTTTAACATAATAATTGTCCGTTCAATATTAGGTGTTCCTAGAATTGGTAAAAGTGGTTTATGAATAAACTGTTTACCAGTAATCATACGTGAACCATGACCTGCAGCTAAAATTATTGCATTCATTTCTTGCAATCCTCCTTATGTCAAAAATAACGAAATGCTCTTTTAAATAATAGATTATGTAATATTCTAAACGGATAATATTTAATTATCCATTATAAAACAGCAAAATAAATTAAACATTGTGACTGCAAGGAAGACCTCAGAGGGCATCTTGACAAAAAATCAGCTTTAGCTGCATAATGTAATTATCCCAAATCCAGATTCCCTGTTGCAAAAGATGAATTAATTCGGAGGACGGTTAAAATGAAGAGAAATAAAAATATCAGCATTAGTGAAATGCATAATCTTGAGAGAATTGTCTTTGAAAAGACTGGCTATCGTATTAAAAATCGGAACCTTCTTGTGCAGGCATTCACTTTGAATATTTATTCCGCTCGGCACGGCGGAGAGGACAATGCTCTTCTGGCGTTTATCGGAAATAGAATTCTCGAATATTATGTGGTAAAGATAATTGCAGAGCGGTATGGATATATAAAAACACAGAAGAATTATTCTTTTGAAGGGGATTGCGAATATGTCGTTATGGGGCAAACAGGGAATTTTATGAATTTAAAAAAGAATATTATCAATAATACCGTGCTTGCACAGAGAATTGATGAATGGAAGCTGGTTCCGTATATGATTGTTGGAAAATATGGAATCAGTAACCAGGATGAGCAACGGGAGAAAACAAAAGCCAGTTTATTTGAGGCCATATTGGGTGCTGTCGCAATAGCAAGTCAATGGAATCAAGAGGTGCTTCAAAATGCTGTTGAGAAAATGCTCCAGTTAGAAAGTTTCCTGGAGGAGTCAGACAGGCATCGGTACAGACCGGAAAGCATGTCGGCTGACAATGCAGTCGATACGTTGAAGAAATTGGCGGAGCAAGGGCAGTGCTCTGTTCCGATATATAAATATGGGGCGCCGAAAGAGTTGGGCTATGATGAGGCTGGAAATCCGAAATGGGTCTGTACTTGTACGGTAAATGAGTGGGCTTTAAAGAAACAGGTGTGGGCATCCTCAAAGGAACTTGCGGAAAAGTATGCCGCATATTTAATTCTCTGCGAACATTTTGAACTCTGTAATGAGTATGGGAAAAATGGAGCGTGGGTAGCCTGGAAATATGAAAACGGTAGATTAATCCCAAACAATACTTGCCGTCTGTAGCCTTAGGATACTGTTGAATGTCCAAACACAGCAAGAATCATGAAACGTAAGGGCGGAACCCGTGTTACACTGTTTTCTGGAGGAAATGAAGATGCAGGGTCATAAGGCGAATATTGTATCACAGGCGCTTACATATATTGAGGCAAATCTGGAGGAGCAGCTGGAGCTTGGTATGGTGGCGGATGCCCTTCACTATTCCCGTTTCTATCTGCACAGGCTTTTTGCCAAGACGGTTGGCATAACTCTCCATGAATATGTGAAGAGGCGGAGGCTTACGAAGGCAGCGGAGGATCTTGTGTTTTCAGGGAAGACGGTGATGGAGATTGCCCTTGCAAGCGGCTATGGGAGCCGGCAGGCTTTTACAGATGCTTTCCGGGCAATGTATAAGAAGGCTCCGGCGGCATTTCGCGCGGAGGGGAAGTTTTATCCGCTGCAGCTGGATGTTTTATCGGATGCTTTAGACGGGGAGCCGGTAAAAAGAGGATTTGGGCCAGACGATATTGTACATGCCGTCTCTTCGGACGCAGCGGACTGGATGGAGCTTGCACGGCTTAAAATTGACGGTTATCCGTATTTTGATGAGTTACAATATACGGAAAATCTATATCGGTGCATGGCGGATGGACGGGCATTGATTTTGCGCGACGGCTGCAGGGCAGTGGGAGTTCTCGCATTTTCCGCAATGAATGGCAGGAGCGGCATAAAGGATGTAGCGCGGGAGAGTAGCGTACAGGGGAGCATTGACTTTCTGGCGGTACATCCCCAGTACCGAAGGCTAGGCGTTGAGGAGCTGTTTTTGAGTAAGCTGTCCGCAGATATTTTCCCGGGCGGGGAGATTGCCGTAACGACATACCGGGCGGGGGATAAGGCGGATACGGGATACAGGGAGATGTACCGCCGCCTTGGCTTTCGGGAGAGAGAATTACTTGTGGAATTTGGCTATCCGACGCAGCGTTTTGTATTTTCTCCGGGAAAAAATCTTTCCTGACAGGACGCGCTTTTTGCTGAGGATTCCTGTCGGGGAAGGGCAGGGAGGAAAGCAATTATGAGCAACTCGGCAGAAATTAAAAGAACAGAAAAGAAAACGGAAAATAATCCGCTGGCAGAGGTTTATAACGCCGTAACTCTTATCCGGTTTGCGTTTCCAAGCATGGTGATGATGGTGTTTATGGGATTTTACACGATAGCCGATACGGTGTTTGTAGCCCGGTTTGTGAACACGGACGCGCTTTCATCCATCAATATCGTCTGTCCTGTCATCAATCTTATCGTAGGGCTTGGAACGATGCTGGCTGCCGGAGGGAGCGCAGTCGTGGCGGCGAAGATGGGGAGCGGCAAGGTCAGAGAGGCATGCCATGATTTTACATTGATTGTCCTGGCAGGGGCGGCGCTTGGGGGAGCGGTTATGGCAGCCGGGCTTTTTGCTCTGGATGATATTGTCCGGGGGCTTGGAGCCAGCCGGGCATTGATTCCGTATTGCAGGGACTATCTGAGGATCCAGCTTATTTTTGCCGCCGGGAACATGCTGCAGGTTCTGTACCAGAATCTTCTGGTGACGGCAGGAAGGCCGGATTTGGGTTTGATGCTCTCTGTTCTGGCGGGCATTTCAAATATTGTGTTTGATTTTATTTTTATTGTCCTAATGCAGATGGGGATTAAGGGGGCGGCTCTTGGCACGGGCATAGGGTATCTGGTACCGGCCGTTTTTGGCACGTTATTTTTTCTGTCCGGGAAGAGTACGCTACATTTTTGCCGGCCCAGGTTCGGAGGAGCAGTGCTGTTTAAGAGCTGCCTGAATGGTGCGTCAGAGATGGTGAGCCAGATGTCAGCCGCGGTGACAACTTTTTTGTTTAACTCGGCAATGCTGCGCCTTTTAGGGGAGGACGGCGTGGCGGCCATTACAGTTATGATTTATTCTCAGTTTTTTCTGACAACGCTTTACATTGGATTTTCCATGGGAACGGCACCGGTCATCAGCTATCACTGCGGCAGCAGGAGTGGGGGGAGGCTAAGGAAGATCATAGCTGTCTGTTTTTGTGTAATTTTTACAGTTTCTTTTGCAGTATTTCTGGTTGTTTTTTTTGCGGGAAACAATATTGCGGGGATGTTTGCAGGGGATAATAAATCTGTCTTTTTGCTGGCAGAGAAGGGATTTTCGATTTTTTCCTTTAGTTTCCTGTTCTCCGGGGCAAATATATTTACATCTGCAATGTTTACGGCTATGTCGGATGGGAAATCGTCCGCAGCCATATCATTTTTACGAACTTTTGGATTTGTCACGGTATTTATATTCATTCTGCCCCGATTTTTACAGGTAACGGGGGTGTGGCTATCCATTCCTGCCGCAGAGGCATGTACTTTTATAGTGACCCTTTGTTTGATATGCAGATGCCGCAAAAACGGCGGTTTTGACAAGAATGCAACTGCCAGTTGACAAATTGACGGGTGTGATTTCTGGCGGGAAACTGCAAAATAGAGTATTCTTGTTTTTGAAAGCGGCGGACGGTGCCGCGTTCAGAAGTGAGGAGAAGTGAGAAGACAAGAAGGAGGAACTACATATGATTTTGGCAGACAAGATAATTACACTCCGCAAAAAGAACGGATGGTCGCAGGAAGAGCTGGCGGAAAAGCTGGGCGTTACAAGACAGTCGGTATCTAAATGGGAAGGAGCGCAGTCTGTTCCGGACTTAAATAAGATACTGCTCATGAGCCGGATTTTTGAGGTCAGCACAGATTTCTTATTGAAAGATGAGCTGGAGATGACGGAGGAGAACCAGGGAGCGGAAATATTTACGGAGAAGGCCTCGGAGGATGCAGTGGCGTTCCGCAAAGTTACAATGGAAGAGGCGAGGGGCTATCTGGAACTTAAGGAGAGGATTTCAGGGAAAGTTGCCGGGGCGGTGTTTTTGTGCATTGTCTCTCCGGCGTGCCTGATTTTTTTAAGTGCCGCCCAGGAGGCGGGGAGAATGAAAGCCACGGAGAACATGGTAGCCGGGCTTGGGATTACCATACTGCTTTTGATGGTTGCTGCTGCGGTGGCGGTCTTTATCCGCTGTGGGATGAAGACGAAACCTTATGAATATCTGGACAGCGAAAGGATAGAGACGGAGTACGGTGTCACCGGGATGGTGAAGGAGAGGAAAAGCCAATACCAGGAAGTGTATACCCGCTACAATATTATAGGAACGTGCTGCTGCATCCTGGCGGCGATCCCGCTTTTCGGCGTGATGATGTTTACGGAGGAGGATTTTGCCATGGCGACGGCAGTGTGCGGTGTACTTGCTTTAGTGGCTGTAGGTGTCTGGTTTTTTGTCGTTGCTGGAATCCGCTGGGAGAGTATGCAGAAACTTTTGCAGGAGGGAGACTATTCGGTGAGCAACAAAGAAAAGAATGCGGCTTTTGAGCCGGTGTGCAACGTGTACTGGCTGATTGTGACGGCGGTGTATCTGGGATGGAGCTTTTACACGGACGGCTGGAGAGTGACCTGGATTATCTGGCCAGTGGCGGGGGTGCTGTTTGCAGCGGTGAAAAATGCCTGTATGGCAGTGATCGAAAAGAGGCTTTCCGGCAGATAATATGTTAGATATAGGGTTACATGTATAAAAGACTGCGGCTGAGGATTTCTTCCGCAGTTTTTTTGATGATTTTTTATAAATTTTTGTAACAAAAACAGATTTTTCTACTCTTATAAACAGAAAGGTTTTTGCGGAAAGGAGAGGACTATGGAAAATAAGAGAGAAAAGAAAAGTCTTTATGTGAAACAGATGGCGGTATCCGTATGCTGCTATGGGGTGATTTTTGCCCTTCTTTTCTATCCGTGGGTGGTCATTGGAGATGCCAGCTATCATCCTTTTCAGCTTGCCATGAAAATGACAGACCCCGGTCTTGAGGCATTGCTCGCAGGGGCAGATATTTACGTGAATGCAGAGGATTTTTCTATCCTGCAAGTGGGAGTCTGGATGGAGCTTATCTTTTGCGGTCTGTTTTTCCTGTCAGGCATCTTTTATCTTTTGTCGGTATTGGTGAGGAAAAAGCGGCCGTTTAATATTGCGGCTTGTGTGTTTGCCCTTGTCACGTTTTATTTCAATGCTTTTGGGTACACGATTCGAGACATTTCTACAGACTCGGCTATTGGAACGACTTTCTTGTTCCTCTATCTTTTTCTGTCTGCGGCGGAGCTTGTGCTTACGAGCATTATGGGTATCTGGAAGGAGACGAAGAGGGTTTCGAAAGAGTACCATGAGAGGGAGCGTAAGGAGAGGGAGGAAAAGCGGGAGAGGCTTGCCTTCTCCGGCAGGTACAATGAGCTTTTCTATGGGTTTATATGGAAGAATTTTAAAAGCAGCTGGAAGGATTATATCCTGCTGTTTTTGTGCAGCAGCATGGTGTTCGCGTTTATTGTAATTGGCTTTGGGATGCAGGCAATACTGAGCCGGGGGAGCCGGTATGAGGGGATGAGCCAGGTGTTCGGGGGCTTAAGTACCATACTGAAAAACGCGGTTCTGCCTATGGGGATGATTTCCGTCATCATCATCGTGATCCTTGTCTTTAATTATCTGAGGTGCCGGGCGAAAAATTACGGGATTTTCTTAACTCTTGGAATGCGGAAACGGACGCTTAAATATTTTGTGGCGGTGGAATTTGCGGCGCTCCTCGTTCTGACGCTTGCAGTGGGCGGGGCAGCGGGAACGGGATGCCTTGCCCTGTTCTGCCTGAAGTCGGAAGGGCTTATCGGGAGCCATGTGGGGCTGTCGGCCATTGGGGCGCTTACCTACGTGAAGGCAATGGGTGTGCTGTTCCTTATCTTTCTCATCTCTTTTATGGCGGCGCGGGATATCTTTATGGATTTCAATATGGGGAGAAGTACGGATCTTAAGGCCGTCCGGGAAAAGCTGCCGGGATGGTGGCGGAAAGTGCTGCTGGTGATTGGGATTTTAGCCTGTGCGTACAGTGTCTATGGGTACAGGCAGCTTAGGAATTTTGAGAGTGTAAGGCTTTTGATGGTATTGTTTGCCGGGCTTTATCTTGTGTTTCGGTATGGGATTGCCCTGTGGCTTATGGGGGAGCGGGGGCGGAGCAGTTATCTCAAGAAACTCCTTTTACATAACCAGCTTTACCACAAGTCCAGGACGAACACGGGTTACATCTTTGCCATGGCGGCAATCCAGTTTTGTGCGCTTTTTTACTTTTCCTTCCAGATTATATCGACGGAGATTGCGGAGGATGCGGACACGCTGTTCCCTTACGATATCGTGTGCGTCGGGGATGAGGAGGATGAGGGCACGTTTCAGGAGCTTAAGGGGAAATACGGGATGGAGCTTGAAATCTATCCTATGGTGCGGATTGCCAGCTATGATTCTACGGAAAAGACGGAAGGCCGGCATGAGGGGGAACCTCCCCAGGGGCAGCATCTTGGGGTTTCTGAGAGCACATACCATGCTTTAAAAGGAAAGCTTGACGCGTCCTATAAGGCGAAACCTCTTCATCTGGACAAGGAGGGGGAACGGGTGTACATCGTGCACCAGCAGGATAAGTCGGTAAAGGCGCAGCCTATTGATTTCTTCCTGTCACGAAAGAAACCGCTCCTTCATGTGGGGCCGCCGGGAATACTGTCGATCTTAGATGCTTACAGAGCGAATGTCTGTGACTTTGGGTATTATCACAAGACGGTGCAGGGGGAGGAGATCGGCAGCGTCACAGGGGCATTCCGCCAGGGGCTGAGGGATAATCTTGTTGTGTTTTCCGATGCTTATTTTGAAAAGGCCCAGGAACTTTGGAGGACGACGAATATGTATACAGGCGCCCCTATCCCTGAGGATGAGGAGAAGATTGTAGATGAGAACATCCGCCAGGGCCTTACGAGGCTGGTTCTTATAAAAGCGGACTCTGAGGATGTGCCGGATATCCTGTCGGATCTGGCGGAATTTAGGGAACGCCACCGTGAGGATGAGCATTACGACCTTACAGTGCCATGTCTGTATGACAAGGCTCAGGCGGTTTCGAACCTTGCGGTGGAGCGGGTTATGAAAAAGGCCATGAATGGGCTGGTGATGCTTGTGTCGCTGACAGTCTATTTGGTGCTGTTGAATGTGAAGATGGCGACGGAGTCTGATATGGCGGCCCGCAGGATGGAATTTCTGCAGTGTATGGGAATGCGAGCGGGAGAGAGAAGAAGGCTTTTGAGGAAGGAACTGCTGCGGTACTATTATCTGCTGCCTACAGCTGTGGCCATGGGGAGCGCAGGCGCATTTACAGCGGCGGTATTCTTGGCAAGGCAGTATACGAGGGCGGACCGCCTCAGGTACATAAATCTTATGGCGCCCATGTGGGCGGTATGCCTTGGGGCGATAGGGATGATTGTGGTTGGCATGGTTGAAGTATATGTGAGAAAGGCAGAGGGGAAAGGAGAAAAAAATGGAAAACGGAATTAAGGAGAGAAAGAAGAAAGTAAGTGCGGAGAACAAGCCTGTGAAACAGAGGCAGCCGAAAGCGGAGGGCGTGGCAGAGAAAGAAAAGACAGCCGTAAAGCCGCGCAAGACTGTCATCAAGGTGGAAGAGCTTTACCGGGAGTATGCAAAACTGAGCCACGGGGATGAGGAGACCGAGAGCATCAAAGTGCTGAAAGGCCTGGATTTTGTTGTGAAGGAGCAGGAGTTTGTAGGCATCATGGGGAAATCCGGCTGCGGGAAGACGACGCTCCTTAAGACATTGGGGCTGATTGACAAGCCTACGAAGGGGAATCTTTATTTCTGCGGCAAGGAGACGAGAAAGCTCTGGAACGATGAGCTGGCGGATATCCGCCGGAGGGAGATCGGCTTTGTATTCCAGGATTTTTACTTGATGGACAGCCTGTCTGTCAGCGAGAATATCATGCTGCCTATGGTGTTAGATAAGAAGAATGTCCGGAAATGCATGGAGAAAGGGAAAGAGTACGCCGAGCATTTTGGGCTTTCGCACCTGATGAAAAAGTATCCTTACGAGCTGTCCGGCGGGGAAAAGCAGAGGGTGGCCATCAGCCGGGCGCTCATTAACAATCCGGACTTGATCCTTGCGGATGAGCCTACCGGGAACCTGGATTCAAAGTCAGGGAAGATTGTGATAGACGCTCTGGAGCGGATTAACCGGAAGATGAAAAAGACAATCATCATGGTAACCCACGACCCCCAGGTGGCAAGCCACTGCAAGAGGATCATCTTTCTGAAAGACGGGGTGATACTGGAAGATCTGCGGCGCAAGGGGGCAAGCGAGGAGGAGTTTTACGAGAAGATCATCGAGAGGATGAAAGATTTGTAAGATAATGTGATATAAAAATGTATGGAAAGCGGTGTTTGCCTATGTAAGTGTGGGCGGCATCGCTTTTCGTGCCTGTGCATCATATTATAAATGAAAGATGGTTTTGGGAGGTTAAAAAGGTGGCAGCAGGGAGAGGATGTATAGAAACTTCGGAAATAAAAAGGGATGGGTATTGGGATGCGGCGGCGCTTTCGGCCTGCGGCGCAGTCAGGCGGCAGGAGGCAAAGCGGATTGGCTCAGAGCTTTACCGGAAGATGTTTTTGGAAAGCAGCTATTCTGCTCGGGCGAAAGCAAGGCTCCCCATCTGGCAGATGGGAGGAGTCATCGACGAATACGGGATGCTGCAGCTTACCCGGCTGGAATTTAAGACGGATTCTGGCAGTGGGAGGATTACGGGCATGCGGGCGAAGGACGGGGGGTATTGCTTTGATGAGGAGATGGAGCCTAACAGCCTATTTCTGGAGGAGTATGCCCGGACGGTAGCGGAGGCATACGGAAAATCCGGGCTTGACTGCCCGTTTGTCCACCAGTTCCGCATGTATATTGATCTTCACAATATATCTTTTATCAGGACGCGGTATCCGGGGGATACTGATTTGGAAAAACTTTTAGCGTATGAGAAAGAGACGGGGGAGCCTTTAGATTACGGCTCAAGTTCAAGGCTCCATAACCGAAAGCTTAAAAAGGAGCTGGGAAAGCGAAAGAGGCAGGTGAATGACAAGATAAAAAGCAGGAATGGGCTGTCGGAATTTATCGTGCGGATGCGGGAGGATGAGTACGGGGAGGCCGGGCAGTTCGTGACCCAGTGGGATTACCTGAAGGTGGATCGGAACACGGGGAGGCTTGTCAGCGACCCGAAAGCATACACGGTAAAAGAGTATAAATCTATCGTAGAGACAGAATCTTTTAATTACTGCAAAAACGACAGAGTGAGGGTGGCGGGGATAGGCAGGCTCCATACGCGGCTGGATGTAGATCCCGCAAATGGCAGGACTGGGTATGAGAATGAGCTGAAAAGGGAGGGAAAGAAATATTGGATGGCGGATAAGGCGTACAGGGAGGAATATGCCGGGAAAAGAGGGTTAAGGACGGAACTCTTTTCTGGAAAGCGCTTTTAGGAAATCTTTTTTAAAGGATCTTTTGGAGTGGAAGATAAGCGTCTCTGAGCGGGTGAGGCTGCCGGACTGTGATTTCAGGCGGAGCAGCTCCAGGGTGCAGATAAGGTCGGCGGCCTGGAAGAGCTTGTAATCGCAGGGAATAGCTTTGCGTATGTCATAATCGCTAAGTTCCGTGGCCAGGACAGTATTTAAGATTTTGCTTAATTCGTGCTGTCCATTGTCATAGTATAAAATTATTTTATCGAAGTTTTGGAAATATGAGAGATTCCCTCTGATGAATGAAGAAATTTCCCGGGCCATGCGTTCTTCCAGTCTGAAAATATCCGGATATTCTTTTTTGTGGAAGATAAAAGATTTATACCGGACATCGCATCTGGATAGAAAGTAAAATAGCTTTGTAAAAATACTTCTGCGTTCCCCGGGGGTCATGTTCAGGTAATCTTCTTCCCGCCGGATGAGTGGTTCGGTATGTACAACAGGATTTTTGTATCCCAGATTTTCAAGCTCAATATTTAATTTTGTGATTTCAGAGGATAGATTTTTTGATTGTTCATGCAGAACCATTGCGATAATGTAATATGGGGAATGTGGGCGGTATTGGCCGAAATCCCCAGATTCATCTACAAAGATACTTAAGTTGTTCATGTTTCTCCTTAGAATAATAAAGATGGCGGGGAGTCTCCCCGCCGATTAGGTTGGACCCAGATCTTTCGAACAGCCCAAATAAAATTACACATGTGCAAAACAGATTATATTCTGTAAGCATAATCTTATGCGATAAAAAGAAAAAAGTCAATAAAAATTTTTAAAAAAGATGAAAAAAATCTTGTAACGTTTTGCTGAAAAACGACGTTTATATTAGAGAAGAGCAAAACGCATTGATTTTAAGATGAGATTTGGCTGTTAGACTTT
>OFGH01001635.1_pt1 | contig 14194 bp, 10 predicted proteins | sample 1521721 | NCBI WGS metagenome assembly OFGH01 (sample SAMEA3504132, study PRJEB24116) | mouse gut metagenome | biome: mouse gut; feature: mouse-associated habitat; material: faeces | place: Denmark | collected 2011
TGCGGATCTTACGTGCTTCGGAATACATAGCATTGCTGAATACTGCAGAGAGCGGCGCGCAGGCAGGTGTCAATGGAATAGAGTATTTTAACATGGCCGTAGTGACGGCGGACAGTTCTGTGGAACCGCCTGCTTACGGAGCCGCTTACCTGTATGTGTCCTGTCTGTCGTTTGTATTGACTTTTCTGGGAAATAAAGTTGCCTCCGCGATTATTTTTCAGGTTGTTTTACAGATCGTGGGATTAATACTTGCCTATGCAGTGACCAGAAAGCTTGCGGGCCGGATTCCTGCCTGTGTGGTGCTTTTCTATCTGGCATGTTCGGTAAGCTGTCTGGAAATGTTAAAGAATCTGGGGCCGGAATGTCTGTATTTTATCCTGTATATGATCGGAATGCTTGCCGCAGCCGGTCTGGTAAAGGGATATTGTGCAAACCGCCTGAGCAGAAAACCGATGCTGGCAGGGACAGTGCTTACAGGAGTCGTGATCGGGATTCTCGGATATCTTGATCTGACGGCATTTACGATACTGATATTGATGACAGCCATCTTTACCGGGAATAAGAAGCGGCCGGAAGGACTGCAGATCCATCATTCCCCGGCAATTGGCTGTGCGGCAGCTGCTGCGGCTGTTTTATCATGCGCAGCGGGTTTTTTGGGAATGGCAGGCATCTTCTCTTACGATGGTGGTGCAGCCTGGGATAAAGAGCTGCAAAACTGGGCTGTGCTGCATGTGGGGAAGACACAAACTTTCGGCTTTAGACCGCTTTATCCCTATTCCATGGATATGCTTTTGTTCGTAGTTCTCGTGGTTTTTGCGGCATTTCTTGTCTTTGAATTTTTCCGCAGCGGCAGAGAGCAGAATTATATGTTGTGGGTCCTGCTGTGTATCATCGTAGCTCCTACTCCATTTGCGGTGATCGGTATACAGCCTTTCGGTTTATTTTCCATGTATATCTGGGGAGTGTTGGCGGGGCTGGGTCTTCAAAACTGTCTTTTTGGCGGGAAAGCCAGGTTAATGCAGTCCATGATCGAGGAGATTAACCAGTCGGCAGAGGAGGCCGAAACAACAGAGAAGATCGAAATAACAGAGGAGATCGAAATAACAGAGGAGGAAAAGGGCAGCGAAGAGGAAGAAGAGAGTGGCGAAGAGGCAGATCAGCCCCAACAAAAACCGCGCTATCTGGAAAATCCATTACCACTTCCAAAGAAACCTGTCCACAGGCAGATGGATTATCAATATCACGTGGAGGAAAAGGATATGAAGTTTGATGTGGAAATAAAAGATGACGATGATTTTGATCTTTAAGCGTCTTTTGGAATGTATAAATGACGGAAGATAACACAAACTATGAGAGAATCACAGAGCGGAGAAGCGCTTGTGATTCTCTTATTCTATTTGTGGAGGTACATGATGGGAAACAGGGAAAACAGTAAGCATAACGGAAAAGACAAAGAGGGAAAATCGAACAGGAGCACAAAAGAGGAAAAGCGTGACGAGCAGGAAAAGCAGCGGGAAAAAGAGGAGCATAAAGACGGGCGGATTGAGGCGACAGGCCAGATCACGCTGGATGAGAATGACAGGCATAACAAGATTCATTTGATCACGATCATAGGGGAGATCGAGGGACATGACAATCTGAGCAGTTCTTCGAAAACCACCAAGTATGAGCATATTCTGCCGCAGTTGGCGGCCATCGAGGACAGTAAGGAGATCGACGGTGTTCTGATCCTGCTTAACACGATGGGTGGGGATGTTGAGGCCGGTCTGGCCATTGCGGAAATGATCTCATCTCTGAGCAAGCCGACGGTCTCTCTTGTACTGGGCGGCAGCCATTCCATCGGTGTACCGATCGCAGTCAGCACGGATTATTCCTATATTGTCCCTACAGGGACCATGGTGATTCATCCGGTACGTCTTACGGGTATGGTGATCGGGGTACAGCAGACCTTTGATTATTTCCGGCAGATTCAAAACCGGATCACGGGATTTGTCTGTGAACACTGCAGGATCTCCAAGTCCAGGATAGAGGAACTGATGATGGAGACAGGGGTGCTGACCAAGGATGTGGGAACCATACTTGTCGGCCAGGAGGCAGTGGATGAAGGGATCCTGTGTGAGGTGGGAGGTATTAAAAATGCGGTTTCCAGACTGCACGACATGATCGATAAGCGAAAAGCTTCCCCAGAGAACTGATACAAAATAAAGGATGACAAGAGAAAATGAAAATGCTATACTATATGAAGTCTTATTTTGGTCAGGAGGCATAGTTAATGGCATCAGGACAGGGAGGAAATCGTTCTTCCGCGAAGAAAAAAACGACAACTTCGAACAGAAGTGTGTCTGGCAATAGAAAGACACAGACGAGAAAGAGAAATACCGGCAGTAAAAGTACACACGCAGAGCCAATGGATGTGGCAATCCGCAATGAGATATTACTGATCGTGTTTCTTGCGCTTGCGATCATCCTTTTTCTTTGTAATTTTGGTTTGGTCGGTAAGGCCGGAGATGCGGTCAGCGATGTTATGTTTGGTATTTTTGGATTGATGGCATATGTTGCACCGGTGATCATTTTTCTGGCGATCGCTTTCGGAATGTCCAATGCGGGCAATAATATAGCAGTCAGGAAGCTGATCGCAGGTGCGCTCATTGCTGTTTTGATCGGTATGGTCTTCGAGATGTTTGCGGTAGATCCGGCAGAAACAGAAAGCTATCAGATGGGAGAGATATTCAAGCGATGCAGTGAGCGGCACAGTGGCGGCGGAGTGCTTGCCGGGTCTGTGCTCTATGCGTCCTACAAATTCCTGGGCATGGTGGGGACCGTGCTGGCACTTCTTGTTGTGGGCGTTATCTGCGTGGTGATCGTTACCGAGAAATCTTTTATCGGAGGGGTAACGAAACAGGGACGCAGAATGTATGAACGATCCGTAGAAGATGCCGAGTACCGCAGGGAACGTGCAAGGGAGAGGCGGCTTGCAGCGGAGGAGAAGCGTGCAAGAGCGGAGGAAAGACGTGCCAGAGCGGCACAGGAGCGCAGACTTCGGGAAGAAGAGCTTGAGAATGAGAAGATCCTTCGCATGGACAAAAAGGTCACCGGTGTGATGCTCAATACGTCTTTAAATAATGAGAAAACAAAAGAAGACGCAGAGAAGACCAGGGATGATATCCACGAGATCACGCTGCAGCTGCCGGAAGAAGATCTGCAGGCACAGGAAGTCGTGCAGGCGGTTCAAGAGGAACATTCCAGCCATTACATAGCAAACGAATCGGATGATCTCAGCGAGATCCGCATCTACGGAGCAGCGGAGGAGAAGCAGGGGGCGGAGAGTCCGGCAGAAACCGTTGGGAACAGTCATGTGGAAGAATTTGGAGAACCTGCCATTCACCAGAATGGAAGAACTGTTACGACAGGTGCGGGCAGCAGGATTGAAAATTCCATGCCGCCGAATCCTGGGAGAGAACGAGTGCCTGCGTTTAAGGAGGCGGAGAAGAAGGAACAGACGGCAGTGGTCCAGGCGACACCTGATAAGGAAACCGGGATTCCCAGACCATATCAGTTTCCATCTTACGATCTGCTGATCAGGGCGAAGAACAAGAACAACGGTGATTCGGCCAGAGAATTGAAGGAGACAGCCCTGCATCTGCAAAAGACACTGGAGACTTTTGGTGTTAAAGTTGCGATTACGGATATCAGCCAGGGACCATCGGTAACCCGTTATGAACTGCAGCCGGAACAGGGTGTTAAGGTGAGTAAGATCGTAGGCCTTGCAGATGATATCAAATTAAATCTGGCAGCTACGGATATCAGAATAGAGGCTCCGATCCCGGGTAAGGCGGCAGTTGGGATAGAAGTTCCGAATAAAGAAAACATGGCGGTTTCTTTCAGAGAGCTGGTGGAGTCTAAAGAATTCCGTGAATTTCCCTCCAGTCTCGCTTTTGCCGTGGGGAAGGATATTGGCGGTAAGATCGTTGTGACGGATATTGCCAGAATGCCTCATATGCTGATCGCGGGTGCTACCGGTTCCGGTAAGTCAGTCTGTATTAATACCATTATTATGGGTATTTTGTATAAGGCAAAACCGGAAGATGTTAAAATGATCATGATTGATCCGAAAGTGGTGGAACTGAGTGTCTACAATGGAATTCCACATCTGTTGATTCCGGTGGTGACGGATCCGAAGAAAGCAGCCGGAGCATTACACTGGGGTGTTGCTGAGATGACGGACCGCTATAAGAAGTTTGCAGACCACAATGTACGGGATCTCAAAGGATACAATCGGAAAGTTGAGGACATGCAGAAAGCAGGTGATCCGGAAGCGCCGGCGAAGCTGCCACAGATTCTGATCATTGTGGACGAGCTTGCGGATCTGATGATGGTGTCCCCCGGAGAGGTGGAAGAGTCCATTTGCCGTCTGGCGCAGCTGGCCAGGGCGTGCGGTATCCATCTGATCATAGCGACGCAGAGACCGTCTGTGGATGTCATTACAGGGTTGATCAAGGCAAATATGCCAAGCCGTGTAGCGTTTGCCGTATCCAGTGGCGTGGATTCCCGTACGATTCTGGATATGGTGGGTGCGGAGAAGCTGTTGGGCAAGGGGGACATGCTCTTTTACCCACAGGGGTATCCGAAACCGGCGCGTATGCAGGGGGCTTTTGTATCGGACCAGGAAGTATCGGATGTCGTGGATTTCCTGAAGAATCAGGTGATCGGGAATGTTTACAGTGGTGATATTGAGGAGAAGATTCAGAATATCGGAAGTGGTGCGGCTGCTCCGGGCAGTGCGGGAAATGGAGAAAGCGGTTCTGAGTACGATCAGTATTTCGCGGAAGCCGGCAGGTTTATTATCGATAAGGACAAGGCTTCCATCGGGATGCTGCAGCGCGTTTTTAAGATCGGATTTAACAGAGCAGCCAGGATTATGGATCAATTGAGCGAGGCCGGTGTTGTAGGGGAAGAGGAAGGCACGAAGCCACGTAAGGTATTGATGACTGCCGAAGAATTTGAACAGTTTGTAGAAGAAGTGCTGTAAATTATGGATAGTTGCATGAGGAACAGGTTTAAGAAAGGCAGGGAGCGGGCATGAAGACAGACATAGAGATCGCGCAGGAAGCGAAGTTGGAAAATATAGTGGATGTTGCCGAAAAGATCGGGATCGGGCCGGATGATCTTGAACTGTACGGGAGGTATAAGGCCAAGATCTCAGATGAGTATGTAGAACGTATTCAGGGTAACCGCGACGGGAAGCTGATCCTGGTGACGGCGATCAATCCCACGCCTGCCGGTGAGGGGAAGACAACCACCAGTGTGGGATTGGGGCAGGCTTTTGGCCGGATGGGACTTAAGGCTGTTATTGCACTCAGGGAACCCTCACTTGGTCCGTGTTTTGGCATTAAGGGAGGGGCGGCCGGCGGCGGATATGCACAGGTGGTACCCATGGAAGATTTGAACCTGCATTTTACAGGTGATTTTCATGCGATAACTTCCGCCAATAATCTTCTGGCGGCGCTTCTCGACAATCATATACAGCAGGGAAATGAGCTGCGCATTGATACCAGACAGGTCGTCTGGAAACGGTGTCTGGATATGAATGACCGTTCTCTCAGAAATATTGTTGTAGGGCTTGGAGCCAGGGCAGACGGCTTTGTCCGTGAGGATCACTTTGTGATCACGGTGGCTTCGGAGATTATGGCGATTCTTTGTCTGGCGTCGGATATGCAGGATCTGAAAGAGCGGCTTGGCAGGATCATTGTTGCTTATAACGATCAGGGTGATCCGGTGACTGCCTCCGATTTACAGGCGGTGGGAGCCATGGCGGCTTTGTTAAAGGATGCTTTAAAGCCGAATCTGATTCAGACGCTGGAGCATACACCGGCTCTGGTACATGGCGGCCCTTTTGCCAATATCGCTCACGGCTGTAACTCCGTGCGTGCAACGAAGACAGCGCTTAAGATGGCGGACTATGTTATTACGGAGGCTGGTTTCGGCGCAGATCTGGGTGCGGAGAAATTTTTTGATATTAAGTGTCGCATGGCAGGCTTAAAGCCGGATGCCGTGGTTCTTGTTGCGACGGTGCGTGCCCTTAAATATAACGGTGGAATTGCCAAAGAGGAGCTGTCAGCAGAGAATCTCCCTGCATTGCAGGCGGGAATTGTTAATTTGGAGAAGCACATAGAGAATCTGCAGAAATATCAGGTGCCGATCATTGTAACATTGAATGCTTTCGTGACGGATACCCGGAAGGAAATTGATTTTGTAAGAGATTTCTGTCAGGAGAGAGGATGCGGGTTTGCCATTTCGGAAGTCTGGGAGAAGGGCGGAGCCGGCGGCGTAGAGCTTGCTTCCAGAATTCTTGAAACATTGGAAAAGAAGGAGAGTCATTTTAAAGTATTGTACGAGGATGCACTGCCTTTAAAGGAGAAGATAGAGACAATAGCCTCCGAAATCTATGGTGCAGACGGCGTGACTTATGCGGCGACAGCCGTGAAACAGCTGCAGAATCTGGAAAAGCTGGGTTTTGGGAATCTGCCCGTATGCATGGCCAAGACGCAGTATTCTCTGTCGGATGATCCGGCACTTTTGGGAAGACCGGTCGGTTTTAAGATGCATGTCAGAGAGGTATATGTCTCGGCCGGAGCAGGATTTGTAGTAGTATTGACGGGAGTAGTCATGACAATGCCAGGACTGCCAAAGAAACCGGCGGCCCATCAGATCGATGTCGATGAAGGGGGAAAGATAACCGGACTGTTTTAAAGTAACACCGGGGAGAGAAAGGAAACAGAGGGCAGCACTTTTGAATGGAGGTAGTTATGCCGCAGAATATAGATGGTAAGGCGATTTCAGCACAGATCAAAGAGGAATTGAAGGAGAAGGTTGCAGATTTAAAGATTTCCCGGGGAATCTCCATCTGTCTCGCCGTTATACAGGTGGGCAGTGATCCTGCATCTTCGGTTTATGTAGGGAACAAGAAGAAGGCATGTGCGTATATCGGTATCGATTCGCGCTCCTATGAGCTGCCGGAAGAGACGACACAGAAAGAATTGCTGGATTTGATTGGCAGGCTGAATGCGGATGATGCGGTGCATGGGATTTTGGTGCAGCTTCCCTGCCGCTGCCGGCGCAGATTGATGAAGATGTGGTCATCCGGGCGATCGACCCCCGAAAAGACGTGGATGGTTTCCATCCGCAGAGTGTGGGCGCGCTCTGTATCGGCCAGCCGGGGTTTGTATCCTGTACACCGGCCGGGATCATACAGCTTCTGAAGAGATCCGGCATAGAGATTGCCGGCCGGGAGTGCGTGATCATTGGCAGAAGTAATATTGTTGGGAAGCCCATGGCGCTGCTCATCCTGCGGGAAAATGCAACGGTGACCATCGCGCACTCCAGGACGGAGAATCTTCGGGAAGTGACACGGAGGGCGGACATCCTGATCGTGGCGACGGGAAAACCGAAAATGATAACCAGGGAGTACGTGAAAGAGGGAGCCGTTGTGATAGATGTCGGCATTCATCGAAACGAAGCAGGAAAACTGTGCGGAGACGTGGACTATGAGGATGTTGCACCGGTATGCAGCGCGATCACGCCTGTGCCGGGCGGTGTAGGGCCGATGACGATCGCCATGTTGATGAATAATTGTGTGGAGGCAGGCATTGCCGGGAGATAGTCGGACGACAGACAAGAAAGGGAACTGTTTATGAAGTGTCCACATTGCGGCAATGAAATGATCGAGGGACATCTGATCTGTGAAACATGCGGAGAGGAGATTAGGATCGTACCTGATTTTGAGCCGGAAATAGAAAACAGCATAACGGAAACTTTGTCTATTCTGGTGGCAGGACAAGATGATGAGAGCGATACAGTAGTAGAACAGACAAATATAAAGACGAAGACGAAAACAAAGGAAGAGCATGGTAAGACGGAAGAACCGGTTCCGGACAGTAGAAGAATATGGGTGATCGTCAGCCTGGTGATCTTCTTTGTCGTGGCATTGGTGACATACGGGGCGTATGCCTATCATATCCAGACGGTAGAATATCAGATCGAAAAGGCCAGAGAATACGCGGCAAAGGAAGCTTACCCGGAAGCGATAGCCTGTCTGGAAGAGGCCCTGACAAAGAACCCGTATGCGGCGGAGCTTCTATTTCTGGAGGCGGATTATTACTATGTGCAGAAAGAGGATGATGCGGCGCTTCGTGCGTTGTTCAGGATAATAGATAATAATGGGTTTTCCTATGAAGATGTGGAGGAAGCCTACAATAAGGTGGTAACGATCTATGCCAACCAGGAGCAGTATGGAATGATCAATGAGCTGCTGCAGAACTGTCAGGATGATGCCATCGTCAATATGTTCCAGAGTTATCTGGCAATGGCACCGGAATTCAGTTATGTGGAAGGGGATTACGCAGAGGTGATTCCCCTGAAGCTCAGTTCCAATACCTCAGGAACGATCTATTACACCGTGGATGGAACCAGACCGGACAAACACAGCCAGATTTATACGGCACCCCTGTTTCTTGAAGACGGTGAACATACGATCAGTGCCTTTTTCGTGAATGATTACGGTATAGAGAGCGAGATTGTTACCAGAAAATACGTGATCAATCTGTCCGTACCGAATGCACCGGAAGTGGAATTGTACAGCGGAGAATATACGGAGCCCATGATGATCGTGGCGGAAGGCCTGGAGGGCTGTAAGATCTTCTATACGACGGACGGTTCGGAACCGACTGCCGACAGCGTGCCCTATACGGGGCCGATTCCCATGCCTCTGGGAAGAACACAATTTAAATTTGTAAACATCAGCGACGAGGGTGTGTCCAGTGAAGTGATTATGAGAACATACACCCTGGCACTCGAAGATGCCATTCCAACCGATCAGGCAGTTGAGAATCTCATCAGCAGGCTGGTGGAGACGGAATATCTGGAAGATGCGGCGGGAAACAGTAAACGATACAGCGGAACGCTGAGTTATCAGTTCAGCTCCGTGCTTGGTATTGATGGCAGCGGTTATTATACGATCAATGAATATTATGATGACGGGACAGGGATCCTGAGCCGAACCGATAAAGTTTTTCTGATCGAGATACACACGGGGGAAGCCGCTCAGCTTGGATATGACGAAGAGGGGGAGTTTGTGGCGGTGGCCATATAGATGTGAAAGAAACGGTTGCAAAAAAAGGGGAGTTACATTATTATTAGTGAGATATGGTAAGGAGATCGGTTTAGGAGGATAAACAGGGATGTACAGGATAGTAAAAGCAGAAGAACTTACAACAAATATTTATCTTATGGATGTTGAAGCGCCTCGTGTTGCCAGGGCCTGCCAGCCGGGACAGTTTGTTATTGTCAGGATGGATGAGGAGGGAGAGCGTATTCCGCTGACGATATGCGATTACGACAGAGAGGCGGGAACGATCACCATCGTATTACAGGTCGTGGGCGCGGCGACAGAAATGATGAGAAAGCTGAAAACCGGCGACAGTTTCCACGATTTTGTCGGTCCTCTGGGCTGTCCGTCGGAATTTATTCATGAAGGAGTGGAGAGCCTGCAAAAGAAGCGGATCCTTTTTGTGGCAGGGGGCGGTCTCGGTACGGCTCCGGTCTATCCGCAGGTTAAGTGGCTGCATGAGCATGGCGTGAAGGCCGATGTGATCATCGGTGCGAAGACGAAAGAACTGCTGATCATGGAAGAAGAGATGAAGGCTGTGGCGGGTAATCTTTATGTCACTACGGATGATGGTTCTTATGGCAGGAGCGGCATGGTCACAAAAGTGATCGAGGATTTGATCGAGCAGGAAGGGAAAAGCTATGATGTATGTGTAGCCATAGGTCCGATGATCATGATGAAATTTGTCTGCCTGACGACGAAGAAATATGAGCTGCCGACGGTAGTCAGCATGAATCCGATCATGGTGGATGGCACGGGTATGTGTGGGGCATGTCGTCTGACGGTGGATGGTGAAGTAAAGTTTGCATGTGTGGACGGTCCGGAATTCGACGGACATAAAGTAGATTTCGACCAGGCGATGAAACGCCAGCAGATCTATAAGACGAGAGAGGGAAGGGCGTTCCTGAAAGCGCAGGAGGGCGATACCCATCACGGCGGATGTGGAAACTGTGCGGATGAATAACAGCAATCGCTGACAGATGATTAACGCGTTGCAGAGTAAACCGCTTTAAGCGGCCAGGAAAGGAGCATGATCAATAGAATGACAGCAGATGTATTAAAAAAAGTACCTGTCCGGGAACAGGATGCAAAGGTACGCGCGACAAATTTTGAAGAAGTATGTCTGGGATATAATAAAGAAGAGGCAATGTGTGAGGCGACCCGCTGCATTAACTGTAAGAATGCGCAATGTATTAAGGGATGCCCTGTGGCAATCAATATTCCGGGATTTATCGAGAAAGTGAAGGAAGGGGATATTGAGGCGGCGTATCAGATCATCAGCGAGGCCTCCGCGCTTCCGGCTGTATGCGGACGGGTATGTCCGCAGGAGAGCCAGTGTGAGGGAAAATGTATCCGCGGTATCAAGGGAGAACCGGTATCGATCGGTAAGCTGGAGCGTTTCGTTGCGGACTGGGCAAGGGAGAATCATATTAAGCCGGAAGGGGCTAAGGAGAAGAAAGATAAGAAGGTGGCTGTGATCGGTTCCGGTCCGTCAGGTCTGACCTGTGCCGGAGATCTGGCTAAGATGGGATATGACGTTACGATTTTCGAGGCGCTGCACGAACCGGGCGGTGTGCTTGTGTACGGCATTCCGGAATTTCGTCTTCCCAAGCAGGATGTAGTGGCCAAAGAAATCGAGAATGTACGGGCACTGGGTGTGACGATCGAAACGAATGTGGTGGTCGGCAAATCCGTGACGATCGATGAGCTGCTGGAGGAAGAAGGATACGATGCCGTATTCATCGGTTCCGGAGCAGGACTGCCGAAATTTATGGGAATTCCGGGAGAACAGGCCAACGGCGTCTTCTCTGCCAATGAGTACCTGACAAGAAGTAATCTGATGAAGGCGTTTGATGAGAATTCCAATACACCGATCATGCGGGGACGCAGGGTAGCCGTGGTGGGCGGCGGTAATGTGGCAATGGACGCGGCAAGAACGGCATTACGTCTCGGTGCGGAAGTACATATCGTATACCGCAGAAGCGAGGAGGAACTTCCGGCCCGTGTGGAGGAAGTTCATCACGCCAAAGAGGAAGGGATCATATTTGATCTTTTGACCAATCCAACAGAGATCATTGCGGATGAGAACGGATGGGTATCCGGGATCAAATGTGTCAGGATGGAGCTGGGAGAACCGGATGCTTCCGGCAGAAGACGTCCGGTGGTGATCGAAGGTTCTGAATTTCTGATGGAAGTGGACACTGTGATCATGTCTCTGGGAACCTCTCCGAATCCGTTGATCTCGTCCACAACAAAAGGACTGGAAGTCAATAAGTATAAGTGTATTGTGGCGGAGGAAGAATTTGGTAAAACCTCCAAAGAGGGAGTCTATGCCGGCGGAGACGCGGTAACGGGAGCTGCAACGGTGATTCTTGCCATGGGGGCAGGCAAAGCGGCTGCGAAAGGAATTGACGAATATTTGAGCGGCAGATAACTGTCGTGCAGTAAAATAACAGCGGGAAATGGAACAGGAGAAAGAGTCTGCCGGGCGGCGGGCTCTTTTCATGAAAGAGGTTAGGAAAATCTTAATAATTTCAATAGTAGTTATTTAAGGAATGCAGGCTATAATGGTGAGGAGACACAGGAAGGAAAGCGTCTGTCGGATGGATGTACAGGAAGGGAGAGCAGATTGGTTGTGCCGCCTGGCGGCCTGCCGGGAAGGTTGTGTGATATATGAATATGATGGAACGGAACGATCATTCAAAAGAAATGCAGTGGCGGGATGATATCAGAGGAGGAAAACAGAAGGAGCATGAAGTGGAAACCGGGAAAGATGACCTGTTGATAGAAGATCTGGATGTGGTTGAGCGGGAAGAGGCGGGGGAGGATGCGGCAGGTCTGCATGGACTTCTGCAGCGTCCCTATATGACGACGGTATTACTGGGTGTGATTGTGCTGCTTTTGCTGTGCATCATTGTACTGCTGTTTCTTATACCCGGGAGAAAGAAAGTGTCCGACGTTAACGGGAATCTGCAGCAGAATATTACAGAATATGCACAGGAGCAGAAGCGGAATGATGTTGTTAAGGATGCATCGGGGACGGCAGATGTCGTAAAGGTTCCGGAGAAGCAGGAACAGGTGGATGGAACGGACAACGGTCAGACGGTGGGGTCTTCGGCGGAGAATATGCCGGCAAGCGACGAATTTGTCTCTGCTGACGGTGATAAGACGGCGATCGTGATCGATATAGAGGATGAGAATGATGTGGCATATACAAAAGAGTTTATACTGAACGAAGCGCTGCCGTATTTTGCAGATAATAACCAGGATGCCATATGGGATCTGGCACATCTGAAGCGGTATGTCAAGCTGTCCTCAGAACTGGAAGGCACGGGTCAGTACTATTACACAGGTGATGTGAACAGTGATGGCCAGCCGGAGGGAAAGGGTCTTGCCATATACGAGAAGAACAGCTACTACTATGGCGACTGGTCAGATGGTGCAAGGAGCGGAGAGGGTGTCTGGTTTCGATTCTATATCGGACAGAAAGACGAAACAAACGCCATGGGGAAATATATGGCGCACAGTTATTCCGGCAGTTGGGCCAATGATCTGCCGAATGGACAGGGAGCGGAGCATTATGATGTAGATATCTCCAGACTGCGGGTAAGGGAGAGAATCCTGCAGAATGTAGTCGGTAATTTCACGGATGGTCTGTATGACGGAGAGTTGTATGCCAATACGGTGGATTATACGGGCAATGTGGAAGAATGGAACGGTGTAACCGAGAAAGGAGTGTTTACGCTGTGGAGGGATATGAGTGCAATCGGAGAATGTTCTGTATGGCAGAAAGTCGACGATCCCTCTCTGTGTATGGACATAGACAAATCTGAGAATAAGAATCAGGGATTGCGTGAACTACTGAAACCGGAAGCGAAGTGAACCGTTGAGACGTGAAAATTAATAAAACATCCGCGGTAAATGGAACCTGTATTAGTTTTGTGTTGCAATTCGTGCAAAATGATTATAGAATAGACTTGTGTAAAGGATAATTATGGCATTTTTCATAATGCTTTTGCGTAAGAGAAAATCCGAATTGCAATAAGGAGAGTGACCAATATGCCTTGGTGTCCGGTGTGTAAGAATGAGTACAGGGAAGGAATAGCGCGTTGTGCGGACTGTAATGTCGCGCTGATAGAAAGTCTGGATGAGGAGATCGGTGATGTAGGCGATGCGCAGCAAAAGCAGGAGAAGCTGGAGCGTCTGCAGAGGATGTATGCTGCGGAACGGGGAAGCCGGCTGGAAGGCGCAGAGGCGATGCCGGAAGCAGAAGAGATACCGGCTTATCATCCTTATCAGAACAGTGCGGCCAGGGCGGAGGATAACAGATCTTCTGCATACATATTACTGGTCGTGGGGATCACGGGTTTTATCTTCATTCTTCTTGTATTTACGGGAATTATTCCTCTGTATCGGAATGAAAGCACTACGAAGTATCTGGTGTGTGGCGTTATGGGGGCAATGTTTGTGCTCTTTATCGTGTTTGGCGTTGTATCCATGCGCAATTCCAGGATTTTGCTTGTGAAGGCGAAGTCTGAGGATTCCCTGTTAAGTGAGTTGACGAAGTGGTGTGAGAATAATCTGTCTGTTGAAATGCTGGATGCGGAGCTTTTTATGGAAGAAGCCGGAGCGGAGCAGAAGTATTTTATGCGTACCGACAGGATGAAAGCTATTATCAGTAACAAGTTTATGAATTTGGACGAAGCATTTCTGGAACATTTTGTGGACGAGTATTACCAGAAGCTATTTGAGGACAGATGAAGATAACAGTAATTGCAGTTGTTAAAGTGAAAGAGAAATTTTATCGGGAAGCCATCGCGGAATATGAGAAACGACTCAGCCGTTACTGCAGGCTGGAGATCGTACAGGTGGACGACGAGAAAACACCGGATAAGGCGGGCGTGGCGATGGAACAGCTGATTCTCCGGAAAGAGGCTGAGAGAATCCTGAAATATATTCGGGAGGATGCCTGGGTGGTCACTTTGGAGATCCAGGGTAGAGAATATGATTCGGAAGGATTTGCGGCTGTAT
>OFGH01001646.1_pt1 | contig 14131 bp, 17 predicted proteins | sample 1521721 | NCBI WGS metagenome assembly OFGH01 (sample SAMEA3504132, study PRJEB24116) | mouse gut metagenome | biome: mouse gut; feature: mouse-associated habitat; material: faeces | place: Denmark | collected 2011
ACCGGACGGAGCAGAGGGGGCTTGACCACGAAAGTCCATGCGGTAACGGATGGGCTTGGGAATCCATTGCGCTTTTTACTCTCCAGTGGGAACCGAAATGACATCTGTATGGCACAAGCTCTGTTGGAGCCTTTTGATCTGAATGGCAAACTCATACTGGCAGATAAAGGCTATGACAGCGATAAGTTTGTACGTTGGTTGGAGGAACGGGGTGGAGTTGCAGTAATTCCCAGCCGTATCATTGCCAAACATCCCAGAAAAACTGACTGGCACATATATAAAGAACGCCATCTGGTTGAAAATCTGTTCCTCAAACTGAAAAACAACCGCCGCTTCGCCACCAGATACGAAAAGAAAGCTCTTTATTTCCGGGCAGTTGTCTGTCTTGCATGTATCCTTATCTGGTTACTTTGACGGTTTTCAAACAGGCTCTAACGCAGCTACAAGACGTGTCAAACGGTTCATGAAACGGAATGACCTTCCAGACCTCTCCCCCCACGATTTACGCCACAGCGCGGCCACCAATATGCACCAGCTCACCGGCGACTTCTACACGGTGGGCGAGATTTTTGGGCATATGCCGAAAGGTATCGGGATGTCCCTGGGCATCTCTACGAACTTGGAGGCGGTTACAGCTAATATGGACTGGCCCTAAAAGTTGTTCGCATAGTAGTTTAAGAATAGATGATCTCCTCCTTTTGTTCGTTGCGTAGTCTTAAAAGCAACTGTGTTTTCATAGTACTCATGGTATAAAGCGCTATAGTGGGAATTCAGGGAATCATATAACCACATCCTTTCAAATATAAAAAAGAGAGAACGGGGTAATTCACCGTTCTCCCTTTCCTCCCTTAAAAACACTAGTTTAACAATTCATGCTTATAGGGAACATAGCAATAGCCGGGAAATTCTGCCCAAAATTTCCCGGCTATGTACCAAATTATTCCATTTGACTTATAAGAGTTTCTTTTTTTTCAATAAGTGTTTTAAGCATATTATGGATGTATTCATTGAATTCCTTGGGATAATTATAACGATAATAGTATTCATAAGAATTAGGAACACTGTTGTGCATTTGATCATCGAGTAATTCCCAACCAAGAACATACTCCAAAAATGCATCTACGGATGCATCATGTTCTCCGTGAACAGCTAAATGTGCATTGTGCTGCATTATTTCCACAATTTTATGTTGTAATGGCAATTTGTAGGTGTCAATGAAATGCTTCCATATGAGTTGCTCATTTGGGGCTAAATCACTTAACTTATCGTGCCCTTTCTCAAAAATGTAATAGCGCCCCAATTGGGTCCATATTCGTTCAGCTATGATTTGCTGTTCTATAAGAATTGCAGAGATAGGACCATAATACTTTGATATTTGCTCATCAAGCATTTTTATCTTTAATTCCCGTTGCGCCTGTTCAAGTTGTGCTGAATGATTGAGCTTATTTAATTTCATGGACTGTTTGAATGGTATTATCCATCCTACTATTATGAATATTAGCCCAGTCGCTGAAAAAACTAATTCGAAAACTGTTGTAATTTCTTTAAAAGACATATTACTCCCCTCTTTTTTTTAGAGATACTCTTTCGCGCTTAAACCAATTGATATTCTGATAACTATCATCGCTACCACAATCAATAAACCCACATTTTTCTAAAATTGATTTGGAGATAGGTCCATTAGGCAATGCCCAAATTTGGTTTTCTGTTGTGTTATCAAAAATCCAAGTAACGACAAACGAAAGAGCTTCAGTCATATATCCCTTGTTTCGGAACGGTTCTTCAGTACCGTAGGATACTTCCAACCTTTCACGTTTATTAGTAATACCGACATGGCAGATTAGAACGTTTTGCTCACTATCATAAAATATAAACCCTGTATCTTCTGGAACAGAGGGTGTCAAATCCAATAAGCTAATTTTTCCAGATGACTCCAAAGACTTAAAAACAAATTTCCCATCGCTAATCTGCATATTGCTTTTTACTATCATGTGTTCAGTTCGAGATTCCATTCTATCCTCCTAAACTTGTGTGTTAACTTAAATCTTATTCGCAAATTGGTGCAGATTGCACCGACAGCTCTTGCACCAGACGAAGCGGTTTTTCGCAGATGTGCGGTCAGCTGGCAAGGAAAATCAATGAAGTATGACGCAAAATATGCAAGCAAGCTGTATGCAAATAATTTGTGGATATTTATTATTATAGCAGATGGGCAAACAATTTTCCATAGTTGAGACATGCTTTTATTAAGGGTTTCGTGCAATACCCCTATCACTCGGTGTTCCTTAGTTGTTCTAAACCTTTTATGATATCGTGTGATTCTTTGAAAAAACAGGCTGTTTTTTTGAGAATAATTGCCGTAAAATGTAAAAGAATTTCCTAAAAAAATCGTTGAAAACAAGGATTGATAAAGAAAAATGAGAGTTGAATCATTCCAAACAAGCAACGGGTCAACAAGATATCTCCTTGTTGATTCAACAGGTGCACCCATAGATGTAATACGTAAGTTTTTGCGTTTTAAAGATAACTGTGGACGGGCCAGAAATACATTAAAAGCTTACTGTTTTCATTTGAAGTCCTATTTTGAGTATCTTACAGCTATCAATATGACCTTTGACAAGGTTGGAATGGATGAACTAGCTGGTTTTATCCGTTGGCTGCAAGGGGATAGGAATTATAGAAACATTATCGCCCTTCCACCAGAAACAGGGCAAAAATGTTCCGCTCGGACAATCAATGTCTATATGTCAACGATTTATGCCTTCTATGACTATCTTTCACGCCATGAAGAATATCAGCTGCGACTGTCTGACAGGCTCACTCGAACAATATTAGGATCAAGGCGGGGGTTTAGGGATTTCCTCTATCACATCAACAAGTCAAAATTATACGAATCACGTATTATCAAGTTAAAAGAACCCAGAAGTCACATTAAAACTATCAAAAAAGCTGAAATAGAACTCCTCTTGTCTGCGTGTTTGACATTGCGTGACCAATTTTTGATACAGCTATTATGGGAGAGCGGTCTGCGAGTTGGAGAGGCATTGGCCCTCTGGCTCGAGGATGTTGAGCCTGATGCACACAGAATTCATGTAGTTGACCGCGGAGAATTGGAAAATCTGTCAGAAATTAAAACTGTTTGCAGCCCCAGAACTGTTGATGTTTCGGCAGATCTCATGAATCTCTTTTTCGAATATATTGCTGAATCGCACACAGATGATGTAGACACCAACCATGTTTTCATTAAGCTAAGTGGACCTAACATGTATTCTCCGCTTGAATACAGCGACGTTGCTGCTTTGGTTCGTAGGCTCCGGAACAGAACTGGTATCTATTTTACTGCACACATGCTCCGCCATTCATCTCTTTCTGTCAACGCCAACCGGAAAATGTCATTTTTCGCCGGAATGGAATGTCATTTATTGGCGGTCAGCATGCGGTGGGTATGCAGCCTTGATTACCCGTTACTTGTCGGCTTGAAGCCCGTCAAGTCCTGATTTATCAGTGCATTTTAGACTTGACGGGCGAAAACGACAAGTATAATCATTCAAAGGCTGCTCACCTTTACCCGCCATTTTCTTACATTCCCTGTTCGGCGAAAAATTACAAAATCGCACCGGCGCTGACAACCCAACATTGACAGAAAACTTCCTACGGATGGGCATGGATGAGTTGTCCGTTTCTCCCTCGGCGGTGCTGCCATTACAAAAGCTGAAATGTATTTCTGATATTCTTTTATGTGGCTAAGTAATTTCAGATGTGCTATAATAGCCAAGAGAGTGGCTATTATATTTTTACAAATAAGTCATCGAAGAAGGATGGAACCTATGGAACTTCGTGTTTTGAGCTATTTTTTGTTGGTAGCCAGAGAAGAAAACATTACCAAAGCAGCCCAACTTCTACATATTACGCAGCCCACGCTTTCACGACAGCTCCAACAACTTGAGGGAGAACTGGGTGTCAAGTTATTTCACCGCAGTAAACACAGCATCTATCTTACAACCGAAGGACTTCTGTTCCGACGCCGGGCGCAGGAACTTATCGCGTTAGCGGATAAGGCCAAAGAGGAACTATCTCCTGCTGAGGAAGAATTGTCAGGTAAAATTTCTATTGGCTGCGGAGAGCTTTTAAGTGTGGAAGAACTTGCTGACCTGATTTCGGCATTTCAACGCGAACATCCTCTTGTTCAATTTCATCTGCACAGCGGTTATAACGATGATACAAAGGAGAAGATCGAACAAGGAATCTTAGACCTTGGATTGCTGGTGGAACCTGTAGATATCAGCAAGTATGAATTTGTTCGAATGCGGCAAAAAGAAGAATGGGGGATACTGGTTCATAGGAACTCCCCTCTTGCACTTCTTGAAACCGTCCTCCCTGAAAATCTGTCTGGTCAGCCTGTTATCACCACCATGGATACTCCTATTTTCAGAGAATTAGCCAGTTGGATGGGAGGCCTGAGAGAGATGCAGATACGAGGAACCTATAATCTTCTCTATAATGCGGCGATGATTGCCCGAAAAAGTGGTATTCCAGTGATGTGTATCAAATTAAATTGTCATTACGATGATCTTGTTTTTGTCCCCATGCGGCCCAAGCTGGAACTAAGTTCTGTTTTGGCTTGGAAAGAACATCAGATGTTCTCTGCAACGGTTAGTTCCTTTATCGAATTTGCAAAGAAATACAAAAAATGAATTTCTCAAAATAAAAAATAGGCATTAGACATTTCATGTTTTACAAGTTAAGATGTAGGCATCCGGAGGAACGGATGCCTGCATTTTTTATTTAGGGGGTGTGAAAAGGAATGACCATCAATGAGGCAAGCGAACGGTACAACATTCCCATTTCTGTTCTGCGAGAGTACGAGAGCTGGGGATTGTGCGATACAGTCAAAACCGTCATGGGTGTCTGGCAGTATGATGATGAGGACATTGAGCGCCTGAGCATGATTATGGCCCTGCATGATATTGGCTTTGAGCATGATGAGATCGCCAACTATATGCGGCTCCTGCTCCAAGGAAACTCTACGCAGGCGGAACGGATGCGGATTCTGAAGCAGAAGCGGGACAAGACGCTGGATGAGATCCACTTTCAGGAACGGCGGCTGGACCGGCTGGACTATCTTCGGCACCAGATACGAAAGCAGTCAAGTTCTGAAAAAAATTCTTGACTTGAAGTTTGCTTAAAGCTGTAGGATAAAACGGAAAACAATGATTGGAGGTGAAGTATGCGCTACACAAAATTAGGACAGTCCAATTTATCTGTTTCCCGCATTTGCCTGGGCTGTATGGGCTTTGGCGACGCAAAAAACGGACAGCACTCCTGGACCATTGATGAGGCCCATTCCCGCGAGATCATCAAGCGGGCGCTGGAGCTGGGGGTGAACTTCTTCGATACCGCCATTGCCTATCAGAGCGGCACCAGTGAGCAGTATGTGGGCCGGGCCATCCGTGACTTCGCCAAGCGGGAGGATGTAGTGATAGCCACGAAATTCCTTCCCCGAACGGAGGATGAGATCACGGCGGGTATCAGCGGCCAGCAGCACATTGAGCGGATGCTGAATACCAGTCTGAGCAACCTGGGCCTGGACTATGTGGACCTGTATATCTACCACATGTGGGACTACCAGACGCCCCTCTATGAGATCATGGATGGGCTGAACAACATGGTCAAGGCAGGCAAGGCCCGGTATATCGGTATCTCCAACTGCTTTGCGTGGCAGCTCGCCAAGGCCAACGCCCTGGCAGAGAAAGAGGGCTTTGCCAAGTTTGTTTCTATCCAAGGGCATTACAACCTGATCTTCCGGGAGGAAGAGCGGGAGATGGCAAAGCTCTGCGCCCAGGACGACATCGCCATGACCCCCTACAGCGCGTTAGCGGGCGGACGCCTCTCCAAGCGTCCCGGTGAAACCTCCAAGCGGCTGGTGGAGGACAACTATGCCAAGCTGAAGTACGATGCCATGGCGGAACAGGACAGCGAGATCATCCGCCGTGTGGCGGAACTGGCCGACCGGCACGGCGTTGCCATGACGGAAATCGCTCTGGCGTGGCTGCTGACCAAGGTAACGGCCCCGGTGGTAGGAGCAACAAAACTCCACCACATCGAGGGTGCGGCCAAGGCGGTTGACCTGGACTTGACGGCGGAGGAGCTGTCCTATCTGGAGGAACCCTATGTCCCCCACGCCTTGGTGGGCGTCATGGCACAGAACACCGCCTCCGCCGCAAAAGAATCCCACGTCTGGTCTACCGGCAATCAGGAAATTAAGTGACAAAGGAGAAATTCTCATGAGCAAAAAATTAGTAGCGTGCTTTTCGGCCAGCGGCACCACGGCTGCGGTGGCCAGGATACTGGCGGAGGCTGCGGAAGCTGACCTCTACGAGATCAAGCCGCAGGCGCCCTATACCCGCGCTGACTTAAACTGGCAGGACAAAAAGTCCCGCAGCAGCGTGGAGATGAATGATAAGTCCTTCCGCCCGCCCCTGGCGGACCGGGACGCTCACATTGAGGACTACGACACCATCTTCCTGGGCTTCCCCATCTGGTGGTACACAGCTCCCACTATTATCAACACTTTCTTGGAGAGCTACGATTTCTCTGGCAAAACAATCATCCTGTTTGCCACCTCCGGCGGCAGCGGTTTCGGTAAGACCGCCGCTGATCTGAAAGTCAGCGCCAAAGGCGCGGTCATTCGGGATGGAAAACTGCTGAATGGCAGACAGACCAGGGAATCTCTTGCCGCCTGGGTCAACAGCTTGTCTGTGTAAGGAGGCCCGCAGTATGAAAAGAACGCTTTCTCTCTTTTTGACCGTGGCCCTTATGCTCACTCTTGCCGCTTGCGGCTCTAAGGGCGGGCAGGACAGCGCCAGTTCCAGTCCCGCGCCGGAAGGGAACACTCCCACCTCCACCGCTCCGGAGATACCCCCGGCGAACCAGCCAGAGGACACCGCTCCGGCAGAGGACCAGACCCCCGAAGGGACTGATGATAGTGGGAAGAAAGTCCTGATTGCCTACTTCTCCGCTACCAACAACACGGAGAATATCGCAAACCATTTGAACGAGATACTGGACGCAGACCTCTATGAGATCGTGCCGGAGACACCTTATACCGCTGACGATCTGAATTACAACGATTCCTCCAGCCGTTCCAGTCAGGAGATGAACGACCCTGACAGTCGCCCCGTTATTTCCGGCAGCGTAGAGAACATGGAGCAGTACGATGTGATCTTCTTGGGCTATCCCATCTGGTGGGGCGAGGCCCCCAGGATCATCAACACTTTCCTGGAGAGCTACGACCTGAGCGGAAAGACCATCGCACCCTTCTGTACCTCTGCCAGCAGTCCCTTGGGGTCCAGTGCCACGAAGTTGCAGGACCTGACCGGCAGTGCAGCATGGCTGGAGGGCCAGCGGTTCAGCGGTGGAGCCTCCGTCTCCGATGTGCAGTCCTGGGTAGACAGTTTGAATCTGAAGGTCTGATTTTATGAAGCCAAAACAAATCGTGAAAATCGTTGTGGATGTTGCAATGACCCTGGGGATGCTGTTCCAGATGGGCTACCATCTGTGGGGCGACACCGCCCATGAGTGGGTGGGTGCGGGACTGTTTCTCCTGTTCCTGCTCCACCACATCCTCAACTGGCGCTGGTGGACAGGGCTGTTCAAAGGGAAATATACCGCCGTCCGCACCCTGCAAACTACGATCAATTTGCTCACTCTGGCGGCGATGCTGGGACTGATGGTCAGTGGTGTGATCCTCTCCAGCAAGGTGTTTGCGTTCCTGCAAATCCGGGGCCACATGGCCTTTGCTCGCAGACTGCACATGGCCGCATCCTATTGGGGGTTCCTCCTGATGACGGCGCACCTGGGCCTGCATTGGGGAATGCTGCTGGGAATGGTTCGGAAAACGGGAAAAACGAAGCTCCCCGGCAAACCCGCCTCCCACTTGCCTGCGTTGCTTGGCGCGCTGATCGCCGCCTATGGTATGACTGCGATGGTCAATCGCAATTTCGTCACCTATCTGTTTTTGCAGGCGGAATTTGTTTTCCTTGATTTCAGCGAATCCAAAATGCTGTTTTACCTGGACTATCTGGCGATCATGGGAACATTTATTTTCTTGGCCCATTTTGCGGCGAAGCTGCTGAGAAAACATAAAGCGAGGGAAACACCATGAAAAAGTGGATCGTCGTATCGCTTGCCATAGCTATTATACTGATGGCGGCTGGCTGCGGGGGAAATGCCGGACAGCTTTCGGCAATAGAACCACCAAATATAACAGGTGAAACACCACCTGCGGAAAACGCAGAACATTCAATCACCGGCCCCCCTTCTGAAGGAAATGCGGCCGCACCAGACATAGAGCAGCCTGCGGAAACGGAAACGCCCCGTATTCTGATCGCCTACTTCACCTGGGCGGACAACACCGTAGTGGAAGATCCCGGTGCTGTGGATGTGGACGCAACCACTTCGGCCAGTGTTCTGGCACCCGGAAATGCCGCGAAGATTGCGGACTGGATTCAGCAGGAAGTGGGCGGCGACCTGTTCTCCATCGTTGTAGAGGACCCGTATTCCAGCGACTATGACGAGTGCCTGGACCGGGCGGCAGATGAAAAAGCGGACAATGCCCGTCCCGCGCTGGTCAATCATGTGGGCAATATGGAGAACTATGACATCGTATTTATCGGTTTTCCTAACTGGTGGTACACCCTGCCTATGGCGGTTCTCAGCTTTGTGGATGAGTACGATTTTTCCGGCAAGACCATAGTTCCCTTCTGCACTCACGGAACAGGCGGACTTTCCAGCACCATCCGCGACTTGACCGCCGCACTCCCTGATGATGTAACGATCCTGGACGCCATAGGAGTTTACCGCCCGGATGTAGATTCTTCCCGCCCCGCCATCCAGGAATGGATCGTGGGACTGGATTTAGACATTTGAACAGGAGATTCAATATGAAAGTAACCGTTATTACAGGTGTCAACGCCAATTTGAAATTGTAAGAAAACGCCGAAGAAATATTGTAGTTTTTCGGCGGGGTGAGGGGTAACAAAAATCATGTGCAGCCTTGCACAAAAAGAGTGTTGACGATCTGCTGTTTCTGGCGCATGAATTCCTTACGTTCTTTCAGACGGTAAGACTCGCCCTTGATGTTGATCACGGTGCAGTGATGCAGGACGCGATCCAGGATGGCGGAGGCAATGGTGACGTCGGCAAAGACCTCGTTCCACTGGGAGAAAGTCTTGTTGGAGGTAAAAACGGTGGACGTCTTCTCGTACCGTCTGGCAATCAGCTGGAAGAACAGGTTTGCGCCCTGGATATCCATGGGGAGATAGCCAATCTCGTCAATGATGAGCAGCCTGTACTTGGCCAGGACTTTGAGCTTGTCGGGCAGGCGGTTCTCGAAATGGGCCTTTTTGAGCTGCTCGATGAGCTGGTGGCAATTCACGTAGTAGGTGGAGAAGCGATGCTGGGCCGCCACAAGGCCCAGGGCGGAGGCCAGATGGGTCTTGCCCACGCCGGGTGGGCCGAGGAAGACCACATTCTCACCGTTTTCCAGGAAGCGCATGGTGGCCAGCTCATCGATTTGCCGCTTGTCGATGGAGGGCTGGAAGGAGAAGTCGAAGTCGTCCAGGGTCTTCTTGATGGGGAAGCCAGACATTTGGATCTGCTTCTCATAGGCCCGTCTCCGCTTGGATTTGGCTTCCTCTGCAAAGATATGGTCCAAAACCTCCACAATATTGAGGTTTTCCGCCACGGCCCGTTCCAGGTAGTTGTCCAGGATTTCCAGGGTGTTTTTCATCTTGAGGGCTTCCAGGTTTTCCCTTAGCCTGTCCATGGTAAATTCAGTCATACAGCGCCTCGTCATATCTGGACAAATCGGACGGTTTCAACGGGAAATCGATGGCTTTATCCTGTTCCCGCAAAACATTTTCTGCGTCTATTGTCTGTTTTAATGTGAGCCTCCTGTAGTGTTGGGGATTGACAACCATGTCCTTCCTCTGATACGATATTCGATGCAGAGCGATCTGCCTTCCCTCGTAGTAGGCTGCTAACATGCTGTCGAGGGCCACGACTGCCACATCTTTGCCGACGTACTCCGCTGGCACGGAGTACTGATTGCCGGCGTATGAGATGAGGCAGTCTTTTTGTACCCGTCTCAAGTTGATTTTATCGATGATGTACTCCCGCGTGAGGGGGTTCAGATGCTCTTTCTTCAGCTACTCAAAGGGGATCTCGGTGGTGGTGGCATGGACTTTGCCGTTCACCTTATTGCACCAGGCCAGCGCCTGTCCGTTCAGATCTGCCAGGCTGTCGTACTTGATTCCCACCATGAAGTTGTCTCTCACAAACTGAACCGTCCGCTCCACTTTCCCCTTCGTCTGCCCACGGTACGGCCGGCACAGGATGGGTTTGAACCCGTAGAATCCTGCGAAATCCTCGAACTGCCGGTTCAGCGTGGAATCCTCCTGCTTCAACAGCCGCCTGATCACCACCTGCTTCATGTTATCGTACAGAATTTCCTCCGGGTATCCCCCAAAGTACCGAAACGCGTTCTGATGGCACCGAATCAACGTGTTTGTGCTCATATCTGTGACAAATTCTATATACCGCATCCTCAAATATCCCAGAATCATCAGAAAACAGTACAGCTTCTTCCACTTCCCATCCTCATAGACCACATGATCCTCAAAGAATCCCCAGTCCATCTGTCCCTGTTTCCCCGGCATCGTCTCAAACCGCACCGTTGCTTTCTCATTCAAGTCCATCTTCCGGCTGCTCACATACGCCTTGACGATGCTGTACCCTCCGTCAAATCCCATCTCCTGCAGCTTTTCCAGAATCCGTTTTGCTGAATACGGCGCCTCCTCCAACCATTCGTCCACCACAGGCTTGAACGGATCCATCTTCGTTGGCTTCGGTTCGCTCAGCGTGTACTTCGGTTTCTCCGGCGATTCTGCGTACCGCTTTGCGGTCCTCTGAGTTATGTGCTGCTTCTTCCCAAGCTCTGTGCAGCTCAGCCCCTTCTGCCTATCGCTTCAGATATCCATCCACTGGAATCGCTGTACTTGTCCACCTGTCTGCGGATGTCATTTATGAATGGATTGCCGCACTGAAAAGAAAATTGAAGATATTTCAAGGGTAAGCCCGCCCTCAAACTGTATGCTCTTGATTATTCCTCGTCCGGCGCCTGCCCGTCGTGGGCCAGCCATTTGCACTCGGTGAGCTCCATGCCGGTGAACACCGCTGTGAAGGACGAGTCCTCCGGGCTGCAGGCGTAGACGCCAAACCTGATCCGGCTCCCGCCCTCCCACATATGGCAAACCCGCATCTGGGTGAAGTGCTCCCCGTCCCGGGAGCACTCGATGCAGTAATCGTCCTCCCTGCGGCTGAGCCGATACCACATGGTTTTGACATCCGCCGGAATGGCGGTGGTGGCCCAGTCCGAGTATCCGTGGTTGGTGGCCACGCTGCCCAGGTGCTGAAACTGGCCGTTTTCGTACTCCACCGAGCCCTTGAGCCAGTTCTCACTGTCCAGATACATGACGACGCCGCACTGGTCGAAACGGTGGTGTGCGCCGGTGAAGTCGGTCTTGACCACAAAGGAGAAGAATTTTTCCTCTGTTTCCATCTGGAGCACCGGGGCGTTGTCGTTCCGGAAGTGGTAGTAGGTCCGTTGCCACAGGTCGGTGCCCGGCGTAGTGGTGATCTCAATCCTCCCGTCCTCCACCTTGTACCGCTCCGGCGCTCTGAGCCACTCCAATTTGCTGACATCAAATTTCATGCCGATCCCTCATTTCCATTGAACATTTTCTTTTCCCGCGCCCACCTCAAAGTGGTATTTGGCGATACCCAGGTCCATCTTTACATAGAAGGCGTGGCCCGGCTGGGCGGACACCCTGCCGTCCGCCTCCAGCGTAAACAGGAACTTCTGCTGGTTCACCGCCGTAGGGGCCAGCAGGACCGCCTCCATCCCGGCCCGGAACCAGCCGGGCATGGGACCATCGGCCTTGGCCACCTCCTCCATGGGCTTGGACTTGTGGGGGACGCCCTGTGTGGCGCCGTGGCCCAGGGCGATGACGGCGGCCAGCTTCTCCCCGTCGCCCAGGGTGTAGGCCGACCTCACCTTGGTGAAGGTCAGCGCCACCCAGCAGGTGTTCAGCCCCATCATCTGGGCTTTCAGCACCAGCCGCTCCCCCCAGTAGCCGCATTTCTCCTGCAAATCGGGCCCGGCCTTGCCTACCAGAGCGAAATAGTTCTGCACTCCGCTGAATTTGCCGTACCGGGCCATGGAGCCCTCAAAGGCTTTGGGTTCGTTGACGACCAGCTGGATGTGGAGGCCGCTCTCCCGGTTGCAGGCGTCCGCCTCCGCCCGGAGCGCCGTCAGTTCCTCCGGCGTCAAAGGCGTGTTCAAATACTGCCGGACGCTGTGCCGCGCCCGGATGGCTTCCAATTCTGTCATGCAGAATCCCTCCAATCATTGTCCAACGCCATCTGTCTATTTTGTGTTAGCCTGAAAGTACGGGGAGTCCTCCGGCTCCATGCCGGGGTAGAGAATTGCGGCGGTCTCCCGGCAGCGGATGGCGGGGCTGGCGTAGAGATGGTCCACCTCCGGGCAGGAATAGAGGCGCTTCACTCCTTCCGTTCGCTCCGTCCGGCCTCGGATACCAGGGCGCCGGCGGAGCCGCGCAGCAAGCCCTTCTCATTGCTGGTGGTCAGGCCGTGGCGGACAAGGTATACGGTAAATTTGCTCATAAAATCATCTTCTTTTTGATTGTCGGGCCTCAACGATTCCTGCGGATCTGGACCAGCCGCAAAAAGCGGGGGGTCTCACATATTCGCTGATTTCCTCAAGGGTTGGACAGCTGTTTTTATCTTGTAGATCAAGCATTTTGGCGATTTCCTCCGAGGTGTACTGTGATTATGCCGCTTTGATTTTAACACAGGCTTTGGTTCAATTCAATAGTTCGAAATTGACGGCCACATCTTGGTACAGCGGGTTGTCCAGAATTTCGGGGCGTTCTTCCACGAATGCTTTCGCGGCGTTCTGGTCGCCCTGGAGCTGCCACATGAACCAGGCAGTTACATAGCCGTCCGCGGAATACAGCATCTTCCCGTGATCCATACCTGGCCGCAGGGCCCTAACGGTTCCGGCGGGTATCACATCGGCAAGGCTCTTCACCCCGTCCGGGGTGATCACGTCGTTTTCCGGGGCGGCCAAGATCAAGGTCGGGGCGGTCATTTTGCTGGGGTCATAGTCCAGCCCAATGGCCGTCGCCAGCGCCCACTCGGTGGGAGACAGGCTGACGGCGCAGGGATACAGCCCGCCGTGGGGCTGCTCACTGACGGCGTTGAACACCGCCACGCCGCCCTGGGAGTGGCCGGAGATACCGATGTGTGACCTGTCCACCTTCTGATAAAATACGCTGTCTGGGTCGCTGTTCTGCTCCAGCAGCCAAACCAGGGCGGCCTCGGCGGAGGCCCCGGTGCAGGTGCTGGGGTCCTCGCTGCCCAGCACGATAAAGCCCCATGAGGCCAAGTGCTTGAACAGAGCCTGGTACTTGGAGGCAGCGACTCCGGTTCCGTTGGCGAACACCACCACGGGATAGGTGTTCTCTTCCGTTTCCAAGCCAGCAGGGTAGAACGCCTCAAACTTTTTCCAATCCCCGGGGGCTTCCGCTTCCGTGTACTTCACCTCATGCGCGCCCATGGATAAGTATTTGGCCTCGATTTCGCCGCCTGTGTCCACGGTTTTCGTGTAGTTGTCCGGAACGAAGGGCTTCATAGACAGGCAGATCAAAAGAGCCGCGATCAGCACAACCAGGATCAAGAGGATGATCCCCGCAATTTTAAAGATTTTCAGCACCAGTCCCATTATATCTCAGAACCTCATTTCACCGGCATATATTTATCCAGATACTCCGCAATGGCCTCCATCCACTGACGTGACAGAGCATCGTCGTTCTGAAGGGCGTGGCCGGAGTGAGGGAACTCAAAATATTTGTGATCCACCTGATTTTCCTCCAGGGCGGACTTCAGCCGCAGGGAGGCCAAAAACGGCTGTACCCGGTCGTGGGTTCCGTAGGCGGCCACCGTGGGGACAGGGTTCTGGCTCACCCACCCGGCGGCGGCGATGGGCTTC
>OFGH01001654.1_pt1 | contig 14084 bp, 11 predicted proteins | sample 1521721 | NCBI WGS metagenome assembly OFGH01 (sample SAMEA3504132, study PRJEB24116) | mouse gut metagenome | biome: mouse gut; feature: mouse-associated habitat; material: faeces | place: Denmark | collected 2011
AGGTGCAGAGATACTGCTGGAGCAGTAATATTCGAATTTGCGCTTCGTTCTTCATGAGTCACCTCCGGCTGTTTGAGATAGCTTTACTCTTTTGGATTCCCGTTGTTTTCGCCCACTTAAAGGTTTTGCCGTTTTTCCTACCAATGAATGGCTTTTGCACATTTAGCGAGCACCGCCCTCCAGCATTTGGAGGACCCACTGGTAAAAACTCATGCCGTCAGGCCGGAGTTGGGCTGAACAAGAGCGCCACACCTGTCCTTGGAGCGGCCCTGTTACAATCAGGATTGGCTGTGTGGCCCGCATGTTCCAGTTTGGCCGGTCATCGTTGTATGTTGCAAAGGGCAATGCGCCGCATAGTACGCTGTAATCCTCACAAATCCACACTGGGCTAATAGGGTCTTCCCTGGGAAAGTCTTTGAATAAAGAGTGCCAGACCGGATTTTTCCCCGTATAGGCGTTAGGGCCAAAGCAATTCGTTAAGCTACGGCGAGTTTCGTCGGTGTTCTCTGTAAAATAGAACGGCTTTCCCAGGTTAGGCAGACAGTCCAACTGCTCCAAGGAGAAAAATACACCGCCTTTTCCACAGCTGTTTGCAGCCGGGAAATTCTCACAGCCATTGGCGATTTCCGTAATGAATGTAACATATTCCTCTGGCAGAGCGATCCCGTGTCTTCTCTCAAAGTCCCGCACAGCCTCCAGTGAGATAGGAGGATTCCAACTAATGTCCCTCCGCCGTTTGCCAGCCATCAGCCCTCGAATCCTGGCAAGAGGATCGCCAGCTTTTTGTCGTTCCTTTTCCTCCCGGAATAGCTGATCGGTGTAGGACGTCAGCTTTTTAGACAGGTACAGCTCTACCCAGTCCAGGAAGGTACAGCCCGGCAGACGAAGCACGCCACTCTCGTCCCGCTCCCAGACTTCGCCCCGGCGGGGGCCGGAGACAATCAGGAACCAGGTTTGACCACCCTCGACATTCTCCTCCACCAAAACAAGGACGCCATTCTCCTGCACTCGCTTCCACTTTTCACTATCCTCTGGATCATCCATGCAGAACTCTGGATCTGTGTCCCACTCCCAGTTCTCTATAAGCGGAAAATCCTCATGGAGCCGGTTTAGCTGGTGGCCGTCTTTGAATGGATACAGTTGGCAAGATTCCTCTCGAAATGGGGGTAGACTGCTGCCGTTTCCGATTTTGGTGATGAAAGACTTATATTCCTCTGGCAGCTGGAAACCGTATTTTGACTCTATGGCCTCCACCTCTGCCAAGGGAATGGGCTGATTCAGCTTCCAGGAGCGTTTCAATTTAATCTGCGCCCCAATTTTCAACAAGCGAGTATCTATGCTCATAGGTGATTCACCTCTACGCATTTCTTTTTTATCATTGTATTTGAGTTTTCGTATTTTTTCAATTTGGCATAATGACGATTAAAAAAGCAGACGGATTCAGTGAAAAAATGAAAATAAAAGAAGAGTTCCATCCTGAAATGTGGTATAATTTAATCACCACAAAAAACCACGCCAAACAAATCAGGAGGAATTCCTCATGGCTGATTATACAACAAATACAGGCGTTATGAAAAGAGAAATTTTCAAGTTCACACAGAAAATTTCGGAGGGTATGGCACGGCCATTCCAGAAATTTGCTGCCGATGTGTGCTACGGTGCCGTGGCCTCAAAGAGCTGCTTGATTTCAGAGATGGATCAGGCATTGCAGGAAGATACACAGAAAATTAACACGATTGAACGGCTGACCCGGCATCTTGGCAACGAGGTTCCTGAAGCGGTTCGGGGTAATTACCTGAACGTGGCAACAAAATATTTGCCGGAAAGCGTGGTGGTCCATATCGATGACAGCGATGTCGTAAAACCCTGCGGAAAGGCATTTGAGGGGATTGACCGTGTGCGAGATGGTTCCAAAAGCACACAGACCAAGTCTGTCATGGGGAACGGATACTATGTGACCGAAGCTACCGCCCTCACATACTCAAACCATCCGGTGAGTGTTTTTTCAGAGGTTTGGTCTACTCAGTCCCCTGAATACACTTCCGGAGGACAATTTGAATATACAAAAAAGGCTGTCCGTGCCTGCGTGGACAAGTTGGGGCATGTGATTTTCGTCATGGACAGAGGCTATGATGACAATGACGTTTTTCTCCTGTTGGACAAGTATGAGCAGGAATATGTGATTCGACTTAAGCTGAACCGAAAGGTGCGAATTCAAGGTGAAAAGCATTCGATAGGAGAACTCTGCTCGAAATATAAGGGAAAATACAAAGCAAAAGTGATCTATCACGGACGGAAGCGAAAGGCCAGGCTGTCCGTTGTGAAGGGCTGTCTCAGTGGCTCTGACCGTCTGCTGTCCATTATCCTGATTTACGGCCTTTCTGGCCACCCCATGGTGCTGGCCACAAATCTCAACACCGATACCAAAGCGCAGCTGATCGCGGCAATGAGGCACTACTTCTCCCGCTGGAGGATCGAGGAATACTTCCGTTGCAAAAAGCAGATGTTCAGCTTTGAAAACTTCAGGGTGCGCTCACTGACAGCAATCAACTCCCTGAACTTCTTTCTCTCCGCCTGTATGCTCTTCCTTGCCACGCTCAGAGAAACCAGAGAAAAGAACTGCCATTTTAAAATTTGCATTGACGCCGCCGCTCTGCTCAAGCCAAAAGTCTTCTTTTTCTATTACCGGCTGGCGGAAGGCTTGTACACCCTTTTGTCCAAGGCACACTCTGGCATCCGAGGATACTTCAAACCTTTGAAGCCTAACCAGCGGCAGCTGAAGATCCGCGGCTTTGCCGCATAAAATCGTAGCTGCACTTTTGATGCAGTTTCCATTTTTGCCCTTTTTGATTTTTACGAAAACTCAAATAATATTTTGGCCTGAAAAATGGACAAACTGGGTCAATTCATACACAAAGTTTCACAACTCTGTGCCACAAAAAAACGCTTGATACCTGAGTCTTTCGGTATCAAGCGTTTATTCGTTATTTCGTATTCTTCTTCACAAAATCCCAAGCACTGCGGCACATATCTTCTACGGTGTGGGTTGCTTCCCATCCCAGCAGTTCTTTAGCCTTGGTGGCATCTGCCCAGAAAGCGGGAAGATCTCCTTCACGCCGAGGCCCAACTACATAAGGCAATTTAATGTCATTTGCAGTTTCAAAGGCACGGACAAGCTCACGAACAGAGATACCGTTGCCGGTGCCCAGGTTGATGGCCTCAACACCAGTATGGTTCTCCGCATACTCCAGCGCCTTCAGGTGACCCACAGCCAGATCAACCACGTGGAGGTAGTCACGCTGGCAGGTACCGTCGGGAGTGGGATAATCACCGCCGAAGATGGTTAGTTCGGGAAGAACACCGGCTGCCACACGGGCAATGTAGGGCATCAGATTGTTGGGGATGCCGTTGGGGTCGTCGCCCAGCAGGCCGGAGTCGTGGGAGCCAATGGGATTGAAGTAGCGCAGCAGCACCACAGAGAAATCAGGGTGGGCCGTCACATAGTCGGTCAGGATACGCTCGTTCATTACCTTGCTCCAGCCATAAGGACTGCTGGACTGGATGGCAGGCATCTCCTCTTTATAGGGATAGGGATTTTCGGGGCCATAGACCGTGGCAGAAGAGGAGAATACAAACTTTTTACAACCATACTCCTCCATCAACTCCAGCAGAGTCATGGTGCTGTCCAGATTGGTACGGTAGTACTCCAGAGGCTTTTTGACGCTCTCGCCAACAGCCTTGCGGCCTGCGAAGTGAATCACGGCATCAAACTCGTTCTCCTGGAATATGGTACGCATCTGTTCCTTGTCGGCGCAATCCATCACACGGAATTTGATCTTTTCCCCCACGATGCTCTCTACACGGCATACGACATCCGTTCTGGCATTGGACAGATCATCTACGATCACAACGCTGTGGCCAGCCTGTATCAGTTCGACTACGGTATGACTGCCGATATATCCGGCACCGCCGGTTACAAGTACCTTCATGACTTAGCCCTCCTCATTCACATAGTTCACGAATTTATCAAAGGCCCTCGCGCCCTTCTCATTGCGCTGATAGACACCCGCGTGCTCCAGCACCTTTGCAAAGACCTTGCCGGTCTCCACTTTCAGAATGGCGGCGGTATTCTCCTTAGTAAAGGTGTGCTGCTTTTTCAACTCTTCCACCCAGTCGGCGTGCTTGGCCAGTTCACCAGTCAGCTCTTCTCCGGCAAGGATAGCCTTCTCCACACCGGCCAGTTCCTGCTTCAGGCGGGCAGGCAGCACAGCCAGGCCCATAACCTCAATGAGACCGATGTTTTCCTTCTTGATATGGTGAAGTTCAGCGTGGGGGTGGTACACGCCCAGAGGATGCTCTTCGGTGGTGATGTTGTTGCGCAGAACCAGATCCAGTTCGTAGTCCGTTCCCCGGCGGCGGGCGATGGGGGTAATGGTGTTGTGGGGCACGCCTTCGGTCTCTGCAAAGATGAAAGCATCCTCGTCGGTATAACCACGCCAGCTCAGCAGAATCTTATCAGCCAGCTCTACCAGACGCGCCTTTTTGCCGCAGCGCAGACGGATGACACTCATGGGCCACTTAACGATGCCGGCCTTCACATCCTCGAAACCAGCAAAGACAATCTCACGCTCGACCGCTGCGCGCTCCATGGGGAAGCAGTAGTGGCCACCTTGGAAGTGCTCGTGGCTGAGGATACTGCCGCCTACGATGGGGAGATCTGCGTTGCTGCCCACAAAGTAGTGGGGGAACAGAGAAACAAAGTCCAACAGTTTGGAGAAAGCGGCCTTGTTGATGACCATGGGAACATGCTCATGATTGAACACAATGCAGTGCTCGTTGTAGTAGACATAGGGGCTGTACTGCAGATGCCAGCCCTCACCGGCGATGGTAACTGGAATAGTGCGCAGGTTTTGGCGGGCGGGGTGGTTCATACGTCCCGCATAGCCCTCGTTCTCCGCGCAGAGCATACACTTGGGATAGCCGGACTGGGGAGCGAGCTTTGCGGCTGCAATAGCCTTAGGGTCTTTTTCCGGCTTGCTGAGGTTGATGGTCACATCCAGATTGCCGTATTCGGTGGCCGTCTTCCAACGCACATCCTTCTGGATGCGGTAGCGGCGGATGTAATCGGTATCCTGTGAGAAGTTATAGTACCAGTCGGTGGCAGTCTCAGGGCTGGTGGCGTACATCTCGGAAAAGGTCTGATGCACCTCACGGGGCATGGGAGTCAGAATCCCCATTAGTTTGGTGTCAAAGAGGTCACGGCTGGTGATGTCATCATCGCAGACACCCCGTTCCACCGCATCCTCCAACAGCCCCTGAAGAATATCCTCCAGGCTCATGGCTTCCGGTTTGGCAGGGTCGTAGCTGTCCAGTTTCATAGCCTCCAGTAGCCCGTTGGTTACATAGATCGTGTCACAAGGCTGAACCAGCTTCTTGTTCAGGCCATATTGGACCAAAGAAGCGATATACACATTCACATCCATTTTCCGTTCCTCCTTCAGGACAATCTCACGCCACCCTCATTACGAATGTGCAACACGTGGCAGCTGCCTTCACCCAGTACCCGCTCAATTCCACTTTTAAACTCTTCCAGCATATCAACAGGAACAAATGCCTGCACCGTTCCGGCGAAGCCGCCTCCGTGGACACGGTAAGCCCCACGCCCATTCAGCAGGGTATCACACATGGCCAGAGCAACCGCCACCTCCTGATGCTGCGTGGCACCGGCAGGACTGATATTCTGCAAATACATCCAGGAACTGTACCCGGATTTAGTAACCAGACCAAGGAAACCATCGAAGTCGTTTTCAAGCAGCGCTTTTTTCTGCTCCATGACACGCTTGTTTTCCTGGTAGAAATGGATGGCCCGCAGGATGGCACGGTCAGAAACCTTCCCTCGCAGATTTGGCAGAGCCTCCATAAATTCTTTTTCGCGGACTTCTCGCAGAACATCCTTTCCAAAGAAATTGCAAATCTCTTTCAGCTCACGGGGAATGGCCGCGTACTCATCAGTGAGATCGGCGTGGTCAGCACCGCTGTCAATGATGCACAGGGCATGGCCAGCCTTTTCAAAATCAAACTCGATGCGCTCAACCTGGGGATGATCCGGATCAGCGAAGTCGATATAGACCATGCCGCCCACGGAGGAAGCCGCTTGATCCATCAGGCCGCTTGGCTTGCCGAAGTACACATTTTCGGCATACTGGCCGATCTGAGCGATTTCCACCGGGCTGAGCTTCCGATCAAAGAACAACTCGTTGCAGATGGTGCCCATCAGCACCTCAAAAGCGGCAGAAGAGCTCAGTCCGCTGCCCGGAAGAACGGTTGAGTGGGTCTCGGCATCGAATCCCTTGATCCGGGCTCCCAGCTGCTCAAAGGCAGCTGCGACGCCACGAACCAGGGCCGCGGAGGTGTTTTTTTCCTCTTCGCGGATATTCAAATCATCCAGTTCGACCACAACCTCAGGAAATCCCTCAGAGCGAACGCGGATGTTGTTGCTGCCATTCAGCATTACATCTGCCACCGTTTCCAGATTTACTGCGGCGGCCAGCACACAGCCACGCTGGTGATCGGTATGATTACCGCTAATCTCTGTACGGCCGGGAGCGGAGATCAGAAAATGTTTTTTTGTCATATGAGGTCCCTTACTTTTTGGATAACTTACTCAGTTCTTAGGCTCCAGCAGCTTAGCGTTGGCCTTCTCCACATTCAGCTTGGTCAGCAGGAAAGTAACCAAGCCGCAGAAGATAGCGGGCAACCACAGATACATCACATTCAGCATAGTCAGAACAGAGTCAGGCTGAGTGGCCACGCCGCCCTTGATGAATCCGGCAGCTGCCAGCAACCAACCGGAGATGGCGGTGCCCAGTCCGCCGCCAATCTTGACGCCAAGAGAGGTGCAGGAGTACATGGTTCCGTCGATACGCTTACCAGTGGTTAGATAGGTGTAGTCGGAAGCAGAAGCGATCACAGCGTTCAGGTCGCCCTGCAGGGGGCACATACCAAGAGAAGCGATGGCGGTGAAAGCTAACATCATGGGAACGCTGCCCATGTAAGCAGCCACGATCACCAGGATTCTTGCGATGGTGGCCAGAGCATAGCCGGAATAGTTGATCTTATACATACCGCCCAGTTTTGCAACGATGGTGGGCACCAACAACAGACCGATAATCATGGGGATGTTGAGCGCGCTTGCGAAATAACCCATCAGCTCCTTGTTGCCTAACACATAAGTCATGTAGTAGGTGCCGACGCCGGTGAAAGCGGTGTAGAGCTGAGTCAGCAGATAGACACCCAGAATCAGCAGGTAGAACTTATTCTTGACCAACAGACCGACAGCTTCGCGCAGGGTGTACTTTTCTTCCGGAGCGTCAACTGCTTTCTTGGCTTCAATCTCGTCTTCGGGCAATTCCTTCATGGACAGGACGGAGACGGTGTTGGAGATAATGCCGATGATGACATAGATCAGTGCAACAATTCTCCATGCGGCGGCATCGTTGCCGAAGTGCTCAACAAGGCCAAAAGTAACAGCCTGGATGATGGTGCTGGTGGTGAATGCAAAGACGAAGCGCAGAGAACCAAGCTGAACACGCTCGTTTTCATTCTTAGTGATCAGAGCGGTCAAAGCGGAATAAGCGATGTTATTTGCGGTGTAGAAGCCTGCGTTCAGCATCACGTAGAAGATGAAGAAGAAAGCGTACTGAGCGGTCTGGCCCCAGGAAGTGGGAATAGAGAAAATCGCGAACAGGCAGACACCACAACCCAGATAGGGCCACAGCATCCAGGGACGGGCTTTACCCATCTTGGTCTTGGTCTTGTCGATGAGGGAGCCAAAGATGACGTCAGAAACGCCGTCGAAGATCTTGGATACTGCCATCAGGGTGCCAACAATGCCGGTGTTCAAGCCGATGGTATCGGACAGGTAGATCATAACGAAGAAGGTCAGGAACGCATAGACCACGTTGCCGGCGATATCGCCAGAGCCGTAACCCACCTTGTTGTACCATTTCAAATATCTCTTTTCAGCCATGATAGCATCTCCTATTCTCTTTATTCATTTATTCAGTTATTTCAGTTCGGGGATGACGCGGATGGCGAAGTCGATGGTTTCGTCGATCAGCTTGTATTTCTTCTGTAAAACGGGGCCACAGCTCGCAGAGCCAATACCGTTCTGCCGGTAGTCCAGACACAATACGGTGCTGCCGCATTTGTTCAGTTCGTAGTTGTGGGCCTTCTCGGTCAGTTCTTCCTGCGTGTAATGGGATGCATTGAAGCTGAAGGGTTCGGGGCCAACTGCGATCAAACGCAGTTTGTCGCTTTCCAGAAGCACATAGTCACAACTACCGTGAGCGCCATTCTCCTGGGGACGGATGTAGTCCTCCTGAAGCCCGTCCACGGTATCGCGGTACAAGCCGTGGCTGGCAGCATTTCGCTTGTCAATGTAGTTTTCCATGGGACCCAGACCGAAATAAGCAACCTGCTCCATGTTTTCAGGAACGAACAGGCGCAGACCGAAGCGAGGCAGCTCGGGGAATTCTATGTTGCGCTTGGTGAGAATGTTGGCACAGACGCCGCCTGCAACCGTCACGGTCCAGTCGATTTCTACGGTCATGAACCGCTGCACAGCGATGGCACCAATAGACAGGTCACTGTGGATACGAACCTCGCTGTCCATGGCCACGAAGTGGGTGTTATACGCCCGGGTGATGGCCTTATCGTAGTGGGCAGCAAACCAGTCAGCCTTCAGCTTGCGGTCGTTATCGGTGGGAGCGCGCCACACGTTCAGATCCATGGGACGGTCCAGAAGCTCCATGCCCTGATAAGTCATCCGGGCAAACATACCGGTAAACTTATCGTAACGATATGTGAAGTTTGCAGCTGTGAGAGTCAGATACCGGTAGTCCTCTGTAACAGAAATACTGTCCTCCAGGATGGCCTTTCTCTGCCAGTATGCCAGAGCAATCTGATTGCGGTCATCCTGATTCTCCAGAGTAATCTCATCGAAGCCCAAATCAAAGCCCTCGGAGATCAGTTCGGAGTTGTTTTTGGCGAAGTAGCTGATCTTCAGGAAACAGCGGCCCTTGGCGGGAACCTGGACGTTCAGGGTCACGGTACCGCTCATGTGGGGAGCGATGGCGGGGATTTTATCCAGCTGGCCTTCCTGAACAAGCGCACCATCACAAGTGACTTGATAAGAGGCGGTGATGTAGTCCTGCAGGGAGACAAAGTCCATGTAGTTGTGCAGGGTCAGCTGGCCGGTTGCCTGATCATAATCAACAACACGAACAGGGCGGTGTACGTTTTTGTATTCCATCAAACCGGTGTGAGGACGACGGTCGGGATAAACCAGACCATCCATGCAGAAATTGCCATCGTGGGGGTACTCGCCGTGGTCGCCGCCATACCAGTACATATCTTTGCCGTTAGGAGCCTTGCCCTTGTAAATGGCGTGATCGCACCACTCCCAGATAAAGGCGCCACACATGCACTCATTGGCCTGAATGAACTGCCAGTAGTCCTCCAGATCACCGGGGCCGTTGCCCATGGCATGAGAGTATTCACACATCAGATAGGGCTTGTCGGACTCAGGATCGTCCACATACTCCTGCAGGGTCTCCAGCGCAGGGTACATATTGCTGTAGAGGTCAATGTTGGAGAAATCGTACTTGCGCTTGCGGCTGCGATACTGAGCGCTTTCATAGTGGGTCAGACGGGCGGGGTCAAAGTTCTTGGTCCAGGCCAGCGCAGCCTCGAAGCAACAGCCGTAGGCGCTCTCGTTACCCATGGACCAGCAGATGACGCAGGGGCGGTTCTTGTCCCGCTGGACACAGCGCTGGGTGCGCTCCATAGTAGCCTCCAGGAACTTGGGGTTGTCGGCGAAGGGCTCGTTCCAGTGCTCGGTGTGGTTCTCCCAGACGTCGTTCTCTCCGCAGTACAGTTCGGCGGCACCGTGGCTCTCGTGGTCGGCCTCGTCAATGACCAGGAAACCGTACTGGTCGCACAGCTGATAGAACATGGGGGCGTTGGGGTAATGGCTGGTGCGAATGGCGTTGAAGTTGTGCTCCTTGATCATCCGCAGGTCGCGCTTCATGTGCTCCACGCTGATGACGGGGCCGGTCACGGGGTCGGAATCGTGGCGGTTTACACCGCGGAACTTGATGGGAGTTCCATTCAGGAATACCTGCATCCCATCTACTTTGATCTCCCGGATGCCCACTCGGTCGGTGATGATCTCGTTCTCGCACTCGACGAGCATGGTGTAGAGATAGGGCTTCTCGGGATTCCACAGGGTGGGCTGGGGAATGTTCAGGATAGCTTGATGGGTATAGTTGCCGATATGCTCCTTCGTGGTCACTTCGGCGGCGTCGATCAGACGATCCTCAGCGTCCAGCAGCCTAATGACAGTGGGAACACTCTCACCGGCGAAGGCGAAGCGAACGCGGACAGTAGCTTTATCCTCTTCCTGCTGGGTGGTCACGAAGTAGTCCCGCACATGGTTCTCAGGACGCTTGATGATGTATACATCCCGGAAGATGCCGCTGGTGCGGAACTTGTCCTGATCCTCCAAGTAGCTGCCATCGCACCACTTCAGCACCAGAACGGCCAGAGTATTTTCGCCCTCACGGATCTTATCAGTCACATCAAACTCGCTGGTGGAGTGGGAGATCTGGTTGTAACCCACATACTCGCCGTTGAGCCAGACATACAGGCAGGAATCCACACCCTCAAAGTTCAGGTAAGCCTTGGGTGCCTTTTCGTCCTTAGCATAGGTAAAGGAAGTCAGGTAAGCGCCGCAGGGATTATCCTGGGGAACGAAGGGAGGATCTGCCGGGAAGGGGTAATGAATATTGGTGTACTGGTGCTGATCGTAGCCATGATTCTGCCAGACGCTGGGAACGGGGATGGTGTCGTAGGCGGAGGGATCGAAACCTTCCTCATAGAACAGCTCAGTCAGGTCATGGATACTGGGGTAGTAGCGGAACTTCCAGTCGCCGTTTAGCAGCTGGAAGCGATCGGAGCGTTCCCGATGCTCCGCAGTGTCGTCCAGACGGTTGGACGCGGGGATGAAGTAGGCTCGGTTGGGCAGAGCGTTTTCAGACTGGATCAGCAGGTCTTCAAAATAGGCAGGGACGATCATGTGGGGCTTCCTCCTCGCAATGAATTCTGTGTGTATTATCCCGGAAATTTTCTCCTTTTTCTATAAACTGCATTGGACAAAACATGCACAAAATGATACAATTAACCAAACAGCACATCAGCACAAAAATGTTGTGACCGAAAAAAGCCGGGAGGGATCCGCATGTATGTCAACTCAGGTTATCTGTACAACACCCGCGTACCGATCAAGGACAAGTCCAAACCGCTGTTGGTGGGCAGCTGCGGTACCTACCGGCTGAGAACAAAGCAAAAACTCCCGACCTGGCATCCCAGGGGCCGTTTAGACTATCAATTGTTGTATGTGGCCTCCGGAAAGACCCACTTCTTTTTCAACGGGCAGGAGGAAATCGTACCTGCCGGCTACATGGTCCTTTATCAACCGCGCCAGGAACAGCATTATGAGTATTACGGAGAAGAACAACCCGAGGTCTATTGGGTACACTTCACGGGAAAAGATGTAAAGGCAATTTTGAAGCATTTTGATATTCCTACAGATAAAAATGTTTTCTTCTCCGGGGTTCCCTCTGCTTATCAGCACCTGTTCAAAGAAATGATCCGGGAGCTGCAAAACTGCCGTACTGGATATCAGGAATTACTGGAAATGTATCTGCGGCAGATTTTTCTGCTGATCCAGCGCACACGCCAAGAGAGCAACCCTACCATCAGCACTTACCTACAAAAGGAAATGGAGTACGCCCAACAGTATTTCCAAGAACACTATAATGAAGATATTCAGATCAAGGACTATGCGAAATCTCGTAGCATGAGCGTAAGTTGGTTCTTGCGAAACTTTAAGAAGTTTATCGGCCAGCCTCCCGCACAATATCTCCTAACTATCCGTATGAACAATGCCGTCAGTCTCTTAGAAACAACTGACTACAATGTGGCAGAAATATCCGCAATCATTGGTTACGACAACGCGCTGTATTTCAGCCGCCTCTTCAAAAAGCACAAGGGCGTGTCGCCCTCGGAGTACAGAAGGCTTTTCCAGAAAAAGAACAGTCCGGATCGTGGCATCCATACATCTCCATGATCAGATAGGAAAAAGAAAAGACTGCCATAACGACAGCCTTTCCCATTTGATTTCTTATTCAAGAACCATCTTTGCACATCCATAGATTCCCGCGTCATTACCCAGCGTGGCAATTGCTGCTCCGGTTTCTTTCGATACATGGAAGGCGTACTTTCGGTAATATTTCAGTACCGCGTCGGTCACGATATTTCCGGCCTTGCTCATGCCCCCACCGATAATGAATACATCCGGATCTACTGTGCAGGAAATGTAGCTCATGGCACGGCCCAAATAATCGCCGAACCGGTCGATGATTTTCAGTGCCATATGATCTCCTGCCACAGCCAGTTCGCAGATGTGTTTGGATGTAAAATCCTCAATTCCCCGCAGTTTGGAGGGAGTGTCACATTGGGAAAGCATGACCTTGGCCATGCGAACGATCCCTCTTGCAGAGGTGTACTGCTCCAGACAGCCGCATTTCCCGCAGCTGCAGGGCACTATTTCTCCAGGCTCCACCGTCATGTGACCGATCTCACCGGCACCCCCGTTTTTGCCTGCGACGATTTTGCCGTCCAACACCACACCTCCGCCAACCCCGGTGCCCAGGGTGATCATGACCGCACTCCGGCTGCCTCGGCCTCCGCCCTGCCATAGCTCACCCAGCGCCGCTACATTGGCATCGTTTCCCGCAGCAATATTGGGGATGTCCGGAAGCAGCTCGTTCATGCGCCCCTTGATGTTAAAGACACCCCAGCCAAGATTGACGCACTTATTGACTGTGAAGCTGTCGTCCACAGGACCGGGGACACCGATACCGATGCCCACAATCTGAGATGCTGAAATCCCATTCCGCCCCATGCTCTCTGCAATGGCCTGTGCCACGTCAGGCAGAACATGGACGCCGCCGTTTGCGGTACGGGTTGGAATTTCCCACTTTTCCAGAAGTTTGCCGTCGGCATAAAACAGACCGAGCTTTACACTTGTTCCACCGATGTCTGCACCAAACACATAGTTTTGCATGGTATTTCCCCGCTTTCTCATTTCTATTCATTGCTGAGTTTTTTATTATGGAGGGTTTTATTTATGTTAAATTCCTCTCGTCAACTCTTTGGCTATACCAAGGACGATCTTGCCGTGGAGACCCTGACTTTGGATAACGGCATTCTCTCCTGTGATATAATTACCTTTGGTGCCGCACTTCGTTCTCTCCGCGTACCGGATCGTTCTGGCATCAAGCGTGATGTTGTTCTGGGTTATGATACTCTGGAAGAGTATGAGAGCCACCCGGGCTATCTTGGTGCTGTCGTAGGCCGTGTGTTTCCATGGTGGGTTCAATCCTTTATACCTGCTTCTCTAAAGTCAATATAGTTTGTCTGTCCATTTTATGCTATTACTCAATTTCCCACGGTTAATCCAAACTTCCAATACTTTTACAGCATCATCAAAGGGGATGATGTATTTGTTTGACATCAGTGTATAGTCACCAAAATAATATTCTGTATCTCCTTGGGCATCTTCATTTCCCAAAGAGGTCAGCGTCTCTTCAAAGTCTTCTGATGTGTAAGTCAAAATACAGTTCTCATTTAATCCAACGGACAAGCGTCCTGAACCTTCAACCACCACGTCGGCTGAAAATATGATTTCCATGACAGTTGAAGCTTCTGATTTTATCTTCTGCAAGACGGATAATAATTCGTTAATGGAACATATAGGTATCTCAACGCCATTAAAGCCATCTATGCAATAGACAACTTTTGCATTCCTCATATTGATTTCTTCTCCTCAAACACCTATTTGTCATCTTGATTATACCATCATCTTCATCCCGGTTCAATCCAGTTTCTGAAAAGAACCGCTCACCTTGACAACCCCGTTGGCAAGGTCTACTATAAACGCAGAAAAGCGCCGGCGGGCG
>OFGH01001658.1_pt1 | contig 14049 bp, 15 predicted proteins | sample 1521721 | NCBI WGS metagenome assembly OFGH01 (sample SAMEA3504132, study PRJEB24116) | mouse gut metagenome | biome: mouse gut; feature: mouse-associated habitat; material: faeces | place: Denmark | collected 2011
AACCGGCATCGCGGTCGCACCCGAAACGGACGTGGCCGGTCGTTGCAAATAATCATTTTAGTCTCCAATATCGAAGAAGTCCCGGTCGATGCCTTTGATCTCATAGGCATGTCTCACTGAGACCCCGACATTGTGAGCGATCATGAGACGGGCCAGCTGATCGCCGTCCACAAGCACGAGCTTCACCGCATGCTGCATATCGGCGTACTGAAGAGCGCCTTTGGAGAAGTGGGCCGTGGTAATGAAAAGGCCCTTTGTCACTCCGGATCCCATAAGAGCCCCCACAAATGCCTGCAAATCGGGGCGATTCACGCTTCTATCAAGAGCCCAATGCTTCGCTTGAATATAAATATGATCGAAGCCGAGCTTATCCTCGCGAACTATTCCATCGATGCCGCCGTCGTTTGAAGCCGGAGTGACAAAACCCGACTCATCGATGGAGTCGCCATAGCCCATTGCAAGAAGGAGTTGTACCACCAGGCGTTCGAAAAAGGTGTCAGTCTGCTGCATAATAGCCTCAAGAATCTCTGACACCAATGCCGTCTCGATACGACGAAAGGCCTCCTCGATAACATCTTCCGGCGATTCGCTGCTCTCCTCTTCTGGACTCTCCACGGCGGGTTTCTCCGGCAATTCACCCGTTGCCTGCTTCGACTTTCGGCTGCGGTTGAGAAACTCGCAAAACTCCGGGTACCGCATCAAGGCCTGTCGATTAAGCCTCTCCACGCCAGAGCCCAGAAGCTCCAACCCCCGCTCCGTGATCAAATAGTTTCCTCGCTTTGGCGACTCGATGCATTTGGCCTGCTTCAGATACGTGCACGCCCAGAGCATATTGTTGGCGTAACGCTCGAACCCACTTGAAATGGTCTCAGCCACTTCCCCCTCACTCAGATTCCAATGTTCAATGACGAACTGCCGCAACTGCTTGCTCGTCACCACCACCCCAGGCTCCACCCCAATCCGCCGCAGAACAGGAACCATCATCTCATCGTACTTCGGCACTGGCATCGGTCGCTCCCGTCAAACTTCTACTCACATACTTCCGCGCTCAATACGCCATACTACTAGATACAACTCAAGTTTAGGAAGACCAACATCCTCCGATGCAACCTCCAACCTAAATGGTCATTTATCCGAGTGTTGAGGGTGATTTTTTGTTGAATGACATCTAGAATGGCGCAAATTCGTTTTTGGACATTGATTGGGGGAAAGCTGACATCAATTTCTTCAATCATTGATTTTGTTAGTGCATTTCTAGTCGCGCCAGAAGATGCAAGTTTCAGAAGCAGAGCCTTATGTTGCTGGAGAAAGGCCAACAAATACGTTGAACATAAGGAGTCGGTGGGTCGAATTATGGCAACGTGCTGATTAACCCGGGCGGGAGTTATATTCTCGGGAACTAGGCATGCTCGGGCCACAGAATCACCAGTGATGTTAAGCAGTACATCACCCGGGTAAACCGTTGCACTTGAAAGCGCCTCGGCCTGATCGTTGTCGAGATACGCCAAGCCGTGCGTCTTGAAGTCCCAGTCGTGAATGTTTTGGCTACGAATGAGGGGGATCCCTTCGGTTTTATACGAGCCTTTTCCTCCTCGGGGAGTTGCACCACTGCCGATCTTGCTGCAATAGTTTCCTAGCTTCACTCTAAATACCTTCTGTGAGAGGCTTTTACGTTGTTTTGGTTCACCATGGCGTAGTGCATGGTGGTGTCTATTTTCGCATGGCCGAGGAGTTTTTGCACCTGTTCGATGGGCATTCCCTTTTCTATGGCATAGGTGGCGAGGGTTCGGCGGAATTTGTGGGGGTGGACGCGCTGCATTTGCAGGCGTTCTCCAAGTTTTCGAAGACGCAGTTCAATGGCTCCAATAGTGAGTCGGTCGTGGGGCTTGGCCAAGGTGACGAATAATGCTGGGTTGCTGTCGGTCCTAGCACGAAGATAGTCTTCAAGATGCAGTTTGGCGCGAGCGTCGAAGTACACCATGCGCTGTTTGTTGCCCTTACCAAGCACGAGGCACTCACGCTCATTAAGATCGACATCAGATCGGTTGAGTTTTACGAGTTCTCCAACACGCATGCCGGTTGACGTCAGCAGGTCGACGAGGGCAAGATCACGTTTCGTGAGACAGTTTTCGCGGATGATCTCTAGATCCTCGTCGGTGAACGTTTCCTTTATGACGAGCGCCACTTTTACACGATGAATACGGCGGACGGGACTTTTGACGATGTAGTCCTCGTCTTCAAGCCAAGAGAAAAAGCTCGACATAATGCGTCTGATGTTGTCGATAGTGACTTTGCTTGATCCGTGATCGCGCTCATATTCGGTGAGGTAGCTGCGTAAGTCCGCAGTTTCGACCTGGGTGAATGGCATCTTAAGCGTAGCTTGAAGTTTTTCAAGTGTGTTCTGGTAATAGGCGAGCGTCTTCGGAGAGCACCCCTCAACCTGCTTTGCTTCAATGAATGAAGCAATGAGGTTGTCATCGGGTTCAACTGACGTTGGCTTCGACTGCGAGAACGTGCATTTCAGCACTTCCTGTAACCGTTTCATTTGGTCGCAGCTGAGAAATGGCTGCATTTGGATAGAAATGGCATCAATGGTCGCAGCGTGCATTTGGGCCTCTTTTCTATTACATTGTTGCACGATGAATTGACGATTGCACTTACAAACGTTAGCATATAGCTACTCTAAAATGTTCGAGGAGGTAATTATGGCCGCCAGCAGTCTGACAATTCGGCTTGACAGCAATCTTAAAGATGAGGCTTCCAGGATCGTTGAGCATTACGGCCTTGATATCTCCACTGCTATGCGAGCGTTCTTAACACAGATCGTGAACACCAACGCAATTCCTCTCTCGCTTGATTATGAGCAGCCAAACGAGGAGAGCTTGGCCGCGATACGAGAGACGAACGAAATGATCGCTAATGGATCGGGCGCGACCTATCGTAATGGACATGATTTAATTCAGGCTGCACTAGCATGAGCGTACGACTCGAAGCGAAGTTCGCGCCAGCGTTTAGTCGAGATTTGAAGAAAAAGGCTATCAAGCGGGACTGGGATCTTGCTGAGCTCGAATCTGTCGTTGATCTTATTCTGGAAAACAGCACCGAGTCGATTGACGTCTTGAAGCGCAGGCACAATATGCATCGACTTTCCGGCAAATGGGAAGGAAGCAACGAATGCCATGTCGCCAATGTGGGAGACTGGCTTCTCATCTGGTGTGTGAATGACGGCATCGCCTATTTCCAGCGCACCGGATCCCATGACGAATTGTTCCGCTAGCTCTTTGCCAGAGATCCGATGGCTTGTTTGGGACGAGTTGCTTCCCTAAATGGTCATTTATCCGAGAGTTGAGAGCGATTTTCTTATCAATTGCAGCAAGAATACCACCAACGCGTCGCTGCACATCGGGACTCGGGAGAGCAAACTCATACGCCAACAGTTGATCGACCTTTATACGCTGATGCGAGTTTGAGGTCCCTGAGCGCTGCGCAATCATCGAATTAGTAAAATCATCTGTTAACAAAAGATAATAGAGATAGTCTCTGTCGATGCCACGAGCCTGTAGGGGTATAAATTCTGTCGAGCAGATTGAATTAGGAAGATCCTCTTCTACACGCCAAATACGTTTGAAACGCATATTCAGCTTATTGCACAGAATATCGCCCTTGAGCACTGCAAGCTTACTACTTCGTATGGCATTTCCGCACTCATAAAGCGGACCTTTTCCAGCATCAAAGGCGGGAAGACTATAATGCCAATAAACCGCCTCTCCTTTTGGCGTAATAGTCTCTTTTCTGGCAGAAACAACCTCTCCCAACGAAACCCATTTACATTTCAAAGCCGATCGCCTCCAGGTTCTTCTTGATTTGATCTTGCAGGCGGCTGGACTCTTCGAACATTTCTCCGAGCTCTTTGGTAAGGCGCGTCATCTTTTCTTCGAAGGGCTCGCCGTCATCCTCAACCTCGGCGATACCAACATAGCGACCCGGTGTCAGCACGTAATCCTGTTTGGCGATATCCCCTGTCGTAACAGCAGCACAAAAGCCCTTCTCGTCTTCCAAGGTTCCATCACGGAACGCGTTGAACGCCTGGGCCACTTTGGCGATATCCTCCTCAGTGAATTCGCGGAGACGCCGGGTGACCATCGTTCCCATTTCGCGAGCATCGACAAAGAGCGTCTTGCCAGGCTGCTTTTTGTTCCGATCGAGAATCCAAAGCGACACAGGAATACCCGTGCTGTAGAACAACTGCGCCGGCATTGCGATGATGCCCTCCACGAGATCGTCATCCACAATAGCTTGGCGAATTTTACCCTCCCCGCCCGTCTGAGACGAGAGAGATCCATTGGCAAGAACCATGCCAATGCGGCCGTGATCCTGATATAGATGGTGAATCATGTGCTGAAGCCACGCGAAGTTAGCATTACCCTCGGGGGGCGTGCCATACTCCCAACGAGGGTCATTCTTCAGTTGGTCGCCACCCCAGTCTTTCAAATTGAAGGGAGGATTGGCAAGAATAAAGTCGAAGCGTTTATCTTTATGGCAGTCCTTAAAGAATGTGTCGGCATTGAACTGCCCCAGATCGGCCTCAATACCGCGAATGGCCAGATTCATCGTGGCCATCTTCCACGTGGTGGGATTGCTCTCCTGGCCATAAACCGACAGATCATCGATCTTGCCCGCATGGTGCTTCACAAAGTCGGTCGACTGCACGAACATGCCGCCGGAACCGCAGCAGGGATCATACACACGCCCATGGTAGGGCTGGATAACCTCAACTAGCGTGCGAACAATGCAGGTCGGAGTGTAAAACTCGCCAGCGTTCTTCCCTTCCTGCTCGGCAAATTTCGCAAGACAGTACTCATAGGTGCGACCCAGAATGTCGCGCGTGTCGCCCTTCTCAGCCATCTTCACGTTAGTGAATAAATCGACCACATCGCCCAGGCGCCGCTTGTCCAGCTCCTGACGCGCGAAGTTCTTGGGCAGAATACCCTTCAGCTTCGGATTCTCTTGCTCGATCTGCCTCATAGCTTCGTCGATTATCTTGCCAATTTCTGGCGTATGGGCAGCAGCGGCGATAACAGACCAACGAGCCTGGGGAGGGACAAAGAAAATACCCTGATAGGCATACTCGTCGCGATCTTCCTCGAAGCCATCGCCTTCGGCAAGCAAATCCAGGTAGCGCTCCTCGAACTTATCGGAAATGTACTTCAGAAAGATAAGCCCTAACACTACGCTTTTATACTCGGAGGCATCAATGTTCCCACGCAGCTTATCGGCGGCTTTCCAAATCTGCTGCTCGAACCCGATCTCCTGGGTGTTTTCCTTCTTAGCCATTCATGTTCCTATTCGTAGATTTTCGTATCGGCCCACAGTTCACATTGTGCCATAACTGTTTCCATGGCATCATCCACGCCCTCGGGAGGATACTTGTATTTCCGAAGCAGCCGCTTAATGGCTCGGCGCATTCCCGCCCGAGCTTTTTCTTTGCGTTGCCAGTCAATAGTGGCATTCGAGCGCATAGCGTCGGTCAGTTCGCGCGTAATGGCAACCAACTGGTCGTTGTCGTAGAAATCCTTCACCGCTTGTGGCTTTGTGATGGCGTCGTAGAAGGCCATCTCCTCGTCGGTGAGGCCAAGCGCCTCCGCTTCCGACCGGTCTTGCATCATCTCCTTCGCCATCTTTACGAGCTCTTCGATAACTTGAGCGTTCGTAAGCATCCCATTCAGATAGGCGTTCAATGTCCCTTGCAGCATGTCACTGAACTTCTGAGCCTTTACCACGCTTGTTCGCTGGTAAGCCTTCACCTGTTCTTTGATGAGCCGCTTCAAACTTTCGACAGCAATGTTTTTCTGCTTCATGGAGGCGAGTTCTTCCAGAAATGCCTCGTCGAAAAGCGAAATTTCAACGCCGTCTTCCTCGAACAGATCGATAACTCCATCAGCGTGCACAGTTTGCTCAAGGATGGCGCTTATCTTCTGGTTGAATTCCTTGTAGGTCATACCCTTGCCGCCAGAGGGCTTGCGACCCGTAAGTCGCAGCACCTGCACGCGCAACACACTGAGATAGGCAGCCTCGTGCTGGTCCTCTTCGCTCACCAAGCTCTTACACAGCGAGAGCGCCTGGTTCATAAGCTGGCATTGCCTCAGAAACTCTTCGGCATCCTCATGTCGAGCGGGTTCAAGCAGCCAGTCAGTGCCTTCGGAAATGGCTTTTGCCAGCTGAGCCTTGCTGTCGGTAAAAATCAACTTCTCGTAGTTGAACCCGTACAAAAGATCCCGGCAGACGCAAAGTTTCTCCAGGAATCGCGGATAGGCCGTGGCGGCCACATCCATGTCGCCGTAATTGCGCTGATCTCGATTGGTGTAGTCCTTCATGGCCTGCTTGAGAGCTCGCGCAATGCCGATATAATCGACGACCAGGCCACCCTCCTTGCCCCGGCAAACGCGATTTACCCGTGCGATAGCCTGCATGAGGTTATGGCCCTTCATCGGCTTGAATACGTACATGGTAGCTAAACTGGGCACGTCAAAGCCGGTCAGCCACATGTCGACAACAATAGCAATCTTCAGGGGATCATTGTCATCCTTGAACTTGCGTTCCATCTCTTTCTTATGCGTGGCGCCGCCGCATACGTTGAACCATTCTTCGGGATCTTGGTTGCCCATGGTCATGACCACCCCGAGCTTGTCCTTCCAGCCCGGCCGCAGCTCCATCATGCGCTCGTAAATCTTCATGGCAATGGGACGACTATAAGCGACCACGAGCGCCTTGCCCGCCAGAATATCCGCACGGTTATTCTCATAGTGACTAATGATGTCTGCGCACAGGGCATCAATGGTTTCAGGGGCGCCGAAAATGGCGTCAAGACCGCCGAGATCACGTTTGCTTTTTGCAAGCGTCACCTCATCTGCCTCGTCAGCGAACTCGTTATAGGCGGCGTCCAATGCACCCAGCGTCTCGGGGTCTAGTTTAAGAGCCACAACACGACTCTCATAGTACACGGGCCGCGTGGCATTATCTTCTACTGCTTGAGTCATGTCGTACACGTCGATGTAATCGCCGAAGATTTCCCGCGTGCTTCTATCTTGCGTGGAAAGAGGCGTCCCCGTAAAGCCAATATACGAAGCGTTGGGCAGCGCCTTGCGCACAATGCGGGCTGCGCCGATGGAAACGTTGCCTTCCGCGTCCATCTTTTCCGTAAGGCCATATTGTCCACGGTGAGCCTCATCCACCATGACCACAACATTGCTGCGATCGCAAAGCGGCTCATCACCATCCATGAACTTCTGCATAGTGGTGAAGACAATGCCGTTGGCTGCGCGATCAACGAGCAGCTCTTTCAGATGTTTACGACTTTCAGCCTGCACCGCCGTTTGGCGAAGGAAAGAAGAGCAGCGCGAGAACTGGCCAAAGAGCTGATCGTCCAGATCGTTACGGTCGGTAATAACCACAATGGTGGGACTTTCGAGCTTCTCTTGAAGCAGGTGGGCGAAAAATACCATCGAGAGCGACTTGCCCGAACCTTGCGTGTGCCAGAATACGCCAATCTTGCCGTCGCCGGCCACCGCCTCCACGGCTCGATCGACCGCCTTCCGTACCGCGAAATACTGGTGGTAGGCGGCAAGAATCTTGATCGACTTGCTTGCGCTGTTGTTGAAGCAAATGAAGTTCTTGATGATGTCAAGCAAACGATCTTTTCTCAGCATACCATCGATCATGGTTTCCCAAGTAGCCAGGCGCGTCTGAGAATAGTCGCCATCAGCTGACTTCCAGGACACATAACGGTCCTCATCAGCCGTGATGGTGCCTATTCGCGTTTCACTCATATCGCTCATGACGCAGAATACATTGGGAACGAACAGCGAGGGAATATGCTTCATGTAGTTCCGCAGCTGAAGATACGCCTCTGAGGCATCGGTCTCTTCGCGCGACGGACTTTTCAGCTCAAAGAGCACAAGCGGCATACCGTTAACGAAGACGATAACATCGGGGCGTTTTTCGGAGAACTCAACAAAGGTCCACTGGTTTACTACATGGAAATCGTTGTTGCTCGGATTGTCGAAATCGAGTAAGTAGACAATGTCGTCGCGTTCTTCTTTGCCGTCGAAGAAATGAATCTCTACACCATTTTGCAGGTAGTTATTGAACACCTCGTTGCGCTGTTCCAGCGAACCGCCTTCGGTGTCATTGAGTTTGCTAACAGCTTCTTCTAGGGCCATTGCGGGCAGCGATGGATTGAGACGCGCGAGGGACGCCAAGAGTATTTTGGGGAGGAACACATCCCGGTAAGCATCGTCGGTACGCACGACATCGGGACCATAAAGATGCTCGTATCCCAGCTCGTTTACCAAGCGCTCAACGACAACGTCTTCGAAAAACCCTTCGTTTATCTTCGGCATTCCAATTACTTCATAGTGAAACTCACCCATCATACTCTCCTCGCGCTGATAAGGCATTGAAGGTATTTTACTCTAACGATATCGCAAACTGCGATCTGCCACATCTCCGCAGTCTACCAATCTCATTCAAGCGGCAACATCACTTTTCAGAGGTCGATTGTTCTATAATGATGTTTGATCCTACGAGAGGCTGGAGAGTACTATGGGTTTTCTCAAAAGGCTTCAAGGCGAAGAGCCGCCAATTATCCTTCAAGTTTTTCATTCTTTTAAGGGAAAAGGCGCTTTCGGAGAGTACTTAGCCGACTATGCTCTTGATCATGGTGATATTCCGGGAGAACACGAGACGTTCACGAACGTGTATGTACCCACCCGAGGCCGCACATCAGAAGTTGATATCGTAATGTTGCACGAAACGGGCGTTTTCGTTTTCGAAAGCAAAAACTACTCTGGCTGGATATTCGGATCCGCCAATCAGAAACAGTGGACTCAAACTCTTGAGAAAGGACGAAAGAACCGATTTTACAATCCCATTTTTCAGAATCGTTCTCATATCAACGCCCTTCGCGATCATCTGGGACTAACCGATGAGGATTTTTTCTCATTCATCGTTTTTTCGCAAAGATGTACGCTCAAAGATGTCCCTTCAGACACAGAAGACTTTGCCATCATTCGACGGCCAGATTTGGTCAAAAGCGTCTGCAAGGTTATCGATATTCGAAAAACCCGCTTTAGCAATGAGCAGATGCAAACCCTTTCAAAGGCTCTCAGAACCCTCGCGAAAACCGAGGAGAAGGCCCAGAAACACATTGAAGATGTCGAAGCCACCCAGAACAAGAAGATGTGTCCCTATTGCGGTGGCGAACTTGTTAAGCGACAAGGGAAGCGCGGCGAGTTCCTCGGTTGCAAAAACTTTCCGAAATGCCGGTACACAACCAGTCTTTAAGCATCTTTAGAAATCCTGCTCGGTTAGCACATCGCCACGATAAAACCTGTAAGTGAACCATTGTCAGACAGTCAACTTGAATGCGGAATATACCACTATAATGCGCAATACTGAAAGCATGACGGTTCGGGAGGCTATCGTGAACTCGCGAGAAATTTACTTGGCTGGGGGATGTTTCTGGGGGACGGAAGCCTATTTGAATCGACTGCCGGGAGTGGTGGATACGGAAGTGGGCTATGCGAACAGCATAACGTCCGACCCCACTTACGAGGAGGTATGCTCGGGCGAGACCGGGGCGGCCGAGGCAGTGCTGGTGCGCTATGACGCTGATGTCATCCCGCTGGCGTTGCTGTTGGAAGCGTATTTCCGGACCATCGATCCGCTGTCGGTCAATCGCCAAGGGAACGATCGGGGCACCCAGTACCGCACGGGCATCTACTGGACCGACCCGGCCGACGGAACCATCGTGCGGTCGGCGCTTTCAGCTCTCGCTCGCACGCTCGGGCGTACGCCGCGCATCGAAGCGGCGCCGCTCGTGAACTTCTTCCCAGCCGAGACCTATCACCAGGACTACCTAGCGCGCAACCCCTTCGGCTACTGCCACGCGAATCTCGCCGACGCCCGCGCCTTCGTGGCAGAACACGCCCGCGACTTCGCCCTGGCCGAGAAAGGCTACGGATCCTTGGATGAATAGGACATAGCGCTCTAGATGTAGTCTTCCTCATACCCGACCGATAATAGGTGCATTAAGGTCTATCGTCTCCAACCTGAGATGAATGACAGTTAGGCCTCTTACTGCGGAACATCAAACTGCTGAGTATTAGGAAAATTGGTGCCTATGACCGTGCTTTGGCACCGCGGCGTTTCCCGGGAGGGGAAGGCCGAAGCTTTTGGCGGGAGGCGAAATGGTTGACAGAGGGCAAACGATGGAACTTCACGGCACTACATACTACGAGACTACCTGACAACACCAACGTTTGGCTCTAACGTCGCAATCCTTTGGGGAAAGCCTCACGCCCGGAACAGACGGCAGTTCTACACGTCCACAGAGAAGGTTTGGGTTTGGTTGGCGAGGTCGAGTTCCAGCTGCAAGGCGGCGATCTTCTCCGAGAGGGCGGTGGAGTCGCGCTCGGCCTCGGCCACGTCGTAGTTGGCATAGCGGTACTCCACCGTGCTCATACCGGCGCCGAGGAATCGCTCGCCCAAGCGCTTCTTGGGCTGTTGCGAGCGCAGCAGGCCCACGCGTTCCCGCTCTGCCGACAGCTGGGCCAAGGCGATAAGCGCCTCGTCGATGGTAAGGCCCGACTGGGGGAGCAGCGCTTCCACGTTGAAGCGATGCAGCGCATGGCGCACTTTCAGCACCGTTTGATCGATGGCCGCCACCTTTTCCCGCGTTTCGCGGTAGCTGTAGGCCGGTGGCTCGGACACTTCGCCTTCGCCGCGTTCGTAGGTGCTGCGCTCGTCCTCGTTGGCGAGAATGTAATCCTTCTCGTCCTGCAGCCGCCGCAGGTACTTGTTGGCACTGGCAGAGGTGAATTCCATGGCAACCCCTTTCGTCAACGTCCGACGGCAATCGGGCACAGGTCCCGAGCCGGCGGAACCGAGCATCAACCGGTGGTCTCACCACGGTATCGGGAAGGCCGTCGGCATGCAACAAGTCACGCCGGCCCGATGGGCCGCCGTTGGCAACCTGTAAAGCAACGCCAACCGCCCGCAGCTTGCCACGGTTGCGGCAATCCGAGCCGGCGGCGCTTTTACGGCGACTCCTCCAGAAGGCAAACGGCGTACACATAGCACGGCGCCTGGGCGGCAATCTGACGGAACGCCGCACGCTGAGCAGACGTGGCACCGCCCTCCCGCCAGGGCGGCGAGCAAGCCATTTGACCACAGGGCCGGCTCTCTTCTTGCTGCAACGCCTCGGCTCGGGCCCGTTCCACCAAAGCCCTCAGGTCGTCGTTGCGGTAGAGGGTGCTGCGGGCCACACCAGCCCGTTGGGACACCTGGTAGAACGACGGAACACGCCCTTCGGACACCAACTCAGCCACGGCCGCCCGCACGCGATCTTGCATCTGCTGTTGCTTCTGGTTCCGCGTAGCCAGAAATGAAAACGGCTTTCCTTCTGCACCCATGATTCCCCTCCTTTAACAAACATTTGTTCTTGTTTGAGAGGTAGTTTAGCGCAGAAAAAATTAGTCGCTGGCCCTTGCGTGGGACACAGAAGGGGATTGGCCGATGCGGCAACATGCTCGTTGCTTTCGACGCTGGTCTTTCGCCTTCGGGGCGCTTCCGGTATGCTGGATGTTCGCAGGTGAAAGGAGCCCGTATGCGCATTGTCTTGGTGGAAGAACGCACCCCCGAGCTGGTGGGGGAGCTGGTTTCGGTGTGGCGGGCTTCGGTGGAGGCGACCCACAATTTCCTCGGCCCCGACGACATCGACCGCATTGCCGGCTACGTGCCCGAGGCGCTGGCCGGGGTGGGACAGCTGGCCGCGGCCGTCAACGAGGCCACGGGGGCAGCCCTCGGGTTCGCGGGCGTGGACGGCGACAAGCTGGAGATGCTCTTCATCGACCCCGGCCGGGGCATCGGACGGGCGCTGCTCGCCTTCGCCACGGAGGAACTGGGCGCCCGGCGGCTCGATGTGAACGAGCAGAACCCCCAGGCCCGCGGCTTCTACGAGCACTGCGGCTGGCGCATCGTCGGCCGCTCGGAAACCGATTCCCAGGGCGACCCCTACCCCTTGCTGCATATGGAGTACGGAAGCTAGTCGTACAGCGCCGTTCTCATCAGGGCGAACAAGGTTTCGTCGAGGGGTCTGCGGTGACGGGCCGCGTCCACCATGGTTTCCCACACGAGGGCGCAGAGCGGCTCGGGGGCAAGCGGCCCCACGAGGCGGTCGCGGCGCAGCCGGGGGTCGCGCTCCAGGGCCACCTGCAAGCCCTGGCGCACGTGGGCGAAGCTCTCGGCCTCGCGGCGTCGGGCCACGGCCAGGTCGTAGGCGCCGAGAGCCGTCAGCCCGTCGAGGAAGTCGCTGCGGAACTCCTCGAGCGCCCGGGCCATCTCGCCGGCCAGCTCGCGGCAGAAATCGACGAAGTCGCCGCCCGCGCAGGGCTCATCGGAAGGCGTCCCAAACCCTTCCGCCGCCCCCATGCGGCCGGCGAAGGCCCGCTGCCAGAACAGGCCCACCACGTCGTTGACCAGGTCGGACTTCGTGGGGTACGAATGGTACACGGTGCCCACGGCCACCCCGCAGGCCGCGGCCACGGCGCGAATACTGAGCGCCCCCAAACCCTGGGTCGTGGCAATCCGGTAGGCCGCCTCGAGAATCTGCTCTTTCTGGATGACGGGACGATTCCCCATGACGCTCCTTTCGCCGGTCCCACGCGGCGCCCTCCCACGTGAATCGTGTTCATTATGAATGAACGTTCGGCAACGGACCTGTGAAAACCCTGCGAATCCGCGCAATCCCCCTTGCCATTGCCGGTTGCGCTTCCTAATATGAACATCGTTCAGTAAATGAACACTGTTCATGAATTCAAGCCGATGCGAAAGGATCACCATGTCACCGGAGCTTATCTTCGCCACCGTCGCCATTTCTCTGGCGCTCGTGTTCTACACCTGGGGCGTCTTCGGCGAGCGCCGCCACGGCTCGCTCAGCCTGAAGTACGTGCTGCTGTTCTGGGCCGGCCTCGCCTGCGACACCACCGGCACCCTCACCATGAGCCACATCGCCAGCCAGTCGGCCGCCACCGGCTTCGGCATCCACGCCGCCACGGGCATGCTGGCCATCGCGCTCATGCTGGTGCACGCCGTGTGGGCCACCGTCACCTACCGACGCGGCAGCCAACGCGCCCAACAGCGCTTCCACACCTTCAGCACCGTGGTGTGGCTCGCGTGGCTCGTGCCCTACATCATCGGCATGCTCGTGGGCATTCCGGCCATTCACCTGCAGGCCGTCTGCGCCATCGGCACGAGCATCGTGGTGGTGAGCCTGCTGGCTATCTACCTGTTCGCCCGCGACCGCCGCGACGACGGGAAGCACCCCCATCGTGGAGACGGCTCCGGCCACGTCCTGTCGCACTAGGCTGCCGGCGGCCAATGCCGCAGCCCGTTTGAGCACTGCGCCCATGGCCGGCCCGGAACATCGCCCCGCGAGGGTTTCCCCGCGGGGCGGTTTCGTTTATGCTGGGGAAACCACGAGGGAAGGAGCCGCCATGCGTACCTTTATCGCTTTGGAATTGCCTGCGGAATTTGCCGATGATGCGGCCGCTTTGGCCCGGCGGCTCTCCGCGTCCCTGGAAGGGCGCTTCCTCGATCGCGACACGTACCACCTCACCCTCGCCTTTCTCGGCGACATCGACGACGGGGAAGCGGGACGGGCCATGGACGCCCTCGACGCCGTCTGCGCCGTAGCCGGACCCATCGTGCTCGCGCCGGACGGCCTCGGGAAGTTCGGGCGTCCCGCCGACGCCACGCTCTGGCTCGGCATTGCCCCCGCACCGCCGCTCATGGCCCTGGCGGAACGGCTGCGCGACGAGCTCGCCGCCCGGGCCGTCCCCTTCGATCCCAAGCCCTTCCGCCCGCACATCACGCTGGCGCGACGGGTGCGCATTCCGAAGAAACCCCTGCCCGACCTGGCCTTCCCCCTGCCTGCGGAAGCCCGCGCCGTCACCCTGTTCAAGAGCACCCTCTCCCGGGACGGCGCCGCCT
>OFGH01001660.1_pt1 | contig 14037 bp, 12 predicted proteins | sample 1521721 | NCBI WGS metagenome assembly OFGH01 (sample SAMEA3504132, study PRJEB24116) | mouse gut metagenome | biome: mouse gut; feature: mouse-associated habitat; material: faeces | place: Denmark | collected 2011
GCCGGCCGGCTCTTCCACGGCAGTGGCCGGATCGTGCGCGGGCTGGCCAGCCGCCTGGGGGATCGCCCCGTGGCGAAGGCGGTGGCAGCCGGAGCGTTCCTCGGCGCCGCGGGCGTCGTGCTTCCCTTCACGATGTTCGCGGGCGAGGCCCAGACCGAGCAGCTCGCGGCCACGTGGACAACCATTGGCGCCGGGGCGCTCATCGCCACGGGCTTGGGCAAAGTGGTCGTGACCCAGGCCTGCCTCGGCCTCGGCTGGCGCGGCGGGCACTTCTTCCCGATCATCTTCGCCGGCATCGCGCTCGGCTACGCCATGGCGGCGCTCACGGGCATCGACCCCGTCTTCGCGCTGTGCGCCACCACGGCGGCCCTCCTCGGTGCCGTCATGCGCCAGCCGGTCATGACGGCCCTGCTGCTCTTCCTCGTATTCCCCGTGAAGGCCGTCTTCGTCCTGCTCATCGCCGCCGCCCTCGGCTCCCTCGTCCCCGTGCCGACGCGACGATCCCAGTCCGAGCGCTGAGTCTCTTCCCCGCCGCGCTCTTCCTCACTGCCTGGGAATTTCCGCTGCTATAATTTGCTATAATTTGCTATAATTTGCTATAAAGCAATTTGAACAGGGGTTTTAATGAATCCTTTTAAGCCTACCGCAGGAAAAATGCCTCCCGAGCTTATCGGTCGCGACTTCGTTATCGAGTCTTTTATTGATGGCATCGAAAACGGGCCTGGGGCGCCAGAATGCCTGATGCGCATTACGGGTGCTCGCGGTATGGGCAAGACGGTGATGCTCAACGAGCTAGGTCGCATCGCCCGGGCTCGTGGCTGGTTGGTGATTGACGAAGTCGCCAGTCCCGGCTTTTGTTCGCGGATATGGGAACGCCTGACGCCGCGCAACCAAGTCGAATCTTTGCGGTTTCAGCCCTCCATTCTCGGCATTAGTTTCGGCGAAGTTGAAATCGAGCGCGCCTCTTTGACGCTGCGGGAAGCCATGGCCGTCCAGCTGAAGGGCGGCAAGGGCAACGTTCTCATCACCCTTGACGAGGTGCAGGATTCGTCCCTTGAGGAGGTAAGGGCCCTGGCCGTGGCCATCCAGCAGGTCATTGGCGACGACTTGAGTGTCGCCTTCGTATTCGCGGGGCTGCCCTCGATGATTGATCGGGTGGTAAACGCCAAGGCGCTCACGTTTCTCCGGCGGGCCGTAGCCAAGGATCTGGCGCCGCTGTTTCCCGAGGATGTTGAGCGTTCGTTCGCCGAGACCATCGGTGCCTCGGGGCTTGCGGCGACTTCCGATGCGATTGACATCATGGTGGAAGCGGCTGCCGGCTATCCCTTCATGGTGCAACTCGTCGGCTACTACGGGTGGCAGGCGACTCATAAGCGCGGCTCGACTGTCCTGGAATTGCGTGATGCTGAGCAAGGGGTCGCGGCCGCTCGGCGACAATTCGATCGCATGGTCGTGGAGCCGGCGCTGCAGAATCTGCCCCCTACGTTGCTCAGCTATCTCCTCGCCATGGCCCAGGACGAGGGTCGTCCCAGCAAGACGGGCGCAGTTGCAGCGCGGCTCGATCGCGACCTCACCGAGCTGAGTTCCTACCGGAGCCGTCTTATCAAGGAGAATGTCATCCAGTCACGCACCCGCGGTGAGGTGGAGTTTGTTGTGCCCTACATGGCCGACTATCTGAATCAGCATCGGACGGATTTGCTGGATGAAATGGGGAATTGAGGATGAGCAACGAAGAAAAAGCGATCGCCACAAAAGACGGCGCTCTTTACGTGCGCAAGGCGCGAAGCGACGAGTTCGACGCGGTGATGGAGTTCTACGGACAGATGATCGACCAGATGCAGGGAACCGACTTCGACGTGCAGTGGCGCCACGGCGGCCACCCCTCGCCGGTGTTTCTGCGGGAATCGTTGGATGCGGGCTATCTGTACGTGGGCGTGTTGGAAGGGGAAGGCATCGTGTGCGCCATGGTGGTGAACCGCGAGGGGTCGCCGGGCTACGAGGCGGTGCCGTGGGGCGTGGACGCGGCGCCCGAGAGCGTGGGCGTCCTGCATGTGGTGGCCACGCTGCCGGCCTACCACGGCCGCGGGCTGGCCCGTCGGCTGCTGCAGGGCGTCATCGAAGATTCCCGGGCCTGCGGCCTGGCGGCGCTGCGCCTGGACACCTTCCCCCACAACGTGCGCGGCCGCGGCCTCTACGAATCCTGCGGATTTGCCGACAAGGGCGAATGGACCGTCTACTACCCGGCCCTCGGCCACATCCAAGTAGCCATGTACGAACTGCCGCTGTGACGGTTAGCTTTCCCCTTCGAACAGATCCAGCAGTTCTTGGCGGGTGTCCACGGAGCATTTGCGGTAGATGTGCTCGACGTGGGTTTTCACGGTGCCGGTCGTGACGAACAGGGTGTCGGCGATATAGGGGAGGCTGCGGCCGCGAACCAGGTAGCCGAGCACCTCGGTTTCGCGCAGCGTGAGGCTCCATGTTGCCGCAAAGGCATCCAGGTTCGCCGACGCTTCCGACGGCACGGCCTCTCCCGCCCTGTGCCCCGCATGTTCCGGGCCCGCTTCGCGCGGGCCCATTGAGGTTGGTGCCGGCGTTTGCATCTCATCGGTGCCGAAGTTGTGCCAGGGACGGCGACACGCACGTTCGGTCGGTCGCGACCGCAAAACGACCGAAACGACCGCAAAACGACCGAAACGACCGCAAAACGACCGAAACGACCGCAAAGCTAGTAGGATGCAGCGACAATTACGGTCACGAACGAAGGGGTTGTCTATGGAGTGGGGCCAAGGCGAGGAGTGGCGCGAGGGCAATCGCTTGGAGGCAAAACGCGCCAAGGGCGGTGTTCCCGCAAGTCTATGGGAAACCTATTCGGCCTTCGCAAATACCGAGGGCGGCGTTATTCTCCTCGGCGTGCAGGAAGATTTCCGAGGTGCGCTCCACATAGAGGGATTGACTGATGCCGACACTCTGCTCAAGAAGTTCTGGGACGGCGTCAACAATCCCTCGAAAGTGAGCGCGAATCTTCTCACGGGCAGCGATGCCGTTATCGAAGAGGTTGACGGGTTGCGCTACATCCGCATCGCTGTGCCCCGGGCCCCGCGTCAATTGCGGCCTGTCTATGTGGGGAAAGATCGCGAGCGCGGCACCTATCGGCGCAACGGGGAGGGCGACTACCACTGCTCGCCCGAAGAGGTGCTGGCCATGGTGCGCGATGCCAGCCCGGCAGCGCTCGACGCCCTGGTGCTCGAGGAGTTTTCCCTCGATGCGCTCGACGCCGAATCGGTGGAGCGCTTTCGGGCAACGCTGGAAGCGGTACGCCCCAACCATCCTTGGGCGAAGCTGCCCTTCGAAGACCTGCTGATAAAGCTCAACGCCGCCGGCCGCGTGGAAGGGGAGGGGGCATTGCATCCGACCCGAGCCGGGCTGCTCATGTTCGGCTACGAGTATGAGATTGTGCGCGAGTACCCGGACTACTTCCTCGATTATCGAGAAATGGGGGAAGGTACGCGGTGGCTCGACCGTGTGGTTTCCAACGACGGCACGCGCACGGGCGGCGTGTTCGACTTCTGGAGTGCGGTGGTGCCGCGCCTGACCGCCGGCGTGAAACGGCCCTTTGCACTGAGCGACACTTTGCAGCGAGTGGAGGACACGACCATGCACGCCGCCCTGCGCGAGGCCTTCGTAAACGCCCTCGTCCACGCCGACTACTACGGGCGTCGGGGCATCGTTGCCCTCCGCTTCCCCGAGAAGGTGGAAGTGGCAAATCCCGGGGGCCTGCGCATTGCGCTCGATGCCATGATGGCCGGCGGCGTGTCCGATGCGCGCAACCCCACGCTTATGAAGATGTTCGGCCTCATCAACGCCTGCGAAAAGGCGGGAAGTGGGTTCGACACCATGCGCCGCGCGGCTCGGGAAGCCCAGGCCGAAGCGCCCCAAGCGCAGGAGAGCTTCAACCCCGACCGCGTGACGGTGACGGTGTACCTGGGAAATGCGGCGTCTACGGCGGGTCCGGCTTTCTCCGTTGCAACGGCTGAGAACTCGTTGGCCGATTCCGTTGTGGTACCGTTGGGTGAAGATGCGGTCGTCGGTCTCTCCAAAGATGAGCGTGCGGTTGCCGAATTGGGCGCCCAAGAGGGAGAATTTACCCGCCGTGACATTGAGATTCTTCTCGATTGCGGCCCAACGAAGGCAAAGGGCGTCGTGTCTGCCCTTTTAGCGCGAGGCATCATCGAGGCAAAGGGTGTCGGACGCAGCACGCGCTACGTTTTGAGTGGGCGCTAAGCAGGCTCTTACCCGCAGGCCTCGGGGTCCAGGCGGTAGCCGATGCCCCAGACGGTTTCGATGAGGCGGGGCTCGGTGGGGTCGGCTTCCACCTTTGCCCGCAGCTTCTTGATGAACACGGTGATGGAGCTCGTCTCGCCCACGAACTCGGGGCCCCAGGCCGCTTCCACCAGCTGCTCGCGGGAGAACACGGTGCCGGGGCTCGAGGCCAGCGTGGCCAGGATCTTGAACTCCTTGGGGGTGAGCGCCACGTGCTCGCCGCCGAGGAAAGCGCGGTGCTGGGCCATGTCCAGGGACAGCCGCCCCACCTCGATGACGCCTGTAGCCGGGGCCGCGGCGGCCGGGCGCATGGCAGCGCGACGCAGGTGGGCCTCGATGTGCATCATCAGCTCGCGGGGGTCGAAGGGCTTCACCATGTAGTCGTCGCCCCCGGCGGCGAACCCCACACCCTTGTCCACGATGTCGCCCTTGGCCGACAGGAAGATGACCGGCACCGTGACGCCCCGGGCCCGCAGCTCGCGACAGGCGGTGAAGCCGTCCATCTTCGGCATCATCACGTCCATGATGATGAGGTCGGGCACGTCCCGGGCCACGGCCGCCAGGGCATCGGCGCCGTTCTCGGTGTAGGCGAACCCCAGGCCCGCGCCCTCCACCATGTCGCGTACCAGCCGCTCGATGCGCGGCTCGTCGTCAACGAGCAGAATCTTCGCCATCTTCGTCCTCCTCGAAAACGGGAACGTAGGGGATGCGCACGGTGAACGTGCTGCCCTCCTTCACGCGGCTTTCCACGGACACGGTGCCGCCGTGCAGCTCGGTGAGGTCGCGCACCACCGCGAGCCCGAGGCCCGTGCCCCGGTAGCGGCGGTTGGCCGACTGGCCCGCCTGCTTGTACAGCTCGAAGATCTGATTCACCTCGTCGGGTGCGATGCCCATGCCGTCGTCGGCCACGGTCATCACGATGGTGCCGCCGCCCTCGCCATCGCCCTCGCCGCCTGCGCTCGCACCTGCACCCGCGCCGTCCTCGAATGTAATCGCCAGCTTCACGAAGCCGCCGCGGTGGGTGTACTTGACAGCGTTGTCCACCAGGTTCTCCAGGATGCGCCGCAGCTTCTCCCAGTCGGCCATGGACAGCGGCACGTCCGGCGCCACCGAGCAGGTGAGCTCCACGTCCTTCCCCGCGGCGATGGGGGCCAGGGCCTTGCGCACGAACTGGGCCAGGTCCACGAAGTCCACGGGCTCGGGTAGAAGCTCGTCCTTTTGGGCCGCGTGCTTGGAAATGACCAGGATGTTGTTCACCATGTTCAGCAGCAGGGTGGCGTTCGACTCGATTTCCGCCACGGCGTCGCGGGTCTTGGGCGCCAGGCTGTCGTCGTCGTTCAGGATGCGGGCGTAGGCCAGGATGCTCGTCAGCGGCGTGCGCAGCTCGTGGCTCACGATGGCGAAGAACTCGTTCTTGTAGGCCACTTCCTCGCCGAGGCGGTCCAGGGCCACCTTCAGCTCGCGCTTCTGGTAGTTCAGCAGGTCGTTCAGCACCATGAGGTCGTCGGTCTTCTCCCGCACCTGGCCCTCCAAGTCCTCGTAGAGGGCCTGCAGGTCGCGGGCCATGCGGTCGAACTCGCCGGTCAGCTCGGTCAGCTCGTCGGGGGCGCCCAAGGGCGAGCGGGGCCCGTGCGCCGCTCCCGTGCCGGTGCGCCCGCAGGGGTCGGGCACGGCCAGGGTGTAGCCGAAATCCCCCTCGCCGACGGATTTCGCCGCGGTGCGCAGATCGTCGATGGGCCGCAGCACCAGGCGGCTCACCACGAAGTACACGGCGGCGAAGGCGGCCACCATGACGAGCAGCACCATGATCACCTGCTGCATCACGCTGTCGCGGATACCGTCGGCGTAAATGTCCATGGGCTCGGTGATGGACATGGCCCCGCCCACGGTGCCCACCCGCATGCCCTCCTTCGGGTAGCCGTACTGGTCGGGCTCGCCGGCCGGCTCGCCGTGGCATTCCAGGCAGGACTCGGTCACGTACAAGGGCTCCAGGTAGCGGAACACGCGCGTGCCGTCCCCGGCGTCCACCACGCGGGAGAACGATTTCAGCTCGCCGTCGGCGTTGAAGGCGTCCAGGGCCTCCTGCTCGAAGGCGTCGGGCGCGTTGGCCAGCTGCCGCGGCGTCTCGTTGGTGAAGCGGATGGAGTAGTCGGTCTCGGTGGTGAACAGCATGGAAATGGACTTCGCCGCCACCACGCACACCAAATGCTTCGTGCGGAAGGTGCCGTCCTCGGCGCGGTTGATGACGTCCTGGTTCATGTCGACGAAATCCCACGCGGCCCGCATCTCGGCGGCCAGCACCTGGGCCTTCTCGCGGGCCTCCATCTCGGCCTGGGCGTTTTGCAGCGAGAGGTTCCACACGATGTCGACGGCCATGAGCGCGATCATGATGAGGCCGATGGACACGGCGATCTTAAAGCGTATGCCAAAGCGAAATGATCGTTTCTGCGGTGCGTCCGACATGGCGTCCCCCTCGTCGTCAACCCCATTATTATGCCCGATGGGAAAGGGTGGGGGAATAGTCGACGGGGAAGGTAATTCTTTTTTAATATTTGGCCCGAATTCTTAATGAAAAGTTCCACGGGGTGCCATTGAAATGGCGCGGCGGCAACGGCAGAATGAAAGCCAGCAAGTCGGGTTTCGGTCGAGGAGGGCCGCCCGCAGCGGGCGGGAACGGCGTTCTCGGCAACCGCGGACTTGCGAGGGAAATCCAACCAGAGGGAGGAGAGTTCTATGACGAAGAACGTCGATGTCGTCGCCGACCCCAAGCTCACCCGCCGCGCCTTCGTGGGCGCCGCCGCAGCCACGGCCGCCGTTGGCCTGGCAGGCTGCGCACCGGCGGCCGAGCCGGCCAAAGAGGCAGGCGAGGACGAGGGTTTGGCCGCCACGGGCGAGGATCCGTTCGAGGGGGCGGAGGTTTTCTATTCCACCTGCCCGCCGGAGTGCCAGCACCATAATTTGAAGGGCTACGTGAAGGACGGCAAGCTCCTGAAGGTGGAGTCCTCCGAGCTGAACGACTGCGCCGCCTGCGCCCGCGGCATCGCCCGCGGCTTCATGTGCAACGACCCCGATCGCCTCACCGTTCCGCTGCTGCGCGACGGCGACAAGGGCTCGGGGAAGTTCAAGGAGATTACCTGGGACGAGGCCCTCGACCTCATTCAGCAGAAGTTCGACGAGGCCATCGCCGCCGACGGCAACCAGTCGATTTGCTACGCGACGGGCTCCGGCAATTTCGGCGCCATGCACGGGCCGGTCGCCAGTGCCTTTTTCGCGCACCTCGGGGGTGCCTCTACCACGGTGGGCAAGCTGTGCTGCGCTGGCGTGTATGAGTCGGTCGTGTATATCTACGGCAAGCGCTTCCTCGACTGCCGCAACCAGATTGAGAACAGCACGTACTGCGTGATTTGGGGCAACAACCCTGCCATTACCAAGCAGGGCTATTTCCAGCGTTTCGAGAAAGTGGTCGAAAACGGCGGCAAGCTCGTGGTGATCGACCCCATTTACACCGAGTCCGCTGCTAAGGCCACCGACTGGATCGCTCCTTGGCCGGGCACGGATGCGGCCCTGGGTCTCGCGATGCTGAAGACCATCGTGGATGAGAAGCTCTATGACGAGGAGTTCCTCCTGGCCCACACCTGCGCTCCGTGCCTGGTGGATAAGGCGACGGGGGAGCCCGTGCTGGAGGATCCGGAGGATCCCGCCTCCTTTGTGGTGCTCGACACCGCCACAGGCAACGTGGTGCGCCACGACACCGCTGGCATCACCGCCGCCCTGGTGCTCGATGGCACGCCGCAGGCCGAGCAGTACAACACCGAGTTCGAGCTCATCTACGCCAACGCGGCACCGTGGACAGCCGAGGCCGCCGAAGCCGAGTGCGGGGTTCCGGCTGCGGACATTCAGCGCATTGCCCGCGAGTACGCCACGGCCGAGCACGCCATGATCGTCCACAACATGGGCGGCTTCATGCGCACCGAGAACGGCACCTACGCGGTGGCCATCGGCGCCTATCTCGCGGCGTTCTGCGGCCAGATCGGCCACGAGGGCGAGGGCTACTCGGATGCCGGCGGCGTGAACGAGGTGAAGACGGGCGCCCCCATCGAGGTGCCCAACCTGCTCGAGAAGATGCCGTCGATTCCCTGCTTCAAGTTCGGCGACGCCATCTTGAATGAAGACCCCTGCAAGGTGAATGTGTTCTGGTCCATGACGGGTAGCCCCATGACCCAGTGGCCCAACACCAACATGGTGCGCCAGGCCTTGGAGAAGATACCGTTTGTCATCACGGTGGACCAGTACATGACCTCCACGGCGCTCTACTCCGATCTGGTTCTGCCCTGCGCCGGCATTTTCGAGATGGACGGTGTTCTGGCACAGAACCGCTCCCATTGGATTCAGCTGATGGAGAAGGCCGTCGACGCCCCCGGCGAGGCCAAGAGCGACCTCGAGATTTTCACCGAGCTGGCAAAGCGCTACGATTTCGGCGACGCATTCGACGTGCCCATGGAGACCCTTATCGGCAACGTGGTGGAGCCGGCGGGCATCACCTACGAGGAGCTGGCAGAGAAAAAGGCCATCGACGTGGTGGGTCCGGATTACATTCCCTACAAGGACGGGAAATTCCTCACTCCCTCCGAGAAGGCCGAGTTCTGGGTGCGTTCCTGGAAGGACGAGGGCTTCGATCCCATCGCGTCCTATGCCCGCGCCGAGGAAGATGCTCGCAACGACAATGAACTGGCCCGCAAGTACCCGCTCTTCAGCGTGCAGCAGAAGACCTATCGCAGCGTGCACTCCACGTTCAACAATCTCGAATGGATGGACGAGGTGTGCGACCAGGCCCCCGTCGTTCTGATGAACCTGGTGGATGCGGAGGCCCGAGACATTCAGGATGGCGATGCGGTGGTCGTGTTCAATGATCGCGGCGAGCACCGCGCCGTCGCCTTGGTCAACGACCTGATCAAGCCCGGTGTTGTTGGATTGCAGAATGGCTGGTGGGAGCAGCAGGGCGGTTCGACCAGCCATCTCACGAACGATAAGTGGCGCACGCTCGGCGGTACCCATTGCTGCAACCAGACCATCGTCGAAGTGAAGAAGGAGGCGTAAGCCATGGCTATCGGATTTTGGATGAACAACAAGAACTGCTACGGCTGCAAGACCTGCTCGATCGCCTGCAAAAGCGAGAAGCAGCTGGGCAAAGGCGTCCTGCTGCGCCATGTGACCGCCCTGCGCCAGGACGATCCCCGCGCCTTCGCCTACCTTTCCATGGCATGCAACCACTGCGAGGAGCCGGCTTGTCTGGCGAACTGTCCGGTGGGTGCCTACAGCAAGCTGGAAGACGGCACGGTAATCCAGGACCATTCCGTGTGCATCGGCTGCAAGACCTGCATCTCCGCCTGCCCCTACGGCGCCCCCTCCTACGATGAGGAGACGAGCACCACGTTCAAGTGCGACGGCTGCTACGACCGTCGCCAGCGCGGCGAGCTGCCGGCCTGCGTTGCGGCCTGCCCCGGTGCCAATATCGCGCTGGACGAGATGGACGCGCTCCAGAGTACGTATGAAGCCGACATCGTGTCCGACGAGAAGTCCGGCACCCGTCCGAACTTCGTCATCACCGTGGACGCGAACCTCGCCGAGGAGCCCGACGACCTCGTGGTCGAGGCCCGCACTGCGTAACATTCCAGAGAGGCGTCTATGCTGAGCGTAGGCGCGACAGGCGGCACGAAGCGATCCTCCCTCCAGCTTCGTGCCGCCCTTCTTGTTGGGGAAGGGGGAAAGAGACGTGTTTTCTTTGGCATGGAAGAACATGGTGCGGCGACTGGGGGCAACGGGCATAACGGCCCTCATCACCTTCATCGCCGTGTTCGTGCTCACGACGGCTTTGGTCGTGGCGGTGTCGCTGGAAAAGGGCCTGGAACTTTCGAGGGAGCGCCTTGGGGCCGACATCATGGTGCTTCCCACGGCGGCTGCGGGCAATGCCTCTGAGGTGCTCTTTTGCGCCGAACCGGTCAACGTGTACCTTCCGGCGACCCAGGAAGAGGCGGTGTCCCAAATCGAAGGCGTGGCGGCGGTTACGCCCCAATTCTTCACGCAGACCGTTAACCAGAGCTGCTGCTCGGTTATCGGGGTGACAAGAGTGGTGGGCGTCGACATGACCAGCGATTTTATTCTCAGGCCGTGGATGGCATCGGCGGAATTTGAAGGCGATGGGCTCCCTTCGGACGGCATTCTCCTCGGTGCGGCGGCTCCTCCCATCGAAGGTGGGCAGGCGTCCATTCTCGGCTCGGTGTTCCGGTGCGTCGGCGTGTTGGAGCCCACGGGGACGAGCGTCGATGAGACCATCTTCATGGATATAGGGACCGCCCGCCTCATTGCCGGCGAGAGTCCCTATCTCGAACGTGTTTGGGCGGGGGCGAATCCGGCGGACTCCGTCTCGTGCTTTATGGTGAAGGTGTCGCCAGGCTCAGAGCCGGCAGAGGTGGCAGCCGCCATTGCCGAGCACGTTCCCGGAAGTGCGGCGGTTTGCACGTCGGACCTTGTTTCGGGGGTGACGACCCAGCTGGCCGTATTGGAATCGGTGACCCTGGCCTTCTCCGTCGCCGTTGCCCTGTTGGCGGCCTTGGCCCTGGCGGGACGCTTTACGTCTTTGGCGTCGGCCCGAATGCGGGAGCTCGGATTGCTGCGCACGCTGGGCGTGAGTCGGTTCAAGGTGGCCGCGACGTTTGTGGGGGAGGTGGGGGCGGTTGCCCTGGCGGCCTCGCTGGTGGCTGCGCTGGGCGCCTGCGCGACGGCGTCGGTGATCGTCGGCCGCCTTCATGACGCCTTCGATGTGCCCGGGCTTCTCCTCCCCGGTGAAACCTATGGCTGGGCGATAGCCGGTGCCCTGGTCTTTGCCTTGATTTTGAGTGCCGTTGCGCTGGTGCAGCCGATAATCTCCTTGGCCCGGCGGGATCCCCAGGAGACCCTTGCCCAAGGAGGTATGTGATGGAAAAGTTGATGGAGCTTACCGGGGTTGTCAAGGAGTTCTCGTCCAGCCCCGTTGTGCGCCCGCTGGACGGCCTGGATCTGACGGTGCGCTCCGGCCGCATGGTCGCCGTTACCGGAGTATCGGGCAAGGGCAAGTCGACTCTGCTCAACGTCATGGGCGGTTTGCTGCGTCCGGAGTCCGGGGAGGTGCGGTATCGGGGCATTGACCTGGCGCGGGCGTCGGCGGCGCAGCTCGATGCTGTCCATCGGCGCGGCATTGGGTTCGTATTCCAGACCCCCTATTTGTTGCAGGCGCTGACGGCCTATGAGAATTTGGAGCTTGCCCTGAAGATGACTGGGGAGAAGATAGCCCGTGATCGCATCTTCGCGTTGCTGGAAGAACTCGGCTTGGGGGATCGGGCCCAGCATCTTCCCTCTGCCCTGTCGGCCGGTCAGAAGCGGCGGTTGGTGCTTGGTCGCGCGTTGCTGGCAAGTCACGATCTCCTTCTTGCCGACGAGCCCACGAACGACTTGGACGATACGTGGTCGGCGAAGGTTTTCTCACTTCTTCGGGATTTTTGCGTCGGAGAAGAGCGGTCGGTTGTGCTGGTGACCCACGACCGCACCTACGCGAGCCAGGCTGACGAGGTGTACGTACTGGAGAACGGGATATTGCACGGGGAGGAGGCCACATGATCACGCGAAGAGCATTCGTAGGGTTGGCGGCAGTAGGGGCGATGGGGCTGATGGGCGCAGGGCTGGGAGGCTGCGCTCAGGCTCCGGAGACGTCGACGGATGAGACGCCCGAAGGGGGGTTTGCCAACGCGCCGACGCAAGATGCGGCTCCGGTATCCCAGCCCACGCCCATGGCTGCGTATGAAGGTGCCCTTGGACCGGGCATGGTGTGCGTGACGGAATACGCGACCAACACGGTCGCCGTCGTCGATACGGCTGCGGCGGAGGTTCGCGGGCGCCTTTCTGTGGGGAGAAACCCTGTCTCTGCTGTGACCTGCGGCGATATGTTATTCGTTGGATGCACGGGTGCCGGCGAGGGGACGGCGGTTCCCCTGGCTGCGCCGACGGCCTCGCAGGCGGTGCCGGTGGGCCGCCAGATCTTGGGCCTTTGCCCAGACGAGGAGCGGGGAGTGTTGTACGCGGGTGACTATTTCTCCAACAACCTTTATGTGGTGGATGTCGCCTTGCTATCGCTCGTGGGCACCATCGAGGTGCATGATGAGGGATACAAGGGCCGAACCGATCCGCCCCCTTGTTGCACCATCGAGCCCGGGGCCGGGCGCCGCATCGTTTCAGTAGCCCTTTATCCCGTGGGGGACGTGCTGTACTGTGCGAACTACGGCACCTACGATGTGGCCTGCGTGGATGTGGCCGCCCGGGCCGAAGTCGAGGCTTTCGACGGGGTGGTGGGGCCGCGCCAGATCCTCGTCTCGCCGGACGGCGCCCACCTCATTTTGGCCGGCGTCGGCGGTGAGGGCGAGCAGCAGGTGAGCGACTTGCTCATTCTGGATCGGGCCAGCGGCCGGCGCGTGCGCGAAGTACCCGTGGGGCTTTCCGTGGCTGGGGTGACGCTCGCGCCCGACGGGTCGGCGGCCTGGGCCATCAGCCGCGACGATGGGCAGCTCGTCGCCTTCGAGACGGCCGACTGGACCGAGACGGGCCGGATGGACGTGGGGGTGGGAACCGACAGTCTCGCGCTTTCCGCCGACGGCGCCATGGCCTATGTCGCGAACAGCGTGGGCGGCCTGCTGCGCATCGTCGATCTTGCGACCATGACCGTGACCGCCACCGTGGAAGGACTGGCAAGCCCCAAGGGCATTGCCGTTATTGCTTGAGAAAGGTTCGCTATGAAGAACATTCCGTTGATTACCCAGATCGTTTCGCTGCTGTGCGCCGTCGTGGCGGTGGGGGCCGTGCTGCTGTGGGCGCCGGTATGCGCCGGCTCGCTGGAGCTGGCTAACGGCAACATGGTGCCCATGCGCTGCGCCTACACGGCCAAGGTGACCGTGCTGCTGGCGCTCATTCTGGCTGCGGTGGCCGTGGCGGGCATGGTGACGAAGCATCCGGCCACGCTGGCCCTGGTGCTGCTGTCGGCGGCCATCGTGCTTTTGACCTTCGACACGCCGCTCTCCATCGGCGTGTGCAAGAGCGCCGACATGGCCTGCCGGGCCACGGCCCTGTGGCTCCGCGTGGCCGGCGGCGTCTCCCTGGTGGCGGCTGTGGCCGGCCCCCTGGCCAGCCCCGACCGCAAGCGCGTACGCGAGTAGGGGGGCGCAAGACGAGTTGCGCTTCGCGCCTTGCCGCAAAGCGCCCCGGGCCTTTCGGCTTCGGGGCGCTTTCGCGTTCTAAGGCGCGGGCTCGTTGAGAGAAAGGCTGCTTTCGGGAAAGCGCATCGCCCGGATGGCGGGGATGGCCAGCAGGAGGGTGGCCGCGATGAGGGCGGCGAAGCCCGCGGGGTCGGTGACCACATAGGTGGCGGGGAAGTCGCCGGTGGCCAGCACGGGCGCCGCGAAGTAGACGATATCGAAGGCGGCGTGCAGGGCGATGGTGCCGGGCAGGGTGCCGCCGCAGAACAGGATGGCCGCCAGCACGATGCCGAAGGCGAAGGCCTCGAGGCTTTTCAACAGGAGCGAGGCCACGACGAGGGCCAGGTCGGGTGAGCCCTCGATGCCGATGGGCAGCCCGTGGAAGGCGGCGAAGATGCCGGCCGTGATGAGGATCGTCGCCCGGGGCGTGCAGACGCGC
>OFGH01001662.1_pt1 | contig 14017 bp, 9 predicted proteins | sample 1521721 | NCBI WGS metagenome assembly OFGH01 (sample SAMEA3504132, study PRJEB24116) | mouse gut metagenome | biome: mouse gut; feature: mouse-associated habitat; material: faeces | place: Denmark | collected 2011
CGGCCACCCAGGTGTTCACGGTGGCGGCGTCGCCCTTGATGGCCTCGGCCACCAGTGTGATGGTGTCGGAATATTCGGTGGACTTGGTGGCGGCCTGCTGGCTCACCATGGCGGCCACGCCGGAGGGGGCCCAGGGGCAGGTGACCTTCCAGGTTGCGGACTTCTGGCCGCAGCCTGCCAGCAAGGCTGTGCACATGGCGGCAAGCAGTGCAATGCTAAGAATTCTTCTTTTCATAATCTCGCTCCTTTTCTGTTATGTTTCAGATGCGGTCCAGATTGTTTTCCAACATCTGTATAACGGAAATGTAGCATAAAATCAGGCTTAGTTCAACAGCTTTTAAAAGAAAAGAAACAAAGTTGTCTGGTTATTAGCTTGGATGTAGAAACCTGTCTGTCTGATAATTGTCATTTTGGATATTTCATATAAATCTGCTGCCCTGGTTTTGTGACGCACGCCGGAGGGAAACTGCGGCAAACAGATTTTGAAACATTGCCGCATTCCGCCGTTGAATGCAATTACGAGCGGTTCCGGTCTTATCGGTCAAATAGGAAAAGAACGACCTTGCCCAATCCGAACAACTGACAACAAGACAACAATTTGTTCAGATTGGGCAAGGTCGTTCAAGTTGGTGCAAGCGCCCGGTTTTGATACGGCCCTTCTGGGCCGCGCGCTTTTGCGCCGTAAATTCGGAGCGAAGCGGAGAATTGCGCAGGGTGGGCTTTGCCCGCCCGAGCATCATAATACCGAAGGGTGGAGCGACCAACGGGAGCGGAACCCAAAACAAAAGACCGCCAAAGCGGTCTTTTGTTTTGGTGCCGGTGGGGGGACTCGGACCCCCACGCTGTCGCCAGCGGCGGATTTTGAGTCCGCTACGTCTACCAATTCCATCACACCGGCGGGTGCGGAAAACATTATACACAATATTTCTCCGCTTGGCAAGAGCGAAAATGAAATTCGGTCCTATAATTAGGTCCAAGGCCGGCGTTCATCAGAATGCCAGCCTTGGAAAAGAGGAATATCATACCAAATCCCGCAGTTCGGGGACGATAAACTTGGGGGTGCGGCCGGAGAAGTAGTCGTCGATAGCCTGGGCGCAGGCGATAGAGGAACGGGTGGACGCCTCCTTGGTGGCGCCGCCGATGTGAGGGGCGACCAGTACATTTTCCATATTCAGCAAAGGATTGTTCAAATCGAAGGGCTCCTGCTCCACGGTGTCCAGGCCGGCCCCAGCGATTTTTTTTGCCTCCAGAGCCCGGATGAGGGCGGGCTCGTCCACGATGGCCCCCCGGGCGGTGTTGATGAGGAAGGCAGTCTCCTTCATCAGGTCGAACTCCCGGTCGCTGACCGAGTGGGTGGTCTCTTTTGTGGCGGGGACGTGGAGGGAGACGTAGTCGCTTTCCTTAAAAATAACATCCCGGTCCTCCACCAGCTGGATATACTCGGGAACCTCCCGGGCAAAGGGGTCGTAGGCCAGCACCTTCATGTCGAAGCCATAGGCCGCCTTTTTTGCCACCAGCTTGCCGATGTTGCCGGTCCCGATCAGGCCCAGGGTCTTGCCCTCCAGTTCGGTCTTTTGAATGCCCATCTTGGCGTAGCGGTAGTCCTCCTTGCAGTGGGCCATGACGGCCTTGAAGCGGCGGGAGCAGTAGAGCATGTAAAAGATGGCCAGCTCCGCCACCGAGATGGCGTTGGCCCCGCCGGCGGTGGTGACCAGCACCTTGTTCCGCCGGGCGCCCTCCAGATCCACGCCGTCGTACCCTGCCCCGTGGCGGGCGATGATCTTCAGCTTGGGGGCGGCGTCCAGGATTTTTCCCGTGATCTTGGCGGTGCGGACGATCATGGCGTCGCAGTCCGGGATATCGGCCAGAATGTCTTCTTCGGTAAAGCCCCGGCCGTCCGCGACCTCATAGCCGTGATCCCGGAGGTAGGCGTAGCCCTCGGGCAGGATGGGCTGGGGGAGAAGCACTTTGCGGCTCATATCATACACTCCAGTCATTGAATCAAATATTGAGGATTTATGGACATCATTTTAAAGAGTTCCTCTGAGGAAAAGCCCTGTTTCAGCAGCATGTCCATATATTGCGCCATGCCCTCGTCGGAATAGGGCGCTTTGGGCTGCCCAAAATCTGTAGTCAAAATCACATGACCGCAGCCTACCGCCCGGATCTGGGCCGCAATTTCCTCAATGGGTGTGCGATTGAAATAGGTTGTAAAGAAGCAATGCTCCACAAAAGCTCCCTGGCGTACGGCCTCTTTCTGCTGCTCCACGGTATACTGATCTGCGGGGTTGTCCGCATGGGTCAGCACAATCTGACAGCCGACCCGGGCCGCTTCCGCTACCAATGCCATTCCCTCCCGGGCGGAGAGATGGCCGGTGCCCGCCGTCATACCGCACCGGGCGGAAATCTCAAGTACCTCCACTGCCTGGGGAATCAGCATTCCGTCCTCATCCAGCACAGTCAGCAGATGGGACAAATCAGGCGTTGGGTTTTCCCGGTACTGAAATGCCTGGAATGAGCGGGACTCCACCGTAGGGAACCAGACCATTTTGCCGCCCGCCTGAGCGCAGCGCTCCACTGCCTCCGGATTGACGCCGCCCACGGAACGGTTCAGGACTACGCCGCCCACAATACGCAGCTGTGGAAACTGTTCCTGAAGCAGGCCGGCCCGGGCAGCGGTGTCAAAGTAGTGGCTCTTGAGCGCACAGCCCGCCATCCCGGCGGCAGCCAGCCGCCGTCCCAGCTCGATGTCGCTGCATTTGCGGGGCACAACATCGGGACTGGTGTGAACGTGGAGGTCGTAGACGCCCTTTATCATGTCGTTCATAGGCTTTCCTTCCGCTTATCCGCTTAGTAGGGCAGGAAGATGGGGACCAGAGCCACCACCACCACATATGTAATCAGCAGCATGGGCAGGCCGATTTTGATGAAGTCCACAAATCTGTAGCGGGTCCAGCCCACTGTCATCATGTTCTGGGGGGCGGCGAAGGGGGTGGCGTAGGAGGCGGCGCCGGCCAGGGTGATGGTCATGGCGATGGGGTAAGGACTGACGCCGATCTGCTCCGCGATGGAAATTCCGATGGGCATAAAGAGCATGATGGTGGGGATGTTGGACATGATCTGGGTCAGCAGGGCGGCGGCGAAGAAGATCAGGGTGGTAATCATGAAGGTGCTGGGGTTTTCTCCCAGAACATCCAGAATGGCGTTGGCCGCAGCGGTACCCAGGCCGCTGTTCTTTACGCCGTTGGAGATCGCGGTGAGGGAGCCAACCAGAAGCATACAGTTCCAGTCAATGGCCTTGATGGCGTCCTGAACGCTCATGCACTTGGTTCCCACGATGACCAGAGCGCCTACTACGGCGGCCACATGCATGGGGATGTTCTTGGGGCTGACCGCAATGACAACCAGTACGCACAGCAGAGTGGCTACCGCAATAAAAGCCTTCCGTTTGTCCAGAGGTTTCTTGTCGGTCTTGGCAAATTCGGGGACATAGCCGGTATCCGGGATCAGCTTCCGGCCAATAAAGGTGAAATACAGAGTGCCCAGAATACACACGCCGATGCCGAAGGGGGTGATGCTGAAAAAGCCGAAGGGTTCAATTCCCTGTTCGGCCATCACGCTGTTGGCGGTGGCGTTGGAGCCTACGCCCACCAGGGTGACGAAGCCGCCGAACTGAGCGCCGAAGAGCAGGGCCAGCAGCGCCTTGGAGGGACCAATCCCCGCCGTCAGACACATGGCGGTGACCAGGGGAGCCATTGCCGTCATCACGCCGATGTTGCTGCATACGGAGCTCAGCACGCAGGAGACAACCAGGGTGGCCAGGATGATATTGCGCTCGCTTTTGCCGGTGACCTTGACCATTTTTTCACCGATCATATCGGTAATCCCGGCGTGGAACAGAGAGGAACCAACTACCATCATGCCAGCCAGCAGAACAATTGTCGTACTGTTGTAGCCGGTAAAGATATCGCCCACCTCGATCAGTCCGGTGTAGGCAAAGGCGATGGAGGCTCCGATGGCGGTCACAATAATCGGAATAGGTTCCCAGATAAACAGCGCCACCGTGATGACCAGAATCAGCAGTGCGATTGACATCGGATTCATATTTTTCTCTCCTTTTCTATCGTCTTACCCTCAGGGGCGGTACACGTCGTCAATGATCTCGTAGCCCTTCTCGGCCAGGGCCTTCTCCACCCAGGAGCGGTTGGCGGTGCCGTCCTTGGCGGCGGCCAGCTTTTTCTCGTCGGCGGCCTGGAACTTCTTGGCGTCCTCCAGGATGGTGGCGGCGTCCTGCCGGGGAATCACGATGATGCCGTCGGGATCGGCCAGGATGATGTCCCCGGGGTTGACGCTGATGCCCCCGCAGGAGATGGGCACGTTGATCTCGCCCGGTCCCTCCTTGTAGGGGCCGCCGGGGGTGGTGCCGGTGCAGTAGACAGGGAAGTCCCACTTGCCGATCTCGTCGATGTCGCGGATAGGGCCGTCCAAGATAATGCCCGCGATCTTCTTGGTGTACCGCAGGTAGGCCATCATCACCTCACCCATGAGGGCACGGGTGTTGTCCTCCTCGTTGGAGACCACCAGCACGTCTCCCTCGCCGCACAGATTCAGGGCGGCGTGGAGGGTCAGGTTGTCTCCGGCCCGGCCCTTCACCGTGTAGGCGGGGCCCACCATCATCTGTTCCTTGGGGCTGCTTACCAGGTGGATGCGGGGATTCATGGCGCAGCTGCGGTTCATTACATCGGCGGTGTTGGAGGCGGGGATAGTCTTAAACTGGGCCATGATCTCGGGGTCGGGCATCTCGCGCTTGAGATAGATTCTCTTTCCGACGGACATTGGGAACTCCTCCTCAAATTTCGTTTGTCTCGCTTGAAAAGCCTTGCGCTTTTGGTGTTTTCATAGTAATATAAAACAATCCAAAAGTAAAACAGTGAATATTTGAGTTTTCAACAAAGAATATTTGTGGAGGCAATTGGATGGACCTCATCAGCCTGTACTACTTCTCCGAGCTGGCCAAAGATCTGCACATGACCCGCACGGCCAACCGGCTCTTTATCTCTCAGCAGACTTTAAGCAACCACATCCAGCGGCTGGAGGACTACTATGGTGCCAGGCTGCTCCACCGCAAACCCGCGCTCTCCCTCACCACCGCGGGGGAGTTTGTGCTGGGCTTCGCCGACGTCATCAACAAGGAAGAGGTAAACCTGAAGGACATCCTGTCCGATATCGCCCGGCAGGAGCGGGGCGTGCTCCGTTTCGGGGCCAGCGCGTTGCGGCTGAATATGTGCCTGCCTGCAATCCTGCCCGAGTTTTCGGCCCGCTATCCCAACGTGGAGCTGCGGATTACCGACACGGTCACCGCCCGGCTGGAGCCTCTGGTGCTGGACGGCACGCTGGACTTCGCCGTCACCCTCAACGGAGAGGAGCACCCAAAGCTGGTCAGCCACCAGCTGATGGATGACCAGGTTTACCTCTGTGTGGCCGACTCCCTGCTGCAAAGCTGCTGCGGGGAAGCGGCCCAGGCCTTGAAGGAGAAAGCGATTCACGGGGCGGATGTAAAGGACTTTGCCGAGCTGCCCTTCTGCATTTTTCATAACCGCATGGGCCGGCAAATCAATCAGTGCTTTGAGGCTGCCAATATTGCTCCTCGGACTTACATTACCAGCACCTATACCCAGGTGGGGACCACCGTATGCTTTCAGCGGCTGGCCGCCTGCTTTATCTCCCAAATGAGCCTGGTCAGCCAGCAGAAGGATATTCCGGAGGACATCAATATCTTCCCCCTGCACTACAAAGGACAGCCCCTGACCCAGAGGCTGTCCCTGATTCGTATGAAAGACCGATATCTGTCCCATTACTCGAAATTCTTTCTGGAGCAGCTGTTCCAATATTTTGACGATGTGGAACGTGTTCATATGGAGCGGATCGGAGCCGGCAGCACAGACGAGCGTCAGCACGGCGCGCAGACATGCCTGCCTGAACAATTGAAATAGCTCCCCTATAACCGTTCAGCAGACCGTCTCGGCCACCGGGAAGGTCACCGTGGCGGTGAACAGGTCGGCCTGGGTGGAAATGGTCAGCTCCCCGCCGCAGGCCCTGGTAAAGGACTCGGCGATGGACAGCCCCAGGCCGGAGCCGCCGTCGGTGCGGCTCTCGTCCCCTCGGACGAACCGGGCGGTGTAGTCCGCGCCGGGTCTCAGCTCGGCGGCGGAGGTATTCCGCACGCTGGCCGCGGCGGTCCCGTTCTCCACGGTCAGGTCCAGGTAGACCCGGGAGCCGGGCAAGGAGTATTTCAGGGCGTTGCCAATGAGGTTCTGGAACACCCGGTACATCCGGTCGCTGTCGGCGGTGATGGGTACTTCCCCCTCGGAAATGGAGGCGCGGAGGGTGAGTCCGCTGTTTTCAATGGACTGGGCCATGTCGGCCAGGGTCTGACGCAATAACCGGGCGTAATCAAGCCTCTCCAATTTAACAGGGAGTTGTCCCGAGGCCGCCTTGCTCACCTCGAACACGTCCTGGACCATGGACTTGAGCCGCTGAGCCTTCTCCCCCATAATTTTGACATACTCGCTGGCCGGCGGCTCCAGCGGCTCCTGGGAGAGCAGCTCGGTGTAGCTGATGATGGAGGTCAGGGGCGTTTTCAGGTCGTGGGATACGTTGGTGACAAGCTCCACCTTCATCCGCTCGCTGTGGGTGCGCTCCTCCACCGCCTGGTGCAGGCCCTGACGGATGTGGTTCAAGTCGTCGGCCAGACCGGCCAGGTCGCTGTCCTCCTGTAAGGTGAGTTCCCCTTCCAGCCTGCCTGCCCGAATGGCCGCGGCCTGGTCGGCCACCGCGCCGAAGTCGATCCACAGCTTCCGCTGGCGCCAAAAGCACCAGACATACACAGACAAAGCCAGCAGCCAGGGCAGGCCCAGCAGATTCCAGATGGCCCAGGTGGGCAGGTACGCCTCCACGGTCTGGAGCACCAGGAGGGCCAGCACCTCCAGCCACAGCAGCGCCACCGCCAGCCCCAGCCAGCCGTTCATCCGGCTCAGCCGCTTCTGCAGGGGGTACTTGAGCTCGTGAACGGCCAGCATTCCGAATACACCCTGTTTCCAGGGGCGCTTATTATACCGCCAGTCATTGAAAATCAGCAGGTACAGCCCCCAGAACACCGCCAGCAGATTCAGGGAGTGGTCCGCCAGCTCCCCCAGATATTCCCGCAGCAGCCAGCCGCCGTTCTCGCTGAGGATGGTCACCGCCGTGCCGATGCTGGCGGTCTGCTCCACAAAGGGAATATTGTAGCTGTCATAAAAACCATTCTCCGTCAGCCACTCCTCATAGCTGATCCCATTCTGCTCCAGCTCCACCATGATGTCGCCGTTGAGATAGACGTCTCCAGGGATGGCCTCAGCCACCGGCGTATCGCCGTAGGCATAGATCAGTTCCTGCCAGATATCCCCCAGGTACTCCGGGCGGGGCATGCAGAAGAACACCAGCAGCACAGCAGCCAATACCTTGACCTCAAACCAGACCTTGCCCGTCCCCCGGGCCAGGGCCATGTCCGCCCGCTGCTTATCTTTCCGCAGCAGGAGGTACACCAGGAACAGTCCCACACCCACGCCCGTGCGGACGGCGTGCCCCATGATGTCCTCCCGGTAAGCGGCTAGATTCCGTTTTAGATAATACAGCTCGTTGTATTCCTCCGGCCCGGAGTTTCCATAGTTGCCTTTGATGAAAATCTGCGGGCTGTTGATAATCGCCATGGTCACCTTCACCTTGCTCCCCGCCTCGTCCACGGTGAAGTTCTTATAGCCGGGGACGTACCACTGATAGCTGTCCTCTTGAGGCTCAAAGCGGTAGTAGCCGCCGCCGTAGATGTTCAGCTCCTCTCCGTCCAGCCATGCGCGTACCTTCTCTCCATCAAATTGCAGGAGGAAACCATAACCCTCGGGCAGCTGGGCCGCTGTGGTAGAGGCGGTCAGCGTGTCGCTGTTGCTGTAAAGGGCTTCTCCTTCCTTCGCCACGGTGTAGAGGATGTTTTTATCCTCCTTCATTTTCTCATGGATGCCTTTGGCCCACCGCTCCGCGCCAGTGGAGGGTATCGGGCCGTTTCCGTCGTCCCCGCTGTAGCTGTAATAGCCGTAGGCCCAGCCCCCGGCCCCCATGGTAATGAGCCGCTCCAGCCGGGAGGAGACGAAGTTTTTAAACTCCCGGGTCCTGCGCCAGTCGTTCTTGAAGCTGTCATAGACCCAGGCGCGGCTGTTGGAGGAGGTCATCGCCGTGCCGAAGAACAGCGCCCCCTCCAGAAGCAGAGAGACCCCCAGCAGGAAGGCCAGAAAGCCAATGATTGATTTACTTTTTTTCCATTTTGTATCCAATGCCCCACACCACCTTCAAATAGTCTGGCTCACGAGGATTGAGCTCAATTTTCTCCCGGATGCGCCGGATGTGGACCATCACCGTGCCCTCGGAGGACCAGGCCTCCTCTCCCCACACCCGGCGGTAAATTTCCTCCGCGGGGAACACCCGGCCCAGGTTGCGCATGAGCAGGTCCACAATGCCCGTTTCGATGTTGGTCAGCTTCACCGGTTCGCCGTCGGCGGTGAGCACACGGGTGGCCGGATCGTAGGCCAGCCGCCCGCTGGTGACGGTCCCGTCAGGGGCGGCGTTCACGTCCCCCAGGCTGGTGTACCGGCGAAGCTGGCTGCGTACACGGGCCGTCAGCTCCTGCATGCTGAAGGGCTTGGTGACGTAGTCGTCCGCCCCCATGCTCAGGCCCAGCACCTTGTCGCTCTCCTCGCTCTTGGCGGACAGCACGATCACCGGCAGGTTGCGCCGCTCCCGGATGCGCAGCACGGCGGACAGCCCGTCCAGCCTGGGCATCATCACGTCCATGAGGATCAGCCGCAGGTCGGGGTCCAGCGCCTTGTCCAGCGCCTCCATGCCGTCGTAGGCCCGAAGGACCCGCCAGCCCTCCTTCTCCAGGGCGGCGGCGATGGCCCCTACGATCTCACGGTCGTCGTCCACTACCAGTATGGTCTCTTGGCTCATTGGGTTTGCTCCTTCCTCGTTCGCTGTGGTCAGAATAGCAGAAACTTCTTACAAAACAAGAGAGATATCTCTTACGGATTTCTTACATTTTACGCCTCGCGGGCGGGAAGCGCAAGAGGACCGGGCGAAAGGGCCCGCCAAGGGGCGTTTTTGCAAGCCGGGGCGGAAAATTATGCAGAACGTCAAAATCAAGCCTTAATCTTTGTTGAATAAAACGAACAAAAATCCTTGACAAGATTACAGTAGTGTGGTAAATTATAGACAGAACAAGGAAGGGTGAGTCCAATGTACAGGTAAACACCCCAGCAACTGAAACCGGCTGTCCGGTCAAAATATTCTGTAGTAAAACAGTGTCGGCCTTGAGAGGGAGCTAAGGAGAAATTACCAGAGTACCTGAAGAAAGCCAGAGCGTTTCCGAAGTCACGACCGGGAAGGACAGAAGGTTTCAGTCAGCGCAAGGCGGCAGACTCAAGCGGCAAGCAGGAAGGCGATTCGACCAAAGGGCCTCACATATGAGGAGTCAGGCCGTAATAACGGCAACGAAAAGGATGGTCGTGGAAGAACCGGAGGGTTGTCGAAGGGAATGCGGCTGGAGCGTATCCAATAGAAACGGAGGTAGCCATATGATGTTAGATAATAAGACAGAACAGAAATGACCCTTGACTGTAACGGATTACGAAACGGACAGTCAAGGGTCATTTCTTTTTGCCCGCGGCCGGCGAAGGCCGTATTTTCTTTTGTTCAAATATTAGCAATCTAGTTATTGGAGTGCTAATATTTACAAATCGGACATATTGTTTGCAAGAATTGTTCATAAGTGGGTACTATACTAAAGTCAAATTTAAGGAGGACCACAAAGAGGTCCGAAAGGAGTTTTGACTTATGTATATGATCCCTTACACCAACCGCAATTCCTCCAGTTTGATGGATCTGTTCGATGAATTTGAGCGCAGCGTTTTTGGCGAGAGCGGCCGGCGCCTGCCCGCCTTTTCCACCGACATCCGGGACGAGGGCGACCACTATATGCTGGAGGCCGAGCTGCCCGGCTTCCGGAAGGAGGACATCGACCTGGACGTGAAGGACGGCTATCTGACCATCTCTGCCTCCCGCCAGGAGGCCAATGAGACCAAGCGGGACAACTACCTGTGTCGGGAGCGCCGCAGCGGCAGCTTCAGCCGCTCCTTCAATCTGGACGGCATTCAGGAGGAGGGCATTACCGCCTTCTACCACAACGGCGTGCTGGAGCTGACTCTGCCCAAGCGGCAGGAGGTCCTGCCCCAGAGCAGAAAGATCGCCATTCAGGAATGAAATTCTGAACAGGGCGGGCCGATTGGCCCGCTTTTTTTGGCCCAGAATTAGCACTCCAAATTTAGAGTGCTAAAAATTCATAGATTGTTCATGAATTTTTTTGCGGGCCGGCTTATACTTCAATCAGACCGCAGATGATTCCTGAAAGGAGTGCTTTTTTATGAACATGAATCAGTTTACCCAAAAATCTCTGGCTGCCATCCAGGGGGCCCAGGATATCGCCGTGGAGCACGGCAACCAGCAGATTGAGCAGCCCCACCTGCTGCTAGCCCTGACAGGGGACAACCAGGGCTTCATCCCCCAGCTCCTCACCGCCATGGGATCTACTGTTCCCAGCCTCGAGGCGGCGGTGAAGGCAGAAGTTGAGAAGCTGCCCAAGGTGTCTGGCGCGGGCCGTGAGGCGGGCAAGGTTTACGTCTCCCAGGATGTGGACAAGGCCCTTCAGGCCGCCGAGCGGGAGGCCCGGGCCATGAAGGACGAGTACATCTCGGTGGAGCACATCCTTCTGGGCCTGCTGGCCCACCCCAACAGCGCCTTGAAGGAGCTGTTCCGCACCTACGGCCTGACCAAGGAGGGGGTGCTTCAGGCGCTGGCCGCCGTCCGGGAGCTGCTGGGCGAGGGGAAGCTGCCCAACGTGCCGGATAATCAGGCTCATTATTACATGGGAATTGCCAGCCGCATGCTGGGCGATGAGAACAGGGCGGCGGAGTACTTTGTCCTTGCGGCGTCAGGCCCGCAGGAGCCGGAGAGGGTGCTTTATTATAACGACCAGCCCTCGGATTTCATTTTCTATCAGGGGCTGGCAAACGAGGAACTGGGCCGGAGCGGTGCGGCAAAGAAAGCCTACCATCAGCTTACCATTTTCGGGGAAAAGCATCTGTTCGACGAGGTATCATACGATTTCTTTGCGGTGTCGCTGCCGGAAATCGAGGTTTACCAGGACGATATTACCCTGCGCAATATACAGTACTGCAACTATTTAAGGGCCTTGGGGGCAATCGGTCTTGGGGAGAAAGAAAAGGCAAAAGAACTGTTGGAAGAAATCCTGAAAAAACAGGCCGACCATCAGGGCGCGCTTTCACACAGAGAAATGACACGCTGAGAGGAAAGGACGCGCGGACATTGGCGTAAAGCATATGCGTGGCGCCGCGGCATGACCGCGGACACCACGGGAGAGGGTAAGGAAAAGAGAATGTTTTATTCATTAGAGGGTATCTGGCAGGCAGGTCTTGACGGAGGAATCAGCGGGGAAATGAGGCTGCCCGGCACACTGGACGAAAACGGCCTTGGCCATAAGGACGCGGGTGCCAATCAGTGGCACCCGGAGGCGGCAATCGGAAATGCCGGGGAGGGCTTTGACTCTGACGGCCCTATTGCCACCAGATTTACAAGAAAGCATACCTATGAGGGGGAGGCAAGGCTGACCAGAAGGATTGATTTTCATCCGCCGGAGGGGAAGCGGGTTTTTCTGGAAGCGGAGAGGGCAAGGTGTTTAAGGCTTTTAGTGGACGGAAAGGAAGTGCCGGATTTTGTGCCGCCTTCCATCACAACGCCCCATGTGTTCGAGGTAACGGGGCTGCTTGACGGAGACAACGCCCTGACGCTGCTTTCGGATAACAGCTATCCGGGACTGCCTCACGACGCGATCGTTTATTCCTCGGCCGCCACGGACGAGACACAGACCAACTGGAACGGCGTTTTGGGCTATCTGCGCCTTCGGGTGGAGGAGCCGGTGTTTCTTTCGGCGGTGCGGGCTTATCCCAAAGGGGCGGGGCTGACAATCCGTGCGGAGATTGCGGCGGCGGAGCCTTACAGCGGAACGCTGCGCGTCACCTCCGGGGCTTTAAAGGAAGCGGTTTCCGCGGAGATAAGCGTACCCGCGGGAAAAAGCACAGTGGAAATAAAGGACATTCCGCTGGCGGAAGATGTGCGGCGGTGGGACGAGTACGAGGGGTACCTTTACGAGCTTACGGCAGGGCTTTCCGGCTTTTCGGAGAAAAAGATTACCTTTGGCGTGCGGGATTTCGGCGATAACGGAAAAGGGCGGCTTGCCGTCAACGGAAGAACTTTTTTCCTGCGCAGCGAGGCAAACTGCGGGGAATTTCCCGAGACAGGTTATCCTCCCATGGAGGTGTCGGAATGGACGAAGATTCTGGAAACCTACAAATCTTACGGCATTAACTGTATGCGTTTCCATTCCCACTGTCCTCCGGAGGCTGCCTTTCTGGCGGCAGACAGGTTGGGGATGCTGATGCAGCCGGAATTGTCCCACTGGAATCCGAGGGACGCTTTTGAGACGGAGGAAAGCGTTGCGTATTACCAGACAGAACTGGAGCAGACCATTCTCATGCTGGCGAACCATCCCTCGTTCGTGATGCTTACTCTTGGAAATGAACTGTGTACCGGAAAAACCGGACATGAGCGCATGAGCTTTCTGATGGATAAGGCAAGGGCGCTTGACGATACCCGTCTTTACGCCAACGGCTCCAACGTCCATTACGGAACTGTGGGCTGTGACGGCGACAGCGATTTTTATACTTCCCAGTCCTATTTCAGGGAGCCGCTTCGGGGAATTTTCGCGGGAATGCCGGATTTGATGGAGCGGGAGGAAAAACGCGTCAGACAGGAGAGACAGGAGCAGACGCCGGACGGGCAGGAAAAGTCGGAGCAAAAAGCGGATGAAGCAGATACCGACGGTGCGGATATGCCGAAAGCCATCCGGATTAAGGGCTATATCAATAACCAGTATCCCAATGCGCGAACCAATTACGACGCTTCCATGGAAAGCCTGCGAAAAGATTTCAAAAAGCCGGTTTTCAGCTTCGAGGTGGGGCAGTTCGAGGTTCTTCCCTATTTCGAGGAACTTGAAGATTTTCACGGGATTTCAGACCCGGCCAATTACCGTCTGATTCGGGAGAAGGCGGACAAACTGGGACTTTTACCGGAGTGGAACCGGTATGTGGAGGCCACGGGGGAGCTGTCCCGGATTGGTTACCGTGAGGAAATCGAAGCGGCCATGCGGACGAAGGAACTGTCGGGCATTTCCCTTCTGGGATTACAGGATTTCCCCGGACAGGGAACCGCTCTGGTGGGGATGCTGGACTCCCACTTAAAACCGAAGCCCTTTGCTTTCGCAAAGCCGGAGGCGTTCCGGGCCTTTTTCCGAGACACGCTGCCGCTGGCGCTTCTTGAAAAGTATACCTATGAAGCGGGAGAGGTATTGCAGGCCGACATTCAGGTGGCGAATTTCGGGAAAAAGAATCTCTGCGGGGAAATAGGGTACGCGCTGAAAGGAAAGGACATTATAATAGAAGGAACTCTGCCAAAGGCAAGCTGCCCGGCGGGAGAGAATACCATGGCCGGCAGGCTGGAAATTCCTTTGCAGAGCATAGAAAAGGCGGTTAGGCTGGATTTGACTGTCAGCGTAGGCGGCAGTGAGATTTCCAATACCTATCCCGTGTGGGTTTATCCGAAGACGGAGCCGGTGTGCCCGGACGACGTGTACGAGACCAGATGCTTTGACGAAAAGGCAAGGGAGGTTCTGGCGGCGGGGGGCAAGGTGTATCTGTCGCCGGATTCCACCCCGGAAGCTCTGCCAAAGTCCATTCAGGCGCAGTTTACCACGGATTTCTGGTCTGTGGGTTCTTTCCCGCTGCAGGAGGGCGGCATGGGA
>OFGH01001670.1_pt1 | contig 13959 bp, 13 predicted proteins | sample 1521721 | NCBI WGS metagenome assembly OFGH01 (sample SAMEA3504132, study PRJEB24116) | mouse gut metagenome | biome: mouse gut; feature: mouse-associated habitat; material: faeces | place: Denmark | collected 2011
TTGCCCTGGGCAATGCCCCACGCCGCTGCCATAACTGTGGGCGGTATTTCTTGTTGACAAAAGGGTACGATACCTGCTACTGCAACAACATTGCTCCCGGCGAAACCACGCGCACCTGCCGGAAGGTGGGAGCGCACCGCAAAGAGATGCGAGGAAAAGCGAACCGCAGTCCGGCTCAGATAGAATATGATCGGACCTATAACCGTTTGAAGGTTCGGAAGCAGAGAAAGAAGATCAGCACCAGCGAGTGGAACGCCGCTGTGGCAAAGGCGCAGGAGTTGGTGGCGCAATCTGAGCGTGGGGAACTGACGGATGAGGAACTGAAGCGGAAATTGGACGAGTTATGAGATGACAGACCTTATCTTTGCAGACACAGGTGCAAATCATCAGCTATTGCCTGGCCGGATAGAGGCAGCCGATAGGTATATTTGTCCACGGCATACAGGAACGACGGCAGTTTCATAGAGAAGCTGCCGCCGCCAAGTTTATTTTCCGGAAATCAAATCTCTATATCGATACGGTGTCTCATAGGACGCGCTGGTCTGTCTGCTTTCCTCCCAATAGTAGATTCCACTGGAAAGGGAGTATTCGTTCCAACATGCATACACCGGACCAGTAGCCCCATCTGCACGGAATTATAGCCCCACCGAGCCGGAACTGCCCGCCAATCAAATCCCGGTATCTTTTCCGCATCAAGCAGGGGAGGCAGGCAGCACAGCAATGCGCCGTGCTGTCCGCCCCCATATTTTACCACTTCTTTATCCCGATTTATTTTGATTCAATAAAAACAGAAATCCTGTGCATCAGCGCGGCAAACTGAGCACGAGTGACAGAAGACAGCGGATCCATGCGATTTTCGCCAATTCCTCTGAAAATTCCGTAGTGGTAGAGAATCTGGAACGCCTCCCTGCCAGCATCGGTCATTTGCTCGGCATCCGCGAAGGTGATTCCGGAGACGTCTACATTGGTATCCACCCCCATGCTCCGCAGGAACTTCACAAGCATGATAGCCATGCCATCGCGCGACAACTCAGCGGTCCCGGTAAAGGAGCTGTAGTCTGGCAGAATGCCGGACTGCTTAGCCCAAATCGCCGCATTTGTGTACCACTGTCCGGGCGTGACGTCGTCATAGGATACGCCATCAAACTGTGTCAGATCAATCTTGAGAAGACGAGCCAATACGGTGACGATGGTGGCCTGGGAAATCGCTTCGTTCGGCGCAAAGGTGGTTTCAGTCACTCCGACCATAATCTCGTTTTCCTTCGCCCACTTTACATCATCGTAGAACCAGTTCTGCTCCAACACATCGGAGTAAAGCCCCTTGGGCACCTCGGGGACAGGAGTCGGTGTCTCATCCTTTTTGCTGTCATCTGTTGAGGGCTTTGTGTTGCCTGGATTCTTATTCCCAGAACTGGATGAGCCGCCGGAGCTTCCCGGATTGGAAGGCCTGGGATTGTTCGTTCCGGGGTTAGACGGGCCGGGATTGCTCGGCTTAGAGGAGACTCCCTCAATGACATAGTTCTGGGCAGCGCGTTTCAGAGTACCGTCATCCTTGTCTCCTTCGCGGAACTCCGCAGCGATAGTGTGTGTCTTGCCACTGCCATCGTCATTGCCGTCAAGGGTTTCGCCGTAAATCGTGATAACGGTGCTTCCACTCTCGGCCTGGTAATCAACGCCCTTTGTGAGTTTGCGGCCATCCAGCCACAGGTCGATAAAGTCGCCCAGCTCACCCTCCGTCTTGAATGTCTGCGTCTTGTATCCGTTCAAAACGAAGTGGTAGCCGCCTTGGTCTTCTCCGATATGTTCCGTGACGTCATAACCGGAGTCAGTCGCTGTATAGACGTTCGTATCAGTGTTTTCGACGATTTTCAGCGTGAATTCTTTCTCGTCATAGAGCGTGGGGTCATTGTTGTATGTGGCTCGTACCGTGAAGGTAAATTCGCCGGCTGCCTGGGGAACGCCGTAGACCTCGCCGTTCGGCTTCACAATCATGCCGCCCGGCAATGCGCCAGCAACCAGTTCAAACTTGATGGCATCGGACGCATACATATTGTTGGTTTGGATTACGCTGGAATATGGCACGTACTTGACGCCATCCACTAGGGTGGTTGTAGTAATCTTCGGTACGCCTGCGGTTCCTGTCAGCTTGATTCTTACCTCTTCTTTGGTGCCAGTGGAGCCGATAATCAAAGTACCACTGATAGTGCCAGCCCCATCTGGAAGCAGCCGAACCTTTGCCACGTTTTTCAACTCGCCCTCAGAAACATCGTTGCTGTTATCCGTCATTTTATGTTCAGTCGTATCGAATGCAGCCAAGGACGTGCTTTGAGCATCCTCTCGAACCGTCCAGTAATCATCCAGCTTGATGCTTTGGGCGTTTTCGAGCTTCACATAAAGTTCTGTAAGTTCGGCATCGCCGATATTGGCAAAGAACACATCGTGATGGTTTCCATGAGCGTCGTCCAGAAACACTTCGCGGATAGGCGTCCCGTCAGTGTCGCAGTGACTGGGATCTGCGTTGGTCGCTCCATTCACAAAGAGTTTGGCCCCACCACTCTGTTTCGTCAGGAATGTGACCCAGTAGTTCTTCAGGTGGGTCCCATTCTCCGCTGCTGCGGAGTAGTGGATGGCATCTCCAGACTTGAAAGAAATTGAGGACTTTCCGGATTCCTGCTTCACTGTACTCTCGTTGTCGTGGCCGAGGTGTACATCTACCTTGTTGCCCTGATAGAAAACGGGGTAGATAGTTGTTCCGTCAGGAATTGCAGAAGTTCCATCCAGGAGGAAGACCGTCTGATAGCCATTGTAGTAGTAACTGTCATTTCCGTACGGCATTACGTAGTAGTTATATTGAGATTTCCCTTCCAATTTATAGGCTGTTCTCATTCGGAAATAGGTATCAGCGGACAGCGGCCCGGGGGCATCGGGCAATTTTGTATCCTCCACGGCCTTTACAGTTACGCTTAGAACTTTATCATTTTTCGTGAAGACGGTAAAGGTTACCCCTTGGCTGAAGTCAGCCTTGTACCCGCCGTCTTGTTCCGCGTCAGAAAAGAGTTCACTCGTGATATCCTTTGCTCCTGCCGCCCCCGCCTCGGCTTTGGTTTTGAAGATGCCAACGTAAGACGCATCAACGAATTCTATTCCATTTTCCCCGCCTGTATCTTCAGGATCAGGACTGACGAGCCACAGATTAAAATAGTAGCTTCCATTTGCCAAATACCCGCTCCCCATGGTGTACAGGTAGGTGTTGCTCCCATCATAGCGCTGGTGGTTTGATACTCTCGGGCGATATGTTTGATACTGGCTTTCCGCCTCCGCATATAGACCAGAGCCTGGCTGCAACCGAAAGCTGCCCAAATACATATAGAGGCCAAAGGGCAATATCTGAGCGACCTCATCACCGCGATAGAGCACCACCGTAAATTCAGGAAGATTCCGCCAGTTAGAGTAATCGGCCAAATGAGCATCTGTCCCGGTTGTCTTCCAAATGTTGGTGACTTCGATTCCGGCGCTTGGCAGGGTCTCAACTGATCTGTAGTAGCCCTCATATACAACCACCCTCAGACTGTTATGGTCGGGGAACTGGCTGTTCAACCCCATACTGATACGAGCGGAGCCTTCCGTCCACTTGCCCTCTCCAATATTAAGCTGATACCTTTGCTTTCCATCGGCATCTCCACTGCAGTACTGGTCATACACCTCAAGGGCCTCACCGGCCTCTGTGAAGGCGCTGAATGTTAGCACATCGCTTAGCGGACACACCTTGACTTCAACAATATATCTGATGTTATTTTTGTCCAACTGGTCGTCCGATCCAACAATCAACTCAAGATTTGACCACGAAGACCCGCTGTATTCAGGCGTCAAATCAAGTTTTGTGGTTTTGTCAGCGATGGTAAAATCGTCATTTGAGTAGCCTTTGGCCCATACTACCGCAGACCCGTCGCTGACGGTTTGTCCTTTCAAGACGACATCCACACCGACCTCCTTCAACTCAGCCGGAAGGTACTTCGTCAAGTCGACATTCAACTCTACTTCCTTCAATGGAAGCAGCGATGCAGGCATAATGCCGTATTCAGGGTCATTTACAAAAATCTTGTGCTCGGGATAGGCTGGTACATATTCGCCGCTGATTTCAAGACTGAGGTGCTCTGGAACCCCACCCATGCAGGCTACATAGAACGTGTGACCGCCGACAACTACACTGTCGTTTTCATCCATAAACCATTCAGTTGTTGTCTGGCCCTGATATGTGAACTGTACTTCATAGGGGAAAAATGGGGCCTCTTCATACAGTTCAATCGTGTAGCTGCCATCCTCCGCAAAGAGCGCGTACGGTGTTTCACCCTGCTCCGCCTTTTCAACATCGTAGCCGACCTCTATATCCATGTACGATGTGTTGAAAATCACGGAATCGTTGGAGATTGTATACGAATCATTGCCTATCATTTCGGGGTCGGTAATGGGGGCGGCAGTTTCCCCATCTGCTGGGACATTTTCCTGCTGAGACTCATCCTCCTCAGACGGTATATCTGCCGGTGGACTCACCTCAGCCTCTTCCGACGGTGTGTCTACCGGAGAACTTACCTCATCCTCCGGCGGTGCGCCGCCCTCGTCCGTCTCTGTTGCAAAGGCGGCGCCTGGTAGCGTGGAGAGCAGCATCACAACCGTCAAGAGTGCTGCTATCCATTTGTTTGGTTTTCGCATTAAACTTACTCCCTTCTTTTATTTTGCGAGAGCATACAGCTCTTGCAAGGAATAAATGCGGCATTGCCGCAGATTCCCCCTCATGTCATCGAAAAGAAGCCTGCCATCTGGTGTAATATCGCACAAATTGGGCAACCTTGCAAGGATCTCCAGATTGTCATTGAGCAGCAACCCGTAGCGACCTCCCTGTGTGGTCATGTATTCCGTGATAATATACTCCCCAACTTGCGTAACATAGGTGAGATAGGCATCGCTCTCCAGTGAACCGACCTCCTCCCCTGTTGCCTTATCGTACACAGCGGGAGTCCCGTGCAGGGGGCGCTCAATACGGAATTTATCTGTTTCAAACTCCTCATAGAGGCTTCTATTCGGCACCTCGCCCTGTTCTTCCGATATCAGCACTCCATCTACAGCCGAATATGTACGTACGGTGCCATCATTGTAAATGACCTCCAAACAGCTTCCATCATCATTTTTCCGGTACTGCTGGTCATATACCTCCTCGGAGTCGGGAATGGATGTCTCTTCAAGAATTTCACCATCCAGAGAGTAAAGCCTGAATTGGTCGAATTTGAACAGCATCACAGTAGATTCATCTCCGCTCAGCCGTGCTTCAAGGTGGGGGTAGCCTCTTTCGTATGAGAATAGCTGGGCATCAGCGTGCATTTCAAGCCGCAGGACGTGCAAATATGGGCTGTCTGAGCTCGCGACGACTGCGATTTCGCCTACAACCTTTGCAAAATCGCAGTTCCCATCCAGGGTATGGCTTTCAAGAAGCACCGCCTCGGAATCGAAGAAGGAATAGGACCCGCCCGGACATGCGGTAATCACATATGGTTTGCTGAGTTCATAGCCAATGATGTCCGAATCAGCGTAAGCCACTTCCTCCTGCTCTCCGGTGACTGGGTGTATCCGGACTAGAATGTTCTCGGATGAGATGTAAATCCCCTCCGAGGTTGTTTTTGCATGGAACGCTGCCTTTGAGGACGAGAAGCCACCCGTCTGTATTTGTTCTTGTGTGTCAATTATGGCAAATATGGATTGTCCATCACCATTTGCGGAAAAGGCGAAGTATTCCTCGTAAAAACCGCCCTCAAAGCGCTTAAAATCTGAGGATGGGAAAATGGACATATCCTCTCCATCGTCTCTCAGGTCATAAATCATCAGAGCGCCGTCCTTGAAGCTGACAGCGAGCATGGTTCCGTCCGCATTTAGCGCGAACAGGTCACTTTCCGGGTCAATAAAGACATCATTTGGAGCGACCTTTTGACGCTGATTTTGGAATGTGACAACCTTGAGTACTGTGCCGGTCGCTACATCGTAAAGTGTCGCGAGGTTTTCATCTCTGTCAACTGTGACCGCTCTGAGTCCGTCTTCGGACACCACTATCTCCGTTGACGGCGCACCGGTCCAAAGCTCTGCGCTGGAGGAGATGCTGTAGGCGCGTAATGCATCAATGCCTGCATACAGAATAGTATCCTCATCAACAAAGGCCAGGTCCGCCCAGGCGGATGGCTCCGCAGGAAGCTCCGCGAGTCGTTCCCCGCTGATGGGATCAAATATAAACAGCGTCCCGCTTACCATTGCCGCAAGGCGGGTTCCATTGGGTGACATCTCAACTTTAAGAGGTTCGCTAGGCAATTCCAGCAGCAGATGAGATTTGAACCCATCGGAAAGGTCGTAGACGCCCAGCGCATCCGTCAGCGCCTTCTGCGATTGGGCATCATAGGGAGAGTCAAGAGCTAGCGCATTTAGGGCAGAACTGATCGCAGTTCGGACATCACCTTTTTGGTAGGCAGCTTCGGATGCCGTTACCTCCGCTAAAGCCTGCTTCGCATTTCGTTCTGCCACTTCTGCTGCCCGTGCTTCCTCTTCCGCCAACCGTGCAATTTCTGCTGCCTCCGCTTGCTCTTGCTCCATCTGACGCAGGCCAGCAAAAGTACAGATGCCTCCCGTCAAAAAGGCCACCGCTAACAAAACTGATGCAATCTTGACTTGGCGCTTGTGACGGATGGTGCGGGGATCATTGTCATGGAGGCGCTTGAAGGCATCCAGCATCTCTTGAGCTGTCTGGTAACGCTGGTCCGGGTCCGGGGCCATGGCCTTTTGGATAATGGCGGCAACTGCCGGGCTGACACTGGGGATCTGGATGGGCGCCCCCTGCCGCGCGTCCGGGTCAGGACGGATACCGGAGAACAGATGATAGAGCGTAGCACCCAAGCTGTAGATATCCGATCGGACATCCAGCAGCACCGTCTTCTTGGGACCGCCGCCGGTACTCCGGGAACTGCCGCTGGTTTGCCTGGCCTGTTCCGGCGAGGCGCTTTCCGTGTCTCCCAGCAACTCCGTGGTATCATCGCCGGAGAAGAAGGTCCGTGCCCTGGCGTGGGTGTAGTCCAAGCCGTAGTGTTCCGGCGAGGCATATCCCCGGCTGTACCCCACCCGGATGGAACCATCTTCCCCCAAGGCCAGGGCAATGTTAAAGTCAATGAGGCATATATCACCTTGGGGGGTGAGCATAATGTTTGCCGGCTTGATATCGCTGTGGAGGATGCCGTGGGGAGGCCGGCCATGGAGATAACACAGGGCCTCCAGTAACTGGCAGGACCACTTGATGAGCTGGGGCTGGGGGAAGTGCTCCCCCCGCTGGAGGTGCCTGTCCAGGCTCTCGCCCTCGATGTAGTCCATCACTGTGTAGACCGTGTCCCCTTCGGCCACAAAGTCGTACACCTGGGGAATGTAAGTGTGACTGAGGTTTTTCAGCGCATCTACCTCCCGGCGCAGGACCTCCGGCTTGGCGGCCAAGGTCCGTTTGTCGGCCTTGAGAACCACCAGTTTATCCAGGCGGACATGTCGGCCCAGATAAACAATGCCACCTCCGCCGGAGCCGATTTTTTCTCTCAGCTCGTAGGTCGATGCTATCATTTGAGGCATACTTTTTTCCATCCTTAGTGTCTCCTAGGTCCAAACTCTGCCGCCAGCTTCTCCCGCAGGCGTTTGCCAGAGAACCGCAGGACCGCGAAAGTAATTACCGCGCCCACGACCGACGCCGCCATCAAAGCAACGCCTGTCAAAAATAGCGGGTGATATTGCGCGAGTATATCCATATCAGAAAACTCCTCTTCACAATGTGTGTACCCGGAGATAGATGAGAGAGTAGTTGTCCCCAGCTCCGTTACCCTCAATCTCTCTGGAGAGAGTTGCCGCCAAGACATCCGGTTCGGGTCGTCCAAACAGAATCCTCCGCCTCAGCCCCCCCATGTCAGCGAAACGATACACCCCATCGCTGCACAGGAAAAACCGGTCACCCTGCCGGATCTCGTCTGTCCGCAGGGTGAACTCCGGCACGGCGCGGATACCTACTGCCCCGGCCAACTTGCCTTGGACACCGCCTCCCTCCGAGGCGCACACGTCATCGGTGGTGATCTGGCGGAAGGACATCCTTCGGGCCAGATAAATTCTGCTGTCCCCTGCAGACAGGGAGACGCAGTTGCCCTCCAGCAGGAATAGCAACGCAAGCGTGGATGCTGCCGCAGACTCCCCGAAGCGGCCGATTACCTCCCGATTCACGTGGAAAAGGACATCCTTCAGCTCCGAGACCGCATTCTGGAACCTCATACGGGCGCCAGCGGGGAGAAAGGTTCCCTCCCACCACCGATCATACTCGTCCCGGAGCATTCCGCTGACAACCTCGCCGTGGTCTCTCCCGCCCACGCCGTCTGCCACAAGGAACAGCCCGCCCCTGCCGGAGCTTCGCATCAGTATAGCGTCCTCGTTGGCGGCCCGGGCAAGTCCAGTATTGGAACAGCCTGAAAATATGAGATTCATCGTATCTCCACAACCATCTCAAGTCTTCCCAGCTTGATTGTGCTTCCATTGGAGATTTCCGCCACATCCCCCACACGGATTCCGTCCACATAGGTTCCATTTTTGGACTTTAAATCCCGGATTTTAAAGATACTGCCATCCATAAAGATCTCGCAGTGAGTCCCGGAGACCGACTTCTCATAGTTGAGGACAATCTGGTTTTCGGGATTTCTCCCGACGGTCACCTTGTCCCGCAACGGGGCCTCAAAATGCCGGTTGGGGTTGACCCGGTCTGTCAGGCTCAGCATCAGCCGGCTATCATTGTTGACCAAAATCACCGTGTCGCCGCCCTTATAGCCATCGTCCACCTCAGTCACGTCGCTGCCGCCCGTCCAGTCTACGGACTCAATGCGCTCCTTTTTCTTCTTGCCCAGCAGTACCACTACCACCACCACAACAGCCACCACAAGGGCTATAGCCAGAATCAGGATGGGGATGAGCATGGACTTCTTTGGCCCGGGCCCGGGCTCTGGCTCCGGATCAGGAGCGGGTTCAGGCTTGGGGGCCGACTCGGGCTCTGGCTCAGGTGCTGGCGTCACACTGCCGAAGGGCATAGATGCCTGGCTCTCCGCCACGGTTCCATCGCCGAAGGTGACCTGCAGCCCCTTCTGGGAGCCGTCCCGGAGTTTCTCCGGGATCTCCACCGTCACGCACACCGGCAGCTCGTCGCCGTTCAGAGTCTGGGAAACGGCGAGGGTATCGGTCATGTCGCTGAGGGACCAGCTCAGGCCGTTGGTTTGCCGGGAGAGGGAGTACATCTCCTTGAGCAGATGGTCGTTGTCCTTTCTCTTGCAGCCCAGGGTGTAGATGGGCAGGCTGTTCTTCTCCAGATGGCGGTTGAGCTCCTCACGGGTCAGGCCGCCGGGGTTGTTGTCCACGCCATCGGAGATGACCACCACCCGGACGAAGGCCAACTCCTCCCGCTGGTTCTCCCTGTCCAGAACCTCGTCCAGGACATCGGTGAGGTAGGTCTCCTGGTTGATATATTCAATGGCGTCGATCTGTGCCTTTAGATCCGGGTAACTCTGGCTGTTCTCCATCAGGATCCCCAGCTTGTCGTTAAACGTACAGAGATTGAACTGCTCATCGGCGGCCCGGCCAGCCACCAGGTCGGTCAGCAGCTGCTTGGTCTTGTTCCGGTCCGCCTTGTCGATAGAGATCGAGTTGTCTACCAGCAGCCAAGTGACGATAGTGAGGTTCCCATCCGTGCCGGAGATGGTCACATTGCTGGCGGGCTCTGTCCCCACCCGCGCGTCGGCGGTGAGGCTCTCCCCCTTGTGTTTGATGTACAGCAACACGGAGTCCTCTGTCACATGCTGCTCCATGACAGCGGCAGACTCCACCGCCAAGGCAACGAGCGTAGCCGCGAGCATTAAAAATGCCGCGACTGCGCTGAGGAGTCCCCTTTTCAGTTTTCTCCTATGTCCGTTCATTGGCAATCCTCCACGCCACAAGCTCGGCGTCCCTGATTCGCTGGGCAATTGTGCGGATTGTCGAGGCGATATTGGCGAGGTTCCCGGCGGTAGCCCGCATATCGCCCTCCACCTTCTGGCCCTTTTTGATGTACTGGGGAGCGCTGTCGCTCTTCCAAGCCCCGTGGACATCGTTGAGGATCCCCTCCATGGTGTTGTCCGCCGCTTTTTTCAGCTGCCCGGAGATGCCCTCCAGTTTCTTGGCCTGCTCAATGGCCCGGTCATAGTTGAAATAAATTTCCGACAGGCTGCTCATTCCACCCGCCCCCTCCTTATACAATTTGGTCGGTCTTCAGCTGCGCGTTGGTGCTGGCCACCGACTTCTCCGTCTCAATAAAGATGCCGGCGGTGGTCAGCAGGTCTCTAGGGTGCTCCTCCAGACGGCGGACGATGAAGTTGATGTCCTCCTTGTAGGAGGCGTAGCTTTCCCGGTCCCGGTCGCCAGTGTCGCCCTGCCAATAGCCCTTTGTCTTGGCAGAGATGCTCTCAATGCGGTCAAAACGCCTTTTGACCTCCTTTGCGATCCTGTCAAACCACTCGGACTGCTTCTGCATATCCTCAGGCGTTGTACGCAATACGATATCAGCCATATGTCCTCCTCACAATTCCTCTCGTTTTTACTTCCTATACCCGGATGGAGGAGACAATCTGCGAAACCGTATTCTCGCATTTGTCGTACTCCGCGCGGGCTGTGCTTGTCTTTGTCGTCAGATCCCGCACCGCCTTCTCCAGCTCCCTGAGCCGACGGACGTCATCCCGGACCGCCTGGTCAAAGGCCCTGGCCGAGTTCCCCTCCCACTTGTTCAGCAGCGTGGCCAGAGCCGCCTCTAGGGACTCACAGCAGGCCCGCAGCCCCTTCAACTCCTCCTCAATGCTGCCCACATCGGAGCGGAGGGTGTTTGTGTTTACCTCAATCAGTCTGCTCGCCATTCCATTTCCCCCTTGCTATTTGTATAGGATTTTTTGAATTCGCCTGTGTACGTCGTCACTGACCCCGTAGATGACCATCTCCCCGACGTCCTGACGGGGCCGCCGGACGTCCTCCAGGTCCTCCGCGCTCCGCTCCTCGGTCAGTCGGTAGACCTCTGCGATCTCCCGCAGGGCGTTGGACAGGTTGACGATTCTGGCCGTCAGCAGGGCCAGATCCTCCTCCTGCCGCTGGAGCGCTGACCTGCACTCGTCCAGGTCGGAGAGCTGGCGGAGCTGACGCCGGGCGTCCTCCACACACTCCCTGGACCGGCGCACGGTCCGGGAGAGGTCCAGCAGCCGCATACTGGCATTATTCGCTTTTTCGGAGTTAATTTCAATATGCATCAGGCACGCTCCTTTTGGTTGTTCCTATCATAGCACACCCGCCTCTCCCGGCAGTCCCTTCCCGACAAACGGCAGGTTTTCGGGGATAAACAGCCCGTCGATCCGTTGGCGGCGGGCGGCTACACCAGAATGAGTTCCGCCCCGCCGCAGATACCGTAGTCGCTCAGGCAGCAGCTGCGGTCGCACTGCACGCCGTTCTCCACGGAGCAGAGCACCATGTTCTCCAGTCTGCCGCCAAAGGGGACGCACTCCTTCTGAATGACCAGCTCCACCAGCTCCTCAATCAGGTCCCCCACCTTTGCCCTCTCCTCCACGGAGAAGTTGTACACCTTTTCCAGCGCGGGCACTCTTACATCAACGATGATCATAGACCGTACTCTCCCTTTCCAAAGCAGTCTGCCAGCATCCGCGACAGCGCTTCCTCCGTATAAATAGTGACCTCCCGCTCCACCTCGTCCCGGCTGCAGATGAGGCAACCGCTCCTCCCCTTCCGCACCTCGTGGGTCACCAGAAGGGGACCGCCGTTGACATATTTCTCCAGGCGTAGAAGGACCCGCCCGCCGACCTCCGCCAGCTCATCGGCAAAGAACTCACCCAACTCCCCGGCGTCAGCGTCCTTCAGGACCGGGCGCTCCAGGAAGCCGGAGTCAAAAAGCCACTCCCGCAGATTTGCCCGCTCCAAGGGCCGCACCCGGTACTGTCTGGACACGATTACATCCGCCAGCTCCACCAGCCACAGGAGCTCCTCCTCCACGTAGCAGACCGCCGCGCTCTCGTAGGGCTGCTTTCCCGACAGAAACACCGCCCAGGGAGAGTTTCTGATATGGGCGAACATCCGCCCCGGTCCGCTGACGGCGAAGCTGTCCCCGGTCCGAAGAATGAGCCCCCGCTGGAAGAGAGAGACGAAGGCCTGGGTCAGTTCCCCATCGTCCGGCATCGCCCCGCTCCGCAGGAGAGCGCAGGGGGTCTCCCCGGCCAGCTCCAGCATAATCAAAAACTCCGCTGGAGAAAAATACAGTGTTTTTCCCTGGCTCATGACTGGCCACTCCTGAACAGAGACTTATAGCTGCGGGAGACGGGGACGCCGATGCCTTCGCTAAGCTCAATATAATTTCCCGCTGGAAAAACCCGGACAATTTTGGTTGTGTTGACAATATAACTCCTGTGGCAGCGCTGAAAGAAGTCCGGCAGCCGCTTTCCCAGGGCCTCAATGGTATCGTAGAAGGCGTACTCCTCGTTTTTTGCCCGGACGAACAGCTTTTTGTCCCGCGCCTCAAAGTAGTAGATGTAGGAAAAGGGGATAAAGATCTTCTCCTCCCGCGTGTCCACTACAAAGCTGGCCTCCGTCTCCTTGCTGGAAAAACGGTCAAAGAAGCTCTCCATAAACTCGCTGTTCACTGTCTCCAGCTGCTTTTCGCTTACCGGCCGGAGCAGCAGGGAGTCGGGGGCCACCCCCGGCCGGAGATACTCCAGCGGGGAGACGCTCTGGTCCGTAATCAGCATCACCATCGTGTCCCCGCTGCGCCTGCGGAAGGACCGCAGGGCGCTGACCGTCTGCCCCTTTTGGAACTCGTAGTACAGCAGGTCCACCAGCTTCTCGTTCTCCGCTGCGCTGGCAAGTCCCGCATCCCCTGCCACGCTCTCAAGCTGGAACTGCTCGCCGCTACCGCGGGCGATCTGCTCCCTGCAGTTTCGGGCAATCAGGGCCAGCTCCCGCTCATTCCGGTCGCAGACAAGAACCGCTATCATACCTCTTAACGCCTTTCTGTCAATTCATAGGAACAACGACCTTCACCACGCGGTCCTCCCTGTTCTCGCTGGGGAGTACGCCGATGCCACTCTTCATGGAGCGGTCCTGCTCCTGGTAGCCGATATTCTCGAACAGGAACAGCTTCTGGTCGCCAAACCGGCCGCCGAAGCGGATGCCAGAGCGGTAGCCCCGCATGCTGTCAAAGCAGGTGTAGCCCATCAGCTCTGCCTCGTCCTTGTCGCTTACCTCGCCGTAGAGGAAGATGTTGTAGCCCCTCCCCCGCTCGCACAGTGCCTCAAAGAGGCTCTGCGCATCAACGAGCGGGGACTCGGCGTCGTGAAGCTGGCCCACCAGGGCAGTCATATTCCCTATAAAGATGTCGATGCGCCGGTTGGCCAAGGCCTCGGTAAACAGCTCCTGCTCCGTACACTTTCGGGCCAGGCAGTCCTTCTTGATCTGCGCCCGGTTGACCATCTCCGCCTGAATGCGGGTGAGGAGCTCAAGGGCCCCCTTGGCATCGGTGAAGCGGGCAAGCCCCCGCTCCTCCGCCACCCGGGCGAAGGTGTCGTCGCTCAGTTCCAGGATGACCACCTCGTCCCCTCGGTCCGCAGCGGTGAGCATCAGGTTCTCCATAAAGACCGATTTGCCACTCTTTTTGGCCCCCGTCACCAGGAGGACGTAGTTCTCCACCAGGTTGAGGGAGTAGATATCCGCGTACTCGAAGTCGTAGCCCACCGGCATAATCTCCGGCTTGTCCAGGGCCTTCAGGATGGCCTTCACCACCTCCAGGTTGGTCCTCTCGTTATGGCCGCCGATGTTATAGACCTCTCCGACCCTCCCCTTCCG
>OFGH01001691.1_pt1 | contig 13879 bp, 18 predicted proteins | sample 1521721 | NCBI WGS metagenome assembly OFGH01 (sample SAMEA3504132, study PRJEB24116) | mouse gut metagenome | biome: mouse gut; feature: mouse-associated habitat; material: faeces | place: Denmark | collected 2011
TCATCCACTAGTGGATGACTAGCCACTTTGAATATCTTGACAAATGGTTTAGCAAATCCGCATTCGGCAACACCAATCTGAAAAGGGAGATCCTGATCAGTAGCGCCCAATTGCGCGTCTTATGATGCTCTCTGAGCGCAACGCAGGGGCCGACGCCCCCGCCGTCCCGCCTCCCCTCCGGTTCTCCCACAGGACAGGAGGATAATCTCCGCCTCTGCAAAATATTTCCGACTGGGACACTCCCCCCATCCTGATCTCCGTTTTCAGCTCTTCCGCCGGTGCACTCGCAAAAATCATCCGGCGGGAACGGAGGCCGCCGCATACCCCAGCAAAAACAGCCTCGCCAGCACGCAGGCCAGGAAGAGCGGCAGCCTCCCGCCCTTCCCCCGGCCCCGGAGCAGGGAGTATCCGCCGTACACGGTGAACACAAAACCAATACATCCCTGAACAGCTATGCTGATCATCCCCATTCCCCCTTGAAGCTCATGTCGGAACGCCCGGTCTCACCGTACCGCCGCACCCTTTTTGCCCAGTCGGATGCACTCCAGGGTATAGGTCACCTGCATCACGCCCCAGACCAGCAAAAGAACGCTCACCGGCAGCATCCCGATCTCAAAAACCATGCCCAGGACGGTCAGCACCATCCACGCCCCCAGGCACACGCGGGTGGTCACCATATAGGCCCGGTAGCCGGCCTCTCCAATCTGCCGGCGCTCCCACTCGTCGCAGCTGTCCAGCCACTTCTTTTGAAACTTGGTGTCGTAGACGCTGCCGTGCTTCTCCGGATTCATCCGCCGCTCCAGATCCACCACCTTCTGCTGGGCAAAAATCACACACCCGCAGGAGAGGACGAACACCCCGACCATGGCCAGAGCCCCCTCTTCCGGCTGATATGTCCCAATGGCGGTCATGAAAAAGAGGCTGAGCAGCAGCTGCACGGCGCTGAGCAGCAGCGTCCAGCTGAGGAGGGTCTCAACGGACTGGGACACGTCGTCCTCGTCCCCGCCGTCCCAGGCGGCGAACTTTCTCGCGGCGGAGCGGTAGAGGAAAAAACAGCTCCCCATGGTCGCCAGCGTCGTCACAGGGATGCCCCAGGGGGTGGCGGAGCGGACCGCGCCGCTCAGCCATCCGGCGATCTCCCCGGTATCCAGCCCGAAAACCCGGCTGAACCCCACCAGAAAGCCCAGCAGGCCGCCCACCAGCAGGCTCCCCAGCATGGTCAGAAAGAATTTTGGCAGAGCCCTCCGGTTCTCGCCCTTCTCAGTCCTGTTTTTCATTTTCTTCACCCTCCTGATACGTAAAAATGTCCTCCACGGCTACGCCGCAGAGCTTCGCCAGCTTCAGCGCCAGCGTCACAGAGGGGGAGTAATCCCCCCGCTCAATCTGGCTGATGGTCTGCCGGGACACCCCCGCCATCCGCCCCATCTCCTGCTGGTTTACCCCAAGCCGGGCCCGGTGCTCCTTGAGCCGGTTGTACAATGGCATGGCTTGCCTCCAATCCTGACAATGTTTTTTGTCAATATGACAATGATTCTTGTCATACACAGCATAGCACTGACAAGAATCGTTGTCAAGAGAAATCACAAAAAACCTCCGGAAAAATTTCCGGAGGTTTTCCGCGCTATTTTCGCCTGGGGGCCGGCGGCGGGTCCCGCCACTTTTTCACAGGCACGTTTTTCTCCCGCAGGCGCCCCTTCACAAAGTCCCGGAACAGGGCGTACACCACGGAGCACAGGGGGATGAAAAACAGCATCCCGGCGATGCCCATCAGCTTGCCGCCCAATGTCACCGCCGCCAGCACCCAGATGGAGGGCAGGCCCACGGAGGAGCCCACCACGTGGGGGTAGATCAGGTTCCCCTCCACCTGCTGGAGCACCAGGAAGAGGACAATGAACATCAGCGCCTTCCAGGGATCGGTGACGGCGATGAGCATCGCTCCCACCACACAGCCGATGAATGCCCCCACAATGGGAATCAGGGCCGTCAGGGCGATGAGGACGCCCACCAGCAGCGCGTAGGGCATCCGGAAGACGGTCATGGACACGGCGAACAGCGTGCCCAGAATCGCCGCCTCCAGGCACTGGCCGGAGAGAAAGCTGGAGAAGGTGCGGTTTGCCAGCCGCAGAACCTCCAGGCAGCGGTCCGCCGCCCGGATGGGCAGAAGGCCGTAGAGCACCTGCCGCCCCTGGCGGGACAGCGGCTCCTTTTGCAGCAGAATGTAGAGGGAGAAAATAAACCCGATGACAAAGGTGCTCACGCCGCTGACAAGCCCCCCGATCAGCCCGCCGCCGCTGGAGAGCAGTCCGCTGCCCCAGGCCTGGACCAGGCCCACGGCTCTCTCCGTCAGGTCCTTCCAGTCGATCTCCAGACCCTCCGCCCAGGACTCCAGCAGGGGCAGGTAGGCCTCCAGCTCCGCCAGCTGGGCCTGGAGCCGCCGGAAGGCGGCGGGGATCTGCTGGCCCAGGGACATAACCGCCTCCCCCACCCCGGGGCCGATGACCGCCGAGGCCAGGGTCAGCACGCCGATGACCGCCGCCAGGGTCAGCACCAGGGCCAGGGGGCGGCGGGCCCGGTTCATCCGCCGGTTCTTTGCAAAGAGGTGCCGCTCAATGGCCCGCATGGGGACATTGAGAATGAAGGCGATTGCCCCGCCCAGCAGGAAGGGCCAAAGCACCCCCAGCAGCCACCCCAGGGCGGCGAAGACCGTCCCCAGGTTCTGCAAAGCGCAGTAGAAGGCCACGCCGCCGCAGACCACCAGCAGCAGATATTTTACGTTTTGCCGGTTCCACTCCATAGCGCCGTCACACATCTCCCCGGCGGTACCGCTCCGCCGCCGCCAGATACCCCTGGGCGGATTTCCGGCTGCCGGCGATCTCCGCCTCCGTCAGCGCCCGCACCACCTTGGCAGGACTGCCCAGGATCATGGAGCCGTCCGGGGCGTCCATCTTTCCGGTGACCAGCGCCCCGGCGCCCACGACGCAGTCGCGGCCGATCCTGGCGCCGTTGAGCACCACGGCCCCCATGCCGATCAGGGTGTTGTCCCCCACGGTGCAGCCGTGGACAATGGCGTTGTGGCCGATGGTGCACCCCGCGCCCACGCGGGTCTCCTCATGGAGGACGGCCCCGTCCTGAATATTGGTGTCCTCCCCCACGGTAATGGCACCGTCGTCTCCCCGGAGGACGGCGTTGTACCAGACGCTCACGCCCCGGCCCAGGGTCACATCCCCGGATACCCGGGCGCCCTCGCAGATCAGGACGGATTCGTCGGAAGCTCTCAGTTTGTATGCCATGGTCTTTCTCTCCTTTGGTTTTCTATGATCTACAGCCGTAGAGGCGGCAATCTGCCGCCCGTCCGCCGGGAAATCCGGATCTCGTGGGAGGACGGGCGGATCCTATCCGCCCCTACGGCGTTCTCCCAAACATCGCTCAAATTCCCGGCGCGAAGTTGCCGTCCTCAAACACAGGGATCTCCCTCCCGTCGTGGGTGGTGCCCACAATGGAGAGGTCCTTGGTGCCGATCATGAAGTCCACATGGGTGATGGAGTCGTTGAGGCCCCGCTCCTTCAGCTCCTCCTTGCTCATCTGCTGGCCGCCCTTGAGGCAGGGATACGCCTCGCCGAAGGCGATATGGCAGGCGGCGTTCTCGTCAAAGAGGGTGTTGTAGAACAGGATCTTCTGGTTGGAGATGGGGCTGTCGTAGGGCACCAGGGCCACCTCGCCGAAGTAGCTGGCCCCCTCGTCCACGGAGATGGCGGCTTTCAGGGCCTCCTCCCCCTTCTTGGCATGGGCCTCCACAATCTTCCCCTCCTTCACCACAAATCGGAACCCCTCGATGACGCAGCCGTCGTGGGCCAGGGGCAATGAGGCATACACCACGCCGTTGACTCCGGTTTTCAGGGGGGAGGTGAACAGCTCCTCCGTGGGGATGTTGGCGATATAGTTCTGACCGGAGAGGGTCACGTCGTTGCCCGCCTCCCACACGTGGTCCTCCGGCAGCTCCACCGTCAGGTCCGTGCCCAGGGAGTTGGTGTAACGGAGGGACTTGAAGTTCAGGGCGTTCATCTTCTCCAGCCGCTTTGCCAGGGTGTCCAGGTGGGCCCGCCACTTCTCCACGCACCTGCCGTCTCCGCTGATGCGGACGGCGGAGAAGATGGCGTCCCAGAGCCTCTCCATGGCCTCGTCCTCCGGCACATCGGGGAATACCCGCTTCGCCCAGCTGGGGATGGGGATGGAGGCGATGCACCAGGGGAAGCCGCCGCACATCTGGAGCCGGTCGAACTCCTTGAGGGCCTTGCCGCTGGCCTGCTGGGCCCGGACAATCCGCTTTGTGTCCACGCCCTTGAGATTCTCCGGGTCCGTGGCGGAGATGGCCAGATACGCCGCCCCCTCCCGGGCGTGGTCGTTGAAAAAGTGCTGCCGCCACTCCGGCACGGTGTCGAAGACCTCATCCTGAGCGTGGAGATACTTCATCCGGGTCAGGGCATCGTCGGTCCAGTTCATCACCACCTCTTTGCAGCCCACGGCGTAGGCGTCCTCCGCGCACATCCGGGCGAAGAAGGCGCACTCCACCGGGGAGGAGATGATCAGCCGCTGGCCCTTCTGGACGTTCAGTCCCACCCGGACCAGGAGCTGGGCATATTCTCTGAGTTTTTCATTCATCAATTTTGGATCATCCTTTCGGTGTTGTAAATGCAAGTCTCTATAATATGCGCTATTTTAGAACATTTTACCAGAGAAGTAAAGGAAACGGCGGCAGGATTCAAAAAACGTTTACGAATTTCCGCCGCCCCCTCAAGCGGGAACGCCTCATGTTTCTCTTGACTAGAGACGGGATACATGGTAACATGAAGTCAGCTTCACAGGAAGCAAACTTCACATCCGGGGAGGAGGGCCGCCATGAAGACCAGAGTGCGGGAGCTGCGCACCGCCGCGGGGATGACCCAGCAGCAGCTGGCGGAGGCGGTCCGCGTGTCCTCCCGGACCATCATTTCTATCGAAAAAGGGCAGTACAGCCCCTCGCTGATGCTGGCCTACCGCATGGCGGAGGTCTTCGGCGTCACGGTGGAGGCGCTTTGCTGCCTGCGGGAAAACCGGGAACTGGAGGACAGACAGTATGAAAATCTATAACAAAAAGAACTTTTTCATCGGGCTGTTTGGAGAACTTCTCTTCATCGCTCTCCTTGTTTTCAACATTCGCCGCGGCGAAGCCTCTTTCCTCTATGTCTGTACGGCTCTCATGTGGCTGGCCATCGGCGGAAGGATCATCTTCCGCAGCCTCTCCCTAAAACACTCCAGAGAGGACCTGCTGCTGGAGCGTGACGAGCGGAACCGCCACATTAACCTGAAAGCCAGCCAGCGGGCGCTCCAAATCACACAGATTCTCTCTTTTATCGGGGGAATGGTGTTGTACGGTCTTGGCGGTGACGATTACAAACACCTCATGCTGGGCACAGGACTTCTCCTTGCGTTTTTCATATCCGGTCTGGCGTATTTTGCCGCGATCTTCTATTACAGCCACAATTCCTGACGGCCCTCAGCTTCCGCCGTCCTTTCGCAGGCTCATGATGGTGCCGTTGAGCTCCGCCCCCATAATGAGCACCACGGAGCTCATGTACAGCCAGATCATCAGCGCGATCACCGTGCCGATGGAGCCGTAGAGCAGGGAGTAATTGGCGATGTTATCCACGTAAAACGCATACAGCCAGCTGACGGCCATCCAGGCCGTCAGAGCCGCCAGGGTGCCGGGCCAGATGTTCCGCCAGGGCTGGCGGCCGTCCTGGGCCATGGCGTAGAGGAAGAACAGCGCGAAGTAGCACAGCACCGCCACCGCCGGGAACCGCAGCCGCGCCCAGGCCTCCGCCACGAAGCCCGGCAGGCGGAAGTGGACCACGGCGTAGCTCAAAACCCGGTCGCCCACGGTCATCAGCGCCAGGGCGGCGGCGATGGTGACGATCAGCATCACGGTGTACAGCAGCGTCTTGAGCACATGGCGCGCCGGCCCCCTGGGCGGCCCCAGGTGGTAGGCCGTCCGCACGGAGCGCATCAGGGAGTTGGTGGCCCGCATGGGGAAGTAGATGGAGAACACCAGCCCGAACACCAGCAGGTGCGGGCTGGGATTCCGGCTGACGTAGGTGAGATAGACCTCAATGAGGTCCACCACCCCCCGGGGCAGGATCTCCCCCAGGGCCAGCAGGATTCCCGCCACGTCCAGCCGCAGCAGGCCCAGCAGGGCGCTGATAAAGATGAGGAAGGGAAAGATCATAAACAGCAGATAGAACGCCAGAGCGGCGCTCTGGATTCCCACATTGTGCCGCAGGTACCGCTGGACCATGAGATAGCCCCCCCGGAGAACGCGGTTGCGGGGAAGTTTAAGCTCCATGGGAAACACCGCCTTTTCTGAATTGGACGCCGCATGATGGAAGAGACACCGCAGGGCGGCGGTCAGCCGCCCTTACTCCCACGTGCTCCAAACCTCCGGACAGTATCCCACGGTGGCCTCTTTGCCGTTGCGGACAATGGGCGTTTGAAAGAGCTCAGGGTGCTCCAGGAGCTTCTCCTCCTGGGCATCCGGGGTGACATAGGCCATAAACAGGTCCTCGTAAGCCCGGCATTTGGTGTTCACCAGGGCGGAAAACCCAATTTTCTGCTTGACGGACTGGTACTCCCGGGGGGATAATCCCTTTGAGGGCAGATCGATGTACTGGTACTTGATCCGGCGCTCCTTGAACCAGCGTTCCGCCTTCTTGCTGTCAAAGGACTTGGAGGAGCCAAAAATCTGAACGTTCATGGGACGGTCTCCTTTTTCACACGATCTATTTTAATACTTCGGGGGTGTTTTTTATGACGGAATCTGTCAAAAAATTAAAGGAATGGGTGGACAACGCCTGCGGCATTGTGTTCTTCGGCGGGGCCGGTGTCTCCACGGAGTCCGGCATCCCGGACTTCCGCAGCACCGGCGGACTCTACCACCAGGAGTGGGCTGATCCGCCTGAGGTGATTTTAAGCCATAGCTTCTACAAAAGCAACCCCGAAGAATTTTTCCGTTTCTACCGGGCAAAGCTGCTGGCTCCGGAGGCAAAGCCCAACGCCGCCCACCGGAAGCTGGCGGAGTGGGAGGCGCAGGGAAAACTCACCGCCGTGGTCACCCAGAACATCGACGGCCTCCATCAGGCCGCCGGAAGCCGCAGGGTCTATGAGCTCCACGGCAGCGTCCACCGGAACTACTGCGAGCGGTGCCGGAAGTTCTACGATTTTGACTTTATCCTCCGCGGCCAGGGCGTGCCCCGCTGCTCCTGCGGCGGCACTGTCAAGCCGGACGTGGTGCTGTACGAGGAGGGGCTGGACCAGGATACGCTGAACGGCGCCGTCCGGGCCATCGCGGCGGCGGACCTGCTGATCATCGGCGGCACCTCTCTCAATGTCTATCCCGCCGCGGGGCTCATCAACTACTACCGGGGCGGGAGGCTGGTCCTCATCAACAAGTCCGCCGTGGCCCGGGACCTGGACGCGGGGCTGGTGATCACCGACCCCATCGGGGAGGTTTTAGACCAATTGTGAGGCGCCTATCCCCCGCCGCCTGCCCCGGCGGGGGAAATTTTTTCAGAAAAATGGGAGAATGGTGGTTGACAAGCGGGAAAGTTCTGGCTATAATAAGCAAGCAGTCTTTTCCGGGGAACAGATTTGCGGCTGTGCTGGAACTGGTAGACAGGCCAGCTTGAGGTGCTGGTGTCGATTCGACGTGTGGGTTCAAGTCCCGTCAGCCGCACCAACGTCTTTTCCGAAAGACGCAACACCATGCGCGAGTGGTGGAATTGGCAGACTCGCTAGATTCAGGTTCTAGTGTCCTTTACGGACGTGCGGGTTCAAGTCCCGCCTCGCGCACCAGAGTGAATGAGGGTAGGAGTATTGAGCAGTTTATTTGGGCTGTCAATATTTCTACCCTCATTCCATCTTAAAAACGCTTGTGCTGTCAGGCTTTTTCTATATTTCTTCATGGGTAACCAAGATGGACAGCCAATGACGGAATCTCTGAAATCTATGATTGAAAATGGGGAAATTGCCGCTTTTGAACCCCTTGTCTAAATCAGCCTGTGGTTTCTTTTTTGCTCTCATAGATGGTCTCAAATTGATCTGGGGTTTTGTAATTAAGTGTGCTGTGTGGCCTTTGGGTATTGTAGAATTCGATGTAAGAAGTGACACTTTTCATAAATTGCTGCTCAGATTTGTACTGTGTGTGATAGATTTCTTCCTTCTTCATAGATGCGAAAAAGGACTCCATGACAGCGTTGTCATGAGGCTGTCCGGATTTGGAAAAAGATTGGACAACCTTGTTCATTCGGAGCAGCCTACGGAACGTTTTTGAGGTAGATTGCGCCCCTTGGTCACTGTGAAATATCAGAGACTGGGGAGCGTTTCTGCTTTGAAATGCCTGTCTGAATATTGAAGTAATCAAATAGGTGCTGTTCTTCGAGGATACTCTGTGCGCTATAACCTTTCGGGAAAAGAGATCAAGGATTGCACAGACATAAAGGTGTTTATGATTGATCTTGAAGCAAGTCACATCACTGCCCCAGACACAGTTGGGTGCTTTCACTCGAAACTGCCGTTGGAGGAGATTTTGCTTTTTGGCCAGGCGTTCTTGCTTTTGATAGTCCCGTTTAGAGTAGAGCGTTACACTTTGCAGACCCAGTTCACGCATCAGTTCCGCAGCATATTGGGGCGAGATACGGATTCCCTGCTCGGACAATACTGCGGCGATTTTATTTGCACCAAATCTTTGGCGGTTTTCATCAAAAACCGCTTTGATATGTTCTTTCATTTCAGCCCTGCGTTTGTCATAAGCAGTCACTTCTTTTCTTCGGAAGATGTGGTTATAGAAAGTACCACGGGAAACACAGAGGGCCTCACATAGTGCATGGACACTGTACTGGCCATATAATTTAGCGAGTTCCTGTAATTTTTCCTGAAGTGGGGCGGACGCAGTACAGCCTACTTTTTGTAGAATCGCAACTTTTTGCTCCAGTTTTTGAATCCGTTGTTTCATTTTGATAAATTCCTGCTGGCTGACCACATAGCCGGAATCTGTTGTAGTTGTCGTGTAGGGTTTGATCCAGGTATAGAAAGTGCTTCTTGCGATTCCTGTATCAGCGCAGATTTCCGCCACGGATTCTCCAGCCTGGTAACGGGCAACCAACAATTGCTTTTCTTTTGTACTCCATCGCATATTTTATCTCTCCTAAAAAAGAATTCATTAGGAGTATGCAGAAGAAGTTGAAACCTGTCATTATTCGATGCAAATATCGATATCGAGCATGAGATGCAAACACTGGGTTCGGTTTCACATTTCCCGGCAGCCTGTTCTGCTGTAAGCTTTTCAGTCAAAAATCAACTTTGTCAGCTTATTGCAAGATAAGTTGATAGGTTACATCAAGGGGAGGGTAGTCTGTCAACTTTTATATATAAATCACATAAAACCTTTGCGCCGCAGTGATTTCACTGCGGTATTTTTATTTTGGAAAGGAACTTTAAAATGAACGCAACACAGAAAACGAAACAATCAAGAACGGTCTCCGAAAAGGGTTCTAGAACAGCAGTTCCAAAATGGCCCACCGCAAATGCTATGGATATGAAGTTGGCTCTAATGGTGAATTGGCGGTGAACCCAGAAGCCAAAGTAGTGCGTTGGATATTTGAACGGTATCTTGCAGGTGACAGCCTTGGGAAAATTGCTTCTGGGCTGGAGCAGCAGGGCATCCCCTCCCCCACCGGCAGACCCAAATGGAATCGGGAAGCGATCAACAAACTGCTCTCTAACGAAAAATATACTGGGCGGGTAATACTACAGAAGACAATCAGCACTGGAACTGTCCAAATCGAAAACAACGGCCCCATGGAACGGTATCTCTATACCGGTTCCCATGAGGCCATTATTTCTGACGAGATGTTTAAGGCAGTCCAAAAAGAAAAGCAAAAACGAAGTAATATCTTAGAAAATAGATTTGCTATTAAGATGATATTCTGATAAAATTAAAATAGAGAAAATTATCGTAGAGGATGTTGCCTTAAAAAATTGACCAAAACGCCTGTCATTATAGGTAGGTGTCCTGCCACAAAGAAGCGTCTTCGTGTAGTTGCTTACTGTCGGGTTAGTACATGGCAGGAGGAACAGAGCAGCAGTAGCAATATTACACGCAATATATCTACAGGAATCCGAACTGGACGAATACAGGTGATTTCTCTAAGCGAGTATCTGGATTGAATATGAAAGACAGAGCGGAATTTCAGACCCTGATGAAACTTTGCTGCCATAGAAAGGTTGATCTGATTCTCGTCAAATCTTTCAGCCGCTTAGGACGGAACCTGCTGGATATATTGCGGGCCCTTCGGGAACTCAGAGACTTGAGTGTGGACGTCTACATCAGGGAAGAAACCTGTGGCTCCACGATGAGAGAATGGAGATGTTGATCACTGTATTCTGCACCCTTGCTCAAAGCAGGAATGAACACATGGGTCAGAATATCCGATAGGGCGTGAGACAAGGATTCCGAATGGGGACTTCCGGCTATGTGGATTTTGTGTTCCATGGATACAAACGGGGCAATGATGGTCGACTGACTATTGACAAACTGGATGCTGAAATCGTCTGCAGAATATTCCAAATGAGGGTGGAAGGGAAAAGTCTTAGTGCGATATCTGACTGGCTCTATGATAGAAAGGTTTCCTCACCTGCGGGCAAGGATCGCTGGAGTCAGGAAACAATCAGCAAACTACTCAGGAACGAGGAGTATGCTGAGATGTGCTGCTCTAGAAGATATTTGTGAAAAATGTGCCGATGGGCAAGCAGTTCGAAAGCTGCAGAGAGTTGGAGCGGTATCTCATACAACAGCATCACCCGAAGATTGTGAGTTAAAAACTGTTTATGCAGGTAAATCCTGATTATATATCGTCGAGACAATAATAACACATTGAATACATGAAAGGGCGAAAGAATGGGGCATAGTAAGTTATCAAATCATACCTTCAAAAAAGGCAAATTTATTACTCCAATAAATTCTATACCCAATATGCAAGAATTATCAGATGAAAAGTCATGGACATACGGGCGGATGCCAGAGTACCTTTGGATTGGATTGATACTCAAGTGCTTCGGTCGAGAAGAAGGCTTACGAAAGTTGTACAGTATTATATCTTCCCTTCATAAATTAGCTCCTGAACTATATACAGCCAGAATGTCACAGATATTGAAATTAGATGTTACCATTCAAAAACGATTTTTTGATTTTATCGTTAGTACTGATGCAAAGGAGGCACTTGCTCCATTAACTATTTATCTTACAGCCAGCCGAGCACCAGTTTTTGCCGAGTGCTTTTATTGCCCTGAGCAGAGCATTGATGATAGATGCGAATTATTGACTCAGACTATGCGTGATATAATGGATCACCAATCCAATGAATCAACTGATATTAGATTTGTGGCCCTCTATTTTAATCTACTTTCAGGAAAAGTACATCTTCTAAAAGATCAGTTGGATCTACTGAAGGCTTATCCAGTATCTAAGCATACTGACGAAATAATGCGTATGGCTCGTCCAACAGTACGCGCTCAGGAAATGATGATATTAACTTTTGAAAAAGCTGACTCTGAATATTTGAAAGAATTCTGGAGGTGTGCGAGTGAAATGACAGACTGTAGTGTATTCGCTATTGAGTTCCCGGAAGAAAGGAGAAACATCACAGCATATATGGAAAAACTGCATGATGTATTCGCATATCTCTCAGAACTATTTGTAGCGACTGATCCACTCAATGAAAAAATGAATGTTTTGCTTGGAGTTGCAACATATTCTTATAAGCGTTTAAAAGAAATTTACGAACATCAATTATTTAACTCTATATCTGGTAGGAGTTGTGTGCGTATTTTGATAGAAGACTATATTATGATGAAATATCTCGTAAAAAATGAAGCTTCTCACGATAATATTTGGCGTGATTATCAGCTTTACGGTATGGGATTGTATAAGCTGGTTTTAGCTCGGCATAGAGAAAGCAGCGTTTCTGAAGAGTCTCACTTTGATACAAAATATATCGAAGCATTGGTTAATGAATTTAAGGGCGAAGAATTTATTGACATGGATACTAAATATTTTGATAAGCAAAACATAAGGCTTAAAGCTGAAAGCGTTACAGAGAAAGATTTATTTGGCTTGTACTATGACTATGACTCTTCTTTTGAACACGGTCTATGGGGGGCTATTCGTGAATCTTCTCTGTTGAAATGCGATAATCCGGCTCACAAATATCATTGTATACCGGATATTGAGGGCATAGCCAGATTGAAGACAGTTCTGCCAGATTGTGTTATGGTCATGAACAAAACAGTGACTTTTTTGAACGAACTCTATGGTATTCCGGAACAATTATTAAATGAGGTAATAAATTTTGAAATCAAACCTATTGTTGAATAAGATCCATTTAATCCAAACAGAGTATAAAGAATTACTTACGGCATTGTTGCCGAAGCTCAAAAGCAGCCATGCTCCAGAAGCATTAGATGAACTCAATTTGTTTTGGCTACGTCATATTGAAGAAGTGCAGCTATATCTGAAGGCGTGGTTTCCAGGAGAAAACAGCTATGTCTTCACAGCTGCTACATACATGGATTATAGTGACAAAGAACATCTGCCATTTTTACTAATGGGAGATAAACATATTCTCGATGATCCGTTAAGTAAGTATGCAGAGATACGAAGCCGAATGCCAGAAGGCAAAGATGCAGAATTTCTCTATAAGCAAATAGGAATAACGGCAGAGGATAATCTCAAGCTATTAGAAAATGTTCATGAAGAAATACTCATATTACCATTAAGACTTCTCAACCAATTAAATACTTATAATTCTCTTTATAAAGTTGGAGAACAGGCATTTACCAGTCTCTTCAATAGTGTAAATAGTTTAAGCGATTATTTTTCAAAATGCGATAGCCTTGAAGATATTATCCAGTATGCTCGTAAAGATATTGGGGAGCTGGTAATATTTTCAGAAGATGACGATACATCGTTGCCTTTTGAGAAAAGATTTGAGTCCGCATTAGCAGAGACACAATATATGATAGATTTAAATAAACCAGATTCGTATAATTTCTTTATGCTTGTATTCGGGTGCATACAACAAGCTATCGATGTTATCGTTTCGTGTGTAGAATACGGATGTATCCCATATATCAGATATCCAGTATCTCTGCACTATATATCTTTATTATCTGAATGTGTGTTGGACATTGAACACGTTGTAATACTTAGATATAAAATGAGTGTATCATTTGTTGTTTATAAACTGTGCAATAAAGAGTTACTTGCAAAGGTTCCATTAGGCAAATTCTTAAGGAAAAACCAAGAATATGACTTTAATCAAAAGTTGTTCTACACATTGGAACAACACGGAGTCAATGAAAGAACCTTCCTATATCATAAAATTACTCAATTAGTAATTGGCGAACTTGAAAAATTTTATGAACAGTTGACCAGTTAAATGGTTTGTCCTGGTATCAGTCGTTGAGCGATATTCTTTCTATAAAATTTTTCATAAAAGGGCTACTACTTATGCAGGTCACAAAAATGTTGTGTTCTGCTGATACTATCTATAGTGTTCCACTATTACAAAAAAGAGACAAGCTGGCGCCTGTCTCTCTTTTTTGGTGCGCCCCCTTTGCCTGCGGCAAAAGGGAGGCTACCTGCGGGTGGGTTGATTGAAATACTGCAGGGTGTCAACGCCAGTGCTAAAATGTAAGAAAACGCCGAGGAAAAAATGTAGAATTGTGGCGGAGGTGAGGAAAAAAAGATAGACTCCCAATAGGACGGAAAAAGCGTCCGGAAAGGGAGTCG
>OFGH01001703.1_pt1 | contig 13773 bp, 17 predicted proteins | sample 1521721 | NCBI WGS metagenome assembly OFGH01 (sample SAMEA3504132, study PRJEB24116) | mouse gut metagenome | biome: mouse gut; feature: mouse-associated habitat; material: faeces | place: Denmark | collected 2011
CCCCTCCGCCAGCACCCGGTCCCACAGGCCGGTGAGGTCGCCGGGGGCGGGCTGGGAGGTGGACACGCTGTGCCCCTGGGCCAGAAGGCGGTAGAACTCCTCCGGAAACAGGTCCACCCCCTCGAAGCGGGTCCGGCTGTCCACAATGATGGGCATGGGCACCACCCAGACCCCCAGACGCCGGGCCTCCTGGGCGGTGACGCCGCTGTTGCTGTCCGTAATAATGGCTGTTCGCATAGAACCCCTTTCTCCAAAAGACCCTATCCCTGCTGACGGGCGTCCAGACGGTCAAAGGTGTGGAGCCAGTCCGCTTTGAAGTAGTAGATAAGAAACGCCACCGCACTCAGAGACCAGGTGAGGGGATAGGCAGTGAATATCACCAAAATGTTCCTCCAGATCCCCACTGCCGCCGTGATGTAGACCACACGGATGACGCACCAGCACACCATCATAATGACCATGGGCACCGTGGCCTTCCCCGCCCCCCGGAGCACGCCGGCTATACAGTGGTTCAAAGCCAGCAGGCAGTAGAAGAGGGACTCCACCCTGGCCTGGCGCACGCCGAAGGCCACCACCTCCGGGTCGTTATTGAACAGGGCGATGAAGAAGGGCGCGCCCAGCCAGATGGCCACCCCGATGACCTCCGCCGTGACCACGGAGCACAGCACGCCGAAGCGGGCCCCCTGCTTCACCCGGTCGTGCTGCCGGGCCCCCAGGTTCTGGCTGACGAAGGTGGCCAGACCCATGGAGAAGCAGGTCACCGGCAGAAAGGCGAAGCCCTCAATCTTGGAATAGGACCCGCAGCCGGCCATGGCGCTGTCCCCAAAGGCGTTGATGTTGGTCTGGACCATGACGTTGGCGAAGCCGATCAGGGAGTTCTGCACCCCGGAGGGCAGGCCGAAACGAACAATGAGCTTCAGCATGGGCCAGTCGATGCGCACGCGGCGCAGATCCACCCGGTAGACCTCCTCCGTGCGCACCAGGCGGCGCAGGCACAGCAGGGCCGACACCCCCTGGGAGATCACCGTGGCCGCCGCCGCCGAGGCCACCCCCATGCGCAGCCCTCCCACGAACAGCAGGTCCAGGGAGACGTTGATGAGGGAGGAGAGAATGAGGTAGTACAGCGGGTGGCGGCTGTCCCCCACCGCCTGGAGGATGCCGGTGCAGATGTTGTAGAGGAACATGGCCACGCCGCCGTAGAAATAGGTGCGGAAATAGGCGACGGACTGGGGCAGCACGTTCTCCGGCGTGCCCATCCAGCCCAGGATGTGGGGAGTGAGCAGCACCCCCACCACCGTCATCAGCAGCCCCGCCGCCAGGCCGAAGGCCAGGGCCGTGTGGACCGCCGTGGTCAGCCGCTGGTGGTCCTTGGCGCCGAAGTACTTGGAGATCAGCACCCCCGCCCCCATGGCCATGCCGCTGAGGAAGCCCACCAGCATGAAGATCAGGTTCCCCGAGGAGCTCACCGCCGCCAGGGCCTCCTTGCCGATAAAGTTGCCCACGATCAGGGTGTCGGCAGTGTTGTAGAGCTGCTGGAACAGGTTGCCCAGAAAAATCGGCAGGGCAAAGGAGAGCAGCCCCTTCCAGATGGGCCCCTCGATCATCGACGTCTGCGCGCCATGGGTCTTGCGCATGTTCAATCCATCACACTCCCCTGTCACAATTTCCGTCCCTTTTGGGCAGTATTACATACTATACTCCTTTTGCCGCTGGATAGCAAGAGGGTTTTCCCAAAACCTTCGCCAAGGCAAGTTTTATATTGTAAATGGACAGTCGGACAAGGATGTCCGGCTGTTTTAATATGGAGGTTTAGGTCACATCAAAAAGCCACGGGGCGCCAGCCCGTAGACCGCTGGGTGGAACCAAGGCTTTCCTCCAGAAGAGCAGCGGGGAGTGATCCGATTGTCCAAAAAGAAAACGCCGGGAGGCGCAGTCCCGGAGAAAGGACGGAGAAAGTCCATGGAAGAGAAAGTATTTGTCGGCTATGGCTACGGACGGTTCAAAAATGACCGGGGTGAGATGCAGGACTACTGCAATGTATTCATGCTGGAAGACTTCACTGGCAGCGAAAACAACGACTACCATTTCGGCGGGCAGAAGGCGGTGAAGTACCGCTGTCTGAAGCCGGAGCTGTTCAAGGACATTGCGCCCGGCGAGGTGGTGCGGTGCTTCTTTGACGGCAAGGGCCGTATCTCCTATATGGAACCCGCCGGTGAGGAAACCGCGCTGTAAGATGCGGGACACATGCAGTTGCTGGAACGTCGTGAGACAGTGCCGTGCAGTTGATTGACTGAAACAAGCGTAAGGGAATCCGGGGGGCTCCAGCGGTCTCCCGGACCCCCGGCAGTAATCACGGGGGTACTCATGACAGGAAGGTGATCATTGCAATGAAATGCCAGGTGCTGGTGGATTGGCTGACCTTCTCGGTGAAGGAGACGGACCCGGCGGCGGTCATCAGACAATATCTGGGCTTGGACCCCGCGCTTTTCCAGGACGCCGGATACGGCCTTCTGGGCTACAACCGCGTGCTGCGGTTTTCTGACATCTGCGTGTGCTATGAGCCCCGGGAAAACGACTTTTTCCGGGATATGGGCGTGTGCGTGTCCATGTCCGGCAACGGCTGCCGGACCTTCGAGACCATGTCGGCGCTGACCGGCGCGAAGGACGGGCAGGACGCGTCCGGCACCGCCTTTTCCGTTCTGTTCCGGCTGCTGGCGGCGGAGGAGAGCGCCAACGTGTCCCGGATCGACGTAGCCTGTGACGACCGGGAGGGCTTTCTGGACATGGACGAGATCGTACAGAAGATACAGACCAACCAGGTCAACAGCCGCATGACCAGGCGCTCAGTGCTGGTGTCCTACGATGGCACCCAGCGGAATGGTTCCACTATCTACATCGGGGCTCCGTCCTCTGATTTCCGTGTCCGTATCTATGACAAAGCCCTGGAGCAGGGAGAGGACGGGCACTGGGTCCGGGTGGAGCTGGTGCTGCGCAAGAAGAACGCCAACGCCTTTGTGGAGCAGATGACCAATGCCGAATCCGTCGGGAAGCTGGCCGCACAGGTCATTAACGACAAATTCGCTTTTATCGACCGGGACGACTCCAATATAACCCGGTGCACCGTGTGCGGCTGGTGGAAGGAGTTCGTGGATGAGCTGGAATCCGTCCGGCTGGTGGCCCGGTGCGTCGTCCAGCACCGGGTGGAGCAGATCGAGAATTGGGTGGAGGCCCAGGTGGGCCCCTCCCTGGCGGTCATTGTCCGTACCCTGGGCTGGCCCCATCTGCTGGAGCTGGCCTACGCCGCCAGACAGCGCTTGTCGGAGAAGCAGGAGTGCTTGATTGCGGATTACAACGCTTTGCAGACCGCCAGGCGACGAGCGGCGGTTTGCTGATTGTAACACATGGCCGCGCCGCTGCCGCGTGGATCGGTGGCTCCTGAAGGAAATTTTTGTGTGACAATTTTACATTCTCCGAGGTGTTTTATGACATTTGAAAATATGTTTCTTGCCGGGCTGGCGGTCGGGCTTGGTTTTAGTTTTTCCAAGTTCTTTTATACCGTCTGGTCGGACTGGATTGATAACTTTTGGAACGAGTGGAGAAAACCTGTGTTCATTTTTGTCGGGCTCCTCCTTTTTTGCTTCTTTGTTTATCTGACGGTCTGCCTTTCTCCCCGTCTGCTTTTCTAGCGCCCCTTCCTTAAAAACAGACAGATTGCAGATGTAATCAGCACTGCATATGTAGGTATTGACAGAATCAGATACTTGAACGAGAGCAGTATTTTTAGGAGTTCCCATAGATTTAAGGCGATATTTTGAAGAATAGCCAAGGAGTTCAAAAATAATGTCATTTCTTGATGCCTTTCCTTTTTTGAATGATTTCACATTTATTCTTTTTCTGATAAGCTGCGGCTTTTTCATACGCATTGGTATGATTCTCATGGATTACATTGCTGATAATATGCGCTGGTTTTGGGAGCGCTGGAGAAGGGACCACTGATCAGCGCCCCTCTCCCCGGTTCTCCACCTTATTCATTACCCGCTGTACCAGCTGCTGGTCCAACTCTGCCTGAAGCTTTTCGTTTTCGGCTTCGAGTTCCTGTATACGTTGTTCTGCGGTTTTTTGCGGCATAGGTTCCCTTGATAAATAGACTAACGCGATTAGCGCTGCAATGCCAACAGGCCAGATACCTGTTGCAAATAAAAGTACAGTCGCTATTACTAATAAGACTTTCCCGGTTGACATTTTTACACCGTCCTTACGGTCAAAAATGAGTGTAATTAAAAGAATTAGAGCGATTGGCCAAATTCCTAATAAAAATAGGATAATTGTTATTGGCCATAAGATAGTTCTTGTTTGTTTACTCATAGTACTCCATCCTTTTAATTATTTTAGGTGAATGTTTTATGAAACGCTTTAAGTGTATTTTATCATGTATTTTTGCTTTTGCAATAGTCTTAAATTCAATTTCTGCATTGAGTGTTGCTCGTGCTGACGTTGGCGATTATCTCACGTATTGGCCTGAGACAGTTTGGAATTGGATGACTGGTAATAGTTCTGAACCTCTTGGGGGTTGGACTCCAGTGGGTGCATTAGATGCTCTTTTTTCTTCCAATAGGTCTCAAAATTACTATACCACGCCAACCAGCAGCGTGCAAGACAAATACGGCAACGTCACCAACTACTACCGAAGCGGGGATACCAATAATACCCAGATCATCGACAGCTACAACAAGACCTTCAATACCATCCACAACACCACCAACAACACGACCACAAACAACTACAAAGCCAATGTCAAGCTGGAGAACTTCCTGAACCAGTACACCACGAACAACAATAATTATACCTACAGCGCAGACTTCAAGTCCTGGTACTACGACAACACCACCAACAACTACAATTACAACCAGTTCACCAAGAACGATTACACCCAGAACAATCTCTATTACAACCAGGACAACAGCCGCTATTACATCTCCATCGACAACAGCACAGACGAGTACTACCTAATCGACGTGCAATACTCCCCCACCTTTGTGACGGTGAATTACACCTACAACACCACCAACATCAACAACGAGAAGGTGGGCGACGTCACCAACGTCTACTACTACGAGCTCAAGGACGGCCGCAACAGTTCCACCCTGACCGCTGCGGAAGTGGCCGGAATGGACTTCGGCTATGATGTCAAAAACTACGAGCTGGTGACGGACGATCCCAATACGCTGAGCCTCCAGCACTTCGACGGCGATTACAACGACAGCTCCAGCTTTAACCGGTCTTATTACTCCCAGAACCGGTCCACCCAGTATGTAGACAGCGGGGCCTTCGGTCAGGCGGTAAAGCTGTCTTCCGGCTCTGCCGCAGGCGTGACCATTCCAGAGCTATCTGGCTACAGCAGCCTATCCTTTGACTTTCGCGTCTACTATTCGGATATTTCTGCGCTGGGGATTTACTTTGGAGATACGAATATTTTTCAGGAAGTACTGACTTTGCGAAAGTGGATTGGTAAAGATATTTATAGCGATAACGGGTCTTCCATATGTAGCTGTCGTGAAGACGGCGATAAAGGAAATAATTTCTTTTATGCACGATCTGCATTGGAGGTCGGTAAATCTTATTCTTTTGATTATTTGGATTCAATATATTATGTTTGGTCTGGGTATGGTCCTGCGGGTCCGCTATATCGGGATTCAACTGTTTCTTCTTCTTTTTCAAAGCCCGTTTCTTTTAATTCTAGCGGATATGAAACAGAGGTTGCTCATTATGGATGGATGACTTATTCAAATTCAACTCCTACTTTATATAGAGAACAGTTGACGTATTCTGGTGAGATTACAGAATCAAGATTTCATTCTGGTGCAAATGCTTATTCGACAAGAGGCAAAATATCTCATTATAAGGATTACGAATACCGCTGGTCCCCCACCAAATACATCCTGGCCGACTTCGCCTACGACAGCTACCGCAACCAATGGGTGTCCATGCGCGTCACCCTCTCCGGCGGGAAGCTGTACTATTTCGTCAACGGCGACCTGGTGGGCTCCGGCAGCTTCACCAAGCCCACGGCGGACAAGTTCTACATAAAGTCCTCCGGCGCCGTCTACCTGGACGAGCTGCGGGTCACCACCGGCTCCCTGTCCTCCACTGGGGTCTATAACCCCTCCAACGCCCCCTACGACACCAATAAGGTCCTGGCCCTGCCGGACAAGCTCACCGCCAACACCATCTACGTCCAGCACAACACCCCCGTCACCGACAGCCGGATCGGCGGCGTCCGGCCCTCCAACCCCGCCGAAGGCTTCTTTTACATCCCCCTCCACGACGACAACACCGGCGGCCAGCCCCAGCTCTACACCGGCGGCAACTGGGTGAACGTTACCGCCATGGTCTACGATGGCAGCACCATTAAGGACGCCAAGGGTTTCAAGTTTTCCCCTGTAGGTTCCTCCCCGGACGTGGACGTGGACGCCAAGCCGGAACGCCCCGTCAAGCCCCAGGACCCGGAGACCTGTACCCATGAGTGGGCGGAGTACGCCCCGGACTCCGTGGCCCCCACCTGCACCCTGGCCGGTGTGACAGCCTACATCTGCTCCAAGTGCGAGAAGCAGAAGACGGAGCGCGTGCCGCTCCTGGACCACGACTGGACGGTCAAGGTGACGGTCACCAACCAGTACGACGAAACCGGCGCGCTCATCACCCCCGGCTTCACCATCTACGAGTGCAGCCGCTGCCAGGAGCAGTACAAATCTGTGGACGGCACCGCGCCGCCCGCCCTGGTGAACCCCGGCGGCTCCACCGTCCCCGGAGACGGCGAGGAGGAAGAGGGCTTCCTCGGCTGGCTCCTGCGGAAGATCGGCGAGGTCCTGGGGGCCATCGGCGACGGCATCCTGGGCCTCCTCCAGGCCGCTCTGGGCAAGATCTTTGACGGCGTCATCGACCTGATCACCATGGCCTTCGACAAGCTCACCCAGCTGGCGGACCTGTTCGGCTCCTTCGGCGACGCCCTGGGTGTCCTCTGGACCTGGCTGCCGCCGGAGATCGTGCTGGTGCTGGTCACCGGCGTGACCGTGTTCGTGTTCATCGGCCTGCTGAAGCTGTTTATGAAATAGAGGTGATTGCCATGAAAAACCTGTACCGCATTTTGCCTGTCCTGCTGTGCTTCTTCCTGGCGGCCTCGGTCCTGGCCCTCCCCGCCTATGCCTCGGACAGCGCCTCCCCTCCTGCCCAGGAGGGCGGGGAGGAGCCCGCCCCGCCCTCCGCCGGGGAGGAGGAGCCCGAACGCACCGGCATGTCCGATGCCGCCGCCGCCCTGGGCAAGGCCCTTATGAGCGGCATATGGTCCCTGTTCGCCATCTCCGTCCCCGGCTTCAGCTTCACCTTCGGCCAGCTCTGGCTGGGGGTGCTCCTGGCCTCCGTCTCCGTGCTGGTGGTGCGCATGCTCTTCGGCTTTGGCGGCGGCCAGCGGGGGGACAGCCCCCGGACAAGCTCCACCAACAGCCCCAGGATCTCCAAGGAGAGGAGGCACGACGAATTTTGAAAAAGCTGTTGACCGTCCTGCTCTGCATCTGTCTGCTCTGCGCCCATTCCGTCACCGCCCTGGCTGAGAGCCAGCCCAACTTTGAGGACTTCGCCACAGCGGAGGAGTACGAGGCCGCCTATCTCGCCTGGTACGCCGCAGAGGTCGAGCGCGCCGCCCAGGAGAACGCCGTCCCGGAAAGCGAGGATACCGCCCATGAGCCTGTTTCAGATGCCCCAGCGCCCCCCATGGATGCTGTTTCTAACGATAGGTATCCTCTGGGCAGCTATGTGGACCCTTCTGGGCATGTCTATTCCCCCTCTGGCACGCTTCTGTCGCCGCCTGCTGCTCCGTCTGCGGAGGCTTCGGTGGAAGCTGCGCCGCCTGTGGAGGCTTCTGCGGAGGTGGACACGCTGGCCGTAATCGCCGGCCTGGTGGAGGACATCGCCCAGGACCAGCCGGTGTGGTACGTGGAGGACCTGCGCCCCACAGACCCCGCCGTGACCGTCCCGGACGGCCTCAAGGCCCTGGTCTCCTCCCTCTTCGGCGACTATACCCCGGTCACCACCACCTCCGTCGTCACCCAGACGGTGGGCCTGGACACTTACCAGTACCTGGTGGAGACTGTGGCCCCCGGCGCTGCCGGTGTGGATTACGAGTGGCTGTCCGGCGTGCTCCTCTTCGCCCTCCTCCTCTTCTGTTTTATGAAGCTGCTGGGAGGTGTCCTGAAGTGATGGAAGCGATGATCGCCTACTCCATCGGGATGCTGGAGGCCGTCGCCCGGTTCCTGGGCTCTGAGCCCATCATCTATCTCTTCGGTCTTATCTGCCTCGCCTTTCTGGTGAAGGTGGTGAGATATATCATGACATAGAAAGGAGAATCACCATGAATCCTGTGTTCCTGAGTGCGGTAGGCGATACCGGCCTGACCATGGCCTCCGTCCTGTCCACCATTACGGAGGTCTTCACCGCCGCCGTCGGCTGGGTGGGCACCGTCGCTGAGACGGTGGCCAATAACCCCCTGCTGCTGGTGGGCGTCGTGATCGGCTTCATCGGCACGGGCATTGGCCTTTTCAGCCGCCTGCTGAGGGTCTGACCCGGAAGGGGGTGGGGGCGCGCCAACAGAGTGCGCGCCCCTGCCCCCGCACATTTGTAACGGAAGGTTGTGGGGTATGAAAATCTTGAAATATGTTTGCTTGTGTTCCTGTCTCATCCTCGCCCTGGCGGCTTTGCCGTCTGTGGCATTTGCGATTGAGGTAGATCAGGAAATGATGGAATACTGCTCCTCTTGCAGACGCTCTACAGAGCACCTGGTGGTTTCAGTAATTACACCGACCACCTGCCTGAGAGATGGCGAGTTCAATATTGAGTGTATTTCCTGCGGGCATAGGGATATTTATTATGACATGGCTTATGGTGATGTAGATGGCGATCTGGACCACGTCTGGAGGGAGACCAGCCGTAAAGAGGCCACCTGTACCGTCTCCGGTTCTGTCAGCCGCACCTGCTCCCGCTGCGGCGAGGCTGGCACGCAGACACTCCCCAAGCTGGGCCACAGCTGGAAGGAGACCGGCAGCACCACGCCTACCTGCACCGCCCCCGGCTCCGCCAAGTCCGCCTGTTCCCGCTGCGGCGAAACGAAAACCGAGGCCCTTTCCCCTCTGGGCCACGCCTGGCGTGAAACCGGCAGCACCGCGCCCACCTGTACCGCCGCCGGTGTGCTCTACCAGTCCTGCTCCCGCTGCGGCGAGGCCACAACCGCCCCCATCCCCGCCCTGGGCGGAGAGCACGCCTGGACGGAGACGGGCCGCACCGACGCCGCCTGTACCGCTCCCGGCTCCGCCTCCTTCAGCTGCTCCCGCTGCTCCGCAGCTAAGACCGAGGCGCTGCCCGCCCTGGACCACGATTGGCGCGAAACCGGGCGGAAAAACCCCACTTGCCTGACTGCCGGGTCTGTTGATTACGCCTGTTCCCGCTGTGATGAGACCAAAACAGAGACCATCCCCCAGCTGGGGGAGAGCCACATCTGGACTGTATCCGGTCACACGGACCCTACCTGTACAGAATCCGGCATCTCTGGCTATACCTGCTCCCGCTGCGGCGCTGTCAAGCAGGAGACCCATCCTGCTCTTGACCACAATTGGACCGAGGATTTACGTACCAACGCCACCTGTACCACACCCGGCTCCATCCTCTACACCTGCTCCAGGTGTTCCCTGGAGAGAACGGAGGCCATCCCCCAGCTGGCCGGGGACCACGCCTGGACGGAGACCGCGCATACCGACCCCACCTGCACCGCCCCCGGCTCCGTCTCCTACGTCTGCTCCCGCTGCTCTGAGACCAAAACCGACACGCTCCCCGCCCTGGATCACGCCTGGAGCGAGACCGGCCGCACAGACGCCACCTGTACGGACCCCGGCTCCATACAGTACGCCTGCTCCCGCTGCGATTTTGCCAGGTCAGAAAAAATCCCCGCCCTGGGCTCTGCCCACATCTGGGAGGAGACCGCCAGGGTGGAGCCCACAGAGGACGCCTCCGGCTCCGTCTCCTACACCTGCTCCGCCTGCGGGGCCTCCAGAACCGAGCCCCTGCCTCCGCTGGGCCTGGACCTCTCCCTCTCCGCCCTGCTGGAGCGGCTGGGTCTGGTCTTCTCCGCCTGCCTGGGCTGGGTCGGGGCTCTGACTGACGTGGTCGTCCGCCACCCCATCCTCCTCATTTCCGTTGTTATTGGCCTGATCGGCGTCAGCGTCCTCACGCTGCGCCGCCTTCTCAAGCTTTGAAAGGAGCTGCTCTATGGCTGTTCTCGTCCTTGCGGGCCTGTGCTATCTGCCCGTGTTCCTCCGCTCGTTCCTCTGCCCGCCCCATCCCCACGTACTCAACGTATACTTCGGCGTCCCAGGCTCCGGCAAGACCACCTTCGCCGCCCACCTCACCCGCTGGGCCCTCCATGAAAACGCCCTGATTCGCTTCTGCCGCAGACACCAGAATGTTTTTACCCGCTTTATTCTCAACAGCAAGTACCTCAAGCGCCGCATCCCCGTCTACAGCAACGTCCCCATTACCGGCGCGTATCAGCTTAACCCCCAGCTGGACATTGGCAAATACATGATTGAAGACGCGAAAGTGATTATCGACGAGGCGGGCATTGAATATAACAACCGTAACTATAAAGCCTTCCCCCAGGAGGCAATATACTTTTACAAGTATCACCGCCATTATAAAGTCTCTGTGGATGTGTTCAGCCAGAGCTACGAGGATATGGACGTAACCCTGCGCCGCCTCGCTCAAAACTTCTATGTGGTTCGCCGCTCTCTGGTCCCCTTCTGTGTGGTGGCCCGCCGTATTCGCCGCCGGGTGGGCGTGGATGAGCAGACCAAACAGATCCAGGATCTCTACTCCATGGGCCTCCCTCTCCTGGATACCCGGCGCATTTTCTCTCCGCCCCTCTGGAAGCTGTTCAACAGCTACAGCAGGAAGGAGCTGCCGCAGAAGGAATGGCCGGTGTGGTGATGTCACATAAATTGCCGGCTGCGGCGTCCGGGTCTTCAGGAAATTTGTGTGACGCCGCCAGCTCCGCCGGGCACTTCCAGTCCAATACCCTCCGGGGATAGTGGCTGGCCCAGTCCAAAAAATCGGCTACCTCTCGTTTGGGTACTCTGGAGAAGTCCGTCCCCTTGGGAAACCATCTCCTGTACTTCCGGTTCAGGTTCTCCACCCCACCCTTCTCCCAGGCGGAATAGGAGTGGCAGTAGTAGACCGCAAACCGCTTTCCGCCGTGGATGGATTGGACCAGCTTTTCATACTCCAGAAACTCGCTGCCGTTGTCGGTGGTGATGCTCCGAAACCGCTCCTTGAAATCCGGCGTGTTCCGCTCCAAATGGTCAAATACCTTCCGCACCGATGCCGCCCGTTTATCCGGCAGCTTGAAGGCCAGCGGCTCCCGCGTCTGCCGCTCCACCATGGTCAGCAGCACTGGCCTGCTCCCCTCTCTGCCCACAATGAGGTCCATCTCCCAGTGTCCGCGCTCTGTGCGCTGGCTGATTGTCTCCGGCCTGGCCGCGATGCTGGGCAGGGCCGGGTGGACCACCCGGCCCTCCGCATGTTTTCCGGACTTCTTTTTTTGCCCTTTGTTCCACAGATCCCTGTCCGTCAGGCGGGAAATACCTTGTTCAGTTCGATGAAGCAGCCGTCCAGGACGTTGACCTTTGCCGTGTCCTCCTGGCCGTAGTCCTCGTGAATGCGGAGGGAACCGGTGCCGTCCTGGAGCATGACCTGTACCGTTTTGTCCTCCGGGTTCACAATCCAGTATTCCCGCACCCCGGCCCGCTGGTATAGGCCCATCTTCACGAGGCGGTCATGGCGCCGGGTGGAGGGGGACAGAATTTCAATGACCAGATCGGGAGCGCCCTTGCAGCCCCGCTTGTCAATCTTGCTCCTGTCGCAGATCACGGACAGGTCAGGCTCCACCATCGTGTCCACGTCTTCGGGAGCGTCCCCGTCTTGCTCAAATAGGCGGACGGCGAAGGGGGCCGCATACACCCGGCATTGTTTCCCCTCCAGGTAGTTGTAAAGCTGGGCGAACAGTGCCCCGCTGATTTCCTGGTGGGTGCTGGAGGGCGGGGCCATCATCACCGGGTAGCCGTCGATCAGCTCCGCCCGCTCGTCATCCGGCCACGTGAGAACATCCGCGAATGTGTACCGCTCCTTTTCTGCTGGTAATGCCATATGCTTTTCCTCCTTCAACTATCCCGTGATAGTCTGTCCCGCTCCGCCGTTTCCGATACTGCCCGGCCTACGAACTCTGGCACGGCCTCCCCCGCCGCTTCTGCGGCCTCCTGTGCGGCTTTGATGGTGTCGGAGGGTAAGGATATACCCTCGGCCTCTGTGGGCGCTCCTGTGGCCCCTGCGTCCCGCTCGATGGCCTCTTGAATGGCCCTGTTAATGAAACCGTTGGCGCTTTCTCCCTGGGCCTCTGCATGAGCCTTTACAGCTTCAAGGCGTCCTTTTGGTCTCATGGAAACAAGAAACCTGTCATAATTCTCTTTCGTGTACTTATGAACAGCTTTTTGCTGTGCTTTAGATGCTGGCACGGCTTTTCTCCTTTCTGGGGAGGCCCTGGATATTGGGCATTCTTCTCCACCTTTACCATGATTATACCACGTTTGCCTATCCATATCAATATACAAACTGCACAATATATTGATGTAGATATAGTATAATTCATAATGTCAGGAGGGAACAGCACCGGCAAAGGTGGACGGGTAACAGCAAGAACACCACATAAGAGCGGGAGCGGATTCGGTAAGTCGGCCCTGTGAGGCGCACGAAAAGTGACAAGCAGCCACCCGCCGCCGGTAATCTTCCATCAGAGGGCCGGGGAAACGCATTCCCCGAGTAGGCAGGACGCGAAACGGACTCACTCCCCCGGCCCCACACCAAAACGAAAAGGAGACAACACCATGACTGAGCGTATGATTGAGAACCGGTTCAAGAGGCTCCAGGAGATCGAGGCCCAGCAGAAAGAGATGGAGACCGCCGCCGAGGCCATCCGGGCCGAGCTGAAAGCCGACATGGAGGAAAAGGGGCTGGACGAGCTCAAGACCAAGAACTTCATCCTCCGCTGGAAAGAGATCATCAGCAACCGCCTGGACAGCAAGGCGCTGAAAGCGGCCCTCCCCGATGTGTACGGCCAGTTCTGCAAGGCCAGCGCCAGCCGCCGGTTCACCATAGCATGAGAAGGGCCCCTTGCATCAACGCCGACCAAAGCCAGATGCAAGAAGCCCCCGCAGCCTTGACAAGCTGCCTGTGGTCATTATAGCACAGGCAGCTCCCAGAAAGCAAGCACAATCGCCGGGCGTGAGCCTCGCCGCCTACATATGGGACCCGTCCTGCTGGACCTTCGGTATACCCCGCACTTGATGATTGGCGGGGCCACCAACTCGGGCAAGTCCGTGACCTTGAAGCTCCTTCTGCATCAGTGTGCAATGCACGGCATGAAAGTGACCATTGCCGACTTCAAGGGCGGTGTTGATTTCTGCGCCCCGTGGTGGCGGGACAATGTGCGCCTCGTCTATGACCTGGACGGGCTGGTACAACTGCTGGACACATTCATGGAGGCCCTGAACGAGCGCAAAAAGCTGTTCCGGGAGGCTGGCTGTTCTGACATCGAGCAGTACATCGCCAAGACCGACAAGGCCCAGATACCGTGCTCCACAGCGCCTTGCAACAGGCTGTGGCGGTGGGCTATCTCCGTTT
>OFGH01001704.1_pt1 | contig 13772 bp, 8 predicted proteins | sample 1521721 | NCBI WGS metagenome assembly OFGH01 (sample SAMEA3504132, study PRJEB24116) | mouse gut metagenome | biome: mouse gut; feature: mouse-associated habitat; material: faeces | place: Denmark | collected 2011
CGGCGCGGATGCGCTTGTCGTCGGTGATGACGCCGCTGCCGTCCTTGGCCATGGGGACGTTGAAGTCACAGCGAAGCAGGACCTTCTTGCCCTTCACGTCGATGTCCTTGACCGTCTTCTTGTTGTAGTTCATGGTGATCTAACTCCTTTCATTTCTTACAGCTTTTGAAGTGTTAGCATTGTTTGAGGTTTCAGCTTGCGCGTTGTCACGCCTTGTCCGCCTGCGCGCTTCCCAGCGCCATCTCCCCCGCCCCGCTCAGCCCCGGGAACCCCTGCTGGCGCAGCGCCTCGTAGGCCAGAACGGCCACCGAGTTGGACAGGTTCAGGCTGCGGGCGTCCTCCCGCATGGGGATGCGGATGCAGCGCTGGGCATGGGCCAGCCGGAACTTCTCCGGCAGGCCGGCGGTCTCCTTTCCGAAGAACAGCCAGCAGCCGTCACGGAATCGGGCCTGGGAATAATCCTTAGGCGCTTTGGTGGTGGCCAGCCACAGGTCAGAGATGTCGTTGCGCCGGAACAGCTCCTCTATGCAGGGATAGACCGTCACGTCCACCATGGGCCAGTAGTCCAGCCCCGCCCGTTTCACCGCCTTCTCGCTGATGTCGAACCCCAGGGGCTCCACCAAATGGAGGCGGCTGCGGGTAGCCGCACAAGTGCGGGCGATATTACCGCAATTCTGCGGGATTTCTGGTTCAACCAACACGATATTGACCATGAACATCCTCCCTTAGCCACGGACATTATATTCGCTTGCGCGGCAAATAGCAAGAGAAAATGTAGCAAATCTGTGAAAAATTTAACCTTTTTTGCCGGCACTTTGCCGAAGGCCCTCCATTTCCCCCGTTCCACCCCGCCTTTTTTCGCCCTATGGCGCTGCGTCCACCCTGTGGAATACTCCGCCGCCCCCCTTCATACTCTCTCCCACAGGGACGCCTTTCCCCCACCCCGGCGCCCTCGAATTAGTCCCCATTTATCACCCCTTTAACCAGTGATTTTTTCTTCATCCTTATCGAATCCCCTTGAAAACCCTCATTTTTTCCCTTATAATAGGTGCGGGAAGTTACGCCCAGAGCAGGCTTCACGTCAATCCCGGCTTTACAGAAACAGGAGGCGAGCCCTTATGGATCAAGCGCGCATTCGCCGCCCCGCGGACTGGAACACCGGCAACCTCAGCCCAAGCTCCGCCCCGCCCTGCGGCATCACGCCTCAGGAGCTGGACTCCATCCGTCTGTACGCCGGCGCTCCCATTCCCGGAAGAATCGAGCGCTTTTACCGCCTGCCCAATGCCTATCAGACCTTTAACCTGCTGATGATGGCCGGGCTGGAGGGGGAGCGGGTCCGCATCTGCCTGGAGGGGCAGGAGCCGGACCCCGTCTACATCCGAGAGTGGCGGCGCACGCTCAACGTGTTCGCCGATATTTTTCGTGCCCAGTGCCGCTACCGCGCCTTTCTCACCGGGGAGGGCCGCGCCCTTCCCCCTCTGTTCCGGGCGGACCGGCGGCTGAACGTGGAGCAGCTGCGGACTCTGGGCCGCACCTTTGCCTTCACCTCCATCTCCATGGGCAAATGCCTCCCCAGCTTCGCCGCCGGCAAGGAGGAGCCCGCCCTGCTGGAAATCACCCTGGACGGCAGCTGCCCCTGCTTGGATGTGGCCGCCGTTCTGGGAGAGGGGTATCTATACGCCAAAGAGGCCGAGCTGCTGCTCCCCCCCTTTCTCCACGCCCAGGTATCGGGCGGGACGTATTTTACCCCGCAGCAGCTGCTTCCGTACGGACTGAACCCAGACGTGCCCGTACTGTCCTATCAGGTGCGCTTTGGCGGCTTTTGCAGCGGCGGGGACGGGGAGAGTCCTCACGCGCTGGTTCAGCGGCTTGACCAAGGTCAGGCGGACGCCGCCGCGGTCCTGGCGGCCATATGCGCCCGGCGCAGCCTGGATGGGCTCTCCGACGACGCTCTGCGCCGCTACGCCCTCTGGAAGCAGAGCTTCTCCCAGCTGGTATGGGCCTACTTCCGTCCAATTTGGGCGGAAGCTTTTCAAGCTTTAGGAAAGGGGTGACGGAATATGGACCATATATTCCCTCCGGAATACGGCTATGTCCCCGGCCTTCCACCGGCCGGCCCGCCTATTCTCCCCAAATGCCCTGGACCATCGAGCAGCAGCTGCGCTCCTACGCCATGAGCCCCCAGAGCACCGAGCGCCACCAGGTCCTGTGGACCTCCTGGCAGCAGGACCGCCGGTGGTTCTCCCAGCTGCTGGACTACACCGTTCTAACCGCCCCCATGTACAGCCGCCACAACGCCTCCCACTGCGAGGCGGTCATCCACAACATTGAGTGCCTGCTGGGCGAGGAGGAGATCCGGCGGCTGTCCGCCAGCGACTGCTTCGCCCTTTTAACGGCCGTATATCTCCATGACATCGGCATGGTCTCCACCAGCGCGGACCGGCAGGGGGCCGTGAAAAGCGACGACTTCCGCCGCTTCGTGGAAAACCTTCGAAAATCTCCCGACCCCAGTATGCACTGGGCGGCGGAGACCTTCGAGAAGTGGTCCACCCTGGCTGAAGCTCAGGAGCCGGAGTACCAGCCCCAATATGACATCTACCGCTCCATGGTCCTGCTGCTGGCGGAATACCAGCGCAAGCAGCACGCGGACATCTCCGCCCGGCGGCTGGAGGAGTGGATCAAGGACCCGGCCAAGCTTCAGAGTGGGCTTTTAATGACCGGCATCCCCATCCGCATCTTCTTGCAGGCCGCCGCCTGCGCCCGCGCCCACGGGGAGTCTGATTTCAACACCCTGCTCCGCACCCTGCCCCAGTACGACGGCGGATTTGCCCAGGACACCTATCATCCGCTGTTCATCGCCGTCCTGCTGTCCCTGGGGGATATCCTTGACCTGGACAACAATCGATTCAATCCCTTTATCCAGGACGTGGCCGGGGAGAACGATCTGTTTCCCGCCTCCTCCCAGGCCCACTACCGCAAGCACCAGGCCATCCGCTCCCTGCGCATCTCCCCCAAGCGCATCCACATCGAGGCGGACTGTAGCAGCCCCGAGGAGCTGCGCCTGCTCTGCCAGGAGCTGGACTGGCTGGGCGGCTTCCTGAAAAATTGCAGCTACCACTGGGCGTCCATCGCCCCGGACAACTTCCAGGGCTGCCTGCCGGTGGTGGAGCTGGAGCAGGTCAGCCTCAACGGCGCCAGCATTCCCCCCGACCTGGTCACCACCAAATTTGAGCTGTCCCAGAAAAAGGCGTTTCGCCTCCTGTCCGGGGCCAATCTCTACGACCTGAAATTCCCCTTCCTCCGCGAGCTGCTGCAAAACGCCATCGACGCGGTAAAGCTCCAATACTTTACGGATTACAGCGCCTCCGAGTTCGACAAGCGGGAGACGCTGGGCTTGTGCGAGGCCAACCAGACCCTGCCCTTCAAAAAGTACCCCATCCACGTGGACATGGCGGTGAAAAAGCGCCGCCTGGATTCTGCCGGGCAGCTCAGCGACATTGTGGGGGCCGACTTTGCCATGCCCCTGGGCCAGCTCCTGCGGGAGTACGAGTTCGGCGTGGAGGTCAAGGTCCAGGACTGCGGCATCGGCATTAGCGGGGAGGACATCCATCACATCTCCCAGGTCGGCTCCAGCCACGAGCACCGGCTGGAGCAGATTTCTCATATGCCCGAGTGGCTGAAGCCCACCGGCCATTTTGGCATTGGCCTGCAGTCCCTGTTCCTGGTGTGCGACCGCTTCACCTGCGTCACCCGCACCCGCCGGGCGGAGTGCTATGAGATGACCTTCCACTCCGGCGACCGGGCGGAGGGCTACATCAACATCATCCCCCGGCCCGTATGGCGCGCCGGCCAGGACGACATCCCCTACGGCACCTGCTTCTCCGTGTTCGTCCCCGAGCACTACAAGGTGTCTCACAACGAGGATATGACGGGCTGGCTGGGCATGGACCCCTATCAGGAGGACTACGCCAAGTATCGAAAGCTGCGCCGCTCCATCGAGCTGATGGTTCAGCTGGAGGAGAGCTTCACCTCCCTCATCGGCGAGCGCCTGTTCCCCATCATCACCCGGGAGCAAATCCTGGACCCGTCCCTGGGCAGCCTGGCGGCCCTCCGGGAAAAGCTGCGCATCCGCGCGGCGCGCAGCAGCGGCGAATCCGCCTGGCAGCCCATCTCCCCCAACGTCCGGCACCTGGAGCGGAACGAGGCAAAGGAAATCCGCTGCTGGCTGTTCGAAACTCCGGAAAAAGTCCCCCCAGTCTATCGGTTCGGACAGCTGCCCGACGGCAGCGCATACTCCTTTGATGTCAAGGGAGGTATGCTGTACGGCTGGAGCCAGCACGCCGGGTGCTTCTTCCGCTGTAACGCCCGCCGGATTCTTCAGCCCAACGGCCCCGACGAAAGCGGCGCCCAGCGCCGGCGGGGCGTCCGGCTGTTCATCAAGGGGCTCTTTGTCGCCGAAATCGCCTGCGTGGAGAACGACCTGTTCGACAGCATCGACCTCCAAAATGACCAGCTTCAGGAGCATCTGCAAATGAGCCGGGACGGCCTTAACGCCCAGGGCGTGCAGAAGCTGACCGACGATATTTTCCCCCAGATTCAGCGCACCTTCGACCTGATTCTCCGGCGCATCAACGAGGCCAATCTGGCCGTTATGGCGGAAAACCGCAGCATCTGCCTGGAGGCGTTCCCCAAGGTGTGCGAGCAGGTGCTCAGCCGCCACACCAAGGACGGCCAGCGCCCCCTGGGCGTATCGAGTTTTATAAAAAAGTTCAAGAAGCATCTGGAGAGCTTCCCCGATACCGCTTTTTCCTACTTCAGCCTGCTGCCGCTCCCCAATATAGAGCAGGACAACGGCGTGCTGGAGCACCAGGCCTGGTCCGTTTTCTGGCAAAGCGTATTTTTCGCCCCGCTCCAGGACTCCGGTGAAAACCGCGCGCAGTACGGGCACAACGACAAGCCCGACACCAGCGCCGACATCATCGGCCAGCTGCGCCGGGCCTTTGAGGACGAGGTGGAGCCCAGGCTGAAAAAGAACCTCACCGACAAACTGCTCAAGTCCCTGGCCGGCAAGCTCCAAAAGGCCTTGAAGGAGGCCGGCGAGAAGGACGCCCCCCTGGCCAAAGACAGACTGGACACATTCCGCAGCCAGCTGACGGACGTTCACCAGGTCATGTTCCTGTGCGCCCTGTGCTTCTTTTACGCCAACTCCTGCCGCCCCTCCGCCAGAGACTCCTGCGCCAAAGAGCAGGTCCCATGCAGCTGGGAGCACCTCAACCAAGGCATTTGCACCCTGGTGCACCACCTGGACCTCACCAACAGCCACAAGCTTGGCGCGGAATTTTCCAGGCTGTGGGAGGAGACGCTGTTCCTCCCCTGTATCGACGAGACAAATCTGGACGCCATCCGCCGCAGCACCACCATCTCCAACGTCATGCTGCGGGGCCAGCATTACGCCGTCTTTTCCTCCCGGTCCTCACAGCAGGGCCATTGGAAGCATATGCTGATTTACCTCTCCCCCTTCCCTGAGGCGGAGGACATCCTCCAAACGCCGAACGCCACGGTGACTGAGCTGCTCAGCTGGCATCCCGCCAAGGCCAGCCAGTGCCGCCAGCGGGAGCGGCTGCTGGAGCAGTGGCACGGGCAGATCATCGCCAAAATATATAACAGCCATTTCAGGCCCACCGGCGACAAGCCCGCCTCCCCCGACTCCAGCCTTTGGGACAGTCCGGCCGCCCGCTGGATGCTGAAAAAGCTGCCCAGCCTCTCCGTGGGTGCGGATGAGAGCGGCAACAACCGCGTCAATGTGCTGTCCTTCCGCGTCCCGCCCCAGCTGTTTTTGAACACCTGCATGATCTGCCTGCTCACCGAGCGGATGAAAAGCACCTACGAGGCCCACAACGCCCAGCGCATCCGTACCACCACCTGGGACGGGCTGGCTATGCTCAACTGCAAGGAGGACATCACCACCAACATTCTGCGGGTGGACCGGGGCAAAGTGTCCGCCGACAACAAGAGGAACTCCATGCTCATGGCTTTCCCCAGCCAGCTGCCTCAGAACATCTGTCTGCCCGATGAAAAAACCACCTTGGCTGAGCTCGACATCCAAACCACATATGACCTGCTGACGCTGTTCAAAAGCATCTATACCTACACCAAGGAGAGCGGCACGAGCGGCGACCTGTACGGCTTCACCTACGCCCAGGACGTCTTCGACTTTGCCAGCGATATCTCCAATCTGCTGACGCTGAATTTAGACGACTTCCGCAGGCCCCCGGCAACAGCCGTCCGCAAGAATTGTGTCCCCGACCCCGGGCAGCCTGAACCCTCCCCCGAGCCGGAGGACGCCGGCCCGGCCAAGCCGCCCTCCCCCGCGGACCCCAACCCGGCAGACAACAGCCAAAGCCTGCTGGATATCCTTCAGCGCGAATACCGGGAACAGCAGCAGCAAAAGCTAAGCTTCGATCCCTTTACCCCTGACGAGGAACAGGAGTACGTTCGGAGCGAGGTGCGTCTCAACGAGGAATATTTCCTAGCGGAAAACCAGGAGCAGCTGTGCGAAAACCTGGGGCACGCCTACCACAGCAAGCTTCTCGACTTGTTCCAGGATCAGTTGAAGCCGGAGCAGGCTCAGACCGTTTGGAGCAGGGTGGATCTGCCCGGTGATCTGGACCAATATATGAACTCCCTGCTGGTGTTCCTCTATGGGTTTGACCTGGACGATGCCGAAATTCGCTCCAAGCTGAACGGCTTCAGCCTCTATCAAACCACGAGCCAGCTGTTTGACGAGCTGGAAAAGGTGTACCTGGCGGTTCTGTACCTCTTTCAGCATTCCGAGCAGCAATACCAGGAGGAATTCCTGGACAACATCTGCCGCTGGTGGGCGGGCGAGGTGTGGGGCAAGGATTCGGGCCAGCCCGCTTTCGTCGCCTACAGCAAGGACCATCTGATCGCCTCCTTGGACCGGCAGGAGCTTTCGGACCTGTATCAAGAGCAGCTGCGAATGCTGGTGCGCGCCCAGATCGCCCCGCTGAAATCGCCCATTGACGGCATCTTCGCCGGCCTGGGCGCATTCCGGCCCACATAACAAATTCAGCAATTCCAGCCGAATTGTTGTTGATTATATTGGAGGATATTCATGTCTGCAATTTATTCTAACGCTCCCATTTTTCCCGAGCTCAGGAGTACCAAGCCCCAGCAGCTGATTAAAGACAACAGAGAGCTGCGGGACGGCTTCCTCGACTATCTCTATGTGGTCGAGTCCATCTTTCACCGTGCGCAGCAGATGCTGGACGAGTTTTTTGCGCAAACCCGCCCCGCCGCGCCGGACGGTTCTCCCGCCCAGCCCTGCTTCCCAATTCCCGTTCGAGAAATTGCCAAATACTGCAATTTCCTCCTCTATGAAACGGAGCTGGCCGACCTGGACTCCATGGAGCAGGACAAGGACGGCGGCGGGCGCACCACCATCGCCCAGATGCAGATGCGGGAGCGCCGGCGGCGCGTGGACAACAGCGTGCAGCTGGAAGCAGAAATTGCAGGCAGCATCATCATCGACAAAAACCTGGGGGAAAACGCCAAGCGCTTCGCCATCGCCCACGAGCTGGGTCACTATGTGCTGCGCACCCAGAACCCCATCGGCCCTCTTTTTATCGAGGATTCCTGCCCCGGCCCCTTCGCCTATGTGCCGGAAAAGGAGTTTCTCGCCAACGAGTTTGCCTACGCCCTCCTGCTCCCCTACTCCCTGGTGAAGGAGCGCAAAAAGCGCTATGAGGAGGAAAACCAGTACAATCCCCTGAGCTATATGGACTGGATTCAGGTGTTGGAGGCCGAGGCGCAGCTGCCCCAGTACTACGCCATTTTGGGCTACGAGGAGCTTCCCGTAGCGGCAATGGTCAGGATCGGAAAGCCGGTCCCAGCTGTCCCCTCCGCCGGAAGCCCCCGCCCCCCAGGAGGGCGGCGCCGACGCCGCCCCGCAAAACTGACCACGCAAGAAGGAGCCCCGCCACCCGGCGGAGCTCCTTTTTTCGTCCTTTTACAGCGTGCGCAGCACCTCCGCCACCCGTCGGCAGCGGACGGGAAAGCGCTCCTTCAGCTCAGCCGCGGCGTTCTCCATCAGGTAGGGCCGCCCCACCCGGCTGAGCATGGATACATCGTTAAAGTTGTCCCCGAAGGCCATCACCTCGTCCAGTCCGACGCCCAGCCCGGCGCACAGCGCCACCAGCCCCGTCCCCTTGTCCGCCAGGGTGAAATCCAGCCACTCGTCCCCCGCCACAGCGGCGTGAAACACCTGTCCCCACCGGGGAGCCAGCACCGCCTCCAGCTCCGCCGTCCCTGTGGGGCAGAAGGCGGCGATCTTCACAATGTCCTCCGGCACCTCCTCCGGGCAGGGCACCAGCACGATATTGTTCCCCTTGCTCTCCATCAGCGGGAGAATCTCCCCGTACTTGGGACACAGATAGCTGGTGTCCGCCCCGGAGATAAGCACCTCCCACCCCGGATGGTCCACAATCTCGCGGCACAGCGCCACCGCCCTGTCCCGCTCCATCACCGTCCTGCTCAGCACCGGGCCGGGGCTGCCCGGGCCGTATACCACCGCCCCGTTCTCACACACAAAGGGGAGCTTGTCCGCCGCCGGGGCAAACAGCCGGCGCATACTGGTGTACTGCCGCCCGCTGGTGGGGCAGAATAAAATCCCTCTGTCCCACAGCCGGTCAATCTGCGCGAAGACCTCCTGCGGAATCTCCCGCTCCCCATAGGGGAGCAGGGTGCCATCAATGTCGCTGGCCACAAGCCGAATCATGCCGCCCGCCTCCTTTATCTGCTGGTATCCTGATACTCCGACGGAGACATCCCCGTCAGCTTTTTAAACGTAGAGGAGAAATAGGCGATATCCCTATACCCCACCTGCTCCGCCACCTCGTACACCCGCGCCCGGCAGTCCCGCAGCAGCTCCATGGCCTTGTGGATGCGGTAGCGGGTGATGTAATTGTTCAGGGTGTAGTCCGTCTCCTTCTTAAACAGATGGCTCAGGTGCCCCTCGCTCAGCCCCAGCGCCTGGGCGATGGAGCCCACGCTGACGCCCGGGTCGCCGTAGTGGGCCCCGATGTAGTCCATGGCCTGGAGCACGTACTTGCTCTTGTCCCCCTTTTTCAGCTCCGGCACAGGCGGGGAGAGGGTCCTCTCCCCGTCTGCGCATGACGTCATGCGCAGACGCAGATTGGTCACCGCCTGCTCCAAGTCCCCGTCGTGAAAGGGCTTGAGCAGAAAATCCACCGCCCCCAGCCGCAGCGCGGACTGGGCGTACTCAAAGCTATCATAGGCAGTGAGGATGATGACATAGGCGTTGTTGCCCTGCTCCCGCAGGCGGCGGAGCATCTCCAAGCCGTCCATCTTCGGCATTTTCAGGTCGGTGATGATGAGGGTGGGGGCGTACCGCTCCACCGCCGCCAGCCCCTCCTCGCCATTGGCCGCCTCGCCCACCACCACGCAGTCCAACGCCGCCCAGTCCACCGCCAGCACAATGCCCGTGCGGATGAGCTCCTCGTCCTCCACCACCAGCACCTTCAGCATGACGCTCCCTCCTCCCGGCGGATGGGCAGCACAGCCGTCACCACGGCCCCCGCGCCCCCCGCCCCGTTTTCCAGGGTCAGGCCGCAGCCCTCGCCATAATACTTTAACAGAATGGTGTCCACATTGTAAAGCCCCAGGCTGTCCCGCCCCCGCTCCAGCATCCGAAAGCGCCCGATCATCTCGGGGGGCAGCCCCCGGCCGTTGTCCGCCACCGTGATGCACAGCATCCCCTCCGGCGTGCGCGCCGCCTCCACCCGCACCGCGCCGCCCTCCAGGCCGTCGATGCCGTGGAGAATGGCGTTCTCCACAATGGGCTGGAGAATCATCTTGGGCACCAGGCAGCCGGACAGCTCCTGGGGCAGCGCCAGGGTGAAGGAGAAGGAGTCGGACAGGCGGATGCGCTGAATCTCAAGGTAGCGCTCTAAAATCTCCGCCTCCCGGCCCAGGGAGACGAACTCGTCCTGAGAGATGCAAAAGCGCAGAATATCCGCCAGGTCGGTGGACATCAGGGCCACCTGGGGCACCTTATTGATTTTGCTGATCCACTTCATGGTGTCCAGCGTGTTGCAGAGAAAATGAGGGTTGAGCTGAGCTTGGAGCATCCGAATCTGGGCCTCGTTCAGCTCCCGCTGGTTTTCCACCAGCTGCTCCTGGTTGCGCTTGAGGGCGGCCACCATGTCGTTAAACCGCCGGGCCAGCTCTCCCAGCTCGTCCCCGCCGGGGTGGGCCACCTGCACGTCCAGGTTGTTCTGCTCCACCTCCCGAATGGCCCCCTGGAGCCGGGCCACCGGCCGGAACATCTGCCGGCTGAGGCTGAGGCTCATGAGCACGGACACAATCACGCAGAACAGGGCGCTGAACACGCTGACGGTGTACAGCAGACCCATGGTATCCCGCCCCCACACCTGGGGACGCTGGAGCACCAGGTACAGCCCTGTGGACGGGTGGCGCTCCGCCCGGTACAGGAAATCCTCCGACGCCCCCTCCAGCCCCTCTCCCGCCAGCAGGCGGCTGCGCAGATCCGGGGCCAGGGCCGCCGCCAGGGAGGGCTGGGCGCAGTACACCGGCCGCCAATAGCCGCTGAGCACCATCAGCACGCCCTGGGCGCCGTATTTGCCCTCCACCAGCTGCCGGAAGTCGGACTGGTACAGGCTGACGACCACGTAACCCGCCCGCTCCCCGTCCCGGTCCGTGAGGGCCGCCGCCCCCTGGAGCAGAGGCGCGGCGCTGTCGGTGACGTCCTCGCAGGCGGCGAAGGCCAATTCCCCGCCGCTCCCCGCCCGCTGCAGCGGCCCCCAGCGGGTGGGCAGGCTGCGCTGAGCCGGGGCGTTCCGGGTGGAGTACCGCCAGACGCCCTCCCCGTCGTACAGGTCGAATTGGGCGTACTCCCGGGCGTCCCCAGTGGCGGCAAAAAGGCGGGCGTACACCTGGGTATCCTCCGCGCCGCCCCCACCCAGGGCGTTGAGCACCAGTTCGTCCCCCTTCAGGGAGGACACGGCGGCTGCAAAGCTGTCATACCCCTCATCCAGCGCCCGCAAAACGCTGCTCAGGTTTTCCCCCGCCTCCGTCTCGGCGGCGTCCGTCATGCGCAGGCGGAAGATTTGCAGCAGCATGGACGAGCAGATCAGCAGCGGCACCAGCGCCGCCGCCAAAAACGCCCCAAACAGACGAACGCGGAACGAGACGGCCAGCGGCCTTTTCATGGCTTCTCCTCCCCGGCATAAAACGCCCACGTCATCAAAATGGCCTCCCGCTCCGCCACCGCCCGGTCCAGATCGTACTCCGCCAGGGGCAGCTCGTCCAGCGGGGTGAGCTCGTCTGCGGAGGCCACGTCGTCCCGAACGGACCGGCGGCACAGCCGGCCCGCCAGCAGCTGCTGCACCTCGGAGCTGACGGTGAAGTCCAGAAACAGCTTGGCGTTGTCCTCATGGGGCGCGCCTTTCACCAGGGCGCTGCCGTCGGGCACGCAGCTGGAGCCGTCCTCCGGATAGACCATGGCGATGTTCATCCCCTCCGCCATGCGCTTGAGAGCGGTCTCCTCCAGCGTCACCCCCACCAGCGCGTCGCCATCCGCCACGGCGGAGAGCACGTCCCCCGAGGAGCCCAGCTGCCCGCCGTCCAGATTTTCCGCGAAGCGGCGCAGCACCTCCTCCTGGTCTCCGCCCAGGGCGTACAGCATGGTGGCCAGGGCGGTAAAGGAGGAGCCGGACACCGCCGGGTCGGGAAAGGCGATCTTCCCCTTCAGCTCGGGGCTCAGCAGATCGCTCCAGCGGCTCACCTGCCCCGCCTCCACCAGACGGGTGTTGTAGACAAGCACCACAGGCAGGGCTGAAAAGGGGGTCCACAGGCCGTCCGGGGCACGAAACTGCTCCAAAATGTGCTCCCCCTCCTGGCAATCATAGGGCGCGAAGCAGTCCGCGTAGGTCAGCAGGCTCTCCACGCCCCCGCCGAACATCACGTCCGCCCGGGGGACCTTTCCCTCCTGGGCCAACCGCTCCAGCAGCTCGCTGGTGGCGCCGTACTCCACGTCCACCCAGATGCCGGTGCGCTCCTCAAACTCCTTGACGATGGGCCACCACACCTCCTCCTTGTGGGAGGTATACACCACCAGCCGCCTGCCCTCCTCCGGGGCAAAGTCCGGGGAGGGGTGGGCCTCCCCTCCGGCGCAGCCCCCCAGAGCCGCCAGCAGGGACAGGGCCGTCAGCAGGGACAGCACGTTTCTTCTCATCACAGCACCCCTCCCGGAATTGGGTTGATTGTCCTAATTATACCACACCGCCCCGGCCGCTTTCATCACAATTCCACAAATATCGCAGAAAATTTCAAAAAAACGCAGATTTGTCCCCTGGTCTTTTTTGCCAGCACTCTTTACAATAAAATTACCAGCGGAGCTCATCCGCTCGGCGTGTTTTTTGTCGGATGTGATAAAAGGAGGAACTGTAATGAAATTGAAGAAGCTCACCGCCCTGCTCCTGGCCGGCTCTCTCATGTTCAGCCTGGCCGCCTGCGGCAACAAGGCCGACGCCCCCGCCAGCAATCCCCCCGCTGAAAACAGCGCGCCCGCCTCCACCCCTGTGGACAATAAAACTCCCGACCCCGCCCCCGCGGACGACGCCAATCTCACCGAGACCCAGAAGATTATCAAGGAAGCCGAGGGCATGACCCTGGAGGAGCTGGCCAAAAAGGCCATCGAGGAGTCCAACGGCAAGATGTTCTACGGCGTGGGCAACTCCAGCCGCGGCAAGAGCGCCCTGCCCCTGTTCATTGAGTACTTGCAGTCCATCGACTCCAGCTATAGCATGGAGTTCGAGTGGCAGCAGCCCAAGAACAACAAAATCTTCGACCAGCTCACCGCCGACTCTTTGAAGGACACCGGCACCTTCGCCATGACCCTCATTCAAGACGGCAACCAGATCGAGTCCAAGATGGTGCAGACCGGCATCCTGGACACCTTCGTGCCCAAGGAGTGGGCCGAGGCCAACGGCGTGTCCGCCGACAGCTATGACGGCTATCTGGCCCTCCAGACCCTGAACAAAGTGTTTATGTACAACAACACCGGCGCCAAGTCCTATGACAACTGCTGGGACTTCGTGGCCGAGGGCGAGCACGGATTGTACATGGACATCGACTCCGAGATCGTGGGCAAGAACTTCCTGTATATGCTCACCGAGGACACCTACGCCGGCTGGCTGAAGGACGCCTTCAACGCTTTGAGCGCCGACGAGCAGGCCTATTTCCAGCCCACCATCAAGGCCATGGAGTCTGAGGCGGCCGACCTGGGCCTGGGGGCTGACGGCGCCTACGCCCTGGCCTGGATCAAGCTGTGGGTGGAGTCCTACAACGCCCAGACCGACGACGGCCCCATCTGCAACACCCTGGTGGACAAGTCCGCCACCGACCAGTTCGGCCTGCTGGTGTACTCCAAGCTGCGCTCCGTGGAGGAGTCCAGCTCCGTGTCCGTCAACAACATCAACGTGGCGGCCTATGACGACGGCTACACCGGCATCGGCGGCTACGGCTACTGCCACTATCTGTTCGTCACCGACAACTCCCCCCTCCCCTGGACCGCTTGCGCCTTCATCGCCTACATGACCGAGACCGTGGACGGCTTCTCCGCTTGGGGCAAGGACATGGGCGGCTACTCCTCCAACCCCACCGTGGCTGAGGGCACCGAAGCCCAGTACGGCCACTCCAAGGGCGGCATG
>OFGH01001709.1_pt1 | contig 13736 bp, 25 predicted proteins | sample 1521721 | NCBI WGS metagenome assembly OFGH01 (sample SAMEA3504132, study PRJEB24116) | mouse gut metagenome | biome: mouse gut; feature: mouse-associated habitat; material: faeces | place: Denmark | collected 2011
TTGGCGATTGACCGACTCCGCCTGCCGGCCTGTTAAAGGGGTAGAGCCTGCCAGGGGGCCTTCTATCGGAGGTCCAGCATCAATTGCGCGCCCAGGCGGAAGCCTATGCGGAAACAGTCATACTGCTCCTCGGACAGTGAACGGCTCTGGCTGTATATCAGTTCGTCGATCATCTCATTTCCTAACACGCCCCGTGCGGCCTCCCATACCGCCGATTCTTCCGCCGTCATAGGATGTCCCGTTAGTTTCCCTTCACACAGCAGTTCGTACATTTCTCTTAATGGGTCTTGCATGGCGGTTAACCTCCTTTTTAACACATCTTTATTATATCTGAATATAATCAGGTAGTCAAGCGTATGTTTGTAGATATTCCGATGTTTTTTGCTTTGTATAAAAGGAATGTGGTGAAATTGTGGAACATTCACAAAGAATCTTGCAGATTATAAAAGAAAGAGGGACTACAGAATATCGAATTGCAAAGGATACAGGTATTTCTGACAGCCTATTTGCAAAGTGGAAGGAAAAACCCACCTCTAAAATTTCCTCTGAGAAACTGGTTTTGATTGCGGATTACTTTGGATGTTCCATTGACTACTTGGTGGGACGGACGGAGAATCCGGATGTGAATCGATAAAATTTGACAAACTGCGGCGGCGCATGTATAATAAAAAAGCCCCCTGACGGGGGCCGGGAGGGCGCTGCTACATACGGTCGGCGGTTCAGCCACATCCTCCGAAAGGAGGTGGGGCAAATGCGTATTACGTTTCATGTGAAGGACTTTACGGTCACGATCGTGAATCGTGATTAAAAAGCGTAAAAGCGGAAACCGCCACCCCGGCAGGTGACGGTTTCTCTTTAGAAACTAAACCTATTTTATCGGGGCTGAACCGCTGATACGCAGTTGCCCTCTCGTTATTATTATAGAAGGCGGCATCGGCTTTGTCAAGCGGAAAAACACCGCCCCGGCAGGGGCAAAGGTGCGAATAGAACAATCCGCCGCGCATCGGCGGCGGAGAAGAGAGAGGTATCGACGATGAAATCATTTCTGATTGTAGGCATGGGCTCCTTCGGCCACCATCTCTGCCGCGCCCTGGTGGAGCAAAAATGCGAAGTCATGGCCGTGGACCAGAACGGGGAAACCCTGGAGGACGTCCTCCCCCTGGTGGTCAGCGCCAAGGTGGGGGACTGCACCAACGAGGAGGTCCTCCGCTCCTTTGACATCCCCAGCTTTGACGCCTGCTTTGTCTGTCTGGGGGACAGCAACGTGCTGGGCAGCCTGCAAATCACCAGTCTGCTCAAGGAGCTGGGGGCAAAGAAGGTGTTCAGCAAAGCGGACGACGACGTGCAGGCCAAGTTCCTCCTGCGCAACGGCGCGGACCACGTCATCTACCCGGAGCAGGAGGTGGCGATCAATCTGGCCATCAGCGAGAGCTCCGACAGCATCTTTGACTGCATCAGCCTCACCGACGAGTACTCCATCTACGAACTCCAGCCCATGGACCGCTGGATCGGCAAGAGCCTGAAGGAGCTGAACTTCCGGGTGAAGTACAACCTCACCGTTATCGCCGCCATGCGGGACGGCGTCATCCGCCCCAACCTGAGCCCGGACTACACCTTCAAGACCGACGAGCACCTGCTGGTGCTGGGGAGGATCGAGGATATCCGGAAGGTGGTGCGGTGAGCTCCCCTCTTCCTCTCTTTTGTGAGCAAGAACCCAAAAGAAAAACTTCAGAGGCGCGTGTGCACCTGCCGGCAGTCTATCGCCAGGCTGCCGGCAGGTGCGTTTCATGGGTTAATTTTATATCTAAAAGCGTATACGCGCAAAAAAGCCCTTTCGTATGTGTAGTACTTCCACACACGAAAGGGCTTTTTCCATATCAGGTCAAGCGGGCTTAGACCAGCTCGATCATTGCGGTCTCGGCCGCGTCGCCCCGGCGGATGCCGGTGCGGGTGATGCGGGTATAGCCGCCGTTGCGCTCCGCGTAGTTGGGCGCGATCTCCTTGAAGATCTTCTTCACCACGTCCTCCCGGGTCACAAAGGCCATGGCCTGACGGTAGGCCGCCAGATCGCCCTTCTTCCCCAGGGTAATCATCTTCTCAGCCAGGGGCCGGATCTCCTTGCAGCGGGTGACGGTGGTCTCCATCCTCCCATTGTCCAGGAAATCGGTCACCTGCTGACGGAGCATCGCTTTACGCTGATCGGTAGTCTTACCGAGCTTACGAGTTCCGGGCATTGTAGGTTTCCTCCTTCAAAAGGCGTATCAAGCCGTTGAGACGGCTCAGTTGGATTCTTCGTCGGCCAGGGACAGCCCCATCATGGCCAGCTTGTTGATGACCTCCTCCAGGCTCTTGCGGCCCAGGTTCCGGACCTTCATCATCTCGTCCTCCGTCTTGGAGATCAGATCCTCCACGGTGTTGATGTTGGCCCGCTTCAGGCAGTTGAAGCTGCGCACACTGAGATCCAGCTCCTCAATGGTCAGCTCCAGCACCTTGTCCCGCTGGGTCTCCGCCTTCTCCACCACTGTGGACTTGGAGCCCACAGTCTCGCTCAGATCAGTGAAGAGGGTGAAGTGATCGCAGAGGATCTTGGCCCCCAGGCTCACCGCGTCACGGGCGGAGATGGTGGAATCGGTCCACACCTCAATAGTCAGCTTGTCAAAGTCCGTCATGTTCCCCACGCGGGTGTTCTCCACCGTGTAGTTGACCTTGTAGACAGGGGTGTAGATGGAGTCCACGGGGATGACGCCGATGATGTTCTGCTGGGCCTTGTTCCGGTCCGCAGGCACGTAGCCGCGGCCGTGGCTGAGGGTGATCTCCATATTCAGCGTGGCGCCGCTGCCCAGGGTAGCGATGTGGAGGTCTGGGTTGAGCACCTCCACCTCACCGTCGCTCTTGATGTCGCCGGCCGTCACCTCGCAGGGGCCCACCGCCTCGATAAAGACGGTCTTGACCCCCTCGCTGTGGAGCTTGGTAATCAGCTGCTTGATGTTCAGTACGATCTCCGTCACATCCTCCTTCACGCCGGGGATGGTGGTGAACTCGTGCTGCACGCCGGCAATCTTGATGCTGGTGGCGGCGGTGCCGGGCAGGGACGAGAGCATGATGCGGCGCAGGGCGTTGCCAAGGGTGGTGCCGTAGCCTCGCTCCAGCGGCTCTACCACATACTTTCCATAGGAGTCGTCGCCGGGGGTCTCAATGCACTCAATCTGGGGCTTCTCAATTTCAATCATCCAGTTACCCTCCTTCTCGTGACGGGTCCGACAGAAGCCGGGCCCGCGTTAAATTCAGTTCGTGTGACAATCGAGGGTAGCCTCCGATTACTTGGAGTACAGCTCGACGATGAGGTGCTCCTCAATGGGCATATCGTTGATGTCCTCCCGCACAGGCAGACGGGACACGGTACCCTTGAGGGTGTTCTTCTCACGGTCAAGCCACTGGGGGACCAGGGGCAGAGGGGCGTCCTCGCCGGTCAGCCGCTTAAAGATAGCGGAGGAACGGCTGCTGTCCCTGACCTCGATCACATCACCGGCCTTCACGAGATAGGAGGGGATGTTGACCTTCTTGCCGTTGACGGTGAAATGGGCGTGGCTCACCAGCTGCCGGGCCTGCCGGCGGGTGGAGGCGAAGCCCAGGCGGTAGACCACGTTGTCCAGGCGGCGCTCGATGAGAACCAGAAGCTCATCGCCGGTCTTACCCTGGCTGCGGGCGGCCTTCTCGTAGTACATCCGGAACTGCTTCTCCATGATGCCATAGACGAACTTGACCTTCTGCTTCTCCTGGAGCTGGAGAGCGTACTCGCTCTTCTTCTTGCGCATCTGGCCGCCGGGGTTGCGCTTGGTGTCCTTCTTGGCGTATCCCATGGCGGCGGGGGAGATGCCCAGAGCCTTGCAGCGCTTGGCTACAGGCTGCATATTTTTAGCCATAATGAAATATTTCCTCCTTCTTCCGAATTAGACGCGGCGGCGCTTGGGGGGGCGGCAGCCATTGTGGGGGATGGGGGTGACGTCCTTAATCATCGTCACCTCCAGGCCCACGGCCTGGAGCGCCCGGATGGCGGCCTCGCGGCCCTGGCCGGGACCCTTGACGTAGACCTCCACGCTCTTCAGACCGCACTGGTCGATGGCGGCGTTGGCGGCGGTCTCGGCGGCGGTCTGGGCGGCGTAGGGGGTGGACTTGCGGGAGCCCCGGAAGCCCATCTCGCCGGAGGAGGCCCAGGACAGGGCGTTGCCCTGCATGTCGGTGACGGTAATCATGGTGTTGTTGAAGGAGGAGCGGATATGCACCTGACCCTTCTCTACGTTTTTCCGCTCGCGGCGGCGCTTGATAACTTTTTTGTTAGCAGCCATGTGACTTATCCCTCCTTACTTCTTCTTGTTGGCAACAGTGCGCTTGGGACCCTTGCGGGTGCGGGCGTTGGTTTTGGAGCGCTGCCCGCGGACGGGGAGGCCCTTGCGATGGCGGATGCCACGGTAGCAGCCGATTTCGGTCAGGCGCTTGATGTCCATCGCCACATTGCGGCGAAGGTCGCCCTCGACGGTGTACTCGTGGCTGATGATCTCACGCAGCTTGGCCTCCTCGGCGTCGGTCAGATCCTTGACGCGGGTGTCGGGGTTAATGCCCGCCTCCTTGAGGATCTTGCTGGCGCTGGTGCGGCCAATACCGTAAATATAGGTGAGTCCGATCTCGACTCGCTTCTCCTTCGGCAGATCAATGCCGGCAATACGTGCCATACTCTATGCCCCTCCTTTAACCTTGTCTCTGCTTGTGCTTGGGGTTTTCGCAAATGACCATAACCTTGCCCTTGCGCTTGATGATCTTGCACTTCTCGCACATGGGCTTGACAGACGGTCTGACTTTCATGTTAATAACCTCCTGTACTCGCCTTAAATGGCCCCCATAGGTCGGAGGCAAGGCCCCGTTCCTACAGGTCGTTGATAGTTTTCTTGTCATGCTTCGCCTGTTCGCGCTGCTCACAACGGCTCCGCACTTCTTAATTACTTCGAACGCCAGGTGATGCGGCCGCGGGTCAGGTCGTAAGGCGACATCTGAACCGTAACCTTGTCTCCGGGCAGAATTCGGATGAAGTTCATCCGCAGCTTACCCGAAATATGAGCTAAAATAATGTGTCCATTTCCAATGTCCACGTTAAACGTAGTGTTAGGCAGGGCCTCGGTGACGACGCCCTCCAACTCAATCATGTCGTCTTTTGCCAAAGCGTCATACCTCCAGTTGATCTCGAAACGCGGCCAGCGCCCTTCTCAGTTCTCGATCTGACAGGGCTTTGCCCTGCTTCAGCTTTTGAATGGCGGGATGGTCAAACCCATCGGTGAAAAATCTCACGTGGCCAAGCTTTTTGGCTTTGGGGCGGGCCCATTTGCGCCGCTTTCCGTCAGCCAGCAAAAGCCGCTGCCCCTCTTGGTCCAGCCCTACCACGCAGAAAAACCCACCTTTGTCCCGCCCGGCAGCAGCCTGAACAATCCGGCCTGTGCACTCAGTCATAGGCTCCGTCCTCGGTAACGGTGGTGATTTCCGGCCTGTCTTCGGTGATAAGGATGGTATTTTCGTAATGCGCCGCCAGAGAACCATCGGCAGCCACAGTGGTCCAGCCATCGCGCAGCACCTTCACGTGCCAGTCCCCGGCACACACCATGGGCTCAACCGCGATGGCCATGCCCGGCTGAAGCCGCGCACCATGTCCGGCAGGACCGAAGTTTGGAACTTCGGGGGCCTCGTGGAGCTTTGCCCCCACGCCGTGGCCCACAAAATCCCGCACCACCGAATAGCCGTGCTTCTCCACATACGCCTGGACGGCGTGAGAGATGTCCGACACCCGCTGTCCGGCTTTGGCGAATTGAAAGCCCTCCCAAAAGCTCTGGCGGGTGACGTCAATCAGCCGCTGAGCCTCCGGGGAAATCACCCCGCAGGGATAAGTGGCGGCGCAGTCGCCGTGAAAGCCCTCAAAAAACGCGCCCACGTCGATACTGACGATATCGCCTTCCTGGAGGACAATCCGCTTAGACGGAATGCCGTGAATAACCACCTCGTTTACCGAGATGCACGCAGAGCCAGAAAAACCGTTGTAGTTCAAAAATGACGGCTCCGCTCCCTTGCTGCGGATAAACGTGCGCACCGCGTCGTCAATCTCCTTGGTGGTGACGCCAGGCCGAACCATGCTCCCCGCCAGCGCCCGGGCCTGGGCGGTAATCCGTCCGGCCCTGCGCATCGCGTCCTGCTCCCGGGAGGATTTCAGCGTAATCAGCTCCATGCTCAAATTCCCAGCACGCGCTCAATGGCCTTGGCGGTGTCCTCAATAGTGGGCTGATTGTCCACCGTTTTGAGAATGCCCCGCTGCTGATAGAACTCCTTCAGCGGCTCGGTCTGGGCGTGGTACACGCGCAGACGGTCCTGCACGGTCTCCGGCTTGTCGTCATCCCGCTGGACCAACGCGCCGCCGCAGGCGTCGCACACACCCTCCGTCTTGGGGGGCGCGGCCTCCACGTGGTAGGTGGCCCCACAGGCAGTGCAGGCCCGCCGTCCACTCATTCGCCGCTGAATCTCCTGGTCGGACACTTCAATGGACAGCACACAGTCAAACTGCACGCCGGCCTTTTCCAGCGCCTCGGCCTGGGCGATGGTACGGGGTACTCCGTCCAAAATATAACCGCCCTGACAGTCGCTCTCCGCCAAACGCTCCGCTACAATGCCGATGATGACCTCATCAGGCACCAGCTTGCCGGCGTCCATGTAGCTCTTGGCCTGGAGTCCCACGCTCGTGCCGTTTTTCACGGCCGAGCGCAGGATATTGCCTGTGGAAATGGTGGGGATACCCAGCCGCTCACTGAAAATAGCGGCCTGGGTCCCCTTTCCGGCGCCAGGGGCGCCCAGCATAATCAGCTTCATCTCAGCTCACCTCAGCGCTTACTCAAGGAATCCCTTGTAGTGGCGCATCATCAGCTGAGCCTCCAGCGCCTTCACGGTCTCCAGCGCCACACCCACCACGATGATGATAGAGGTACCGCCGATAGCCAGGCCCTGGCCGACGTTGCTGCCCAGCGCCACCATGATGTTGCCCGTAATGGTGGGCAGCAGGGCGACAATGCCCAAGTAGATGGCGCCGAACATGGTGATCCGGGAGATGACCTTGCTCAAGAAGTCGCTGGTGGGCTTGCCCGGACGGAAGCCGGGAATAAAGCCGCCGTTCTTCTTCAGGTTGTTGGACACCTCAACGGGGTTGAACTGAACGGTGTTGTAGAAATAGCTGAACAGAATGATCAGCAGGAAATACACGATGCCGTACACCAGCCCCCTGGTATCAAAGACATCCAGGAAGGTGTGCCACCCGCTGCCCTCAACCTGAGCGGAGGGGATAAACATTCCGATGGTGGCGGGGATCGAGGCGATGGCCTGGGCGAAGATAATGGGCAGCACGCCGGACATATTCACCTTGATGGGGATATGGCTGGACTGACCGCCGTACATCTTCCGGCCTACCACCCGCTTGGCGTACTGCACGGGAATGCGCCGCTCAGCATCGGTGATAAACACGATGAAGGCCACCAACGCCAGCATACCCACAAGAATCAGCGGGATGAAGGCGGGGTGCAGCCGGGCCACAGTGTCCCCGGTGGCGCCGCTGGCCCAGCCGGCCACACCGTTGTAGATGCTGTACACCATGTTGGGGCCGCGGGCCACGATGCCGGCAAACAGGATGATGGAAATGCCGTTGCCGATGCCGAACTCGGTGATCTGCTCGCCTAACCACATCAGGAAGGCGGAGCCGGCCACGAAAGCGGCGATGATGACAATGGCGGGCCACACGCCTTCAGACACCAAACCATAGTAATTGATCATGGTGTAGTAGCCAAACGCCTGAATCAGAGCAATGGCCACGGTGGCATAACGGGTGATGGAGGCCAGCTTCTTCTTGCCCTCCTCGCCACCCTCCTTCTGGAGACGCTCCAGAGCGGGAATCGCAATGGTCAGCAGCTGAATGATGATGGAGCTGTTGATATAGGGCTGGATGGACAGAGCAAACACCGTCGCCTGGGCGAAAGCGTCGCCGCTCATCACGTTGAGTAGGCTGAAAATACTGGCCGACTGAGCGGTCATGTGGGCTTTCAGCTGAAGAGTGTCGATGAAGGGCACCGGAATGGCGGCACCCAGCCGGAAAATCAGCAGAGCGAACACGGTGAACAGCAGCTTACTGCGCAGCTCCGGCACTTTCCAGGCGTTGCGGATGGTCTGAATCATGTCAGATCACCTCCGCCGTACCGCCCGCCTTTTCGATCTTCTCTTTGGCCGAGGCGGAGAACGCGGAAGCCCGAACGGTGAGCTTCTTAGTCAATTCCCCGTTGCCTAGGACCTTGACGCCGTGCTCACACTTGGAAATGATACCCTTTTCCAGCAGATCGCAAACATTGACCACCGCGCCGTCCTCAAACTTGTTCAGGGAGGAGACGTTAATGGCCTCCAGGCGCTTGGCGAAAATGTTATTGAAGCCCCGCTTGGGCAGACGGCGGGCCAGAGGCATCTGGCCGCCCTCAAACCCGATGCGGACGCCGCCGCCGGAACGGGCCCACTGGCCCTTGTGGCCGCGGCCGGCGGTCTTGCCGTTGCCGGTGCCGGGGCCGCGCCCCTTGCGCTTGCCCACCTGAGTGGAGCCGGGGGCGGGAGACAGTTCATGCAGATTCATGGTCAGCACCTCCATTAGGCGTTCTCGGTCACCTGGAGCAGGTAACCGATGTGGGCGATCTTGCCCCGGGTAGCCTCGTTGTCGGGCTGCACGGTGGTGTCGCCGATCTTGCGCAGGCCCAGGGCCTCGGCGGTGGCCTTATGCTTGGCCAGACGGCCGTTCAGGCTCTTGACGAGCTTGATGTTGATGGTTTTAGCCATTGTCGCCAGCCTCCTCAACCTAAGATTTCTTCCACGCTCTTGCCGCGGATGCGCGCGACTTCGGCGGGGCTGCGCAGAGACTTGAGTCCAGCCATGGTGGCGGCCACCACGTTCTGGGGGTTGTTGGTGCGCAGGCACTTGGCGCGGATGTCGGACACACCTGCAGCCTCCATCACCGCACGCACCGGGCCGCCGGCGATGATGCCGGTACCTTTGGAGGCAGGCTTGAGCAGCACACGGCCAGCGCCGAACTCGCCGATGACCTCATGGGGAATGGTGGTGCCGGACAGGGTGATGTTCACCATGTTCTTCTTGGCATCCTCGATGCCCTTGCGGATGGCCTCAGCCACTTCGGCGGCCTTGCCCAGACCATAGCCCACGCGGCCCTTCTCGTCGCCCACAACCATCAGCGCGGAGAACTTGGCCACGCGGCCACCCTTCACGGTCTTGGAAACGCGGTTCAGATAAACCAGCTTCTCCACAAACTCTTTGGGTTCTCTTTCAAAACGAGCCATACTTTTTTCCTCCTCCCTTAGAACTGCAGGCCGCCCTCGCGGGCGCCCTCGGCCAGAGCCTTCACACGGCCGTGATAGACATAGCCGCCGCGGTCGAACACCACGGTGTCGATGCCCTTGGCCTTGGCACGCTCCGCCACGTTTACGCCCACCTGCTTGGCGGCGTCGGACTTGGTGCCCTCCACCTTGAAGTCCTTCTCCAGGGAAGAAGCGGAAACCAGGGTGACGCCGTTCACGTCGTCGATAACCTGGGCATAGATGTTGGTCTCACTGCGGAAAACGCACAGGCGGGGACGCTCGGGCGTGCCGGAAATCTTGGCACGCACACGCTTGTGGCGCTTGATACGCTGAGAGCGGGTATCGGGTCTGTTGATCATAAGTGGCACACCTCCTTATTACTTCTTGGCGCCGGTCTTGCCAGCCTTGCGGCGGATGACCTCGTCAGTATACTTGATGCCCTTGCCCTTGTAGGGCTCGGGGGGACGCTTCTCTCTCACTTCAGCGGCAAACTGGCCCACCTTCTGCTTGTCGCAGCCCAGGATCACAATTTTGTTGGGGCTGGGGACCTCGATGCTGATGTCCGCGTTCTCCTCCATGATAACCTGGTGGGAATAGCCCAGGTTCATCACCAGCTTATTGCCCTCCTTGGCCACGCGGTAGCCCACGCCGTTGACATCCAGCTCCTTCTTGAAGCCCTCGGTCACGCCCACCACCATGTTGTGGATGAGGGTGCGGGTCAGGCCGTGAAGGGAGCGGTTCTCCTTGGCGTCGTTGGGACGGGTGACCTTCAGCTCGGCGCCCTCCACGGCGATGGCCATGTTGGGGTTGAACTGCTGTGTCAGGGTGCCCTTGGGGCCCTTGACGGTGACAACGTTGTTGTCCTCTACCTTGATCTCCACTCCGGCGGGAATGGCGATAGGAGCTCTACCAATTCTAGACATTCCTATACCCTCCTTACCAGATAAATGCCAGGACTTCGCCGCCGACATGGGCCTCGCGGGCCTTCTTGTCGGTCATGACGCCCTTGGACGTGGAAACAATGGCGATACCCAGGCCCCGCAGGACCTTGGGCAGCTCGTCAGCGCCGGCATACACCCGCAGGCCGGGCTTGGACACCCGCTTCAGGCCGGAGATGACCTTCTCCTTGCCGGCGTTGTACTTCAGGGCGATGCGGATGACGCCCTGGGTGCCGTCGTCGATGAGCTGGAAGTTCTTGATATACCCCTCGTCCAGCAGGATCTGCGCGATGGACTTCTTCATGTTGGACGCGGGCACATCCACGGTGTCATGCTTGGCGTTGTTCGCGTTGCGGATACGGGTCAGCATATCCGCGATAGGGTCGGTGATTTGCATGCGTGTTTACCTCCTATTTTAGTTTACCGATGTTGTCACGCCTCGCCACGTCGTCGCAAAGCTCGCTCTATTTCGTTTCCGCCTGCGGCGAAAACTACATTCGCTTCCTTGCTCCTCCTCTCCAAAACGGACCCGCTTCGCTGGGCTCCGTTTTGGTTAAAAGCGGCGCGGTCTAGCGCTTCTCGGTACAAGCGGCAAGGTATCGCAGGTTAGGTCGTTCCTGCGACCTGTTGACCGCCTCGCGCCCGGTTGGGGCGGGCGCATTTTCGGAAGTCCGTCAGGGCCTGTACACGTTGGGCCTTTCCGGCGCTCCCTATCAAAACCGCACAAGCGGATTTGACCAAAGGGTTTGTCCCTCTCTGGGAGGGTCTCGCGGTCCAAACAGACCGAAACCCCGCGGCTATGACACTTTCCGAAAAGGCTCGGAGTTTTCATGGGACGCGGGTGGAAACGCACGGCTGCGTGTGAAGCCATTTAGCCATGCTGCCTGGACACAACGATTGATTATACTCTGAATTTTTCAAAATTGCAAGGATTTTTTGTTTCGAACACACGAACGTGTGGATAGAGATATGCCGGAACGGAGCTTTTGCTCCGTTCCGGACAATATCAAAGGTCAGATTAGTGAGGATCGTTTCGCCAGGCAAGGCAAGGCGGCGAAGAACAGTACCGGGTGTACGGCAAGCCGCCCCCCCAACGCAGCATGGCGCAACGAGACTTACCAGGAAGCCTTCTTCACACCAGGAATCTGTCCCTTGTAGGCCAGCTCCCGGAAGCAGATACGGCAGATGCCGTAGTCCCGGAGGTAGGCGTGGGGACGGCCGCAGATCTTGCAGCGGTTGTAGCGGCGGCTGGAGAACTTGGGCTCCCGCTGCTGCTTCAGGATCATAGACTTTTTCGCCATAACTCTTCCTCCTCCTTAGCGGCCGGCGAAGGGAGCGCCCACCAGCTTCAGCAGCTCACGGGCCTCCTCATCGGTCTGGGCGGTGGTGCACACCACGATGTCCATGCCGCGGATCTTGTCGATCTTGTCATACTCGATCTCGGGGAAGATCAGCTGCTCCTTCACGCCCAGAGCGTAGTTGCCCCGGCCGTCGAAAGCGTCGGCGGAGATGCCCCGGAAGTCACGGACGCGGGGAAGGGCCACGTTGAACAGGCGGTCCAGGAATTCCCACATCTTGTTGCCCCGCAGGGTCACTTTGGCGCCGATGGGCATGCCCTCACGCAGCTTGAAGTTGGCCACGGACTTCTTGGCCTTGGTGATGACGGCCTTCTGGCCGGTGATGGTGGTCAGGTCGTTGACCACGGCGTCCAGCACCTTGGCGTTCTCACGGGCCTCGCTGCAGCCCACGTTGACCACAATCTTCTCCAGGCGGGGGATCTGCATGGTGGACTTGTAGCCGAACTTCTGCATCAGAGCAGGAGCGACCTCGTCCTGATACATCTTCTTCAGGTTAGGCACTTTCTTTTCCTCTGCCATTTCGATTCACTCCTCCTCTCTCAGATTTCAGCGCCGCACTTCTTGCAGACGCGGACCTTCTTGCCGCCGGCCAGCAGCTTGTGGGCGGGCCGGGTGGGCTTATTGCACTTGGGGCATACGCGCTGGACCTTGCAGGCGTAGATGGGGGCCTCCTTCTGGAGGATGCCGCCCTGCTCGCCCTGCTGGCGGGGCTTGGTGTGGCGGGAGACCATGTTGACCTTCTCCACGATCACCTTGCCGGCCTTGGGGTCCACGGACATGACCTTGCCCTGCCTGCCCTTGTCCTTGCCGGACAGGACGACAACGGTGTCGCCGCTCTTGATACTCAATTTGTTCATCTCAGACGCCCTCCCTTACAGCACTTCGGGAGCCAGGGACAGGATCTTCATATAGTCCTTGTCGCGCAGCTCGCGGGCCACTGGGCCAAAGATACGGGTGCCGCGGGGGTTCTTGTCGTCACGGATGAGGACAGCGGCGTTGTCGTCAAACCGGACATAGGAGCCGTCGGCGCGGCGCACACCCTTGGAGGAGCGGACGATAACGGCCTTGACCACCTCGCCCTTCTTTACGGTGCCGCCGGGCTGGGCCTTACGGACGGAGGCAACCACGACATCGCCGATGTTGCCGAACTTCCGTCTGGAGCCGCCCAGCACCAGGATGGTCTTGATCTCCTTGGCGCCGGTGTTGTCGGCCACCTTCAAATAAGTTTCCTGCTGAATCATGCTGCCGACACCTCCTTATTTCGCCTTCTCGATGATCTCAACCACGCGCCACCGCTTGTCCTTGGACAGGGGGCGGGTCTCCATGACCTTGACGCGGTCGCCCACGCCGCACTGGTTGTTCTCATCATGAGCCTTCAGCTTATAGGTTCTCTTTACGATCTTCTTGTACAGAGGATGGGCCACGCGGTCGGCGATGGCGACCACAACGGTCTTATCCATCTTGTCCGAAACCACCAGGCCGACTCTGGTCTTGCGGGAAGAAGTTCTGTTTTCCATCTTCTATTCCTCCTCTTAGCGGCCTGCGAGCTGCTGCTCGCGGATGATGGTTTTCACTCGGGCGATATCCTTCTTCACTTCAGCGATGCGCAGGGGATTGTCCAGCTGGTTGGTGGCGTGCTGAAGGCGGAGGTTGAACAGGTCCTTTTTCAGGTCCACCAGCTTGGTCTCCAGCTCGGCGGCGGACAGCTTGCGAACGTCATTAGCCTTCATTACGCTTCACCACCCTTCTCAGTCTCCTCGCGCTTGACGATCTTGCACTTGACAGGCAGCTTGTGGCTGGCCAGGCGCAGGGCCTCGCGGGCCGTCTCCTCAGAGACGCCGGCAATCTCGAACATGATACGCCCGGGCTTCACAACGGCCACCCAGTACTCGGGGGAGCCCTTACCGGAGCCCATGCGGGTCTCGGCGGGCTTCTCGGTGACGGGCTTGTCGGGGAAAATCTTGATCCAGACCTTGCCGCCGCGCTTGGTGTGGCGGGTCATGGCGATACGGGCC
>OFGH01001712.1_pt1 | contig 13716 bp, 13 predicted proteins | sample 1521721 | NCBI WGS metagenome assembly OFGH01 (sample SAMEA3504132, study PRJEB24116) | mouse gut metagenome | biome: mouse gut; feature: mouse-associated habitat; material: faeces | place: Denmark | collected 2011
GATCCGCCCCGGCGCTCACCAGGGAGAGGGGGAGAATCACCGCCAGGCTGGTGGCGTGGGCACGCCGTCCCTTCACCCCCATCCACTCCAGCAGGGGAACGGTCAGCATCCCCCCGCCCGCCCCCAGCAGGCCGTTGAGGATTCCCACCCCCACGCCCCCCAGGGCCGCCAGCCACCGCTCTTTTTTCATTTCATCACCCTCTTTGCCGGTAGTTTTGGAAAAGTTCCCCTTTCTTATGCGGATTCTCTTCCCTTTCCTGTTGCGCAGGCGGCAAAAAAATGGTATCATGGACTTGATTATTCGCCGAAATGGAGGAAATACTATGAAGACCCTCTATAAATATGCCCCCGGAGCCAGAACCTCCCGCCTGGCGGAGCGTCCGGTGCCGGAGCTGACCCCCCTGGATAACGTCCGGGTGCGGGTCAACGACTGCGCGGTGTGCGGCATGGACCTGCACATCTACAGCGGCAAATTCGCCTGCGACCCCCCTTTTGTAATGGGCCATGAGTTTGTGGGGGTGGTGGAATCGGTCTTTCCCGGCGTCACCTCGGTGGCTCCTGGGGACCGGGTGGTGGCCCAGCCCCACCTTTACGCCTGCGGCCAGTGCCAGACCTGCCGGGACGGCTTCCCCCAGTACTGCAGGGACAAGCGCTCCCTGGGCATCAACCGGGATGGGGCCATGGCGGAGTACGTGGTTCTGCCGGAGCGGTACCTGCACAAAATCCCCGACAGCATCCCCAACCCCATCGCCTGCCTGCTGGAGCCTATGACCATCCTGGTAAGCGACGTGGTGGTCTACTCCGGCCTGAAGCCGGGGGACACGGTGGTGATTGCCGGGGCCGGGCAGGTGGCCCAGCTGGCGGTGGTGGCCGCCAAGGCCGCCGGAGCGGGGAAGGTGATTCTCTCCGGCGTCACCCACGACCGCAGCGTCCGCTTCCCCGCGGCCCTGGCCCTGGGGGCGGACCTGGTGGTGGACAGCCTCACCGAGGACCTGCCCGCTGTGGTGATGGAGCAGACGGGAGGCCGGGGCGCCGACCTGGCGGTGGAGGCCAGCGGCTCCGAATCGGGCATCAACCTGTGCATCGATTCCCTGCGGGTAGGGGGACAGATGACCTGCCTGGGCCTCACCCGGCGGGAAAGCGTCGCCGCCCGGTGGGACGCCGCCGTGCGCAAGATGCTCACCCTGCGTTTTCACATGATGAGCGACTACAAGGAGATGGACCGGGCCATCGAGATTTTTGCTACATACCCGCGGGACCTGGCGCCCCTGGTAACCCACATCGCCCCCCTGGACGATTGGGAGCGTCTCTTTGATATACTGACACGGGGCGGCGGCATCAAGGGTGTCCTGAATGTGGACGGGACGGTCCGCAACCCGGTATGATTTGGAAGAAAAGGAGGGGCTGCCATGGCCTCCGTTAAGGCGCTGCGGGACGGCGAGGAGCAGGGGCTGGAATACCTGGGGGAGCTGCGGGCGGTGAAGGGCGCGCTGGCCAAGGAGCTGCTTATCCAAAAGCCGGTAACCATCCCCGGAGCCGGTTCCTATTTGAAGGATTTCACCGCGCCCCTCTATGGCCGCGGGGTGATGGCGGAGCTGGCAAAGGGGGAGAAGGGCTGCGGCCCCTGCGTCGGGGTGCTGGCAAAGGAGAAAAAGGCCCCCAAGGGGTATGTCCGGCGGCAGCTGGGCCCCCATCTCCTTTGCATCCCGGTCTATGACCAGCGGCTTTTTTCCTCCCTGGCCTGGAAGGTGCTGGGGTATCTCCCCGCCGGGGAGGGGTATTTGAAGGTGGCGAAGCGCCGTGTGGGCTTCTGGGTGGGGCTGGCGGTTTTTGCGCTGCTGGTCTTCGCCGTCTCCTACCTGGGCTTCCGCCACGGGCCCCAGGCCCTTTGGAACACCCTTCTGGAGCTGCCGGAGGCCCTCTCCAACAGCTGGTATTGGCTGCTGCGGAAATGGGGCGTGGTGTAGAATGGGGCTGGAACAGCTTCTCCCATGGGCGGTTTTCCTCTACCTGGGGGGGATGAGCGGGGCGGGCCTTTTGGCGATGGGCCTGGATAAGCGCGCCGCCCGCCGCAACGGGGCCCGAAAGACCCAGGGGAAGGGCGCCCTGCGGCGGATTCCGGAGCGCACCCTCTTCCTCCTGGCCGCTTTGGGGGGCTCGGCGGGGGTCTGGCTGGGGATGGACGCCTTCCGCCACAAGACGAGGCACTGGTATTTTGTTTTGGGCATTCCGGCCATCCTGGCCGCCCAGCTGCTGCTGGGATGGCTTTTGTACACACGGCTGCTGTCCTGAAAAAGCCGCCTTCCCCGGCTGCGGGGGGAGGCGGTTTTCCGTGCAGAAAATCCCCTGTTTTTTCGGAAGAAACTGGAAACATAATTCCCCCGCTGCGGCGCACACTAACCACGAAGCAGCGGCAAGCCTTCCAAAACCGCCGCGGCTTAGAATCTGCGGCCCGCCCCGGAGGCTTTTATTTTCCCCCAGCCTCCGGACGGGGCCAAATCCAAGGAAGAACAGGTGATTTTTGATGAAAACAAAACGACTTGCGGCTCTTTCCATCGCGGCGGCGCTGGCGCTGGCCCTGGGGATGAGCGGCTGCACCGGCGGCTGCTCCATGAACGGCAGCACCCCCACCCCCTCTTCCCCCGGCGGCGTCTCCGGCAGCATTTCCGGCAGCATGGGGAACAGCTCCAGCAGCTCCCAAAGCTCCAGCTCCTCCGGCAGCATCAGCAATTCCCCCTCCAGCCATCCGGAGGATGATTTGATGGACGACCTTGAAAACGGAATGGACGATATGCTGGACGATATCACCGGCGAGGATGAGAACCCGGATGGTTCCAGCGCTTCCTCCCTCCCCGGCTCCGGCTCCGGCTCCAGCTCCGAGCCTTCCTCTGCAACCACCACTATGGGCACCGATCTGGGGGAGATCGGTGCCCTCTCCGCCAAGGGGCTGGATTGGGGCCCCGGCGGCCCCAGGGACGAAAAGAACCGCTCCCAGGGGGCCATCCTCTATAACCAGAAGTACGGGAAGTACGATGCCCTCTTCCTGGCGGCGGATGAGCCGGTGGTTTATATGACCTTTGACGAAGGGTACGAAAACGGCCTTACCCCCAGCTTTTTGGCGACGCTGAAGGAAAAGGGCGTGAAGGGTCTGTTCTTCGTTACTTACGACTTTGCCAACCGGGAGCCGGAGCTGGTAAAACAGATTATCGCCGAAGGCCACGTCCTGGGGAACCACAGCTGGAGCCACAAGAACTACAGCACCCTCACCCCCAAGGAGGCGGCGGAGGACCTGATGAAGCTCCACGACTACGTGAAGGAGAACTTCGGCTACGAGATGAAGTATTTCCGCTTCCCCAGCGGAAACTTCAGCGAGCAGACCCTGGCGGTGGTACAGTCCATGGGGTACAAATCGGTTTTTTGGTCCTATGCCTACCAGGACTGGCTTACCGATAAGCAGCCGGAGGCCGCGGCCTCGGAGGAGAAGCTGGTCAAGGCGGCCTGTCCGGGGAACATTTACCTTCTCCACGCGGTGAGCACCACCAACGACCAGATTATGGGCAGTTTTATTGACCGGGTCCGGGACGCCGGTTACACCTGGGGGGACCCGGCGACGCTGTAATATCCGGCGGGGACTGCTGCGCAAAGCTCATTTCTGGATGTTGCTTTTTGGGAAAGGTTAATCTCATTCGCCTGCCCGGCGGGGGGTTCCTTTCTGTGCCGACAGAAAGGAACCAAAGAGCGGTCTAAGGGGCTGGCCGCCCCTTAGATATCCCTGCTTTTAAAATAAGGATTAGGGGTTGTGCACCCCTAATAACCCGCAATGGGCTTATCCGGAGGTCCGGCCGGGCGGCAGGCGGTAGACCCTGGAAAGGCAGCTCCCATATGTCATAGGGAGTGCTCCCGGCTAATAGCGTCGTCCGCTCCCTCCGGGCCAGTTCTTTTGGGGACGAAGCCCCAAAAGAACCGCCTTCGGCGATTAGAATCCCCCGGCCCTTCGGGCCACCCCCTTCAAGAAGGGGGTTCCTGCGGCGCTACCACCATATTCTATTGTAGGGCTTTTGCGGCGGACATAGCACAAAGACACCCCTAAGGGGTGTCTTTGTGCAGACAAATAAGAGGGACTTCTGGTGAGGGGGGGTGTACCAGAAGGTGGGCGGCAAAAGAAGCCGGGCCAGACGCGGCCCCAGTGGGGTGGTTTTATTTTGCCCGCATGGGGAGGGGCGGAGGCAAGTATCACATGATGTATAGAATGAAGGAGGTTATACTTATAGGATAAACCTCCGCCCCGGCTCCCTAGCAAGGCAACAAAAAACAGCGCGGCGTACGGTTCCAAAAGATCCATACACTGCACTGTCACTCGTACATCACACAACTTTCTTTCCCTACTACTTTTGGGCAGGAGGCTTGTTTTCCGGCTGGAAAGGAGTTATAATAGGGAAGCAACGTGCGGCGTGAGCCGTTGTGTATGGAGGGCTTGCTCCGTATACAGGGGACGGGATGTTCGTGGCATCTCGTCCCTGCTTGCACTTGTCCTTTGTGCCTTAAAGACATTATACACGGTTTTTCACCCCCCGTCAAGGGTTTTCCCCCCCCCAGGAGACCTTGCCCCCTCCCCCATGAAGAAGACAACCGCTTTCGGGCGGTTTTTTCTGTGCCCCTTTGGGGGGACCTCTCCCCTGCCCTGTTAATCTTTTTCTCCCACAATTGGGTACTTGTTTTTTGGCCCCGCCAGAATTATAATTGTGATGGAAAAAATTTTTTTCCTTTCCGTGCAATAAAACCCCGCGCTCATGTATTTCTATAGTGACAGGAGACGAAAGGTCATGGTGAGTTTGTCCCTGGTCCAATCCATGGACCCAAAAAACGGCAGCAATCCCAGGGAGCTGGAGCAGCTCCTGGCCCGGATTGCCGCCGGAGAGCAGGAGGCGCTGGCCCAGCTGTACAGCCGCACCCGCGGAGCGGTGTACGCCCTGGCCCTCTCCTACCTGAAAAACCCCCATGACGCCCAGGACACCGCCCAGGATACCTACGTGCAGGTTTGGGAGAACGCTGAAAAATACAGGCCCCAGGGCTCCCCTATGGCCTGGCTTCTCACCATCGCCCGGAATCTGGCGAGGCTCCGCCTGCGGCAGGCCGGACGCCAGGAAAGCCTGGAGCACCAGGAGTGGGAGGCCATCCCCGCCGGGGAGGAGGGCGTTTCCCCGGAGGACCGTCATCTCCTCCAGGAGGCCCTTGCCGCCCTGGGGGAGCAGGAGCGGCAAATCATCCTGCTCCATTCCACCGCCGGGCTCCGGCACCGGGAGATTGCCGCCCTGCTGGAGCTCCCCCTGCCCACCGTCCTGTCCAAATACCACCGTGCTCTGAAAAAGCTGAAAAAGCAGATGGAAGGAGATGACGCCCGATGACCAACCGGGAGCTGGAACAGCGCCTTGCCCAGGCCGTTGACCGCACCGCCCCCGACGACTGGGAGGGGGTCCTCTCCCGTTGCAAAACGCGGAAAGGAAATGTGATCCCTATGACTACAAGCCCAAAATGGAAGATAAAGGCCCTGGCCGCCGCCTGCCTGGCGGTGCTGCTGGCCGGTGGCGGCGGACTGTTCTACCAGCAGACCCAGGCCATCGCCTCCACCGTGTCCCTGGATGTGAACCCCAGCATCGAGCTGAAGGTGAACCGGGGCGAGAAGGTGCTGGCCTGCACCCCCCTTAACTCCGACGCCGCCCAGGTCCTCTTTGAGATGAACAGTGGCAGCAGCCTGAAGGGGGTGCAGCTGGATGTGGCGGTAAACGCCATCGTCGGTTCCCTGCTGCGCCACGGCTACCTGGACGGCATCTCCTCCGCCATCCTGATTTCGGTGGAGGATAACGACCAGGCCAGGGCCACCCGCCTCCAGCACCAGGTTACCGGCACGGTGGGGGCCGCCCTCCAGGCCCAGGCCGCCACCGCCAACGTGATGGGACAGACCCTCACCGCCAGCACCGGCCTTGCCCAGCAGGCGCAAAAAAGCAGCATCTCCACCGGCCGGGCCGCCCTGGTGAACCAGGCCATCGCCTTAAACGGCAGCCTCTCCTTTGAGCAGCTGGCCCTCCTTTCGGTGGAGGAGCTGAAGGACCTCATCGAATCCGGCGCCCCCGGTATGCCCATCGGGGCGGAGGCCGCCCGGAAGGCCGCCGAGGATTACGCCGGTCTTGCCGCCGAAGGGGCGGACATCGACCCGGAGCTGGACGAAACCCCCGCCTACTACGAGGTGGACCTGTACTACACCAGCCACGGAAAGCTGGAGTATAAGGTGGACGCCTACACCGGCAAGGTCCTCACCGGCCAGGCCAAGATTCAGGAAAACACCTCCACCGGCGTGGTGCTTACCGAGGCCCAGGCCAAGGAAGCGGCCCTAAAGTATATGTCCGCCCAGTACCCCGCCCTTCAGGGACAGGCGGTGCAGGACGGCGGCGTCCACCTCGCCTGGGATAAGGGGCGGCAGATTTACGAGGTGGCCTTCACCTGGGGCGGCAGCCGCTTTGAATGCGACATCAACGCCGCCACCGGCGCCATGATGGACTGGGATACCAACTACGTCCAAACCACCCAAAGCGCCGCCAGCGGCACCGCCTACATCGGCCAGGAGGCCGCCAAGGCCGCCGCCCTGGCCCACGCCGGGTTCGCCGAAGGGGACGTGACCTACTGCAACAGCTGGATGGAGTACGACGACGGCCACCCGGAGCACTACGAGGTGGAGTTTGCCACCAAGGACGCCCGGTATGAATACGAAATCAGCCTCTTCAGCAGCGCCATCCTGAAATTTGAGAAGAAGCCCTACCGCAGCCAGTCCGCCCCCGCCTCCCCCACCGCCAGCGTCATTGGGGAGGCCGCCGCCAAGGCCGCCGCCCTGAAGCACGCCGGGCTAACCGAATCCCAGGTCAGCGGCCTGGTGGTGAAGCGGGATTACGACGATGGCCGCCTGGAATACGACGTGGACTTCTGGCAGGGCTCCACCGAATATGAATACACCATCGACGGAAGCTCCGGCGCGGTTATCAAGGTGGAGCGGGACCTCCACGGCGCTCCCCCCTCCAGCTCCACCCCCTCCGGTGCCGGTGCCTCCGGGGATATTGGGGAGGCCGCCGCCAAAGCCGCCGCCCTGAAGCACGCTGGTCTCAGCGAATCCCAGGTCACCGCCCTGGTGGTGAAAAAGGATTATGACGACGGCCGTCTGGAATACGACGTGGACTTTTGGCAGGGCTCCACCGAATACCAGTACACCATCGACGGAAGCTCCGGCGGGGTGCTGGAGTTTGAAAAGGACGTCCACCAAAACGCCAGCCCCTCCAGCGGGGACATCGGCCAGGCCGGAGCCAAAGCCGCCGCCCTGAAGCACGCCGGGCTCAGCGAATCCCAGGTCTACAAGCTGAAGGTGGAGCGGGACTACGACGACGGCCGCTTGGAATACGATGTGGAGTTTGACTACGGCCACCTGGAGTACGAATACACCATTGACGGCGCCACCGGCGCTATCCTGGAATACCAAGTGGACGATTGAGCCGAAGCACCCGTCCCGAACCTGCAAAAAAGGCCGCCCTTAGCCGGGCGGTCTTTTTCCTATTAGAAGCTGTTTAGTATCTGGACGCGCGGCGGATGGCAAGGGATCTTTTTGCCAGGCGCAGACAAATTTTTGCAGCAATACTGTATGTATTGCAATAAAATTTGGCAAAGCATGGCGGAAAAAGACCTGCCAGTCGGCGTGCGGTTAGATGCTGAACAGGTTCTTAGCAGTCCTGGGGGTTCAAATCAATGTTGATATAGATTTTATAAGCCCCTGGCCGGGTGGGGTAGCCGCTGATAATGACGGTGACCCGGAAGCGGGTGCCGGAAAGGCTCTCCTCCAGGCTGCGCTGGGACATGGCCTCCGGGTTTTGGGCGGCGCTGGATATCCCCTGGAGGGCCTGGCTCCAGACGGCAGAAACCATGCCGGGCATCCAGCTTTCCAGCTTCAAAAAGCTGTAAAGGCCGCCGCGCTCCACCTGCATCCAGGGGCGGAAGGCGAAAAGGTTCTCCGTCTCCCCGCAGGTGGTGAAGCTCTTTGGCTCCATGGGCTGGCCCTGGCAGTAGCGGCTGTACTGGAGAGCCTCCTCCTGCTGGGCGGCGGTATACGCCGGCTGGTCCCAGGCTGGGGAGGGCTGTCCCTGCCAGGGGGCGGCGTAGGGCTGCTGGGGAGCCTGTGGAGGCGTCATCCCCGGCTGCCAGGGAGGGCCTTGGGGCGGGTACTGGGGCGGATAGGGGAAATACTGCTCCTGGGGCGGGCCGGGGAACTGCTGCCAGCCGCCGTAAAGCGGCGCTCTCCCCTGCCACTCCAGCTCCTCCAGGCGGCCCTGGAAGGCCATGTCCCCAAAGGCGGCGTTGGAAAGGCCGACATAGGGGGTCAGGAAGGCATAGGCGAAATAGAACACCGCCTCCACCCCCACGAAAATGGGAGCCAGGGCTTCCTCCATATAGAAAGAGGGGGCCCCTTCCAGGGACAAATCCATCAGTACAGGCATCACCAATACCATGGTCAGCACCATCATTCCCACAAACAGAAGGAGATACCAGCCGATGAAGGAAAGCTCCAGCAGGAAGAAGCGTCCGCAGTTCCCCTCCATCAGCCGGAAGGATTCCTGGCGGGCGTGACCCAGCTCCACCTCTTCATCCTCCACCAGGATGTACCGGACCAGGCTGCAATGGAACATCCAATAGATATGGAAGACGGCGGCCCCCAGGGCAACGAGGGGTATGATGATGTCGCCGTAGCCGATGGTGTAATCCAGCAGGCCCACAAGGAAGTAGGAGAGGTAGCCGAAAGCGTTTATCATCAGCCCCGCCCCCACCCCTTTTGCGTACCGGCTGGGGCGGCTGAAGTAGTAGAAGACCTCCAGGTACCGGGGGGACCGGTCCTTGTGGAGCAGATAGCTGTACCGGTTGGCCCCCAGGAGAATGGGCATCAGCAGCGCGGACACAAGAAACCGGGCCAAAAGGGCGATAAGATAGGCCCCATCGAAGTCAAAGCCGTACTGGGGCAGCCGCCGCTGCAAGGACATGGGCAGCCAGGTTGTAAGCCCCATATAGGCCGAGCACATCAGGTAAGCGGCAAAGACCCCGCCGAAGCCGCCCTTGTAAAGCTGCCTTGCCCGCTGTTTCAGGATTCGGTTCACAAAAAGGCCCTCCTATTGTTTTAATGAGCTGTCTTTTTTAAGTATAGTTCAAAGGGAGGAAAAAATCATGAACGAAATATGAACAGAAGGGGCGGCTCACTGGACTTTCCCGCCCCGCCTGCTTATAATAAAGGAAGAAAGGGGGCGTGTGTTATGCTGGAAGTCAGCGGAAAATACAACAGCGCCAAAATTTTTACCGACGTGGTGGACCAGGCCTCCATCGCCCAGGTGATTCTTCTTTGCAGCCAGGAGTTTACCCAGGGCAGCCGCATCCGGATGATGCCGGATATCCACGCCGGGGCGGGCTGCACCGTGGGCACCACTATGACCATCACCCAGCGGGTGGTGCCCAACCTGGTGGGGGTGGACATCGGCTGCGGCATGGAGACGGTGCGCCTGCGGGAAAAGCACCTCCAGCCCCAGCAGCTGGATAAGCTCATCTACCAGAAAATCCCCTCCGGCTTTGCCATCCGGGAAAAGCCCCACCGGTACATGGAGGAGCTGGACCTTACCGCCCTCTGCTGCTACGCCGCCATCGACCCCCTGCGGGCGGAAAAAAGCCTGGGCACCCTGGGGGGCGGCAACCATTTCATCGAGGTGGACCGGGACGAGGAGGGAAATCTTTACCTTGTCATCCACTCCGGCAGCCGGCACCTGGGGCTGGAGGTGGCCAACTACTACCAAAACGAGGCCTACCAGCGCCTGAACGGCAGCAGCAAGGCGGACGCCGAGGCCCTGGTGGCCCAGCTGCGGGCGGAGGGCCGGGAAAAGGAGATTCAGAAGGCCCTGAAGGCCCTGAAAAACACCAAGCGCACCTCCATCCCCCGCCCCCTGGCCTATGTGGAGGGGGAGCTGTTCCAGCAGTACATCCACGATATGCGCATCATCCAGCGGTTCGCCGCCCTCTCCCGCCAGGCCATGGCGGACGAGATTCTGCGGGGGTTAAGGCTCCACGCCGAGGAATCCTTCACCACCATCCACAACTACATCGACACCGATGCCATGATTCTCCGAAAGGGGGCGGTTTCCGCCAAGGCGGGGGAACTGCTCCTCATCCCCATCAATATGCGGGACGGGAGCCTCATCTGCCGGGGCCGGGGCAACGAGGACTGGAACTATTCCGCCCCCCACGGGGCCGGGCGGCTGATGAGCCGCGCCGAGGCCAAGCAGAGCTTCACCGTCTCCCAGTTCAAAAAGGAGATGGCGGGAATCTACACCACCTCGGTGGGGAAATCCACCCTGGACGAATGCCCCATGGCCTATAAGTCCATGGAGGACATTGCGGGGAACATCGGGGAGACGGTGGAAATCCTGCGAACCATCCGGCCCATCTATAACTTCAAGGCCGGAGATGAAGAGTAAGAACCTGTTTAGCACCCTGAGATGCTGAACAGGCTCTAAGAGCCGAAAAATGCTTTTTCCAGACGCAAAAGTGATTGGTTAAGAGGGGAAAAAGTGTGAAAAGGGGGGGATATATCCCCCTCTTTTCGCGTAGAGCGAGGAAAGCGAGCGGATAACCCTGCTGCGGAAAGGGAGTACCGCAGCCGCTTTCCCCGTCGGAAAATGACCCTTCTTTTACCGGGCGGAGGGGGCCGTTTCCCCCGCCGCCTCCTGGGCGGCCCGCTGGCTTTGGCGGTTGTTCCACCAAACCCCCGCCCCCACCAGGCAAAGCCCCGCCAGCTCCCGGAGGCCCACCCGTCCGGCGGCGGCGTCCATCAAAAAGCCCGCCAGCAGCTGTCCCCCCAGAATCACCACGGCGGAAACCGCCACCGGGACCTTTTCCATCCCCCGGATGGTAAGGACCATCGCCACCAGGCCAAAGACCCCGCCCAGGTAGTAGAGGAAGGGAATCGACCCCAGGTAGCCGGGCTGGGCCAGGTGCCGGTCCCCCGCCAGCAGCGCCAGAGCCAGGGCCAGCACCGTCCCCTCCAGGTAGTTGATGAGGGTGCCGTTGGCCATCCCCAGCACCTGCTTGGCCCGGACATTCACCATTTTGTTGATAATATTCAGCGCCCCGTTGAGAAACGCAACCGTCACTACAAACGCCATTTTCTCTCCTCCTACCACAGCATTAAGCCCAGCCCCGCCATAATCAGCAGGCAGGGGGGCAGCCGCCGCCAGCTCCAGCGAATCACCGGCACCCCGAAGAGGCCGAAGTGGTCCACCAGGGCGGAGGCCGCCATCTGGCCGGCCACCGACACCGCCATGGTGAGGGCCGCCCCCACCCGGTTGGCGCAGTAGCTGCTGCTGGTCACCAGCGCCACCCCCATCAGCCCCACAAAGTAGACGTACAGAGGGGCGCCCCCCAGGTGGAGCCGCTCCCCCTTCCTGAGCAGGATATAAAGGAGGAGCATCACCGCCCCGATGCCGTGGACGAAAAAGCAGACCTCCAGGAGGGAAAGGTGGTTTGCCAGAATGCCGTCGATGCTCACCATCAGGCCCTGGCAGGCTCCCCCCAGAATCAGCAGAAGATAACTCGTACAAATCGCCTCTTTTCTTTTTTCTGCAATTATGATACGATAGGAGAGAAAAAAAGAATAGGAGAAATCTCACAGGACAAGGAGGTTTTCCATGGACCGGATTGAAGCGTGGAGCCGGGAGCTTTTTTCCTTTGACGTGCGCCCCTTTTTGGAGGAGCGGGTCTTTGCCCCAGGGGAGTTCATCCTGCGGGAGGGCTCCTTCCCCCAGCACCTCTATTTCCTCACCCAGGGGCGGGCCAAAATCTACACCACCCACAAAAACGGGAAGGTCTCCCTCTTAAACTTCCCCGCCGCCCCGGACCTCATCGGGGATATGGAGCTGCTGGAGGTGCGCCGGGAATCCCTCTGTGTCCAGGCCCTCACCCGCTGCCACTTCTGGGTGGTGGATTCCCGGCGGTGCCTTCCCCAGCTGCGGGAGGACCCCAAGTTTTTGTGGTTTTTGTGCAACCACATCGCCCGGCGCAGCGCCCGCCAGTCCACCGTCCTCACCATCCAGCAGGCCTATCCCCTGAAAAACCAGCTGGCGGCCTTTCTCCTGATGGCCTCGGAGGGGGATTGCTACCGCCAGCGGCACACCGAGGCGGCGGAGTACCTGGGGGTGAGCTACCGCCACCTTCTTTACGTGCTGGCCCAGTTCCGCAAGGAGGGGCTTATCCGCCGGGAGGGGTCGGAATACCGCATCCTGGACCGGGCGGGCCTGGAGGCCCTGGCGGCGGGGTAAGAAAAAACGCCCGATATTTGCCGTCTTGCCCTTGCTTCTTTGGCGGCCTATGGTGTATAATAAGAATATTCTATGGATTACGATGATTTTGGAGGGGCGGCCAGCGGCGCCGCGTATGGTTTTATGGAGATTAAATTTAAGCCCAAGGGCGTCTGTTCCCAGTCCATCCGGTTGGACCTCACCGACGGCATTGTCCACAACGTCCGCTTTGCCGGCGGGTGTTCCGGCAACGCCCAGGGCATCAGCCGCCTGGTGGAGGGGATGGAGGCCAAGGAGGTGGTGGCCCGGCTGCGGGGTATCCGCTGCGGCTTTAAGTCCACCTCCTGCCCCGACCAGCTGGCAAGCGCATTGGAGCAGGCTTTTTCCCAGGAGGAGCAGAGCTAAAATTTCCCGCCCCCGGCGGAGAGGGAGTGTGGCAGATGTCTTTTGCAGACGAGGATATTAAAATCTACGGTGAAGGGATGCCTTCCCCTGGGGAGCCGGGGGACGAGGAGGCGGCTGTCCGGTACGTCGCCCACCGGAAAAACGGCAACATGGAAAAGACCCGCCAGCTGGGGGAGCTGTTGGCCCAAACCCTGGTGGGGGACGCCAGCCGCCTGGCGGAGGACTGCTACAAGCCCCAAAAGCTGGTGCTCCTCTCCTTTTTGGTTTCGGACGAGCTATCGGCGGCCCTTTCCGACGGGATGCTCCGCCAATCCGCCGCCGCGGCCTTCCGCCGCCGGGTGGAGGAGCTGGACCCGGAAATCTTCGCCATCATCACCGATTCCACCGCCTTTACCCTCTATATCCTCCACGACCGCCGGGTGGGGGACGACGAGTGCGGACGGGTGCTGGCGGAGCTTTGCGACCAGGACAACGACCAGGAGCTGATTCAGGCCGGCAACGCCCTGGCGGCGGAATACCGCATCCTCTTCCGGGGCATCATCACCAGCTATACCTTCATCCCGGTGGAGTGACCCGGCTTTTTTTCACAAACGATTTTCCGGCTCCCTTGCCGCCTGCGAGGGGGCCGGCGCCTTGTCCGGTGATATTTTTTAGAAGGAAGGGGGCGGCGCCAAATGGCCGGTTCCTATGAAATTGATTTCGGCCCCTGGGGCAGCATCTTCCCGGTGCCCTGCGCCGTGGCCGACCGCCACCTGAAGCTCTGCTCCGAAAAGCAGCTGAAGGTGCTGCTCCTGGCCCTGCGGGACGGGGGAAGGCCGGTGGACCTGGAGGCCATCGCCCTGGAGCTGAACGCGGAGCCCAGCCCCGCGCGGTACGACATCCCCACCGGGAAGGTTGTGGACGGCCAGATCGGCGTGAGCCTGGACCCCCAGGCGGCCCGGTTAGACCT
>OFGH01001717.1_pt1 | contig 13670 bp, 10 predicted proteins | sample 1521721 | NCBI WGS metagenome assembly OFGH01 (sample SAMEA3504132, study PRJEB24116) | mouse gut metagenome | biome: mouse gut; feature: mouse-associated habitat; material: faeces | place: Denmark | collected 2011
GATAGCGGCACTTCATATAGAGGTCGCTGGACTTCTGCGCTTCGGTCTGGCTGATACCGCCCACGTTCCGCATTTTAGAAAATGCGGCGAGGTTTTTGTAATAATGCGCTTCGTCAATGAAAATGCGGTCAATACCCAATTCCTCAAATGTGACCACATCATCCTTGCGGCTTTGGTCGTTCAGTTTTTCCAGCTTAGCTTCAATGGATTTCTTCGTGCGCTCCATCTGTTTGCGGGAGAAGTTGTCCCCGTGGCTTTCTTTTAACTCCCGGATGCCGTCCAGGATTTCTTTTCTCTGCTGGCGCAGTATGGCGATCTGGCGCTCCACGCTCATGGGTATCTTCTCAAACTGCGAGTGCCCGATGATGATAGCGTCATAGTCCCCGGTGGCAATTCGGCCACAAAACCGTTTGCGATTTTTTGTTTCAAAGTCCTTCTTGGTCGCCACCAGGATATTGGCGGAGGGATAGAGCTGCAAATACTCCGCCGCCCACTGCTCCGTCAGGTGGTTGGGCACCACGAACAGGCTCTTTTGACACAGGCCCAGCCGCTTGCTCTCCTGCGCCGCCGCTACCATTTCAAAGGTCTTGCCCGCGCCCACCACATGGGCCAGCAGGGTGTTCCCACCATAGAGGATGTGGGCGATGGCGTCTACCTGGTGCTTCCGCAGGGTGATCTCCGGGTTGATGCCCACAAAGTTCAGGTGGCTCCCATCGTATTCGCGGGGGCGGGTACTGTTGAACTTCACATTGTAGAGCTGGCACAACTGTTCCCGGCGTTGGGGGTCTTTCCATATCCAGTCCTGGAACGCCTGCTTGATAAGTTCCTGCTTGCCTTGGGCGATGGCGGTTTCTTTCTTGTTCAGGACTGGCGTTCTTTTGCCGTCTGCATCAACAACATAATCAAAAATGCGGACATCCCGCTGGTTCAATGTTTCCTCGATAATTTTGTAGGCATTGATCCGCCCGGTGCCGTAGGTGTTGGACGCCTTAACATTGGCCTTGTCGTAGGATTTGCCCTCAATGTTCCACGCCCTGGTATGCTTGGAGTGGTGGACTTTGATATTCTGCTGTGCATAGTTGGGCGTATCCAGCAGTTCAAACATGAATTGCTGGATCACTTCGATGGGGAGCCAGTCCGCGCCCAGCCGCACGGAAATCTCGCTGGCGGTCAGGTCTACCGGCTGCACCCGTTCCAGGGCTTCTACATTGGGGGCGTAGTCCTCCGGGTACAGTTGGGCGCTGCGCCTTGCCCACTCCAGCTTTTCCCGCACGTTGCCGGAGAGGTATTCATCGGCGGTCAGATACTTTTCGGCGGTGTTGCTCCCATAGCCGTACATGGGGTTGATAAAGATAACGCCCTTTAAGTCATCGTAAATTTCGGGTTCGGGCTTTCCTGTCAATTCCTCCATATAGGCCATATCCACTTTTGCTTTTTCAGCCAGTGACACGGCCAGGGCCTCGGAAGCGGTGCCCACGCTGGTAATGACAACCTTCTGCTTGATGGTGCGCTTGGTGAACATATCCGCTTTACGGACAAAGTTGCGCTCATCGTCCAGCACCTCCAGAGAGGACAACAGAAAGTAGGCGCTGTCTATGCTGAAAGCGGAATTATTGGCGCGGGAATTGATGCGGCCATACTTCTCTACAAAATTATCGTAGAGATCGTTTAGTTTTTTCTGCTCCGCCCGGATGTCCTCATCGGGCCAGTCCTCGGTCTGGTATTCGATCAGCGTTCGCACACAGTCCCGGATGCCGATCAGCCCCTTGATGCGGTTTGCTGCTGTGACCGACACCTCCACCGGGTTCATGCGGCTGTTCTCCCGGTAGTACACTTGGCCGTCTACGATGGTGTAACTGAAATTTCGTACCTCCGGGTCGGCAGGGATGGACTTGTCCTCCCCCTCCGCTTCCGGGTCATCCATCACATACTCTGTGATTTCAGCGTGAAGGTGCTGGATAGCGTTTGCCAGGAGAGTTTCAAGGTCGGTGTCCGGGTCAGGCTGACAAACGAGCTGGGGGCCAAACGGCCCGGAGATGATCTCCTGCTTCCCCAGCACCATTTCCGGGTGCGTCTGGTAGTAGCGATTAAGCGTAACGATTCTGTGGCGGCTTTCACCCTTTGCGTTTACATGGTCGTTTTCATGGATAATGTCTACATCAATCCACTCAATCTGATCCGGGTCAACCACGCGCTGCTTGTCCAGCTTTTGGAGAAACAGAATGTCCGTTGTAATATCTGTCCCCGCGCTGTCTGCAAAGGCTGTGTTGGGCAGACGGATCGCGCCGATCAGGTCACATCGTTGGGCCAGGTACTTCCGCACCCGGTTATCCTTTTTATCGAACGTGCCGCCGCTGATGCCGTTAGAGGTGATAAAGGCCACGATTCCCCCTGGACGGACTTTGTCGATCACCTTTGCAAAGAAATAATCATGGACAAGGAAATTCAGCTTGTCATAGCGTTTGTCCCGCAGCTTGAAATCGCCAAAGGGCACGTTACCGATGGCGGCGTCAAAAAAGCTGTCCGGGAGATCTGTTTTTTCAAACCCCTGAACAGCGATGGAGGACTTCTGATAAAGTTGTCTGGCAATACGTCCACTGATGCTGTCTAACTCAATGCCGTATATTCTGGAGTCGGCCAGTGTTTCCGGGCGCATACCGATGAAGTTGCCAATGCCGCAGGACGGCTCCAGCAGATTGCCGGTCTTGAAGCCCATGTTCTCCAATGCCTGATAAATGGAGCGAATGACCACGGGCGGGGTGTAAAAGGCGGTGAGCGTGGATTCTGCGGCAGATTCATACTCGTCCTCGGTGAGCAGGGCTTTCAGCTCGGCGTACTTGCTGTGGCGCTCGTCAAAGCAGTCGGCCAGTCCGCCCCAGCCCACATACTGCGCCAATACCTCCTGTTCCTCCGGGGTGGCAAACCGATCCTCACGCTCCAGCTTTTTCAGAAGGCGGATAGCCCGGATGTTATTATTAAACCGGGTTCCCGGCGATCCCACACCAATGGCGTCATCGGTGATGCGGTATTCATGCCTGTCTGCGTTGGGGATTTCGGGATGGAGAACAAAGGGGGACACCTTGGCCTTACGTTGGGGTGCGGGCGGGGTCGGTGCCGGGGCTTCCTCACTCTGGCCGTGCCCTTTTGCTAAACTTTCCGCGCCCTTTTCGGATTCTGCCGTTTTTTCAGCCGGTTCCAAAACCTTTTCCGCCGTGGGCCGGTGGGAATACACCGTTTTTTCCGCTTCTTCAAAGGTGCCAAAACCGCCAGCCGTTGCCGAGCTAATGCCACGCTGTTCGTCATATCCATAATGGTTGTAAAACTTGCCGTTGGGGTATCTGAAAATGATAATGCGCTCATCATCGGCCTGATAGCTGGCAATCTGTTCAACGCCTGGGTTTTCTCTCTTTTCGGCCTGTTGATTGAGTTTGTCGGCGTATTGTTGGGCTTCTTCCTCGTCCTCAAATGTCAGATAGAAATCGCCTTCGCTGTAATATCGTTCAAGGTCAGTAAAAGGAGAATGATTATCCCGGATAATGAATGGGTCGGCAAATGCGTCAGAAGTTAATTCCACCGTAAATCGCGGTATTTTGGCCCGTTCCATCATCAGCCATTCGGTCGCGTCCTGATCCGCTAACTCCTGTCTGATCTCCTTCAGATAGTCCTCGGCCTGCCATTCGCTGATAAATTCTTCTCGGACACCCTCACTATCTACATAAATCTCACTCCTGACATCATCCCATATTGAGTAGCCATTCTCCGTTTCAATGACAGAAAAGCGTTCTTGAAATGGGAGTTCATCTGCGGCAATCTTTTTCACATCGGCCATGACCTGCTGAATAAAGGGGTCTGCGTCCAGCTTGGCCGGGTCAACCACATGGCCGTTTACAATACCACTCTCCGCAAGAGCAGCCCGGACAGCGGCAGGGTCAATGTCGGAAAAGTCATCGGTTTCCTGCTCCTGCCTGGGCTGACCGCTTTGCTCCCGCTGCTTGTCATATTGTTCTTCGGCATAAGCAATCATCTCGTCAAAGTTCAGGTTGGCAAGATGGACGCTCAAATCTTCCAAATCGTGGCATTGGAGCGACACTACCACTTCACTGTCTACCCGGTAAATCAGGCGGCTGTCGATCAGGTCTGCGCTTACATCAATGAAATGTTCGCCGTTGCTGGTGGAGCTGTGGCCTATGGCGACATTGTGCAGATCGGAGAAATCCGCCCCCTCACCATATTCATACTCGCAAAACTCGGTGATAAACCGTTTGGCCTTTGCCATGGCCGGGGCCGGGATATGCTGTGTTTTATGCTGGTTCCCCTCCAGCCTTGCCACAATCACATCAAAGCCCGCGCCGGTCAGACGGGCCGCATGGCTGTCCAACGCCTGGACAGGAAAACCGCACATGGGCACACGGCCTACATCGGGGATGCTGCGCATGGTCAAGGTAAGATCAAGAGCGGTTGCCGCCTTGGTCGCGTCCCTGCCCTCACCTCCGTACAATTCAAAGAAGTCCCCCACCTGATATAGCACCATGCTGTCCGGGTTGCGTTCCTTGATAGCGTTGTAGCCGTCCCAAAATCTGCCGCTGGCAGGCCCAGGTTCTGGCTGTGGGGCGGGATTGCTCTGCGCTGCCGATTTCTCTTTGCGGGCGGTTTCCTGTAAAACGGGGACAATCTCGCGGTATTTATCATATTGAGCAAGGAAATCCAGCAAACCGCCATCGCCGTCCCCAATATCCTGGCGCTCGGTAAATATCCTGCCATCCGGCATGACAACGGTGAATTTGACCTTATCATAGCCTAAATAGGCTTGAAATTCCGGGTCGTTGGCGTCATACCACTTCTGCCACGTCCCATACTTGGTCATAGCGGCTTTTTTCTTGGATGTGTGTTCATCGTCCGCCTGTTTCATCAGCCGGTCAAACTCATGGAGGGAGTAGGCCGTCTTATCCTGAAAAACACTGCTTTCGCTCCACTCACAGAAAATATAGGGAACGTCGCGGGGAGGGTAGGCCGGTTCGTTGGTGTCGGGGGAAATTGCGTCAGGCTCACGCGCCAGCGGCGGGGTAGAGAACACGGGGGCATCCTGGGTGGCGGAGATCGTCATGGTGGAAGTAGCGGCAACTTCTTCGATTTGTGCCCGCACGTCCTCCGGCAGATCATCCACATAGAATTTTACGGTTCGGTCGGGGTCAATATGGGCGATGGTCTTGTAGTCGCCGTGTTCTTCTTCCAAACGGTTCCAGACGGTCAGGCCGTTGCCCAGGTGCCCATAGCCCAGGTCATAACCGGGCGTGTCCGGCTTTGCGGGTTCAACAATGGCCGGTTCTTCCTCTACCACCTGAAGCAGACGGTCATTCAGCGGGTTCTCCGCCAGCAGCCGGTCAAATTCATCGCGGGGCAGCTCCTTATTGATGATGGGAAACGCCGGATCAAAGAGCCGGACGGTCTGCCCGTCAAAGGCCAGCAGTTCATACTCCTGTGCGCCGAGATGCACTGTGTCGCCCAGGGCAAAGCGGTACTCCTTTTTCGGCGGGTTCAGTTCCTCGTCCATCGGTTCCAGTGGCGCGGCCAGCGGGCCGTTCAGTTCCGCAAGCATGGCTTCACACCGCTCTGTCAGGTGGGTGTTCTCCTGGATGATGGTCTGCATAGCCGCCCGCATGATAGGCAGGACAAAGCTGCCATCCACCGTCAGGACATAGCATTTCTTATCACCCACACCAAAGCTGTCCGCACACCGTTTCGCCAGCAAGACTTCCGAACATTGGTCTTTTTCACCAAGCTGTGTCTTGAAGTCCACATAATCGTCAACGATGGAGCGAAACTCATTTACAATTTTCCACCGTGCCTGCCGCTCCCGCACCTGCGCCTGATATTTTGGGTAATACTCTATTTCAGCCCGGTTCAGATAGCGGTCTGCGGCGATCAGTTCCCCAATGCGCTTTTCCACTCTGGCCCAGGATAAAACAAATTTTCCCTCCGGGTCGCCGTAGTCGCGGGAGATGGTAATGCCTTTGGTATCGTGATCTTCCCAATAGCCGCTGCCGGGGATGGCGTCAGAGTGACCGCCAACGCCGTATTCATCCCGCAGGAATTTGATGTTTTCCTGCTTACCCTCCTGTTTCTGGAATTGCTCATAAATGCGGTGCTTGCCCTGGGACACCCCACTGCCGCCGCAGAGGATATAGTCTATGGCCTCCTGGGACAAGGTAAAAGCCGAAGCCTTTTCAGCTTCGGCCTGTTCAATAAAAGAGATTTGCTCCGCTTCGCTGGGGAGGGGGCGCTCATCCGGGTCAAGCCATCGGTCAAGCAAGATCATTCCATAGACGGTATCAGCTACGGAGGGCCAGCGCAGAAACACCTCTTTCTCGCGGGAGAGGTATGCGCCGCGCCACAAGGTCAGCACATCATCCCACGCGCGATAACCGGCCCGCTGCCCGTTACTGAGGATTTTCTCGACATAGGTGTTGTTGAAAAAGGACTTGATAAAATCGCCGCGTTCCCTGTCGTCCATGTGGCCGGCAAAAAAGGCGGCGATTTCCGTCCTGTGGTCTTTCAGCGCGTCGCTGGTGCGTAACAACTCCTGCTTTTCGCTGTCCTCATGGTAGTAGGGAATATCAGAGCGGGCGTTAAAGTCGTAGTGGTTGATTTGCAGCCCTGTGGGGCCAGCCGCCGTCCAGTCGATGGAGGACGGCGGCTGTTCTTCCTCGGTGGGGAGCGGGTCGCTTAGGCGTACACCAGCTCCTTCATCACCACTTCCTCCGCCGACGCCTTGAAGTTGTTCATCAGGCCCACCCACTTCATCTGGTCGGACGCTTTCAGGCTCTCCGTCACGCCCTGCTCCGCCGCCATCTTCTCGACCAGCTTCTCCACCATCTCGGTGGCCTGCCGGTCGATCTCCTCCAGATGGCTGTTCAGTTCCCCGGTCAGCAGCATCCCGGTGTAAATCCCGTGCTTGTGATTCGCCAGGTAACTGCGCCGCAGCATCCCATATTTTCCGACCTTCGGGGCTTCCGGCACGTCCAGGTTGGGCAGACGGTAATCGCCCTCGGTTCTGTAAGTCAGCTCCATGTTCAACGCTCCTTTCAATTTCTGTTCTGCCGCCATTATACCGGCTTTCAGACCGACTGGCAAATGTGCGATTTTGCTTTTTTTCCTCCCGGTACAGTTCAAGGACAGTGGTGGCGATCTCCCGCAGGGGCATTTCGGCAATATCGCTGGTGGTCGTGCCCAGGATGGCAAGGGTTTTCAGGGTGTTAAAGTCAAAGACGTGGGCAAAGTCCTCGCTGTCGAAATACTCATGGGGGTCAATGCTGCACCGGGCCAGCAGCATAAAGCCCACGCTGTTCTCCAGCAGGCCCTTAAACCATACCTTTACGCTGTCCTCGTCCAGTTCCTCCAGAAAACTGCCCTCCCGGACGGAGAGAAGATCGGCGTAGTAGTCGCCAAAGTTGTCCTCCACGACGACCTTCGCCGTTTCCAGCAGACACCCGGCAAGGTCAGGCTTGCCGGTCAGCTCACCGTAGCTGTTCTCCAGCCCCTCTATGACCGCGCCCTCGTACTCCGGCTTCATCTGCCAGACGGGGACGGTGCGCCCCGCACGGCTGTTGGTGTCGGACATATCAAAGACGTGCCGCAGCTTATAGCCCCGGTCGGTGTCTACCAGCAGGGCGATCCCCGTAGTGCCCCGGTTTACCCACCGGCCACGGCTGTTCCAGAAATCGGTTTGGGCGCAGGCGGTGGCGTCCGGCTTTTGGGCATAAATCAAAAGCTGGTCACGAAAGCTGTACTTGAAGTTGTGGGCGGCGGTGTTCAGGAACGCCATATAGTTCCCGCTGTTGGCGGTGATCTGGCGGGCGGTCTGTACCGCAAGCTGGACAATGGGTTCAGGTTTTTTCGCCACGCTCTATCCCTCCTTTTCTTCGTAAGATTTGAGCAACCCTTTTGTGGCGGCGGCGATCTTGGAAATGCGCCCGGTGAGCTGGGCGACGGTGGCCCTGACCTCGGACTGCCGCGCCGCGTAGAAGTAGCCGGTGGCGTCGCTGCAAATGGGGTGGCCGTTACAGCGCAGGCGGTTGACCGCCCGCCGCAGTTCCGTCCCCTTGACGTGGAACGCGGCCTCCAGCTCTTTGCTGGAAGCCGCGCTCTCCTGTCCTTGGTGGTACTTTTTCAGGTGTTCACACAGGGCCTTATCCACCATCGTGCCCACCGCCGCGTTTCAGTTCTTTGCTGTATTCCTTTTTCGGCTGGTGCGTCCCGCCACAGGCAATCAAAAGTTGCCAGATCATTTCGGCGGCTTCGCTCTCGTACATCTGGACGCTGGCGTACTCCTGACCGTCCTTGCCGGGATAGAGCCGGGAGAAACGCATCCGCTTCTCCATCAAGTCCCTGGCGTTCATACGGTCGCGCTCATCGGCGGCGCTGGCCGCGTTGTCCTCCAGAACGGCCATCATCAGGTCGAACGTGGAGGGGTGTATCTTCAATTTGACATTCGGTAATTGTGCCATCATGCTCCTACCTTTCCACGGACACAGCCTGCCGTCCGCGCTGGGGGAAGTCCCAGCCGTAGACTTTGCCGATCTCGTCCCCCAGCCTGCGGGTGATACGGGTCACATCGGCGCGGGTAGCTGTGCCGTAATACAATTTTTCTTTCAGCAGGTCAATTTGCGATTCCCGCACACCGGGCTTATAGGTGCGGTAGAGCAGGTGATTGGTGCCGTCATGGTGGATGGCGTCGCAGCGCAGGTCGCCCAGCTTGTCAACGTACCATGTGGCGTAGTCAATGTCCCGGTCGCTGAACAGGCAGTCCCGGATGTTGCCGCTTTCGATCTCCTTGTAGCCCATGTGCCGCCCCGTCCAAAGGCCCAGGTCGGCAATCACAAGGATGGGCTGGTCAAGCTGGATGTTCAGGTTCGCCCGCTCATCGTCCAGATACCCGCCGTTGATCTCGTGCATCAGGGCCATGCGCTCATACTCGGTCAGCTCCGGGTACTCGGCTTCCAGGTCGGCCCGCCAGTCCTCGTAGTCCAGGTAATCGCTCCAAATCAGGTGCTTTTCCTCCGTCATCGGGCATCACCCCTGTCATGGCGTTTGGGCTTGATGGGCTGGCCCTGTTCATCGTAGTTTTTCGGGTCAGCGGCGGGGGTGTCCCAGCCGAACAGGGAGCCAGCCAACATAGCGGCTTCCTGCGCCCTTGTTACTCCAATAATTTGATTTTCAGCAGTGACACTCTCACGGGCAGTTCTTCCCTCAATAGGAATATAAACAGGATGTTGGACTGTTTCTCCTTTCACTATGATGACGATTTTGTCTGTGGCGGGTGTGATACTGAAACACTTCTCCGGCAAAGAGGAACGCAGTGGAATCACCTTGCCGTTTATCTGCTCCATCCATTCCGCAAACTCGCGGATGTGATAAAAGCTGCCGTTGATTTCAACGTGATTGTCATCGACGTATCGGGCCAAACGATCAAGGTGACCGCCCTTGCCTGTAATGATCCGTATCATATCGCCGTCTGGAACTCTGAACTTCTCCTTGCCGTCCAATGCAACAAAACGGACGCCCTTTTCAGCCTGTTTCATGTGGCTGTCCAACCGCTCCCGGCGGTAGGGGTGGATATAAACGTGATTGTCCTCCCCATAGGGAATACAGCGGATCAGGTAGGAATAGTCCTGCGTGTCGGCCCGAAACACAAAATCCCGGCCCTGGTTGCACATCCCTTCCGCGTTGTTAAGGCAATAGACGTTCATCAGGGGGAGGTTTTTCAGCACAAAGCCATACTGCGGGTCGGAGCGGAGCATATCAAGGACAGCCTTGAACTCGGCCTTAAACTCCGGCGTGTCCTCGGCGGGGTCATTCCGCATCCAATTACGGAAGAAAACAGAAATATTTTTGTCCAGTTCCCCGAACAAATAGCCGGGGCTTCTGCACAGCGTTGCAATCCGCGCACTCTGGTCAGAAGCATAAAGCTGTTCTGCGGGAGCGGCGGGCCGCATGGTCATATCCATAAATATCATGCTCCTTTACCGGGCGTCGCCCCTGTCCCGGTGCCGGGACTTGATGGGCTGGCCCTGTTCATCGTAGTTCTTGGGGTTGGCGGCGGGGGTGTCCCAGCCCAGCGTAGCGCCCGCCTGCATCGCCATCGCCTGTGCCTTTGTCACGCCCATCCCGTCGTTCAACTCGTCAACCAGCTTTTGGCTGGTGCGGCCTTTCGTCACATAGGACGCAGAGCGGTAGCCGTCAAAGCCACGCTCAAACAACACAATGGCCCGCTTTTCAGGCACCTTGCCATAGCACATCGTTGGCAGCGAACTTCGGAGGGGGATAACAAAATTGCCGTTCCGCTCCATGATCTCGGCAAACTGGCAGATGTGGTAGAGTTCGCTGCCAACTTCAACGTGATAATCGTCAATATAGCGGCATACCCGGTCAAACATTCGCCCATCAAACCGTCTGACACGCACGCTGTCCCCGTCCTCGATTCTGAACTTCTCCTTGTAGCCTGGGGTGATGAAACGGATGCCCCTTTCAGCCTGTTTCATGTGGCTGTCAAGCCAGTCCCGGCGGTAGCAGTAGATAAACAGGTTTTCCTCTCCTTTATAGGGGTTCAGTCGGATCAGGTAGGAATACTGCGGCGTGTCCGTACGGAAACCGAAGGCAAAGCCCTCGTTAAAGCCACTCTCCGGGTGCTTCTGGCAGAAGTCCCGCATAGCGTCACGGCTTTTGAGAAAGCCGCCGTACTGCTCGTCACCGATTAAGGAGTTCAAGACGCTCTCAAAATCGGCGTGAAATTCCTCGGTGCCCAGGTTTTGCCGGTGGTCAACCCAGGTCTTGAAAAAGCCCTTTCCATCATCGCCCATATCAGCCCGCAGGTGGCCGATGCACCCGGTCTGGCCCTCAATCTGCGTACTCTGGCCGTAAGTGTAAAGACGCTCGGCAGGGGTAGCGGTACGCATGGTCAGTTCCATAAAAATCACTCTCCTTTTAGGCGCAAAAAAAGACCACCAATCATCATAATTTCATGGTGGCCTTTATCGCATAATTCAATTTTTGATTGGCACAGCCTTACCGGGCGTCGCCCCGGTCATGATGTTTCGGCTTGATGGGACGGCCCTCCTGGTCGTAGCCCTTTGGGTCGGCGGCGGGGACGTGCCAGCCAAACATAGACCCGGCCAGCATAGCCGCCGCCTGCGCTTTGGTCACATTGAGCTGTGCGTTGTACTCGTCTGCGATGGCCTGGGCGTGGGTGCGGTCATGGCCGTATTTGTCAGTGTGATAGTAGCCGCTCTCGCCCTTCCTGACAATGATGATCTCATCGCTGCTGGGCAGCACATTGTAGCATTTGTCGGGCAAGGTGGAGCGCATGGGGATCACCTGACTGCCAGACTGCTCCATCCACTCCGCAAACTCACGGATGTCATAAAAGCTGCCGCCGATTTCGGCATGGGTTTCATCCACATATCGGGCCATACGGTCAAGGTGCCCGCCCTCGCTGGTGATGATCCGCACCATGTCACCGTCTGGAACTCTGAACTTCTCCTTGCCATCCAAGGCAACAAAGCGGATGCCCTTTTCAGCCTGTTTCATGTGCCGGTCAAGGCAGTCCCGGCGATAGGGATAGACATAAACGTGGTTTTCCTCTCCAGTCGGGATGCAGCGGAGAAGATAAGAGAAGTCCGGGGTGTCGGCCCGAAACGCAAATTCATAGCCGTTGCGGAAGCCCTCCTGCGAGTGGTCAAGGCAATAGACGGTCATCGTGGCGCGGTTTTTCAGCACATGGCCGTACCGCTCGTCAAAACGGAGCATATCAAGCACCGTGTTGAACTCGGCCTTAAACTCCGGCGTGTTTTGGTCGGAGATAAAAGTTTCCCAACAGTGGAGGAAAATAGATCCGCTGTTGTCTAATTCCCCCCACAAATAGCCCGGATTCCCACACCGCTCGGCAAGCCGCATACTCTGCTCATGGGCAAAAAGCCGCTCCGTGGGGGCAGCGGGCCGCAAAGTCATATCCATTACCGTTCAAACTCCTTCATTTTGATTTGTTTTGGTATCTGCGTTTGCCCATCCTCACGCGCTTTCCAGTAGTCCGGGTGGAAATGCTGTACGTTGCTGTCAATACACGCTTCATACTTGCCAGGGCCAAAGTATTGATTTACCGGCGCGGTATGAAGGCCCCTGTCCATCAGCTCACGCAGGGCAACACAGGCGTCGCAATCTTCCTCAAAGCAAAGACAGCCGCGCTCCCAAAAGCCAATTTTCTGAGCAGATTTCGAAAAAATTTGGGACGCAGCCTGTTTCTTTGCCATAATACCGCCGTGGCTGGGCGTGGTCACTTCAAAGACACCGGGGCAAATGGTCTTGCAGGTCTGGACAACTCCCCACGGGGAGAATGACGGCTCATAGCCCATTACCGCTCATCCCCCTTATCCGGCTCCCTGGGCCGCTTTTCGGCGGCTCTCGCCCTGCGCTCCATCTGGTACGCCAATTCCTCATTGGCTCGGCCCAGCAAGTCCTTTTTGGCTTCCATCGGGTCGGAGAAATAATGTCCCCAATAGTAGTTGTTGCCGCCTTTGCAGGCCCAAGTCACATACATGGACAGTTCGCTCTTGCTCTGGCCCAAAACAAACTCCGTTTCCCCGATATGGATGGAGTCAGTGATAACGTAACCTTCATTGATTCTGGCATCCATATCAGCGGCCCTCCCTGTCTTTCGATTTCTTTTCAGCCTGTCGAACAATTTCCAGATAGTGTTTCGCCCATTTGGGCAGCTTCTCCGGCTCAATCGTACCGAGAATGTCATTCCGCCGAAAGCAGGAAGTTTTGCCTGAATACAACTGCGTACAATAGCAGGCGGTGCCCCGACTGTTGGGAGAAGCGCCAAAACCTCCGGTACATAGCTGAAGTTGGCTGGTGGCGCGGCGGTATTCCGGGCGCAGTATCTCCGGCTTGATAACGACAATTTTTCCTTTGAGTTCGTCCTGATGCCCAATGACCTCGCAATCCTCGGTGGTCATGGGCGTGTTGGGGATGCCCTGAAGTTTAGGGCCGTTCAAATCAATACGGGTTTTCTCCGCCTGTTCCGCCACACGCTCCCCAAAGAGCCGCACCAGTTCAGGGTAGTCCTTACTGACCATGACTTCCGTATAGCTGGCCAGCAGGCTGTTTGATTCGCAGAAAGCACACATATACCGATCATCACCTTTACTTGCCGGATTTTCGCCCAGCACGATTTCCCGGTCGCCAATATGAAGCGCATGAATGATAACATAATCACCGGCCATGCGCTTCTCCTGATCTACGCTCATTTGATTCCCTCCTTGTCCATAAATTTACGCCGCCCCATGTCTATCAGACAAAGAGCGGCGTATGTAAAGAAAACCGCTTTTTCAGCAGGCCATCAGTTTTGCCAGAAGTTCATTTACCGGGTCGGCGCATTTGCCCTGCGCGGTCAGCTTGTTCCGCCAGTCCATCAGGCACTTGCGGGCAAGGCGGTATTCCTCGTCAGTCAGTTCAAGGCAGACTTTCTTTTCCCGTTTGAACATTTGAAACAGCTCCTTTCTTTACCACCATAGTACAAGAAAAAAGAAACGGTTTCAAATGTGCGAACGGCCCTATGTAAGTGACCCGCAGAGCGGGCCACGGGGAAATGCTTAATACCCCGTCCGGGGCAGGGG
>OFGH01001719.1_pt1 | contig 13665 bp, 10 predicted proteins | sample 1521721 | NCBI WGS metagenome assembly OFGH01 (sample SAMEA3504132, study PRJEB24116) | mouse gut metagenome | biome: mouse gut; feature: mouse-associated habitat; material: faeces | place: Denmark | collected 2011
AGCCGAGGTTGGCGCCGATGTCGATCGCCGTGTCGCCCCGCCGCACGAGGTGCGGCAGGTGGTAGACGTATTCCATCGCCTCGCTGCGGCGGCCGAGCCCCAGCGCATGACAGAGGAAGAACCCACGGCTCACCGTGCGCAGGTAGCCCCCGAGCGGGAGCGTGCGGTAGAGGATTTTGCGGATCGTACGCATCATGGTCGTCAGTCGTTCGTGCGGTGGCGGTCGTGCGTTCCGTGGCTGCGGTGGCCGCCCCGGCGCTGCGGGGCGCCGCGGCCCGGAATGCGCCGCGCGCGCATCAGTTCTTGCAGTTCACCTCGCCGCCCAGCACCTCGACGACGAAGGGGTTGTAGATGGTTTCGTGTCCGATGGTCGATTCGGGTCCGTGACCGGGGTAGATGCGCACCTCGTCGCCCAGGGGCAGGATCTTTTCGAGGATCGAGCGCATGATCCACGAGTAGTCGCCGCCCGGCAGGTCGGTGCGGCCGATGCTCTCGCGGAAGAGCGTGTCGCCCGTGAAGAGCGACTTCGACAGCGGCTCGTAGAGCGACACGTGTCCGGGCGTGTGTCCGGGCGTGGCGATGACCTGCAACGCGGTGTCGCCGAAGCGGATTTCGGGCACGGTGTCCAGGTCGATGTCGGGCGCCGCGGGCATGGCGCCGATCTTCACGCCGAAGATCTGACCGCTGACCGAGGCGTTCTCCAGCAGAAAACGGTCCTTGCCCGAGAGGGCGAAGGGGATGCCGTAGGTCGTGCGCAGCCACTCCACGCCGAGCGTGTGGTCGAAGTGGCCGTGCGTATTGACCGCCACCGCGGGCCGCAGTCCGTGCTCCTCGAAGAAGTTGCGGAGGGCGGCGTTCTCGCGTTCGTTGGAGTTGCCCGCGTCGATTACGGCGCACTGGGCCGTGTCGTCCCACACGACGTAGGTGTTTTCCTGTATCGGATTGAATTGGAGACAAGCGATTTTCATGATTTTTCCCTTTTTGTGAACACGGAGTTCCTACGGGCAAAGATAGTGTTTTTTGCGCGAATATCGCCGATTCCGGGGCGCGATCCCCAGCGTGTGCTGCTGCTGCGGCCGGAGGAACTGCGGGGCCCGCACGCTGTGGATTGCGGGCCGATGCGGTGCGGCGATGCGCCGTGCGGACAAAATAGCCTGCCTCGGGGTGCGCCGAATCCCGGGAATGCGTTATCTTTGTCCGCAGCAAACGGCGGCTCGGACGGCTGCGGACCGGGAGGTTTCCCGCGCAGCACGATCCTTGCGCAAGAAAGAGATCGTATGGACGGATACACGGTTGAGGTTTCGAGTTCCTTCGCGGAATTCTGGCGGTACAATGTGGCACTGATGTGCGGCTGTTTCGACGGCGCGGACACCCGCACGGGGTTCGTCGCGGCCGAGGATGCGGTGGCCGACGTGGGGGCCGGCCTCACGGCGCCTCCGGCGGATTACCCCGCGGCGCGCAAGGCCGTGCTCGACATTCCCGAGGCGGCGCGCCTGGTGCTCTGCGTCTATGTCGTGCCCCACACCCTGCCCGCCGGAAACGAGGTTTCCGAGTGCGGGCCTTTCCCGCTCGGGCTGCGCATCGTGCACGCCGGCCGCGAGATCTTGAAGGAGGAGCGTCCCATCAACCAGTGGTCGGGAACCAGCATCGAACTGCACGTCGAGGGCGACCGGATCGGCTCCCGGTAGCAGTGCGGTCTGCCTCCCGGGAGGGCGGCGGGGTTCTCGGGCGGCGGTTTCTGGAGCTGTGCGGGCGCTCCGCAGGCTGCGGACTGTCCGGACACGATGAAAGGCTACCATTTTCCGCAAGCAGCCATCCTGCTTTCGATCTGCCGACGAGACATACGGTCTTAGCTTGCGTAATCTTGGTTTGCAATCGCGTTTCGGCTGGCCGGCAAGGCTCGCGGTACGCTATTTCTTGTAGCCGATCGGCCGGCGGGGCGGCTGCGCCTTGGGAATGCGGACGGAGAGGGCTGCAATCGCCTCGTAGATGCCGTCCAGTTCGCGCCGCATGTCCTCCGACAGGTCGTTGATCGCCTCGGCGTTGTCAGTGTCTGCGCGTTCGAGCAGTGCGAGTTTTGCGCGCAGTTCGGACAATTCTGCCGTCACGGTCGTCGTCGAAGCGATGTAGTTGCGCATGGCTGCGAAAGCGCGCATGATGGCGATGCTCGTCTGCACGGCTGTCGGACTCTTCAGTACGGCCGATAACATGGAAACTCCCTGTTCGGTAAATGCGTAGGGATTGCGGCGTAAGCCCTTCGTGATCGAATTGGTTATCACAATCTGTGATTTCCAATTCTCCGTTTCCGTATCCGTCAGTCGGAACATGAAATCGGTCGGGAAACGTTCCGAATTGCGTTTCACCGCCTGATTCAGTGCACCGGTGGTTACGCCGTAGAGTTCGGCCAGGTCGCGATCGAGCATTACACGCTGACCGCGGATTTCATAGATTTTGTTTTGAATGGGAACAACTTCGTTCATTGAGGCAAGAGGCTGATGGTATTTGCAAATGTATCGAGAATTTCGCAAAAAAACCAGCGAAGAATATCTTTCGCTGGTTGTTAAAGTTTATGATCTTTGGGCGGATAATTCATCTGCACGAGAAACTGACCTATTTCTAAAATGCATTCGTAATTTATATTTCCTCTTTTGCATGTTCGATGCAGTGGAAAAAATCTTCCAATGATATTTTATAATAATCGCAAATATCCGAAAGAGTTGTAACGGTAATATTGGTCTTACCTTGCTCTATGCGTCCTATATGAATATCCGTATCAATGTATACGTCGATCTGGGACAATTTCCGCTCCTTGCGCAATTGGCGAAGTTTGGCGGCGATTGCCTGTAATAAAACGTTATTGCATCGCGTTTGTCCCATTTTTTCAATGAGACAAAGAACAAGAATTGTGACAAATAATTATGTGACGAATTTGTCATTTCATAAGAAATGTATATCTTTACACCGAATTCATATTTGTTGTGTTTTTTATGCTAACTTTGCAATTGAATAGTTCGGCGTAGACCGGCGGACATATCATAAAGGGTAAAACAACTCTTTATATCTTTAAGCGAACTTGGGACCCTCTTCGGAGGTTGTTTGATCTGGATATAAATGTTGTCAGTCCTTGTTATGTCCTATCCGTTTCTTGCGGATAGGGCTAACTTGGGCGCAGGACAGCTTCCGGATCAAGGTTCCCAAGACCTGCTTAAAGGGCTGACACCGCGCCCTATTTTCGTATCCATTACGGCACATCGTACGGCGTTGTTTCGGCCGAATTTCCAAAAATCCAACACATATTTTGTCGGGTTCCGTTTCCGATATACAGGCAACCTGCATGGGGTGCTCCCAACCTTAATGCCCGCCCTGAATCGGTTCGGGAATGCGGTTCCCGACATTTTTAACCGAGGTACGGTCCGCGCCCATCATTCACGGAACGGTCTGAGGCATCGCAGATTCCGCTGCGGGTCGTACCTCTTTATCATAGGAGACGGATTGTCATGTTGATTGGACGAAGCGTTTTTCCGTCTCCTTGCGGCCGCAGCCCGCGGGCGGATGAGGTTATGGCATTTGGACGAAGAACTGTAACTATGTCGTTCAGCGGGTTGCGGCCAATTTTTTTACCAAAGAAGGATTTGACGCCTTCCTTTTTAGTACGAAGCCTCGAATTCCATTATAGAGGTTACTGTTTTTGAAGCCCCCGCCGCACGTGCATTGCGGCGGGGTTCGCGGGGGGCGGAGAGCAACGGGGTGCGACGGGGCGTGACGGGGTGCAACGGAGTTCGTGGCAGAAACGAGCGAGGTGCGGTTGTTTTTCTATTTTTGTTTTCATTTTCATTTCCGAATATTCTTTGCGAGTTGCGGCTCTATTAAGCCGCGCGGGCCGCAGCCTTGGGGCAGCGGAGGCCCGCCACTGCGCTGTCGCTTCGTGCGTGCGCTCCGCAGGCTGCGACCCACCGTCGCAAACCGCCGGGGCCGTCAGCAGCGGCCCGCCATTTTCAGGCCCTTTTTCCCGTTTCGGAGGCGCCGCGGCCGCCGCCGCGCAGCAAAATGTAAGCGCACTTGCATTTGCGCACGATTTTTCGTATCTTTGCATCGTATATACCCAACCCAAAACACGACTGCAATGTTCAGAACCTATATGCGGCTGCTCGGTTTCGCCCGCCCGATTTCGCGCTATGCCGTACCCTACTTTTTCTACGCCGTATTCTACGCCCTGTTCAACACGATCAACTTCGTGCTGATTATCCCCATACTCTCCACGCTGTTCGACCCCGACTACCGGTTCGAACCCGTGTACGAGCTCCCGGCGCGCTTCGGCATCGACCAGCAGACTTTCTCGCAGACCATCGACTACCTCTACACCCGCATCTTCGGCACGGAATTCCGGATATTCAACATCCTCGTGCTGCTGGCCGCGACGGTCATGCTGACGAGCCTGCTGAGCAACACGTTCCGCTACCTGAGCGCCTGGACCATCGAGAACCTGCGCACGCGTTCGCTCCAGCAGATGCGCAACCGCATGTTCGACAAGGTGATCGGCATGAACGTAGGCTACCTGAGCGACCAGCGCAAGGGCGACATCATGTCGCGCATCACGCAGGACGTGATGATCGTGCAGTTCTGCATCACCAACACGCTCCAGGTCGCTTTCCGCGAGCCGCTGCTCATCATCGGCTACCTGGTGGCCATGTTCATGATTTCGTGGGAGCTGTCGATCTTCTCGATCGTCTTCCTGCCCCTCGTGGCGCTGCTCATCGGCAGCATCGTCAAGCGGCTGCGCCACCCCGCGCGCACCAGCCAGGAGCGCATGGGCGACATGGTGAGCAGCCTCGACGAGTCGCTCTCGGGCATCAAGGTCATCAAGAGCTACAACGCCACGGATTACATCCGCGGGAAGTTCCACGCGCTGAACGCCGACTTCTCGCGTCTCCAGCTCTCGATGGTGCGACGCCAGCAACTGGCGTCGCCCATGAGCGAATTCCTGGGCATCTCGGCCGCGGGCGTCATCCTCGTCTTCGGCGGCATGCTCGTAGTGCGCGGCTCGCTCGACGCCGGCGGCTTCGTCGCTTTCCTGGCCATGTTCTCGCAGATCACGCGCCCCGTGCGCTCGTTCATCGACCAGTTCGCCACCATCAACCAGGGCATCGCCGCCGGCGAACGCATCTTCGCCGTGCTCGACGCGCAGCCCGAAATCGAGGACCGGCCCGACGCGAAAACCCTCGACGGCCTGCACGACCGCATCGAGCTGCGCGACGTGCACTTCACCTACGATGGCGCACGCGAGGTGATCGGCGGCATCACGCTCGACATCCGGCGCGGCGAAACCGTGGCGCTCGTGGGTCCCTCGGGCGGCGGCAAATCGACGCTCAGCGAGCTGATACCCCGGTTCTACGACCCCACGTCGGGCGACATACTCATCGACGGCGTGTCGATCCGCGAATACACGCAGGAGAGCCTGCGCGCCCACATGAGCGTCGTGGCGCAGAACACGGTGCTCTTCAACGACACCATCGAGAACAACATCGCCCTGGGCCGTCCGGGCGCCACGCACGACGAGATCGTCGCCGCGGCGCGCATCGCCAACGCCCACGAATTCATCACCGAGACGCCCCGCGGCTACGACACCAACATCGGCGACTGCGGCTCGAAGCTCTCGGGCGGCCAGCGCCAGCGACTCTCCATCGCGCGCGCCGTGCTCAAGAATCCCGAAATCCTCATCCTCGACGAGGCCACCTCGGCCCTCGACACCGAGAGCGAGAAGCTGGTGCAGGACGCGCTGAACGCACTCCTGGAGGGTCGCACCTCGATCGTCATCGCCCACCGGCTCTCCACGATCCGCAATGCGGACAAAATCGCGGTCATCGAGCACGGGCGCATCGCCGAGCAGGGCACACACGCCGAGCTGATGGCCCGCAACGGCATCTACGCCAAGCTGATCGAGATGCAGTCGTTCGACTGACCCGGCGGCACGCATCCGGCGCCCGCCGGAGCGGAGCGGCCGGAGGTTTACGGAAAACAAAAAATAACAGACATACGACCATGAAATTCAAGGAGTACAAAGGGCTCGACCTGGCCGCCACGGCCGACGAAGTGCTGAAACAGTGGGACGCGCACGACACGTTCCGCAAGAGCATCACCACCCGCGAGGGACATCCCTCCTTCGTGTTCTACGAAGGGCCCCCCTCGGCCAACGGACTGCCGGGCATCCACCACGTCATGGCCCGCACGATCAAGGACGTGATCTGCCGCTACCGCACGCAGCGCGGCTTCCTCGTGCACCGCAAGGCGGGATGGGACACGCACGGCCTGCCCGTGGAGCTGGGCGTGGAGAAGAAACTCGGCATCACCAAGGAGGACATCGGCCGCACGATCTCCATCGAGGAGTACAACCGCACGTGCCGCGAAGCCGTCATGGAGTTCACGGGCGTATGGGAGGACCTCACGCGCCGCATGGGCTACTGGGTGAACATGGAGGATCCGTACGTCACCTACGACAACAAGTACATCGAGACCCTCTGGTGGCTGCTGCGCCAGCTCTACGACAAGGGGCTCCTCTACAAGGGCTACACCATCCAGCCCTACTCGCCCGCTGCGGGAACGGGCCTCTCGACCCACGAGCTGAACCAGCCCGGATGCTACCGCGACGTGAAGGACACCACCTGCACGGCGCAGTTCCGCGTCGTGCGCGACGCCCGGAGCGAAGCCCTCTTCGCCGCGGGCCCCGCCGAGAGCGACGCGCTGCCCGCAGCCGATCCGGCCGACACCTTCCTCCTGGCATGGACCACAACCCCCTGGACGCTGCCCTCGAACACGGCGCTGGCCGTGGGTCCGGCCATCCGTTACGTGAAGCTCAAGTGCCTCAACCCCTACACGCAGCAGCCGCAGTACGTCATCCTGGCCGAAAACCTCGTGAACTCCTACTTCGGCGGCAAGAAAGACCCCGCCTACGAACCGACGGGGCTCGCATGGACGGGCCGCGAACTGGCCGACATGGGCATCCGCTACGAGCAGCTGCTGCCGTGGGTGAAACCCGTGGAGGGCGACGACGCCGGCGGCTGGCACGACGCCTCGCAGCAGGCGTTCCGCGTGATCGCGGGCGACTACGTGACCACCGAGGACGGTACGGGCATCGTGCACATCGCCCCGACGTTCGGTGCGGACGACGCCCGCGTGGCCCGCGCCGCAGGCATCCCGTCGCTCTTCATGATCAACCGCAAGGGCGAGACACGCCCCATGGTGGACCTCACGGGCAAATTCTACCTCACCGAGGAGCTCGACGAAGGCTTCGTGCGCGAATGCGTCGCACCCGAATATGCCGAATACGCCGGCCGCTGGGTGAAGAACGCCTACGATCCGCAGTTCAACGCCGACGGCAAGTACGACGAGCAGGCCGCCGCCGCGGCCGAGACGCTCGACCTCTACATCAGCCTCCGCCTCAAGGGCGAGGGCAAGGCGTTCCGGATCGAGAAGCACGTGCACAACTATCCCCACTGCTGGCGCACGGACAAGCCGGTGCTCTACTACCCCCTCGACTCGTGGTTCATCCGCACCACGGCGCTCAAGGAGCGCATGATCGAGCTGAACGGCACGATCCGCTGGAAGCCCGAATCGACGGGCACGGGACGCTTCGGCAAGTGGCTCGAAAACCTCAACGACTGGAACCTCTCGCGCTCGCGATTCTGGGGCACGCCGCTGCCGATCTGGGCCACGGAGGACCGCTCGGAGCTCAAGTGCATCGGTTCGGTGGCCGAGCTGATCGCCGAAATCGAGAAATCGGTGGCTGCAGGATTCATGAAGGAGAATCCGTACAAGGACTTCGTGCCGGGCGACATGTCGGCCGAGAACTACGCCACGGACCGCATCGACCTGCACCGCCCCTATGTCGATTCGATCGTGCTCGTGTCGTCGAAGGGCGAGCCGATGAAGCGCGAAAGCGACCTGATCGACGTGTGGTTCGACTCGGGAGCCATGCCCTACGCCCAGGTGCACTATCCGTTCGAGCACAGCGGGGAGTTCCCCGGGGTCTTCCCCGCCGACTTCATCGCCGAAGGCGTCGATCAGACCCGCGGCTGGTTCTTCACGCTGCACGCCATCGCCTCGATGCTCTTCGATTCGGTGGCATTCCGCAACATCATATCGAACGGCCTGGTGCTCGACAAGAACGGCAACAAGATGTCGAAACGCCTGGGCAATGCCGTCGATCCGTTCGAGGTGCTCGCCACCTACGGCGCCGACGCCACGCGCTGGTACATGATCTCCAACTCGCAGCCGTGGGACAACCTCAAGTTCGACAAGGACGGCGTGGACGAGGTGCGCCGCAAGTTCTTCGGCACGCTCTACAACACCTACTCCTTCTTCGCGCTCTACGCCAACGTGGACGGATTCACGGGTCGCGAAGCCGAGGTGCCGATGGAGCGGCGGCCCGAAATCGACCGCTGGATCGTCTCGCTGCTCCACACCCTCGTGGGCGACGTGACCCGCGCGCTCGAAAACTACGACCCGACGCCCGCCGCGCGCGCCATCCAGGAGTTCGTGGGCGAGAACCTCTCGAACTGGTACGTGCGCCTCAACCGCAAGCGCTTCTGGGGCGGCGGCATGACCGAGGACAAGCTCGCGGCCTACCAGACGCTCTACACCTGTCTGGAGACCGTGGCGATGCTCGCGGCGCCCTTCGCACCCTTCATCTGCGACCGCATCTTCTGCGACCTGAACGCCGTGAGCGGACGCCGCAGCGACGAGTCGGTGCACCTCTCGACCTTCCCCGAGGCCGACGCGTCACTCATCGACAAGGAGCTGGAGGAGATGATGTCGCTCGCGCAGCGCATCTCGTCGATGGTGCTCGCCCTGCGCCGCAAGGTGAACATCAAGGTGCGCCAGCCGCTGACCAAGATACTCGTGCCGGTGCTCGACACACGCACCCGCGCCCGCATCGAGGCGGCAAGCGTCCTGATCATGAACGAGGTGAACGTGAAGCAGGTGGAACTCATCGACGAGACGGCCGGCATCATCACCAAACGCATCAAGCCCAACTTCAAGACCCTCGGTCCGAAGTACGGCAAGCAGATGAAGCAGATCGCGGCCCTCACGGCCACGTTCACCCAGGAGCAGATCGCAGCCATCGAGTCGGCGCCCGAAACGGTGCTCGACCTGGGCACGGAGCGCATCGCGGTGACCCCCGCGGACTTCGAAATTGCGCCCGAGGAGATGCCCGGATGGCTGATGGCGTCGGAAGGCGCCCTGACCGTGGCGCTCGACATCACCGTGACCGACGAACTGCGCGCCGAAGGCGTGGCACGCGAGTTGATCAACCGCATCCAGAACATCCGCAAGGAGTCGGGATTCGAGGTCACCGACCGCATCCGCGTGGAAATCGAACGCACCGACCTGACGGCCGAAGCCCTCGACCGCTGGGCGGGCTACATCGCACAGCAGACGCTGGCCGACGCAGTGACGGGCTCGGACGCACCCCGCGGCACGACGGTCGTGGAATCGGAGGTGGACGAGCAGCCGCTGCGCATCGGCGTGACGCGGGTCTGACCGTTTTTACCATCGAAAATTTGGTACTTACGGAAAAAGTGCTTATTTTTACATAAACGACTAAAAGTACTGAATCATGGCAGAGGAGAGAACGAGATACAGCGACGCCGAACTGGAAGAGTTCAAGGAACTGATCCTGAAGAAACTGGAAAATGCGAAGGCGGACTACGAACTGCTTCGTTCCACCATCACCCATACGGCCGACAACGACACCGAGGACACGTCGCCGACATTCAAGGTGCTGGAGGAGGGGGCCACGACCCTTTCGAAGGAGGAGAGCGGACGTCTGGCCGCACACCAGATGAAGTTCATCCGCAACCTCGAAATGGCGCTCGTGCGCATCGAGAACAAGACCTACGGCATCTGCAAGACCACGGGGAAACTGATCCCCAAGGAGCGTCTGATGAAGGTGCCGCACGCCACCGAATGCATCGAGGCCAAAGAGGCCCGCAAGTGATCCGCATCGGCCGGAGCCCTCTTCGGAAGGCTCCGGCCGGTCGTTTCGGACCTACCCGGATTTTCGCAGCGGTGGCGCCGTGCGGCGGGGATTTGTCCGGCACATGCTTCCATTGCGGTCCTTTTGGCGGCGGGTCTTTATCCGGCACCTGCGCATGCTTCGGGACACACTCCTCAGCGGCAGGTCTTCATCCGGCACCTGCGCCCGCTTCGAGGCACACTCCTCAGCGGACCCTTATTGCCGCGAGTCGCAAGGCGGGGTCTGGCTGCCGCGGCAGAGTACCTTTCCGAACGTGAAGCGGATGCGGTCGCGGAGGCTGGAGACGGTCGGGGCGTAAGTCGGCACCCTGCCTGCGGGATTGCCCGGGTCCGCCCGAAAAATGCGGGAACCATGCCCTTGCGGCAGAATGGCAGGGAAGCAAGCGGCAACGAGTGCGGTCGCGGCTTGTGTGTCTTGTTGCAAAGCCGAGGATTTCCGCCCGAACGGATGTCGCGCAGAGAAACCGGATGGGAAGTACCCCCGAACGCCGTTGCGGCCGGATGCCTTGTCAGGGTTTCGAAGCAGCCAATAGTTATGCGGCTGAATGGCATCCGACCGGCAACACCTCGCTCCGCAAGTCTTGCCGCGGCGCTGTTCTGCGCTTTCATCCCGCACCCGCCCCCTTTTCCTCCACGTTCCATCCCGACGACCTCGCGCGGCCAGCTTTTTCGAACCGATTTTTCGTATCCGCCCCGGAGCACACCGCCCGGAATGTGCGGCAGCACCGAACGCAGACGACGACCGGTTCGCGATGCAATCCCGCCCGCCTCTCCCTCAACCCCGCAATCGGACGGGAAAGGACGCCCGCACAGAGCCGGAATGATAAACCGGCCCCGGGTAAGGGAGGCTCTACATACCCAGACCGACGAACCGGCACCGGGTAAAGGCGGCTCCAAATAGCCGGAACGTACACCCGCGCCGGAAAAAGGGGGTTTCACGGGAACGGAACGACGAATCCGTGTCCGGACCGAGGTTTGCAGCGCTCGGAATAGCACGGCGAAGCCATTTCATACGAAAAACCGACTCAAAAACGTTCGAATCACAAGATGATTGCCCGCTTCCGCATACTGTTGCTTGCACTCGCACTCTGTGCGGGACCGGCATCGGTGTGCGGAGCCTTTCCTACGGCCCCCATACCCCACTCCGCCACAGCAAAAACCGCACGACAGACCGCCGCGAGCACCTCCGCACGGGCAACCGCCCCCGCAATGCCCCGAGCCTCAACCGCACAGCCGGCCGGAGCGCTCCTCTCCGCGCGGGCGACCGACACCGCAGCGCACCATCCCGCCGAGCAAGCCGCCTCAACCGCACAGCCGCCTGCCGAGCATCCCTCCGCGCGGACAACCGACACCGCAGCGCACCGCACGGCCGCACGGCCGGAGCTGCAAAGGGCGCCGCAAGTTCCCCCGCCGGATCGTGCGGGAGCAGACGGCTCGCGGCTGCCCCACCTCGACGGCATACGCTCCGCAGACCGACGCGCGCAGCGTCTGCCCCGACGCGACGCTGCGCAGGACAGCATCAACATCCTGAGCGAAAACAACCTCCGACTCTACGACAGCATCGAGGCCAAGAGCCGCCGCAGGGCCGTGCCGCGCATGCTCTACCAGCTCCTCTTCAGGCGCTCCTCGATCGACACCACGGCCAGCGGACGCGTGATCGACGAGAGCCGCCTCTACGCGCCCTATGCGGGCCGCACCGTGGGAAGCATCTACGTCCGACGGGCACAGGTCTTCGATCCGGACGGCAACTGGTTCGAACGCGCGGGCAACAACACCCATGCGCTCACGCACGAGCGGGTCGTGCGGCGCGACCTGCTGTTCCGCACCGGCGACCGTGTGGACCCCGCGCTCCTGGTCCGCAACAAGCAGCTGCTGCGCTCGCGCGACTACCTCTCCGATGCGGCCATCGAGCTGATACCCGATCCGCAGGACACCTCCGTGGTACACGTCGTGGTGCGCACGCGCGACAGCTGGACCATCAGTGCCGACGCCTCGTTCCGGGGGCGCGGACACACGATGTTCGGAGTCTACGACGCCAACATCCTCGGCACGGGCAACAAATTGCAGCTGAACACCTATTTCGATCGCCGCGACTTCGGATTCGGCGGGTGCATCGTCGAGTACGAGATCCCCAACCTGCTGGGAACATTCTACACGGCGGACTTCTCGGCGGGCCGCAACTTCTACGAATCGGAGCTGCGCGTGGGGCTGCACAAGGAGTTCATCCGCCCCACCGACTACGAAGTCGGCGCGGAGTACAACCGCCTGAAGGAGGAGCGCTACTTCGTCGATCGCGACACCACGGGGCTGGTGCGCGTGGAGGCGATCGACGCATGGGTCGGACGCTCGCGCTACCTGCCCTCCATCGCATCGAGCATCTTCCTCACGGGGCGTTACTTCCGTGCGCGCCACGGCCGGCGCCCCGAGGTGACGCCCACGCACAACCCCCTCTTCCACGACACGGACGACCTGCTCGTGGGGCTGGGTCTCTACCGCGAGAAGTTCTACTCCGCGAACCTCGTGCACGGCTTCGGCATCCGCGAGTACCTCGCCGCGGGATACCGCGCCGAGCTCACCGGCGGCTACTCGTGGGGTGAATTCGACGACCGGATCTATGTGGGTGCGAGGATCATGGGCGGCGGCTTCACGCGTCCGGGCTACCTGTCGGGCTCGGCATCCGTCGGCAGCTACATCGACCCCGCGACCGGAGTCTGGAGCCGCAGCGCCGCGGACATCGACCTGCGGTGGTTCTCGAACCTCTTCATCTTCCGCCGCAACCGCATCCGTCAGTTCCTGGCGCTCAACTACACCCAGGGCTGGAACCGCGGCACGGGCAGTGACGAGACCGTGCGCTTCACCACCGAAAACGGCCTTCGGGCGCTGCGCGAGCACCTCGTGGGCACGAACCGTGCGGTCCTCAACACCGAGACCGTACTTTTCACCCCGTTTCAGCCGCTGGGCTTCCGCTTCGCGTTCTTCGGCTTCGCCGACTTCGGGCTGCTGGGCGACCACGCCAACCCCTTCCGCAACGAGTTCTCCGCCTCGTTCGGCGTGGGGCTGCGCATCCGCAACGAGCGGTTGATCTTCCACGCCATACAGATACAGCTCGGCATCGCCGTCGGAAAGCGCGGATGGCTCGACAGCCGCTATTTCCGCATCTCGAACCAACCCCGCATGGAGGATTTCCGCTTCCTGCCGCAAAAACCCGAAACCGCGGGATTCGAGTAGCACGCCCCCGCACGAGAACGTCCGCCATGCGGCGGGCCGCCTGAAACACCCTCAGCCCCTCAGCGCGTACCGTGCACCGCGCACGCCTCGCGCCGGGTATCGAAAAGCTGGAATTTCACGCCGAACGACAGACTCAGCATGTCGCGGGTACGGAGCGTGCGGTTGTTCCAGCGGCTGAGCACATAGAGGTCGCAGGTGCTGCATTCGCAGCAGAACGTGACGGCACGCAGCAGCCGGTCGGAGCGACGGTCGTTCACACGGCAGGTGACGCGCGGCCCGAGAAACACGTAGCTGCGCAGACGGGTAGAGAAGAAATAGTACCCTTTCGGATAGCGTTCGGGCTGGCGCACCCAAAACCGGTCGCTCAGCAGCGTGGAGAAGTAAAAACCGCAGGCGAGCGGCTCG
>OFGH01001727.1_pt1 | contig 13649 bp, 12 predicted proteins | sample 1521721 | NCBI WGS metagenome assembly OFGH01 (sample SAMEA3504132, study PRJEB24116) | mouse gut metagenome | biome: mouse gut; feature: mouse-associated habitat; material: faeces | place: Denmark | collected 2011
TATATAAATTTTTCAATATTCTTTCAATTTAGCTTGACTTTTTATTTGCAGGCTAATTTACAGCGAACGGATATAGCCGTCCAAAGACGTAAGAAGAGCCTCCGTATTGGACTGGAACTGAGCAAAACTATGTCCGTCGAGACCCAGAAGCATATCGGGCAGCTGCTCCACATCCAGGCAAACGCGAATCAAATTCATCTCATGAAACCGTACTGCCAGCTCCATCTGATGGTCGTCTACATGCTCCTCATACCGAGCCAGGCGCGGAACAACAATAACTTTCTTTCCCCGTTTCACAGCATCCACCATGGTACCCGCGCCTCCATGGGCGATAAGGATATTGTAGGTTTCCATCAGCCTTTCAAAGTGTTCCCGGTCACAGAATGCCTGATGGGGGCAGACTGGAATATATTCACTGGTTCCCGTTTGGATAAAGACATCTTCTTTTATAAAACCACTTCGAATCATTTGATCTATTTTTCCGATCAAACGGTTAAAGGGAAACTTCTGAGACCCAACTGTTACAAATATCATACTAACCTCCATGATTCCGCTTCGCGGAATCACACAATCCCCCGGAGCTGAAGTTCCGGTGTGAAGTATTAGAAGTTCTTGGCGAAGCACCCACTGGTGCGAGCCTTAGAACTTCTCTTCACACTAATAAATGCCGCCTACATGTATAGCCTTTGGATAAAACTCCAGCAGTTCCTGCCACTGGACATAGAAACGATCCGCAAAATGATAAAGGAGTTTTCCCGTCAGTGTGGGGGTTTTCACCTTTGCATAAGACTCAATAAACACCAATTTTTTCCCGAACATCTTGCATAACAGACAAAGGGGGATTGTTGCCAGCACGCCGGTGCAGACCACCACGTCCGGCCGTTCCACCAAGCAGATTGCCAAAGAATAAAAAGTGTTTATAATCAGCTTTGGTATACAGAGCCATTCTCGTCGGTTCACTTGTAAAAGGCAGTGGCACCGCATACCTTTCAGAGCAGCTCTATAGGCTGTCTTCTCTGTAACCAGAAAGCTGTCATATTGATCCATCAAAGGGTCCAGCATCATCAATTCCAATAAATGCCCCCCGGAGGATGCAGCAAAGCAGACCCGCAATTTTCTCTTTTTCAAGCCGACTCACCTCTCAATATTTGCAGCCTCCCTGCCAGATCCGCTTTCCTTTTCTCCGCCCCACTGAATACACTGCCTTTCCAGAGCAGCTTTTGCTTGAGCATCAAACTGGCAGACCATAGGAATCAGGGTACAGGCAATGATGGTATAAGGATAATAGATTGTATTGTCTGTAGCATAAAGGACGAAGCAATAAGTGCAAATTCCCAGAAAAAGGCAGCCTGCATCCTTTCCTGCTTGACGGAACCAGTAATTCAGCCTTGCAGGCAGCCAGCTCCAGAGCCAGATCCAATACCCAAAAAAACCGATATTCAGGTACATACGGAGAAAATCGTTGTGGATCTGAGTCTGTGTACGCAAAGGAACTGTCTGCATTGTCCCGGAAAGCCACTCCACCATACGCTCAAACCCTGTCCCCCTCCCTATGTAAGTAAAACTGATTTCGTAGTAGGGCTCCACATTTGCAAATAGCAGCGCCCTGCCTTTTGTATCCAGCCCTAACCGCATCTCCAGGAATTCAAACAAGCCGTACCGAATTCCCGCGATGTAAAGAAAGCTAACCGCCATCATAGCCACAGCTACGCACAACGCTGTCTGCCTTGCAGCTTTCTCCGGCATCCGCCGCAACAGCAATGCTGACAAAAGCCCTGACGCCAAGGCCGGGAAAGCAATCCTCTTCAAGCCAACCAGCCAGAAGCAGGATACAAGAACCAGCCAGAGAAGAGGATGCGGGGACTTTTTCCAGTGCAGCATGAGATAAAGCAGGAAAGGCCCAAAAGCAAAGGTCAAGTCATGAGTCTCCAGCCGCATCATCAGCGGACCAGTCTCTTTGCTGAAAGTGGCCAGAAGGATATAAAGTTCCTGTAGGAATTCCGAGAATCCGCCTGTATAAACCACAACCAGTATACTTATGAAATTTGCAGCGCACATAGCCCCCAAACAATACCAAATTCCCTTTTCGCCAAAAAGATACAAAGTAGCAGCTGCTACAAGCACTGACAGCATCTGTGGAAAAATCATGGATACGCCATTCATGACGGCAGCTCCCCCGGCCTTTGTGCTTACCCAAATTACAGCCGAAAAAACCAGCGGAATTAGATAAGGCAGCACCTGGACTGCTGTATGGCGGATCAATACCATTAGGCGGTCCAGCCGCACTGTTACAATAAAGTTCAGCAATGCCAGAAACAAAATTGCCAATGCACAGGGATTTTTAAGGCTCAACTCCATGCCAGCCACCAAAAAATATGTATCCTGAAGAAAAAACATTGCCGTTGCCAATACCATATAAATCATTGAGATCAAAGACCTACCCCCTGTTCTTCTGACATTCCGCCTCGTCAGACTACTGTGGTCTCCGGCTTTTTAGGGTCGTTTTCGGTTCCGACCCTCTTCATGGCAATCGACAGCAATTCACGGATATAGAAGCATTGCTCCTCCGCTGCATAAGCATACCCATGTTTTAGATCAATATGGTAGCCCCGCTCCCTGGATCTCTCTTCCAGAACAATGCCCACTTGAAACAGAGCGGCGATCACCTGTTCCTTGTCCATAGACTCCGCAAAAATCAAATACTGCCCTGCACCATTATTACCTACAAATACCTTGTTGGAGGGAGCAAACACTGACGTAATAATCTCCACAAAATCCTTTATCATCCGATCGCCGGCCTCCCGGCCCAGACGGGCATTTTCTTTCTGCAAATTGGCAAGCTTAAATACAACGCAGACGAAATTGCCCATAATCGGACGGTGTTCCCGCTGTGCAATGAACTGGTCGCATTTAGCCCGGTTAGGCAAACCGTCCACCTTGTTAGTAAAAGCATAATACTCAATAAAGTCCTCGATCCTGCCGAATAATGCCGCACCGGCACAGCCCAGCGCTCCGAAGATCACCACTATCAGCACTGTAAAAATCAGGACGGGGAAACGCTCTGTCACCCGTACGCTGGATAGCATCATAATATTCTGCGCACCTAGATACTCATTGTACTCATCATTTGTTTCGTAATAGATCGACTGGAGAGCGTTAATTTTCTCTGCCAGACAAGCAATCTCCGCCTGAATGCTTTGCTGGCCGGCCTCCGAAGATACGGCCGGGGCTTTGGTAAACACATCGATGATATAATTGTTGTAATCATTGTCAATCAGGTTATGTTCATAAAGGGTTCTATCCTCGATATACGCCATCAGCAACTGGTCATACTCCGCAGTCCGATCCACCGGTATCCAGTTTCCGTCTTCGTCGCTATTCCCATCATCGTAGACATCCGGCAAGACGTTATTCTGAAGCGGATTTCCCGGGCTCTCTCCATCAGCATTGATAACAGGAACACTGAAATCCCCCATGGCGTCCTCATAGGCTCCGATAATGCCTCGGATTTTTTCAATCTCAAAGGCTACGGCGCTATTGGATATAGACAAGTCGTTGTTCCGATTCCGATATTTCTCCAGAAGCAGATCCCGATCCTTAGTGACCTGCCCTACCAGGATCTCAGAGAACAATTGGCGCACTTCTACGTCCTGAATAAATTCAAATTCGTCCTTCAAGTCCTGAAAACTATAACCCGTCCGACTGGAACGAAATTCACCATTCCACTCCACCTTGTCCGAAAGATGTTCTGTAATACTGGTCAGGGTATCATCCATGACCTCGGCCATCTCCAGATAGTCGTAACCCTTGGTGGTAATATCACTGACCGGATTGGCCGCCAGCGAAGTATTGACATGGGTTTTTCCATAATAACTGGCGTATTCCTGAAGAATCTGGTTCAAAACTTTTCGGGGGTATTCCTTGCCATTACTGACGCCGCAGTTGAAAGACACCACATACTGGGTAGGATTGATTTCATAATCTTTTTCTCCGTTGTCCAGCTTGGACTGCTGCACCAGCAGATCCTCCTCCGTAATAACAGGCTCTACATGGATGTTCATGCGGATACTGTCTATCGTTGCCTCTGTATCGTCCACATCCAATTTTTTCAGAGCCTGAGCCACCAGATTTGTAGCATATATTTCAGTGGTATCCATTTTCTTTCCATCAGGGGAATAGCCCTCTTCCGCCCGGGAACCGGTATACTCAATGACTGTGATCGCGGTGTACTGCTGAATATGGAACTGGGCGACTATATAAAACAGGATGCCTGTCAGCACTGACAGCCCGGCAATTACAGCGCGATATTTTTTAAGATATCGAAAAACATCCAGTTCTTTCATGCCCCAGTCTCCTTCCGACTTTTATTCTTGTATTTTTCTCTCCATTTTTTCCGCCCTTTCCATTCTCTCCATCCCTTCCATCCGACAGCCCCGCCGCCCTTGTACTCTCGATAAAAAGGCTCCAGAATGGCCTTGCCGCTCCATGCGGCGACAAACAGTCCTGTGATCAGCAAGGCGGAAATAGCCCGGCTCAACGCAGGAGATTCTGTGAAACCTACCTGAATATAACCGTCCCTCTTCTCCTTAACATAAGCTCCACAAAGTTCCCGGCTCTGAACGGCCAGATTGATCAGTTCAGCCTTCAGTTCCTCAATCCGCTGGTCTGCCTGGTCGTAAACAGATGAAAACACGTAAGATCTGCCCACCTGCTGGGAAGCGTATGTGTTATGTTCCATTTCCCCCACCAGTTCTGCAGCAGATTCCAGATATTCTTTTGCCTCGTCCGCAAAATAGTCTACGCCTACCTTAGTTTTAGACATATAAAATTCCTTGTCCACATCGTAAGTAGGAATCAAAACAAAGCGGGTCATATAGGCATTGTACATATTGATTGCCTCAATCCGCACGTCATGCGCCGCCATGTCTTTTCTTTGGGAGGTGTCCAACCGATGGTTGACATACTGCATCCGGGATTGGTATGTATTCCTGCTCCTGGCCAATCCATTTTCCAAAATAAAAGCTTCGTAGCGTTCCAGTTCAATATCAATAAAATTGCTGATTTTCTGAGACAGGGAAGCGAAAGTTTCCTCATTTCCCTCTGCCCGGAAACTGCTGCTCTCACTGCTATAGCCAGGGAGATAGTTGCGCAGTTTATTCGCCTGCATCTCCAGATAATCCTTCACGTCCAAATACTCCATCTCTTCCAGTCCGTCAAAAGAAAGATCCAATACGCTATCGTTTTCCGCATAATTGAGTACAAAATTCCCCCAGTACACATCGGCCAGGAGGTTCAGCACCGTCTTTGGCTCTGTACCGTAAACGGACACCCATTCAGCGCAGCGGACACGATATTCCGTGGAAATTTTCAGGTCGGACTCCTGAGTCACATCCAGCTTCTCCGCATCCAGCGAGGTCGAGATACTCAGGCATTTAGATAACTGCTCCACACTGAGGTTCAGCTGCCCCCGCTGGATTACCTTTTCCAGAATATCATCGGAAAGGATGTCAGACTCATTAAACCGGGTGACGTTGGGGTTCTGCCCCCGGGCTGCCTCCTCATAATTAAATACCATCAGCATACCGGGCGCCCAGAAATCTACAGCTATCCGCGCCCAGAAACTAACTGCAAAAATCAACGCCCCCATCGCCGCCAGTCTCCGTCGTTTCCCTGCCGTACGGCCCAGCATACCGCGCAGACCCCAAAATGGGATTTTGGATTTTATTAAGAAGAAACGCCGGATCAGCTCTGCATATAAGACGACAAGGCACAAAATCAGTGCCGGAACAATCATGCTTACCAGAATCATATTGCTGCCACTCCTTTTTATTGTGTTTCTTGACGGCCGTTGATATCAATGACCGCCAATTCAGGGCGATTATTGATGCGGGGCAGTCCATTATGTCCCCCCATACCCCGCGATACAAAGATTGTACCATTAGCGAGTTTGTACATTCCCGCGTTGTACTTCGGAAAAAGACCTGTATCCCCGTGATAAAGCCCGCCCACCACTGGGAACCGGAACTGTCCGCCATGATAGTGTCCGCAGATGCCCAAATCAATATTTCCATCTGCCAGATACTCGTAATAAAGACTGGGGTAGTGGGCAATCAGCAATTTAAAAGCACTGCTATTTTCGTATTCTTCAAAAAACTCAGCGCCATACTCCTCATAGTCTTCTGTGGAAGTGGTCAGCCCGCCAATTAGGAGCGGAGTTCTATGTATGTCTGCTTCCTCCGCACGATTTACCAGAACATGGACGCCTCGCTCCAGAAGCAAGCTTTCAATGGGACTTCCTTTTTCATACATGAGATTGCTCTCGTGGTTGCCCGGACTATAATAAACAGTAGCAATCTCAACCAGGCCGCTGCACAAAGTCAGAACAACATCTAAATTCTCCTCATCCGCGTTTACCATATCGCCGGCCACAGCAATCAGATCGGGGTTCAGCGCCGCAATCCGTTCCAACAAGTCCGCATTGTCCGGACCGAATTCTCTATTATGCAGATCTGACAAAACTACAACCCGGATATTTTCTCCAGCTGCCACTTTAGGGGAATACAAATGGTAGAATGTTGTTTCCAGTTCCTCTGAAAACATATAATGTCCAGCAGCTGCCAATACAACAGCTGCCAGAAAACCATATAGTAAGAGCCGTCCACGCCGTTTCGGTCCGGCCGCCTTGCTTCTATCTATCTTGCTTATATTTTTGTGCATATGCCAATCTCCTGATAATTCATAAGAGCCAATCCATAATGGCTTACACAGTGTACGTTGCAAGCCGTTTTCCTTATTGCAAAATTTAAGGTTATATGTTAGAATTTCTGCAAAAAATAATAAAGAGCAAGACATGCTATCCTTAAAAATAACATTATCTTGCCCAAAATTAACTCGTTGTGCTACTTAAATAACTAATATCGCATACTTTGCCTAAACACTGAAAAAGCCAAAAAGTCCCTATGCATTTTTGGAAAATTTTTTAGAATATCAGTTGTTTGATTTTTCCTATGTCACAGGGCTCCAGGAATATGCTGTTGAATGCCATACACAGATTATGTCCTAAGACTTTGTTCTGAAGTCGGGTACATAATCCCCGGAAACTTTTTGCCAGCACTCTTTCCGCATTCAGTTGTCCGCTTAGCTGCGAAAATACGGTTTCCACCCTCCTCCTGAAGCGAAAAATCAACCGCCGTATTTCTGTGGGCCAGTTCTTTTTATAATTGGAAGGCTTTAAGGACATTAAGCAGATCCCTTTGTTTTGCATGTCGGCAGACAGGGCTTCTCCCGTGTATCCTTTATCCCCAAGGATTACCAGACCAAGGTGATTCTCCGCAAAATCCCGGAGCCCTTCCCTGTCATCCACAGATGCCGGAGTGATCTCAAATGCTGAAATATAACCCTCCAGCGTAATCAAGGCATGGACTTTGAAACCAAAATAAGTTTCCTTTTTGGAAGGACACCTTCCATAATTCGCGCCTTCCGTGTAGAAAGAATGGCAGTAATGCGCACGCCCAAACTTGCAGACCGGAAGTGGAAAGCTGTCAATGACAAAATAACGGCTGGCTGGTATAGGAAAGGACTGTGCCAGCTGCTGACGGAGCAGTTCCGTTGCCTGCAAAAGCGCTCTCCTGGTTCGGTTGAAGCGGGTACGGCTGCAGAGTCTGGGAAACAGATGCCGGTAATTGCGTTTCACAAAAGAATACCATGCTTTTTCAGAATCTGTGCCAGTCAGTTCGCCGCAGATACTTAAGGTAATAATTTCGGAATCAGACATTTTAGCCGTGTGCACGTTCCGCCTTTGCGAAACAGACACAGGAACAACCTGCCGGTATAAATCATCAACAATTGTGTAAACAAGCAAAATAAAATCTTCAAAAGTTGCTATGAGAGTGGTATAATCATCTTGAAACTTCAACATCATGTGTCTCCTTTCATAGTCTGTAGTCGTGTACAACTATAGGATAGCATATGGTGTTGAAGTTTTTCTATATCAACAATCAACTAGCACAACAAGTTAATTTAAGATGACTATAGTTTTCGTTTTGACAATGTTCTAGTAGTTTTTTCACAATCCGACAAGTATGGTGTTACCATATTGCACTATAAACCATATGGTTTATAATTAAATATTAAGTTGAGGTAATTTATGACAACATCAGATATGATAAGACAGTTATGTAAGCAAAAAAGTATTAGTTTAGCCGAACTTTGTAGACATATTGGCCAGACACCACAAAATTTTAATAAAAAATTGAAGAGGAATACCATTTCTCTTAATGAGATATTTTTGATAGCTAAAGTATTAAATGTATACTATGAACAAGCATTTATATTTCCAGATGGAAATAAAATCCATTTAACTACAGAAGGAGGAAAAAAGATGCCGCATTGCAATAAAAAAATGTTGTCATTTTTCTTAACAACAAAATGTAATTTATGTTGTATATACTGTTACAATGCCAAAACCAGAAATGAAATCAAAGAACATACACTTCCTTTTGAAATTGCAAAAGCCGGAATTGATTGGTATTTTGAAAAAAATGATAGTAGGCATATAAGATTTTATGGACCTGGGGAACCTACACAGGAGTTTGAACTTCTCAAAAAAATTACAGATTATGCAAAGTCTCACCCAAATAGAGGCGAAAATGTTACTGTTGAAATCCAAACAAATGGGATTTTCACAAAAGATATACGTGAATGGGCCTTAAACAATTTTAATATTATGTGGATGTCATTCGATGGTATGCCAGATATACAGGCACATAATCGACCGTTAAATCCACTCTATAGTGATGTATTTGAGCATCGATCTTCTGCCGATGTGTTAGAAGACAATGTTCGTTGGCTTATTAGCAACAGAGAAAATAGGAATTTAATGGTTGGTGCACGAGTTACCATTACAGATGCAAATGTGAATAGACAAATTGAAATGGTAGATTATTTTTATAATCTTGGAATTCGCTATGTATGGACAAACCCTCTCTTTTATAGCGTTGGAAAAGTCCCCGTGTGCATAGATGAAAAAAAGAAACAATCATATAACTTTAAAATGGATTCTTACATCGATAATTATTTAGATGCTTACAAATACGCTAAAACAAAAGGTGTTTTTTGGGGAAGTTTTCTTACAATTAATTTTGATGGCGAATCTTCCTACCATTGTCGTTGTTGTACACCATTAAGTGCCCCACACCTTACACCTGATGGATATATTTCTGCCTGTGATATGGTTGTATTAGGTGCAGAACCATATCACATGGATCCTTTTATTGTCGGGAAATGGGATAATAATACTAAATCTTTTAATTTGTATGAAAATAAAATTAAAAACCTAAACAATAGGCGTTCAACAGAAATAGAGCATTGTAAAAGATGTCCTGCAAAGCTTCATTGTGGAGGATATTGTTTGGGAGAAACTGTAAATGAAACTGGTAAGCTTGATGGTCAAAATTCTATAAAATGTGCTGCTGTCCGAAAATTATATAAGGAATTAGGGGCATGTGAACCGTATCCATATTTACATCCATAATTCATTTTGCCAAAACAAGGGAGGGGAGTTTTTTGAACTATGAAAACATGACAAAAGAGGAGTTAATTACTTACATAAAAGAGTTGGAATCTAAAAGGGCTTTTACATATGAAGATCAAATGAAGTTAGAGATACTTGACAATTCCCCATTCACTGTTTGGGCAAGTGATAGGAACTGTATAATTAAATTGTGGATGGGACAATGTGAATCTTTATATGGATTTAGTAGCAAGGAAGTCATTGGAAAAGATTTTGTTGATTTATTTGTTGCAAAAGATGAAAAAGTGGCAGCACGTAGAGATCAAATTAATATAATTGATAATGGTGCAATTTTTCATAATATAGCTAATGATATTGGCAAAAATGGGAACACATTACAACTTATTACAAATTGCCGTCGTATTATAGATCCTGTTTCTGGGGAATGTTGGAATGCAGAAATGGGGCTTATTATAGATTATTTAGAGCAAGAAAAAGACCGCCTAAAAATGATTGTCGCTGAAAGTCAACGAATAAAATCATGTATATCACAATTTATTGAGGACACACAACAAGTTAGTGAGGGATTTGCAAATCGTAAAAGTTCAATTAATACTGCAATTCGTGAATGTGAGCAAAAAGCTACTGCATTGGGAAAACGAACTGAATGCAGGAAAAAAATAACAGAAATACGTTCAGCCCTTAACAAGCTCACACAACGAATGAATGATATTTATGATGAACACGTTTCCAACATGCAATCTTGTGCATCTTTTGATAGCTGTGAAAAAATTAGGAAATCATTTTTTGGAGAATATGAGGAGATTTCTGATTCTTTAGAAGATATGGCTTTAGATGTATTTGATTTATCGCGCAATTATGAGATAGAACAAAATCTTGTATCACTTAAAGATAGTATGATGAAAAATATATCATCTCGAACTCGTGTGCTTTCTGATTTTGCTCATACTATTTTACGAAAAATCGAGAGTGAGATGAATGATTATAAGGAAAAAGTCACGCCTAATCCAAACCTTGAATCTGGCCCTTTTAAATCATTTATGGATATGCGGCAAGAAATTAGTGAACTAAAAGATAAAACAGAAAAAACAGAAGATAAATTATCATCTCAGATATTAAATGCCAAGAGTAAACAGGATTTGGAAATAGCAAAAACACAAATAGAAGTTGATATAGAGAATATGCGCCTTCAAATGGAAAAAATAGAAACCAGCCTTAACGGAGGTTTATAAATGTATAAAAGAGTATTTGTACCACTTATGCTGATAAATAATAACGTATATACGTTTGTTAGTGGTATTCTAGTTTCATTGTCAATCAATATATTTACAAATTTATGCTTTGCAAAAAGTTCTTTATACACAAATTGGTTTTTATATCTTGCAACAATAGTGTTTTTATTAGCAAGTGCATTATGTATGTATATTGCTGCAAAAATAAGTGGTTTTCAAAGTTATATTGCCGTAAAGCGTTATACTGAATATAAAGACAAAGAAACTATCGTATTAGATGCAACTAAAAATAAAGAAAACAAATGGGTAAGAACATATTTATTCACTGCTCTTACGGTCAGTAGTGGTGTGGTTTTGCTTGTTTTCAATTTTATAGGTAACTAAATTTATATTTAACCAATTGGGAGGTATTGTGATGAAAAATGCTTTGGTTACAGGAGTTTCGTGGACTACTGGAATAGGTTTTGCTATTTCAAAGCAACTTATTGAGGATGGTTTCTATGTATATGCAATATATCATAGTGAAGATTCAACAGCAAAGGACTTTTACGATCAAAAACCTAGTAATATAACATTTTTACAATGTGATCTTTCCCGGCGTGATGCCATATATTCTCTCATTAATTATTTTAAAAATTCTAATATAAGCTTAGATGTAATTGTAAATAATGCGGGGGCGTTTGGTGGCGGAGAGGATATTGATGATTATGATCTTGAAATGTGGGATCGTGTTTTAGCAGTTAATGTTACAGCTCCACTTACACTTGCTGTTGGATTAAAGTCTCAAATGAACAAAAATGGTGTAATCATTAATATGATTAGCACAGATGGCATGAAAGGTTCGTTTTCAAGTATAGCTTATGCGGCAAGTAAGGCTGCGCTTATTAATTTGACAGATAGCTTGGCAATTAATTTCGGTTATGATGAGAAAAAAATTCGCGTCACCGCTGTTTGTCCGGGATGGGTTAAGTCCTTTGATGAAGCAGACCCCTCTTCCTCTGAAATGGTTCCATTTATTTCAAGAAGTACTGGTTCTCAGCTATGTCCGTTGGAAAGATTTGCAGAAACTTACGAAATTGCTAATGTAGTAAGTTTCTTAGTTTCCGATAAAGCTAGTTTTATCTCTGGCGGCTTTATTCCTGTTCATGGTGGTTATAATGGTGTTGCTTTTGATATGTATGCAGAATCTGGAAGAAATTTCGAAGGATACCATCCGGATGAAGCTATAGAGATTCAAAAACAGAAGGTTATAAATAATGAAAATGGCTAAGGGAATTATTGGTGAATTTGAAGAGCATCATGGTACGATTGCTATGTTTCCATTTCGAAATGACATTTGGAGAGACGATGCTGTTCATATGCAGGAATACATACTCAATCTAGTTTCAATAATATCACAATATGAACCAGTTTTTCTCTTTTGCAAATCGTCCTTGTTGGGGAAGTTAGGAAATATTTCAAATAATGTTACAATCATAGAGGCTGAATATGACGATATATGGGCAAGAGATATAGGTCCTACTTTTACATGTATTAATGGAAAAAGTGAGTGTATAAGTTGGAAATTTAACGCATGGGGAGGCAAAAAAGAAGGGGCATATTACCCTTGGGATGCAGATGACAAGTTTGCTTCCTTTGTTGCTAGTTATTTAGGGTTAGAGTGTAAAAACGTTGATATCGTCCTCGAAGGAGGGGGTATTATTTCTGATGGAAATGGTACCCTTTTTACAACAAAAAGTGTTTTACTTAATCGAAATCGTAATCCATTTAAAAAGAGAGAAGTTCTTGAGGAAAAGATATTAAATGCGACCCATAATAAACAAATTATTTGGCTTGATCAAGGTCTTGCAAATGATGAAACTAATGGTCACATAGATAATCTCTTATCTTTTGCTAATCAAAATGAACTTTGCCTAGCTTGGACAGAAGATTCGGATAACCCAAATTATCAACGACTAAAAAAGGCCTACGATATATTATCCAATATCACAAATATTAATGGAGACAAATATAAAATACATTTAATTCCACTTCCTCCTATGCAATATATGAACGAAAAAGAGGCTAATGGATTAAGAAACCATCCAGATGCATTACCAAGAAATGCTGGAGATATTTTACCAGCATCATATTTGAATTTTTATATAATTAATGATGCCGTATTAATTCCTTCTTTTGGATGTAGTACTGATGATACAGTAAAAGACATTTTTAAAAGTATATTTCCCAAAAGAACGGTGATTCAAGTATATAGCCGAGAACCACTATTGGGGGGCGGTGGAATACATTGTCTCCTACACGAGATTCCACTATTGGAGGATGCTAAATGAAGTCTGTACTAAGTAACAAAGTTGAAATTCGCAATAGCGGTATAGACAAAAAAGGGATGTATGCCAAAGAGAAAATTTCTAAAGGTGAGATTGTATACATAAAAGGTGGCCATATTTTAACCCGAAAGGAATTGTTCTCATCATCAGTAATTAACAGTTACTTGCCAATCTCTGATAATTATTTTATCGGAGCAATTTCGTCCGAAGAAGAACCACTCACTAAACTATATAATAATCATTCATGTGATCCTAATTGTGGAATGCATGGAGAAATAACGTTTATTGCAATAAGAGATATTATGGCTGGAGAAGAACTTACCATTGATTATGCCTTTATAGATAATGAAGATTATTCTTTCGAATGTCATTGTGGAAGTCAAATGTGCCGACATATTGTTACTGGGTTTGATTGGAAGATTAAATCGTTACAGAAAAAATATTATTCTTATTTTGCGCAGTATTTAAAAGATAAAATAGATTTACAATCTGATTCTAATGATGTAAGCGCCAAATATTCCTGCGGATTTTCTAATCTCATGAATTCCTCTATGATTG
>OFGH01001729.1_pt1 | contig 13647 bp, 11 predicted proteins | sample 1521721 | NCBI WGS metagenome assembly OFGH01 (sample SAMEA3504132, study PRJEB24116) | mouse gut metagenome | biome: mouse gut; feature: mouse-associated habitat; material: faeces | place: Denmark | collected 2011
CCGCCACCCGCTGTGAGCGCCCGGTGGTGATCCTGGGGGCGGAGGCGGTGAAGAAGTCCTACCCCAATTTCTGGGAGCACTACGAGAATCTGGGAGGTGACGTCCGTGTCCTCTGAGTTCGGAAAAATCCTGCGCGTCAGCGTCTTCGGCCAATCCCACGGAAAGGCCATCGGGGTTCAGATCGATGGGCTCCCCGCCGGAGAGGAGATCGATCCGGAGGAGCTCCAGCGGTTCCTGGACCGGCGGAAGCCGGGAACGAGCCCCCTCTCCACCGCCCGAAAAGAGGCCGACATGCCGGAGTTCCTCTCCGGCCTGGAAAACGGCAGAACCTGCGGCGCGCCGTTGTGCGCCGTCATCTGGAACAGCGGCCAGCACTCGGCGGACTACACGGAGCTGCGGGACAAGCCCCGGCCCGGCCATGCGGACTACACCGCCTTGATCAAGTGGGACGGCCGCGCCGACATGCGGGGCGGCGGCCACTTCTCCGGCCGCTTGACGGCCCCTCTGTGCATCGCCGGGGGAATCGCCAAGCAGATTCTGGCCCGCCGGGGCGTCTACGTGGGGGCGCATCTGTCCTCCGTGGGTTACGCCCAGGACATGCTCTTTCCCCCGCGCCCCACAAAGGAGCTCTTTGACGCCCTGGCGGCGAAGCCCTTCCCCGTTCTGAACGACCACGCCGGGGAGGCCATGCAGACCGCCATTCTGGCCGCCAAAGAATCCCTGGACAGCGTGGGCGGCGCCATCGAATGTGCCGCCGTCGGCCTGCCCGCCGGACTGGGAGATCCCATGTTTGACGGGGTGGAGAGCCGTCTGGCGGCGGCCCTGTTCGGCATTCCCGCTGTGAAGGGCGTGGAGTTCGGCGAGGGGTTCCACGCCGCCCGGCTCCGGGGCTCGGAAAACAACGACCCCTTCGTCATGGAGGAAAACCGCATCCGCACGGAGACCAACCACGCCGGCGGCATTCTGGGGGGGATCACCACGGGAATGCCCCTGGTGCTCCGGGTGGCTGTAAAACCCACGCCGTCCATCGGAAGCCCCCAGAGGACCGTCAGCCTCTCTGCCATGGAGGACACGGAGCTGACGATTCACGGGCGCCACGACCCCTGCATTGCCCACCGGGCCGTCCCGGTGGTGGAGGCGGTGACCGCCGCCGTACTTTTGGATATGCTGTTGGAGGGAAATCATGGAACTTTCTGAGATCCGCACGAAAATCGATGCCGTAGACGACCAGCTGCTGTCCCTTTTCCTGGAGCGCATGGCCCTCAGCGAGGAGGTGGCCGCCTGCAAAAACGAGCACCATCTGCCCATCCTCAACAAGCAGCGGGAGCGGGAGATCCTGGCCAAGGTCACGGAGCGGGCCGGAGACAAGGAGCGCTACGCCTACCATCTCTACTCCACCCTCTTCGAGCTGGCCCGGTCCCGTCAGGCGGAGCTGATCTCCGCCCCCACCCGTGTGGCGGAGCGGATTGCGACCGCCCTGAAAGACGGCGGCGAGGTCTTCCCCCAGACGGGCCTTGCGGCCTGTCAGGGCGTGGAGGGGGCCAACTCCCAGGTGGCCTGCGACCGGCTGCTGCCCCGGGGAAACATCATGTACGTGAAGAACTTCCAGGCGGTGGCCGCCGCCGTGGAGTCGGGCCTGTGCAAATTCGGCGTGCTGCCCATTGAAAACAGCTCCAACGGCTCTGTCCGGGCGGTGTATCAGCTGCTCCAGGAGCACGATCTCTCCATCGTCCGCTCCGCCCGGCTGTGCATCCGCCACGAGCTGCTGGCCCTGCCCGGGGCGAAACAGGAGGATATCACCGAGATTTACTCCCACGAACAGGCTATCGGCCAATGCTCTAAATTCCTGGGCGGTCTGAAGGACGTGAAGGTGATCCCCTGCGGCAACACTGCCCTGGCCGCCAAGATGGTGGCCGAGAGCGGAAATCCCCACGCCGCCGCCATCTCCTCCCACCCCTGTGCCGCCCTCTACGGCCTGGAGTGCGTCAACGGCCATATTCAGGACAGCGACAACAACTACACCCGCTTCATCTGCGTCACCAAGGACCCTGTCATTTACGCCGGCGCCAACAAGATCAGTCTGATTATCGCGCTGGACAACAAGCCGGGCGCCCTGTATGAGGTGCTGTCCAAGCTGGCGGCCCTGGATATTGACATGACCAAGCTGGAGTCCTGCCCCGTGGCGGGGAGCGACTTTGAGTTCATCTTTTTCCTGGAGCTGGAAGCCAGCGTAAAGGACCCCAGCGTTCAGGCCTGCCTGCAGGAGATGGAGCGCAGCTGCGCCCAGTTCCAATTCCTGGGCGGCTATGCGGAAGTGTAAGCGATATGGAGAAAAAAGTTTACGGTCTGCTGGGCCGGACGCTGGGCCACAGTTGGTCTGTTCCCATTCACAAGGCTCTGGGCTGTGCGGACTACCGCCTCATTGAGCTGGAACCCGATGAGCTGCAGAGCTTCCTCCGCCGGGAGGACCTGGGCGGGCTGAATGTGACCATGCCCTACAAGCAAGACGTAATGCCCTTCTGCGACGTAATCGACGAGGGCGCACGGGCCATCGGTTCTGTCAACACTCTTGTGCGAAGAGTTGACGGCAAGCTGTACGGCTACAACACCGACATCGACGGCTTTTTGTATACGCTCCGCCGGGCAGATGTCTCACTGTCCGGAAAAAAGGTTGTCATCTTAGGCAGCGGCGGGGCGTCTCTGACCGCCCAGGCGGCGGCAAAGCGGGGAGGGGCCCGGGAGATCGTAGTGGTCTCCCGCTCCGGCCCGGACAACTACGACGGCCTTGAGCGGCACGCCGGCGCCCAGGTTCTGGTCAACGCCACCCCTGTGGGCATGTGGCCCGACATGTCCGGCCGGCCTGTGGACCTGTCCCGCCTGCCCGGGCTGGAGGCGGTTCTGGATGTGATTTACAACCCTGGCCGGACCGACCTGCTCCTCCAGGCAAAGGAATGCGGCCTGCGCCGCAGCGGCGGACTGCCCATGCTGGTGGCCCAGGCGGTGCGGGCGGAGGAGCTGTTTTTTGACCGCACTGTCCCCGCAGAGGAGACCGAGAAGATTGTCGCCCAGCTCCGGCACGACCGGACCAACCTCGTCCTGGTGGGGATGCCGGGCTGCGGCAAGACCGCCGTGGGCCGGGAGCTGGCCGCCCTGTCCGGCCGGCCCCTGGCGGACCTGGATGAGGAGATCGTCCGCCGGGCGGGCAGGTCCATCCCGGACATCTTCCGGGAGGAGGGCGAGGAGACCTTCCGGGCGCTGGAGAGTCAGATTCTGGCAGAGGTCTGTGCTCAGAGCGGACAGATCATTGCCACCGGCGGCGGCGCGGTCCTCCGGGAGGGCAACCGAGCCGCCATGCGCCGCACCGGGCGGGTGTACTTCCTCCGCCGGGACCTGAACCTCCTGCCCAAGGACGGCCGCCCCCTATCCCAGGCGGGGAGCCTGGAGGAGATGTACCGCCTTCGGAGGCCCCTGTACAATGCCGCCGCCGATGTGGTGATTGACAACAGCGTGGCGCTGGAGCGGACCGCCCAGCTGATTTGGAGGGATTTTTGTGAAAGTAATGGTGATTAATGGCCCGAATATGAACTTTCTGGGCACACGTCAGCCGGAAATTTACGGCAAAGCCACCTACAAAGACCTGGAGGATATGATCCAGGCCGAGGCAGACCGGCTGGGGGTAAGCGTCCGGTTTTTCCAGTCCAACCACGAGGGTAAACTGGTGGACGCCATCCAGGAGGCCTACTTTGACAACATGGACGGCATCATCATCAATCCCGCCGCATATACCCACACCAGTGTAGCCCTTCTGGACGCGGTGAAGGCGGTTGGCATCCCCACGGTGGAGGTCCACATCTCCGACCCGGACAGCCGGGAGGAGTTTCGGCATGTGTCCTACATCCGGTCGGCCTGCGCCGCCACCATCAAGGGACACGGGCTGGAGGGCTATCTGGAGGCTCTTCGTCTGCTGTCTGACACGGTCCGGAAATAGTCAGGACCACCCGTAAAACGGGTGGCCCGGGCTCGCCCTATAAGGGCGTGATATTGGCCGTGCCTCAAGGCGCGGTGAAACGGTCTGCCGACCGCATATTTTTACAAGCGGCCCCTGTCACAGGGGCCGCTTGATGTTATCTCCCCGCAGGAGAATGCCTCGGCTATTTCCGGCGGCTCCATTTGCCAAAGAGCGACTTTTTGTAGTGCAGCAGCTCCTCCTTTGCCTCGGCGGTACCGGACTTTTGCAGGTAGGCCACGCCCTTGGGAATGTCCTCCGCCACGCCCAGTCCCCGGCCATAGATGTATCCCAGCATGAAATAGGCGTTTTTATTCTCCCAATCCATCTTTTCCAGATACATCCGGGCTTTCTCATAGTCCTGGGGGGTTCCCTGGCCGCGGAAACAGCAGTCGCCCAGATAGTACACGCCCCAGCTGCTCTCGTGGTCATAGGCGTCGCTCAGAAGCCGGAACGCCTTGGCGTAGTCCTGCTGCACGCCGCGGCCAAAATAGTACGCCTTGCCCAGCAGGTTGTTGGCTCCGAGATAGTGGGGGTCCCGGGCCAGCTCTTTCTCAAAGCAGGAGACCGCATAGGCCTCGTCCTTCTCCGTCCCCACGCCGTCAAAATAGCAGCGGCCGACGTCGTACCAGGAGCCAGGATGGCCGCCCTCTGCCGCCTCCTTGTACCAGCGCAAGGCCTCTTCCTTTTTCCCCTCCTTGGTTAGGTCATCGGCGTAGATGGCCTGCATGATGGGGTGGCCGGCCTCCGCGCCAATCTTGTAGAGGTCCCGGGCCTTCTCCGGCTGGGGAGCGATGATGTCCTCATCCCCTTTGGTGTAGAGCTGGTTCAGATTGTTTGCGGCAAAGTACATACCGCCCCGGAGAGCCTTCCAGAACCAGTCCTCACACTTGGAAATCTGCTCCTTCAGATACGACTTAAAGGCCGCCTCATTGGGGAAGGAATCCTTGCCCTTATTCTGGATTCGGAGGAAGTCCCACCAGAAATAGGCGTTGGCCACCGTGTACTGGCAGAATGCGTCTCCCTTCTCCGCCAGGGCCAGCACCTCGTCAAAGGCAGCCTGGAGACTCTCAAAGGGCATTTTCTTCTGCACCGACGGCGTCAGCTCGCCGGTACGCAGAGACACCAGAACGCCGATGGCGCTGCCCTGTTCCACGGACTTGTGCAGAAGCTTCGTCACCCGGGCGTCGTCCTCCGGGAAGCCGTGACCCGCCCACACATACTGCCGCCCGCACAGGCATCGGGCCAGGATGCAGGTGGCGTCGCCGTCGCCGGCGGCAGACGCCTTTTCCAATAGGGCCATGGCCTCCCTGCCCCGTCCGGTGCGCTCGTGGTAGTAGATGTCCTCAAGGGCCTGCTTGACCTCGCTGCTCAGTTCTTTTGCCATGTTCCATTCACTCCTTATTTTCTTTTTTTCATCTGTTTGGTGATATTTTTCCACTCCGGTCCGCCCGGAAGATACCCCCCGCCGGGATAGCCTGTCAGCCACTCCGCCGCCCTTCTGGGCGGCATTTTTGTCATGTAGAACTCCAGCTCCGGCCCGCCGGGCCGGGTAGCCTCCACGGTACACCGGGCGTCGTTCCGGTCCCCGGCCATCACGCGGATCCACAGGTAGCCGTTGGGATGCGTCAGGTCCACCAGCTGGTAGGTGCCGTCCACAATGCCCTCCGCCGCAAGCTGAATATCCTCTTTTGTGAAGGTCGCGTGGTTTTCCGCCGCGCCGCTGGCGTAGAGAAGGGACAGCTTCGCATGGGAACCCCGGGCCTGGGGCCGGGAGGGCTCTGGGTCCGCGTATACCCGCTGCGGTCTCCAGCCTGTCAATTCCGGGGCTTCCCGGCGGAGCCACTTCCTCATGATATCCTCCGCCTGACGGCCGTCTGTTGACAGGACCAGGGCGGAACCCTCCTCCTCTCCGGTGAGCGCGAGCTCCACCTCGGGCTCACCTTCCGCCTCCCTCCAAACCCGGCAGCTCAGGGACCGGAATACACGGTTCTCACGTTCAATGGGCCGGGTGGGAATCAGCTCAAAACCGGCCTCCTCTCCGTCAAGACAGCGCCTCAGCGTATTCTCTGCCAGCGAGACGCTTACTCTGGAAGTCACTTCTCCGTTCGGGAGCTTCAGGATCATATCCTGCGAGCCGTTCATGCTCTCCTGAAGCACCTGTGCCGATGACCGGCGGCTCTGTTTCTGCCGGAAATCCCGCTCGAACTCCTCCCGCTGGCTCTCGTCCATTTGCAGGAAATTGGCATACTGGTCATTTTTTCCCCTGCGCGCGTCCGGTACCCGCAGAGCCAGACAGTCCGCCGCCGCCCGTAGGTCTCCGGGATCACGGAAGGTGGTAACCGACTTCTGCCAGCGGTTGTCGATCAGCACCAGCTCCAGTGTCCGGCTGGAGCGTGTTCCGCTGCCGCCGCTGCGGACATGGACCTGATCCACGACAAAAATGCCCCGGATGCGGTCGATCCGGTTGGCCATTTCGCCCAGCACCCATTCTTTCCCGACGCCGACCGGGCCAAACCACTGGCCGTTTTCCTTCAAATCACGGTCCACCATGTCGAACAGCTCCGCCACTTCCGGCGCCTCGTCCGGATAGGGCAGCTGGCTGCGAATAGATTGGGCCAGCGCGCTTCTGGCGGGGAAGAAGGTGTCCCGCACGGCGGCATAGGCCGTGTAAACGCCCGCTGCCGCTAAAACCACCGTACCGCCGCCGGATATGACCAGGGTAACATAGTCGGTTGTCTCCCAACCGCCGCGATCTGTCTTTATGCCGTCCAGAAAGAACACGGCCAGACACACGCTGAGAAACAGTATCAGCAGCGACCAGAGCAGCCAGATCAGGCGCTTCCGGGTGCGGCTGAGACAATAGCCCTCCGCGGCGCCGTGGGGATTGTTCTTCCGCTGATACCACATCAAAAACAGGATGATTGGAATGGAAAAAATCCGAAAAACAACTGCCAGCAGGACATAAATTACCACATTCCACGGCCAGCGCAGGAAACTTCTCTTCTTTTTCTCTTCCATGGTCTACCCTCCTATCTCAGCGCCGCAGAGGGCGGTGAGATATTTTCCTGCTTATTGTAGCACCTGATTTCGAGTTTGTCCACCCTACTGTACTGTGCTGCTTCCCGTCCCAAAACTCCATCCCGTTTTTTGCTTTCGCCCTTGACTGCGGTATGGGAGGTACAGTAAGATGCTTCAGGAGGAGCAGGCGCAGGCGGAAAAGCAGGCCGCGCTGGATGCGGAGCGGGAAGCCTTAGGAAAAAAACGCTGTCCTTGGTGCTGGTAACACCAAGGACGGCAAGGAACCATATTGGATAGGTGATCCAACATAGCGCCCGAACAACGCTATTATATCACCTGCCCTTTCATTTAAAAAATCAACATCTGTTCCCTTGCCGTCCCGTTGTTTTTCTGATATGATACCAAATGAAATCAATTTCATTTCATTGGACTTTTTGCCGCAAGGGGCTCCCGCGGCTATGGACGCAAAGCGGACCATCCGCCTCCTGTGAGACCTTGGGGACGGTGATCCAAGTCAAATTAATGACAGAGGGGTACGCGCTATGACAAAAAAAGAGGAACAGCAGTTTCAGGACCGTTTGGCCCGGCATCTGGACGAGCTGCGCTGGCTGTACATGGAGCTGTACGGAAATGACGCCATGTTCACCGAACTGTGCGATAACCTGCACCGCTTCGCCCAGGAGCGCTCCGCCGCTTTAAAAAAACGTGATCTGGAACGTCAGGCCGATCCTGAGTGGTACAAATCCAACGACCTCACCGGCATGATGCTGTACATCGACAACTTTGCCGGCGACCTGAACGGTGTGAGAAGGAAGCTCCCCTATCTGGAACAGACCGGAGTCAATATGCTCCACCTGATGCCCTTCCTGGACACGGTGCCCGAGCGGAGCGACGGCGGCTACGCCGTGGCCGACTTCCGGGCCGTCCGCCCCGACCTGGGCACCATGGAGGACCTGGAGAAGCTGGCCGGCGCCTGCCACAAACGGGGAATCAACCTGTGCATGGACTTTGTGATGAACCACACCAGCCAGGACCACGAGTGGGCAAAAAAAGCCCGTCAGTGCGACGGGGAATACATGAGCCGGTACTTCTTCTTCGACAGCTGGAATATCCCGGCGGAGTATGAAAAAACGGTCCCCCAGGTGTTCCCCACCACCGCCCCCGGCAATTTCACCTGGCTGGACGACTGCCGGCATTTTGTCATGACCTCCTTCTACCCCTACCAGTGGGACCTGAACTACCGCAACCCCCGGGTGTTCAACGAGATGATGTACAATTTCCTTTTCCTGGCCAACCGAGGAATGGACATGATCCGCATCGACGCCGTGCCTTATATCTGGAAGGAGCTGGGCACCGACTGCCGCAACCTGCCCCAGGTCCACACCATTGTGCGCATGATGCGGATGATCGGAGAGATCGTCTGCCCCTCGGTGATCCTGCTGGGCGAGGTGGTCATGGAGCCGGTGAAGGTGGCGCCCTACTTTGGGACGGTGGAAAAGCCGGAGTGCCACCTGCTCTACAATGTAACCACCATGTGCACCACCTGGCACACGGCGGCCACCCAGGACACCCGCTTGCTCCGGCGGCAGCTGGATATCGTCAACAGCCTGCCCAAGCAGTATGTGTTCCTCAATTACCTGCGCTGTCACGACGACATCGGCTGGGGTCTGGATTACAAGTGGCTGAGACAGAACTGCGGCACAGACGAGAAGGCCCACAAGCGGTTCCTCAGCGACTGGTTTCAGGGCCGCTGGGAGGGCAGCGTAAGCCGGGGTGAGCTGTACAACGACGACCCTACCAGCGGGGACGCCCGCCAGTGCGGCACCACCGCCAGCCTGTGCGGCATTGAAAAGGCGGGCTTTGAGCACGACCCCGCCGCCATGGAGCGGGCGGTGCGCTTCGATCTGACCCTTCACGCCATGATGTTCATGCAGACCGGCCTGCCTCTGCTGTACAGCGGGGATGAGCTGGCCCAGGTGAACGACTACTGCTACAAGGACGACCCCAAAAAGGCGGAGGACAGCCGCTATCTCCACCGGGGGAAATTCCGCTGGGATTTGGAGGACCATGCCCATGACCTGAGCACTCCAGAGGGTCAGGTGTTCTGCGGACTCAACGCCCTGAACGCTCTCAGAAAGACCAACGCCGCCTTCTGCGCCCGGGCGGACGTGTGGACCCTGGACACCGGGGACAACGGCCTGCTGGCCATCGGGCGGTATTTTGAGGGCCAGAAGATCATCGGCGTGTTCAACTTCACTCCGTGGGATAAAACGGTGACCTTCCCCCACGATCCGGGGGAGTTTGCCGATATGCTGACGGGGGAGCCTTATATCCTCCGGGACCTGACCGTCCCTGCCTATGGTTTTTATTACCTGGAGCAGTCACAATCGTGAATCGGCTGTTCGATTGTGTTGGATGCCCCTGTTTCTGATCTGCACTTTTTCCATATAATTTCCCCCTGACGCGGTACTTTCGTTTTCCTGCGTCAGGGGGCGCCTATTATTCGTTTTTACCGGAGCAGCTCAAAATCATCGCGCCAAATCAAGATACAGCTCCTTATACTGTTTTGCGGAATTTTCCCAGGACAGGATTTTATCCATATCGCGCCGCACCATTTCGTCCCAGCACCAGCGGCTGTTAAAATAGAGATCCTTAGCCCGGTTGATGGCGTCCAGGAGCAAGCCGGCCTCGTAGCGGTCAAAGGTAAAACCGTTGCCCGTATTAGAGAACATATTATAGGGGTCCACCGTATCCTTCAGCCCGCCGGTCTCCCGAACGATTGGCACGGTCCCGTAGTGCATGGCGATGAGCTGGGTCAGCCCACAGGGCTCAAACAGGGACGGAACCAGCAAGGCGTCCGCGCCGGCGTAGATTCTATGGGCCCTTGTCTCATCGTACATGATGTTGGAGCAGACATTTCCTTTATAGGCGCTTTCGTAATAGCGGAAAGAGTCCTCGTACATCTGATCCCCGGTGCCCAGCACAACCACCTGCGTGTTTCCATCTATGATATTGGGCAGAATGGCGTTGACCAGGTCCAGCCCCTTTTGATTGGTCAGTCGGGAAATCAGGCCGATCACGAATTTCCCGTCGTCCTGGTCCAGCCCCAGCTCTTCCTGCAGTCTGCGCTTGTTTTCCTTCTTTTTGTCCAGCACCGTGGTAATATCATAGGCTTCACGCAGTCTGGCATCGGTGCTCGGGTTCCAGATATCATAGTCGATACCGTTCACGATACCGAGCAGCTTGCCGGAATGGTACCGCAGATGGCCGTCCAGATTCTCGCCGTAGAACGGCGTCTGAATCTCGCCGGCGTAGGTCTGGCTCACGGTTGTAATGACGTTCGCGTAGGCCAGCCCGCCCTTCATCATATTCGCATCATTATATCCGGACTTTAATGCGCCCAGGTCAAACACATAATCCGGCAGCCCGGACCAATAGCGGATGGTGCCAATATTATAGACCCCCTGGAAGCGAAGGTTATGGATCGTCAGGATGGTCTTGGCGGAGCTCAGGGCCGTATTTTCAAACTGGGTCCTCAGATAGACAGGGACCAGGGCGGCCTGCCAGTCGTGGCAATGGATGATGTCCGGAATCCAATCAATATAGTTCAGGACGGCCAGAGCCGCTTTGGCAAAATAACAGTATTTGGGGATGTCCTGCACAAGATCGGTATAGGGATTTCCCCAGCCGAAGAACTCCTCGTTGTCGATAAAATCGTACACGACCCCATCCCAGGCATACTCCATAACGCCCACATAGTAGCGGCTTCCATCCGCGCAGAGGTCCATGTCAAAGGCGCCGCGGTAAAGCATTTTCTCCTGATATTCCCAGGGGATGCACTTGTATCTGGGCAGAATAACCCTTACGTCACAGTTCTGCTTCACCAGAGCCTTGGGCAGCGCGTACATGACATCGCCCAGCCCGCCGGTCTTGACAAACGGGTAGCACTCCGAACCGATAAACGCCACGCTCTTTCTGGGGGTTGTATAGACCTCTTCCGGCGCGGCCTCTTCCATGGGGACCCCCGGCGCGGCCTCCTCTACAGGGACCTCCGGCGCAGCGGGTTCTGCCGCCGGGACATTTTCCGTCTCCGGCTGAACCGCTTCCATGATTTCAGGAGCCTCAGCTTCCGCTTCCAGCAGCATCTGTGTTTTTTTATCCTTCGTCTCCTTGCTGCTTATCGCAGATTTTTTCGGCGTCGTTTTTTTTGTCTCACCGGAGCTTTTGTTCTTTTTCTTTGCCATCTGCTGCCACCTCTTGAAATATATTATTCTGTTCCCGGCTCTCAACCAGAATGCATAGATTTGCTGTCTAACATTATACGCCCTGAGCCGCAGCAACACAATAGAAATTTTGGATCGGCATACGTACTCTGCCGCATCTGCAAGGTAAAATGCTTTCGTGCGGCAACGCCCCGGAATCGTACCATATTTGAACGCTGACTGCATGCGGAAACGCTAGAAAAGATGGCGTAGTCGTTCAAATTGAGAAACCTCTTTGCAGGTTGACGAAGGGTGGCACTTCACGAAGAAGTGCCACCCTTCGGCGTACTTTTTTCCTGGCTTTTAATCAGCCTTGCTGCTCACGCATCTTGGCGAAGCAGTCGCTGCAGTAGACAGGACGGTCAGACTTGGGCTCAAAGGGAACCTTCGCCTCACCGCCGCAAGCGGCGCACACAGCAGTGAAGTACTCACGGGGGCCGCGGGCGGCGTTCTTGCGGGCGTCACGGCAGGGCTTGCAGCGCTGGGGCTCGTTCTGGAAGCCGCGCTCCGCGTAGAACTCCTGCTCACCAGCGGTAAAGGTGAACTCGTTGCCGCACTCTTTGCATACCAGGATTTTGTCTTCGTACATTGGATTTTCCCTCTCTTTGACTTTTGCCCGGCGCTTGGCCTGGGCGTGTGATATTGCGATCAGCTCTCGCTGGATACGCCGGAAGAAATTTGCAGGGCCGTTTTGCGGCGGATACGCTGGATGGCGTTGTCCACCGACTTCTGGGAGCGGCCCACCCGCTGGGCGATCTCCCCACAGGAGAGGCCGTTCAGGTACGGGGGTAATATCTGCGCTTCAAACTTGGATAATCGGCCCTTGAGCGCCTCCAGGCGCTCTCTCAGTTCCTCTCTGCCGATGACCACGTCCTCCGGGCTCTCGGCACTGGAAAACAAATATGCGTTGGTTCCGTCAAAAAGAGGGGGCTCGTAGGAAACACTGTGATTCAAAGGGGCATGCTTGCCACCCTGGGCCGCCCGGACGGCGGTAAGCAGGCGGCTGCGAATACAAATCTCCGCGAAGGTGCGAAAGGCGGCGTCCCGTTCCGGATTGAAGCTCCGGATGGCGGTAAGCAGGCCCAAAAAGCCCTCCTGGATCAGGTCTTCGCTGTCGCCCCCCGCCAAAAACAGGGGACGGGCACAGGCCCGAACCAGCCAGCCATACCGGCACACCAGTTCTGTCTCCGCACTGGAATCGCCCTGAGCTGCGCCCAGGCACAGTGCTTCATCGGATGGGTTAAGCGTTTTCTGTTCCATACTATTATCCCGGTTATTGTTTATCATAAACAAAATGTTCAGATTTGTCAAGGGTTTTCCCAAAAAAGTTTGTTGAAATTTTCCAGATCGCCCGACCGTTGCCTATTTTGCTCAAAGGCTGGGGATCAAATCGGCCAAACGCTGGGCAGTTTCCTGAGCGGTCTGCTGGGTTTTGGCCTCCACCATCACCCGCATCAGGGCCTCGGTGCCCGAGGGACGCACCAGCACCCGGCCCTCGCCGGCCAGGGCCTCCTCCTCCCGCTGGACGGCCTGGGCCAGCAGGGGGCTGGCCATGGCTGCCTTCTTTACGTCGTTATCCGCCACGGGGATGTTGATGAGCACCTGGGGATACCGGGGGCAGGCGCTGAACACCTGGCTGGCCTTTTTGCCGCTCTCCTTCAGCAGGGCCAGGATTTTCAGGGCGGTGAGCTGGCCGTCGCCGGTGGTGGCGTGCTCCAGGAAGATCATGTGCCCCGACTGCTCGCCCCCCAGGCAGTAGCCCTTCTCCACCATCCGCTCCAGCACATTCCGGTCCCCCACGTCGGTACACTCCAGCTCTATGCCGTGCTCCTTGGCGTAGACGTGGAAGCCCAGGTTGGACATAACGGTAGCCACCACCGTGTTGCCGGGGAGCTGGCCCTTAGCTTTCATGTCCAGGCCACAGGCGGCCATAATCTGGTCGCCGTCGATGAGATTGCCCAACTCGTCCACCGCAAGGCACCGGTCAGCGTCCCCGTCGAAGGCGATACCGATATCGTAGTGGCCAGCCTTGACCATAGCGGCCAGGGCGTCCATGTGGGTGGAGCCGCAGTGGTCGTTGATGTTCACCCCGTCGGGGTCGGCGTTGATCACGTCGGTGCGCAGCTTGGAGAAGCGGTCGAACAGCCGGGCGGCGGTGGCGGAGGCGGCTCCGTTGGCGCAGTCCACCAGGATGCGCAGGCCGCCCAGGGTGGAGTCGATGGTGGACTCCAGGTGGTCGATGTAGTCCTCGCTGGCCTTGGGAGCCACGTAGCTCACCTTGCCGATGTCTCCGCCCGTCTTCATGGGCACATTGTTGGAGCCGAAGAGCACAATGTCCTCAATTTTCTCCTCCAGCTC
>OFGH01001732.1_pt1 | contig 13638 bp, 9 predicted proteins | sample 1521721 | NCBI WGS metagenome assembly OFGH01 (sample SAMEA3504132, study PRJEB24116) | mouse gut metagenome | biome: mouse gut; feature: mouse-associated habitat; material: faeces | place: Denmark | collected 2011
TTTTTGAGCCTGTTTCCGTGTGCGGGAGCAGTTCCGTTTTCTGATTTTGCACCTCTTTTTAACGATTGCTTGGCAATCGTTAAATCTTTTAATCTGCCATTGAAATTCCAAAAAGGAGAAATTATGTTCACGAATAAAGAGAAAAAACTGATCGGGGAGGATTACTTCACCATCATAAGGGAAACGGAGCGGTACATTGAATTCCTTTCCAATAACACAAGACACTGTTGGATTATTTGCAAAAATCCGGGTGGCGTGGATGTACCTATCATGATTTACCATAAGCACAGCCGGAAGACAACGTATTACCACAAGCATTGGAAAACATGGAGTGTGGCAAGAGCGGTGGAATCAATCAAACAGCATGACAGATATGTTTTGGGTGCGGCAGGCTGAGTGGACAAGGCTAAGGAGGAGACGTGTGAAAAAAATTTTTTGAAAACATATTGACAATTTTGAATGTGTGAATATAATAAGAGTATAGATTGAAAAACATGAATGTGAGGTGAAAAAATTGGCATCTGCATATAATGATACGGTGCGAGTGTTTAAAGCATTCTGTGACGAAAACAGGCTGCGGATTTTGGAGATGCTCCGCACAGGAGAAAAGTGTGCCTGCAAGCTATTGGATGATCTGCATATCACGCAGTCGACCCTTTCCCATCATATGAAGATACTGTGCGATGCAGGCATAGTGCAGGGGCGTAAAGATGGAAAATGGGTATACTATTCCATTAGTCCGGAGGGCGCAGGCTATGCAAAGAAATTACTGGAGCAGCAGTTGTCGTTGGAAGCCTTCAGCGGAGAAAATGGGAGTTGTTGCGATAGATAAAGAGGCCATCGTTTTTATGATGGCTAATCTTTAGGACGACACTTCGACAGTTTTGAATATGTCAATTTGAAAGGAGATATTGATTTATGGAAGTATTACGTTCAATCTGGCTTTTCATTCAGGACCAGGTGCTTGGAATGAAATGGCTCAATGCAGTTATAGGAAACGGCCTGTCGGCTGTAGGGCTGGACACATCAACACGGTGGGGCGGGAGCATCCAGTTTTTCATTTATGATGTTATAAAAATCACGGTGCTGCTCTGTTTCCTGATTTTTATGATTTCCTATATCCAAAGCTACTTCCCACCGGAAAGAAGCAAGAAAATCCTGGGGCGGTTTCATGGAATCGGGGCCAATATTATCGCCGCCCTGCTTGGTACGGTAACGCCGTTCTGTTCCTGCTCGTCAATTCCGCTATTCATTGGATTTACGAGCGCCGGCCTGCCGCTTGGCGTGACATTTTCCTTTTTGATTTCCTCTCCGATGGTTGACCTCGGCAGTCTGGTATTGCTGATGAGCATATTCGGGGCGAAGATTGCTATCGTGTATGTAGTCATTGGCTTAGTGATTGCCGTGGTTGGCGGCACGATCATAGAAAAGATGCACATGGAAAACCATGTGGAAGAATTTATTCGCAACGCAAGCAGTGTGGATATCGAATCGGAAGAGCTGACCGTAAAGGATCGGCTGGTATATGCCAGGGAGCAGGTGGCTGAAACATTTAAAAAGGTGTTTCCATACATTTTGATTGGTGTAGGAATTGGGGCGGTCATCCACAACTGGATTCCTGAAAGCTGGATACAGGCGGTTCTTGGCAGCAATAATCCATTTGGTGTGATTCTGGCGGTTCTGGTAGGGGTGCCTATGTATGCGGACATTTTTGGCACGATTCCTGTTGCGGAAGCACTGCTGGCAAAAGGTGCGCAGCTCGGCACGATTCTCAGCTTTATGATGGCTGTTACTACACTGAGCCTGCCTTCCATTATCATGCTCCGCAAAGCAGTCAAGCCGAAGCTGCTATGGCTCTTTATTGGAATCTGTTCCCTTGGGATTATCATTGTCGGATACCTGTTTAATGTATTCCAGTATTTGCTGATGTAGGAGGGCGCTATGAAAAGAAAAAGGATTCTTCAAATACTGGTACCTTTTATCATTTTGGCGGTTATCGCGGGGATTTATCTGATAAAGAATCCCCCGGTACTCAAACAGGAGAGTGATGGTATTGAGGAGGCGGCAGTGCCGGAAGGAGGGGCGGATTTTTCCCTGGCCGCTACGGAGGCGATTGACTTTGAAACGATGTCCTCTTATGGTCTGCCCATGATTATCGACTATGGATCAGATTCATGCATCCCGTGCAAGCAGATGGCCCCTGTGCTGGAAACGATGAATAAGGAAATGGAAAATGTGGCATTCATTAAGTTTGTGGATGTGTGGAAATATACGGAAGCGGCAAATAATGTACCCGTGCAGGTAATCCCGACACAGGTGATCGTAAATGCAGACGGCACGCCATTCGTGCCAAGTGATGAGCTGGCTGGACAGATTGAGTTTGTCCAATATATGTCAAAGGATACGGGGGAACACGTCTTTACGGTGCATCAAGGAGGTCTGACCGAAGAACAGATGAGGATGATACTTGCGGAAATGGGGGTAGGCGAATGATAGAGAACTGGCTCGATAGCCTATCGTCCATGATAGGCCAGACTCCATGGCTTGCGCCTCTGCTTGCACTGTTTGCCGGAGTGCTTACTTCCGTGACGCCGTGTGCATTATCCAATGCCCAACGGCACGGAGCTGCTCTCCATCTACCCGGAGAATGACATTGAGACGTACCGTGACGTGCTGTATTTCGTGGGGCAGGTGCTTGGCGGCTTTTTCTGCATCAGCCGGGATGGGAAGCTGGAGCTGCGGAAGTACGGGACGGAGCCGGTGATGGAGGTAAAGAGCAGGCACCGTTTCACCAGCAGCTTTTCCGACTTCATCACCCGGTATACTGCGGTCAGCTCCACGAACCTGCGCACACAGACGGCGGAGTATTACGCCCTGGAGCCGGACGACGGGCTGACCATGAACCTGGCGGTGAACCCGCTCCTGCAGTTTGGGCTGGAGGAAACGCGGGAGGCGCTCTGCAGGAACATCCTGGCGGACATCTCCGTGGTCGATTATGTGCCTTTCGATTCCAGCACCATCGGGAACCCGGCGCTTGACCTTGGGGATGTGCTGACCTTTTCGGGCGGGCAGGCGGACGGGAGCCAGATCGCGTGTATCACTTCCTCCAACTGCAGGATCGGCGGCAAACACACCTTGAAATGCGTAGGCAAGAACCCAAGGCTGGCGCAGGCGAAGTCCAAGAACGACAAGAACATCTCCGGCCTCTTAAACCAGATCGAGGCGGGGAAGATCGGGATACACACGTTCACAAATGCCTCCGCTTATACGGTGGCGGAGACCAATCCCCACAGATATCGTGGAATCGTTGAATGCACGGATTACTGAAAATAATAAAAAATATAATCTTCATCTTGCTTTAGTGGTTGGTAATTCTGACGGTATCGGCAGTATGGCAAAATTACTGCTTTCAAAGACAGTAAACAATTATATTGTTCTTGCAGGAGTAGATGCTCCCAACCTTGATGAAAAGCTGGGCTATTGCGGTGCTGACTTGATTCTTTATGCACAGACACTTGGGCTTAACACATGGTGGGTTGGAGGTATGTTTAATGGCAAGGGTGCATTAAAAAACCTTAATAATAAGAATGTGCGTGTAAACGGTGTTATTGCGATTGGATATGGTAAGACACAGGGAGTCCCGCATAGATCTAAAACTGCAGCCGAAATCAGCCGATATAACGGTAAAACACCGCAATGGTTTGTTGATGGTGTTGATGCGTTGCTTTATGCTCCAACAGCGTTGAATAAACAGCCTTATGTTGTATCCGGCGATGGGAATAAAGTGTCTATCTCAGCGGGTAATGGACATTTTTCAGGCATTGACCTTGGCATTGGAAAATATCACTTTGAAGTAGGTGCAGGCAAAGAAAACTTCGAGTGGATATAATAGTCAGAAACCGACAGATTAATATTGCAACTTGTAAAAGTAATGGCAATAATTTTGTATGGGTGCAAAAAATAACGATAGCCATGCTAAAAAACAGGCTATCGTTATTTTTTACCCTTTGAAATATCAAAAGTGTGGCAAACCCAACTAAGAGAACGATTGCCGCCCATGCAGGGGTGCATCCGTCATTCCCCAAAATGTTGATTTTCGGGCATTTGCGGTAAATGTAAAAACGATAGCGCCCAAGCAAAAATTGTATCAATCTGGACACGCAATATGGTGTGAGAGGTCGGTAGGCGAAATAATCGCCTACCTCCTACTCGATTATTGAGTTTTATATCTGTCTATACTATAATATATCCATGTACGAAGTGATCGATATTATTTGAGTACAATAGTGACAGAAAAGAACACTCTTGGAAAAGGGCGGTACGTCGGGTTTTTCAGGGATAAAAACGTTCAAAAGGGGATAATAATAGCATGTTTGAGAAATATAGTCCGGTGACAGGCCGCAAAGAGATACCAAATGCAAAACAGGACAGGAAATAATTTTGAAAGGAAATTTATCCGTTGCTTTGTGAAAGGAAGCAAAATGGTTTTTATATAGGTTCGAACTGGAGAATGCTGTAATGAAGCAGGCGGGTGAAAAGTGAGTTTTGATAAAGAGAAGGCAGACAGGTAAAATGCAGGCGGCTCTGTAAAGCCGAACATAAAAAGCAGGTACGGAAGAGAGGAATATTATGGAAAAAACTGGAAAATTGAAGCAAAACTTTTACAGCCTGATCTTAACGGCTCTGGTCGGATTTATCTATTTTTATATCAACCTGCCGGCGATCAACATCCATTCGGATGACTTTTACGGTTTTATTATGCTGCTCTGCCTAATCTACACGGGCTGTATGATCTTTTTGGGCGGGGCGAAAACCCGTTCGGTGAAGGAATTTATCACGTTCAGTTGGAAGCAGGTGAAGCTGCCGTTTATTGTGTTTGTGGCGATCGTTGTTGTGACGGCGGTGGGGTATCTGTTCGGGCTGGTGATCTTTCGGGCTTCGGCGTATTCATCCCTGATGCCGATCACGACAGGGGATTTTACGGAGGATGTGGCGGAGATATCCATGGATCAGATCCCGATGCTGGATGAGGCTTCTGCCAATACGCTGGCAAACAGGAAGCTGGGAGAGTTGTCCGATCTGGTATCTCAGTTTGTGGTCAGCGATTCTTCGGCGCAGATCAATTATAAGGCAAGGCCTGTGCGGGTGACTTATCTGCATTATGAGAGCTTTTTTAAATGGTGGAGCAACCGTTCGGAGGGGATTCCCGCCTATATGATCGTGGATATGGTGACGCAGGATGTCAATGTGGTGCGGCTAAAGGAGGGCATTAAATATTCCCCGTCGGAGTATTTCAACAGGGATCTCTACCGCTATCTGCGCTTTCACTATCCTACGGCGATCTTTGAGAATGTCAATTTTGAGATCAATGAGGAGGGGGTACCCTACTGGGTAGCCTCCGTGGTGGAAAAACGGATCGGGCTGTTTAACGGCGATGATGTACAGGGCGTGGTGCTCTTAAACGCGGTGACGGGCGAGAGCGTTTACCATGATGTGGAGGATGTGCCGACCTGGGTGGACAGAGTGTACAGTGCGGAGCTGGTTGTGAATCAGTACAATTATTACGGCAGATACCACAACGGCTTTTTCAACTCTCTCTTTACCCAGAGCGACTGTACCATGGCGACGACAGGCTACAACTATATCGCGATGAATGACGATGTGTACCTCTATACCGGCATCACTTCCATCAGCGGCGACAGGGGGAATATCGGTTTTATTTTAGTCAATCAGCGGACCAAGGACGCCCGCTATTATTCCTGTGCCGGTGCGGAGGAATATTCGGCGATGTCCTCGGCGGAGGGGGCGGTGCAGCAGTTCAGCTATGACGCGACATTTCCCCTGCTCCTCAATATTTCGGATCAGCCGACCTATTTTATGGCGCTGAAGGATGCGGCGGGGCTTGTGAAGATGTACGCGATGGTCAATGTACAGCAGTACCAGATCGTGGCGACAGGAAATTCCGTCAGACAGTGCCAGCAGAATTATCATGACCTGCTGATCGACAATCAGGTCATCGAGGACGACGGGACTTATGGCGGCGCGAACGCCGCTGCCTCGCCGGAGGGTGTTTCGGGGCAGGGCGTCGGGGCGGAAGCGGAGAATACCGCGGAAAGCCCGGAGGAAGAGCCCGGTATAGAGGAGTATGAAAAGATAAGCGGCACGGCAGGAGAGATCCGGACGGCGGTTGTGGACAATAACACATGTTATTTTATACAACTTTCGGAACCGGATTCGGAACGGTATTTTATGCTGCGGGCGGATGAAAATCTGGAGGCGGTGCTACTCAATGAAGGTGATCAGGTGGAACTCTATTATCTGCCGGATGACGGGACGGAGAGGATCGTGAAGGCAAAGCTCGGGAAAGTTACCCGGACCGTCAAGGCGCAGGAGGCTTCCGGGGAGCAGGAGGTATCGGAACCGTAGGAAAAGCTGGAGTTATTTGCCGGAAGATAAGGAAGGTAAATTGATTGAAAGGCGTTATAACATAATGTATGATAGAAGAAAAGAAGGGTAAGTAATAACAAAGAGGCAGCAGGTCCGCGGACCTGCTTTTGCCGTTACATAAGGCAGATACTGCCGGAAAATGAAATGATGCGGGAAAAGCTACCCGAAAACAGGAAACTGTGGTACAATATCGAAGGATATCACGCAGGAGGAAAATAAGATGAATGATAACAACAAAAGAAAACGTATCGGAAAAAAAGCGGCGGCATTGTTCCTGGCAGCCTGCCTTCTGTTTTCCGGAATTTGCATAACACCCGTTATGAAAACGGAGGCAAAAGCGCCCCTGGTAATCTGTATCGATCCGGGGCACGGCGGCAGCAACGAGGGCGCCCTGTACAACGGGCTTAAGGAAAAAGACCTGACATTGCAGATCGCAACTGCCATGTATCAGGAATTGTCTCTGTATGACGGAGTTACGGTCGTTATGACGCGAACCGCGGATGTGGATCTGACGCTGGCGCAGCGGGCACAGATCGCGGCAGGCGCAGGGGCGGATTTTCTCTACAGCATCCACTTAAACGCTTCCCCTTCCCACAACCTTTTCGGTTCCGAGGTATGGGTTTCCGGGTATGGAAACCACTATGCAAAAGGGATGAGTTTTGGTAATATTGCATTAGAGCAGCTTGCCACGGATGTGGGCGTTTATCCAAGAGGCGTGAAAACAAAATTGAAAGCAAACGGCAACGGAGACTATTACGGCGTGATCAATCATGCCAGGCTTCTCGGCGTCACGGCGGCGATTATAGAACATTGTCATATGGATGAGGCTCATGATAATGATTTTTACCGAAGGGAAGGTGCCCTTGAGAAGCTTGGGAAGGCGGATGCGACGGCGGTGGCGAAATATTACGGCCTCTCCTCCGCTGCGCTCGGCGTGGATTATGGCAGGTATCAGTATGTACAGTATCCGAATGCCAAAACGCCGAAGATGCAGGATATGACAGATCCGGAAGTTTCTCAGATCGAACTGATATCTTATGATAAGAGTACAAAGAAGGTGCTGCTGAATGCGAAGGCGGAAGACGCCCAGAGCAGGATTATCTACTACAGTTTCAGCGCGGACGGCGGCCTTACCTGGTCCGGGCTTTACGGCTGGATGCCGGTGGGGGAAGGGTATATTGAGTTTACCCTGCCTGATCATGCGACCGGAGAGATCTGCGTCAGGGTACATAACGAATATGACAGATTTACGGAGAGCAATCATATATTCCTTTCATAAATATATGGAGGAAAAGGAGAATGCGGAAGTATTTTGTAAGGGATATAACACAGTGAAGTTAAGGCAGTTTGGGAGATGGCTAAAAGGATATGACATTACATAAACTGGAAATCGGAAGGACGGCGAGAATTGAGACGGTCGGCGGAGAAGGGGCGCTGCGGCAGCATTTTCTGGACATGGGACTGATACCGGGAGCGGAAGTAACGCTGGTAAAGTTTGCACCGATGGGAGATCCGATGGAGCTGCGGCTTCATGGGTATGAACTGACGCTGCGGCTCGATGACGCGGCAAAGATAGAGATAGAGCCCTTGAAGGAGCCTTTGACGGAAAAAAATATGCCGCAGGATAAGGGCAAGGCAAAAACGGAACATCCGGGGCTCGGAGAGGGCGGCAGATACCATGCGAAAGGGGATGGAAATCCCCTGCCGGAGGGGAGTGTTCTGACCTTTGCCCTGGCGGGAAACCAGAATTGCGGCAAGACCACGCTTTTTAACCAGCTTACCGGCGCAAGCCAGCATGTGGGCAATTTTCCCGGGGTGACGGTGGATCGAAAGAGCGGTGCGATCAAGGGCTATGCAAAGACGGAGATCACGGACCTGCCGGGGATTTACTCCATGTCCCCCTACAGCGCCGAGGAGATCGTAACAAGACAGTTTATCATAAACGAAAAGCCCACGGGTATTATCAATATCGTGGACGCCACAAATATCGAGCGCAATCTCTATCTGACCATGCAGCTTATGGAACTGGGGATTCCGATGGTTCTGGCGCTGAATATGATGGATGAGGTGCGGGGCAACGGCGGTTCCATACATATCAATGAGATGGAGGCTTACTTAGGGATTCCGGTGGTGCCGATCTCGGCCGCGAAGAATGAGGGTGTGGACGAGCTGGTGCAGCACGCGGTGCATGTGGCAAATTATCAGGAAAAGCCGGGGCGAATGGACTTTTGTGACGAGAAGGACCACGGAGGCGCGGTACACAGATGCCTCCACGGGATTATGCATCTGATACAGGATCACGCGGAGGCGGCGGGGATTCCCGTGCGGTTTGCGGCGACGAAGCTGGTGGAGGGGGATGAGCGGATTGAAGAGGCACTCTCTCTTTCGGAAAATGAGCAGGCAATGCTGCGGCATATTATCCGGCAGATGGAGGAGGAGAGAGGGTTGGACCGTGCCGCCGCCATCGCGGATATGCGGTTTACATTTATCCGAAATCTGGTGGATAAGACGGTGGTGAAGCCGGGGGAGAGCAGGGAACATGCGAGAAGCCGGCGGATCGATCGGTTTTTAACAGGGAAATATACGGCAATCCCCGCCTTTATTGGCATTATGGGACTGGTGTTTTTTCTCACCTTCAATTATATAGGCGCCTTCTTTCAGAATATTCTGGCGGCGCTGATAGAGGAGCTGATGCTGTTTACGGACCGGACTTTTACGGCCTGGCATGTCAACGGCGCCCTGCACAGCCTTGTGATCGACGGGATCTTTACCGGTGTCGGGAGCGTCCTTAGTTTTCTGCCGATCATCGTAACTTTGTTTTTCTTTTTATCGCTCCTGGAAGATACCGGATATATGGCGAGGGTGGCATTTGTGATGGATAAGCTTCTGCGTAAGATCGGGCTGTCCGGCAGGAGTATCGTGCCGATGCTGATCGGGTTCGGCTGCACGGTGCCTGGGGTGATGGCAAGCCGCACGCTCCCCTCGGAGCGGGACAGAAAGATGACGATTCTTTTGACGCCCTTTATGAGCTGTTCCGCCAAGCTGCCGATCTACGGCTTTTTTACGGCGGCGTTTTTCCCGGGGCACGGCGCCCTGATTATGGTGGGGCTTTACTTTTTCGGGATTCTGGCGGGCATTTTGACGGCGCTGCTGTTTAAGAATACCTTATTTAAAGGGGAGGCTGTCCCCTTTGTGATGGAACTGCCCAATTACCGGCTGCCCGGTATGAAAAATGTGGCGCAACTTCTGTGGGAGAAGGCAAAGGATTTTCTGCAGCGGGCCTTTACGGTTATTTTTATGGCAACGATCGTGATCTGGTTTTTGCAGACCTTTAACCTGCATTTCGGCATCGTGGAGGATTCTAAGGAGAGCATCCTTGCCATGGCGGCAGGTGTGATAGCGCCGGTATTTCGCCCCCTTGGTTTCGGAGACTGGCGGATATCCACGGCGCTGATCACCGGTTTTATGGCAAAAGAGAGCGTAGTGTCCACGCTGATGGTACTTTTCGGTCCGGGAAATCCCCTTACCAAAGTACTTACGCCGGCGGCGGCCGCATCGCTTCTGATATTCTGCCTTCTGTATACACCCTGCGTGGCGGCGGTGGCATCCGTAAAGCGGGAACTCGGCGGAAAATGGGCCCTCGCAATGGTAACGGGACAATGCATAATAGCCTGGATTTTTGCCTTTCTGGCGCATATAATTGCAACAGCAATATTGTGAGACCAAAAAAGTTATGATATAATGTTCACGCAGGCAATGAGCAGTGCGAAAAAGGCTGATGAAAATATGCGTTGTGCCTGCACATAAGCAGATTTTTATCTGACTTTTGTCCGTCAAAAGGCCATACAGGGAATAATCTACAGAAAGAGGATATACATGGAAAGTCTGAAAAAAGATAAGCAAAGCCATACAAGGCATTTTCTGCTGGGAAGTTTTGTAATGCTCCTGATCGTCAGTGTAGGAGCATTTATGTGTCTCAGCTATTATATGAGCAAAATCAGCGAGAAGTCCATTGACAAAGTAGGCAACGTATATATGGCGGGTATCAAGGAGCATATTATCGCTCATTTCAGGACGCTGATTGATCTGAAATTTGAGCAGGTGGAAGCGGTGGCACGAGTCGTTTCGGCTGATATGGGCAGCATGGAAAGAGTGCATGAAGAGCTGGTTTACAGAAGCAGTGTCAGAAACTTTAACTATCTGGCGCTCTGCTCTGAGAGCGGCACAATAGAGATGTTGGACGGAGAGCGGATTGAACTGGCAGATCCCGTTCCTTTTTTTGAATCCCTGAAAAAAGGTGAAAAAAAGGTTGCGGTTGGTAAGGATACGAACGGCAATGAGGTGGTTATTTTCGGTGTCGATGCGGAGTATCCGATGAAGAGCGGGGAAAAGTGTACGGCACTGGCAGCGGGGGTACCGATAGAGTATATCAGTACGATGCTGGGAACGGATGAAGAGGAGGATGCGCTGATCTATTCTCATATTATCCGCAAGGACGGCAGTTTTATCGTCAGTGAAATGAGCAGTGACTATTCGGATTACTTCAATGCCATATATGAAAAATATGAGAAAGAAGATCCAAACAGGATAGAGATTTATATTAATGACCTTTCCGAGGCCATGCTGAAAAAGGAAGATTTTTCTGCCATCGTGAATTTTGAGGGGAGCAGCCAGCAGGTATACTGTACCTCGCTGCCCTATTCGGAGTGGAATCTTCTGACGATACTGCCTTTTGGCGTGTTAAACGAGACGGTGGAATCGATGAACTCAGACCGGACGGCTGCTACGCTGCTTGCCTGCGCGATCATCCTTGCGGCACTTCTGGCTATATTTTATGCCTATTATAAAATGACACGCCAGCAGCTTATTGATCTGGAAGAAGCAAGGCAGGAGGCACTGGAAGCAAATAAAGCAAAAAGTTCCTTCCTATCCAATATGAGCCACGATATCCGCACACCGATGAATGCGATTGTAGGCATGACGGCGATTGCGACAACGCATATTGATGATAAGGAGCAGGTGCAGAACTGTCTTAGAAAGATTACGCTGTCCGGGAAACATCTGCTGGGGCTGATTAATGATGTGCTGGATATGTCCAAGATAGAAAGCGGCAAGATGACGCTGACGGAGGAGCGGATATCTCTTCGGGAAGTGGTCGAGGGCGTGGTAGCCATTGTCCAGACGCAGGTAAAAGGGAAAGGTCAGAATTTCAATGTACATATAGATAAGATTGTGACGGAGGAAGTGTACTGCGACAGCGTACGGCTGAATCAGGTACTGCTGAATCTCCTGTCCAATGCGGTAAAGTATACCCAGGAAGGGGGAACAATTCAGCTTGCGCTGTTTCAGGAGGAGGCGCCGCCGGAAAAGGGTGAAAACTATATCAGAACCCATATCACGGTGAAGGACAACGGAATCGGCATGAGCGCGGAATTTGTGGAGCATGTGTTTGATTCCTATTCCAGGGCGGACAGCCGGCGTGTACATAAAACGGAAGGCGCAGGGCTTGGCATGGCGATTGCGAAGCATATCGTGAGTGCCATGGGCGGAAATATCACCGTAAAAAGTGAGCCCCATAAAGGAACGGAATTTCAGGTGGTTCTGGATTTGGAAAAGGCCGAGGCGGAGGAATATGATATGGTTCTGCCGGCATGGAAGATGCTGGTGGTGGATGACGATGAGACGCTCTGCCGCACGGCGGTGGAATCGCTGGATTCCATCGGTATACAGGCAGATTGGACTCTGAGCGGCGAGAAGGCGATTGAGATGGTCAGAAAGCACCATCAGATGCGGGATGATTATCAGATTGTTCTGCTGGACTGGAAGCTGCCCGGTATGGACGGATTGATGGTGGCAAGGCATATCAGGAGGATCGTAGATACGGATCTGCCGATTATTTTAATCTCCGCGTATGACTGGAACGAGTTTGAAGCGGAGGCAAAGGAGGCAGGAATCAACGGTTTTATCGCAAAACCGCTGTTTAAGTCCACACTCTACCATGGTCTGAAAAAATATATGGGCATTGATAAAAAACGGAATGAGGCAGAAAAGAATCCGGATCTGTCGGGACGCCGTATTCTCGTTGCGGAAGATAATGACCTGAACTGGGAGATATTGAGTGAGCTTCTGGCTGATATCGGAATGGAACTGGAATGGGCCGAAAATGGGAAAATCTGTCTGGATAAATTCCGGGAATCGGAAAAAGGGCAGTATGACGCGATTCTGATGGATGTGCGGATGCCGGTTATGACCGGATATGAGGCTACGGAGGCAATCAGGGCACTGGATCATCCGGATGCGAAGACGATTCCGATTATAGCCATGACGGCGGATGCTTTTTCGGAGGATATCAAGCGCTGCCTGGATTGCGGCATGAATGCCCATACGGCAAAACCGATAAACCTGGAAGAGATACTGTCACTGCTTAGAAAATATATGTTGTAGAAGGGATGCCGGATCGCAGGAGAATGTGATCCGGCATTTACAATAAATCGGAAACGATCGGGAGGAAAACGGGAATGAGGCTGTTTCATTTATCGGATTTGCATATCGGCCTGAAACTGTTAAACAGGGATATGCGGGAGGATCAGGAATATATACTGAGCCGGATTACGGAGCTGGCGGCGGAAAAAAAGCCGGACGCGGTACTGATCGCCGGAGATATCTATGATAAGTCGGCGCCGTCCGCCGAGGCGGTGGAAGTGTTTGACCATTTTGTGGAAGAACTCAGGGAGGCTGTACCGGAGGCTTATATCATGATGATCAGCGGGAATCATGACAGTGCAGCCAGACTGGATTGTTTCCGCGGTGTGCTGGCGAAGCAGCGGCTGTATATGGTCGGAAAGCCGCCGATGAGGGAAGGCGAATTTATGGAGAAGGTGACACTTGAGGATGCTTATGGCAGGGTGCATTTTTATCTGCTTCCCTTTGTCAGGCCGTCTATGGTGCGGGAGATAACAGGGGTGAGGGAAGACGGAAACAGCCTCTCCTATCATGAGGCGGTGGGGGAGCTGATCAGGCGGGAAGCCGTAGATCGGACGGAGAGAAATGTCTTTGTGAGCCATCAGTTTTATGTGCCTTCCGGGAAAAGTGCGGCGGAGGTAGAACGGATGGATTCTGAAATCCGTACCGTGGGCAATATCGATGAAGTGGGGGCGGAGCTTTTGGAGCCGTTTGATTATGCGGCGCTGG